>Ga0247812_10000055_pt1 | contig 177347 bp, 319 predicted proteins | sample UWRJL149409B1_FD_178011 | JGI IMG/M metagenome (GOLD analysis project Ga0247812, IMG submission 178011) | Plant litter microbial communities from Arlington Agricultural Research Station in Wisconsin, United States - UWRJ-L149-409B-1 | ecosystem: Environmental > Terrestrial > Plant litter >... | reverse complement strand
AGCTATTTATAATAGTACTTGTTCAGTAAATAATGAAACAACTGAAAGCAAAACAGAGACATGTGCAAATGGTCAAAGTGGTTCAATAACTTCATATATAAATGTAAAAAATATAACAACGTATGATAGCAATAAAAACCCAGTTGTTACCAAAACTTATCCAAATGGTCCAAATTCTTGGTATCAAGTGAGCAATACTTGTGTTGAGAATGCTTCAAGTTCAGATGATTCTTTTATTGTTTCTGATAACTCAAAATCAAAAGGATTATTAGCTAATAATACAATTAAAACGAGTTCTTTATTGACGAGAACAGATTTGAACACATTTATTCAATCATTGGATAAATCTACAATCGACATTAATAGTAGTTATAAACTCCATTTAATAGTTGATGATTTAAGCATAGGGAGATATAATAAAGAGAACGTTGCGAAAACAATAAATGCTTTTAAAAGCGTTACAGGAAAAGACCCAATTATTACTGTTCCTAGAAGTTTGGATAAATATATAGGGAATGGTGGAATGACAGAAAGTAATACAAAAACTAAAGTATTAGAAAGTGCAGTATTAAATAATAATCAAGTTAAAGTTACATATTCTGAACTATATACAGGAATAAAAGAAAGTAAAAAACACTCGTTTACAGTAGACCTTTTTTAAAGTTATTTAAACACAAAAGCCACATCGAAGTGGCTTTATGTTTTTTAATGTATATATTCTTCAATAGGATTTCTATCTAAAAGTTCTCTTATTTCATATGGGGAATGATATTCATCTATACAGCAATTTATATCTTTAATTTTTTCTTTAAAATCATATAATCGCTTAGCATGCTCATTATCGCTTACAGATAGATTAGGAAATCTATTTTCAATTTGTTGAATACAATAATCCAATTGCTTACCAGTTTCTTCTTTATCAAAGAAACCACATTCATATTCACACTTAACAATAAATTTGAAAAGAGCTTCTTTTTCATCAGCAAAAGGTAGCAATCCGCCAATTTTCTTTGGTTCGCTATCTTTTAATTTAAATTTGTTAAAAGTGCTAATAGTAAATAATTTTAAGTTGTGAATGTTCATATATTTTACCTAACTAATATAAGTTTTGTCAAAATGACCTAGATATTGTCTTTCTTTATCTGTCATTATGTAATTTTCTCCTAATAGTATCTTCTTACTTACGGAAGAAAGCAAGACACCATGCCCATTAACAATGTATTCATCAGCTAGTCTAGAATGTGCGTTGAATATATTAAATAATTCATCAAAAGTTTGATCATTAGACTTATGAGAGAAATCAAACTTATGTAGAGCTTCAATATATGCCATTAATAGTTGATGTGGCGAATGATGAAAATCGATAAAAAACATCTCTGTAATTTTATCATAAATAAAGTTTTTGGATTCTCTGAATTTTTCTACAGAAATCTCATGAATGGAAATAGCAAAAGAAAAACCACAATTATTCCAGATGTAGCGTTCTACATAGCTTTGAACATAAGGGAATTCTTCTGGATGCAATGTGAACTTACCAATAAGATGTAAGGTGAGTTCATTTGCGTCAACAGTCGTTAAAAATTTTTGTTCGGTCATTGTGAATGCCTATTATGATCATTAAATTGATGATAACAAAAAAGCCACCTAATTGGTAGCTTTTTTTGATATGTATAGGATTTATTTTGAATGGGAATCTTTGGCAAAGAAAACTATTGACATTAGCAAGCCATAACACAACAGGATTAAGCCAATGCTTGCAATATCTTGCCAATAATTCATGATTCAATCCTCATTCACTTTTAAATTAAGCTACATCAATTTGGAGAATGAAGCCTTTTTCAGATGCCCATTCAGAAGCATCCTCAATAGAATCACACGTCACAATCAGATTGCGAGCAGAGTCATAGACTTTGGTTAAGGTGCTGCTATCAGACTGCCAAGCATAGAATGTTGGAGCAGAGAGATAGTAGCCAGCTTTTTCGAGCAACAAGTAAATATCCGCATCTTGATTGCCATATTTAAGACGGGTCAAGCCAGCCATAGTAGAGAAAGAATTGTAGTCAGCAACCATCATATCGCCATACTGACATTTCAGAGATGCTTCTGCTTTTTCAATTTCAGAATAAACATCAGCATCAAGATTGCCAAATTTGATTCGAACCAACGATGTAAGGCTGGAAAACAATGCAACTGGAACCGTAATATTTTTAGCAATCATGGTGAAAGACCTTTGATTTAAGATAGAGCAATTATACCTTAAATCAAGTGATAGTGCTAGTGTTTTCTGTCAAAAGGAGCTTCATCGCTTCAATGTTTTTAAGACCTGATTTTTCATCATGGTCTGCACCATTTTGATAAATTTTTGAACAAATTTCATTAATTTTGCTATGGAGCAAATCAATATCTTCTTTTGACTTGGGTTGAATGGCTTTTCTTAGGTTGTAAATAAGAAATGCACACATGGCGACTTCCTGAGACCAAGAATTAGGCCAAAGAGTTTTTTCACCATTTTGTTTATATTCGTCAGGGATAATTGTTGCAAAAAACATTTCTCGCCATTCATTGAGTTCTTCTTCTTTACTGTCCAAAATTAATCTCCAATATTTTTCAGATTATATCAAGGAATAAGGAAATAGTCTATTTAAATTTGATTTTTATTTTTATTGCATTAATATAAACTTATTAAAAAGAGGTTTGTATGTTATCAATCACACTTGTACTTTTGAAAAATTCAAATGATCCCAAAATTGTATCTCATGTATTTGAACACGAACATGAAGCATTTGAAGAAATGAGAAGCTATGTTTCAGATGAAAAACAGTTCAATGAAGATGTTAAGAATGGCTGGATAGTAACATTGCCAGTAGACCAAAGAGTGTTGAAGAAAATACTAAAACAAGAAATTGTTTTTGTTTTTTTTGATTACGAACTTAATGACAACGGTTATCCAGTACCACGAATGGTTCATGCATCAAAAGTAGATTTGATAAAAAAGATTAGAAAAAACAAGACAAATGAATGCGATTTATTTGCAAACGAGATAGAATCTTTTACACTTTCTAAAAATAAGAAACCAATAGATTATAAAGAGTGGAGCCGTATGACAGGTGTAAAGATATGAGTTCAAAAACTTTTTACAGATCTTTGTCTTATGTGTAATCAAAATTTATAAACAAAAACCCGCCGAAGCGGGTTTTTTATTTATTGTCTTGTTAATTCAGCAAAAATCGAAGGTTATAGCCAACAAGAGCAATAACACCAAACGATAATAACCACATCAAGCCAGAACCGTTCTTTGAAGTACGTGTTCTGCTATTACGGAACTGTGAAGAATTTTTACTGCGCTGATTAATCCGTTGTAAAACTGGACCTTGAAAAAACCAAATCACTAAAACGGAAACAACCATCATCGCCAAGACAAACAAGATAATGCCGGGATTGTTGCCAGCACCTTCCCAAAATTGCTGTTCCATTGGATTACGGTAAACAATGATGCTTTGAGTCTGCTGCATTATGTTAGTCTCTTTGACTGTGTATAGGTGGTTATTATATCAACAATGATGTTGAAAAACAACAGTTTTGACGACTGTGATTCTATTTGTTATCAGTTTTTTTACTCAGATTTTCTAGGAATTGTTTAGCCTCATTTTGATTTTTAATCTTGAAATTCAAAAGATAAGTTTCAAAATCGATATGTTTGAATTCTGGATTATTGTTTTTAAATTTCAAATAATTCATGTGTATCTCATCAATGATTTTATCAGAAGCAAGAATAAGGACTTCAACAATTGCTTTATTAACTTTTTTTGGATCGATAGAGGAATGCACAGCAATGATTTTATAAAGCGTATAACAAACGATTATTATAATGATAATGCTGGACATTTTTTATTTCCTCTATTTTAGCTATTGTACAAAATTATCTCAGATTATACAAAACAGTGCCATGAAAAAGCATTTCATCTTCATCATAGATAGGGAAAAATTCGTAATGTTCGCCTTCTGGCGTTTTAACACAGTGCCCAACAGGTTTCAATCTATGGAAGCTACTTAGAATGTAAAAAACTTCGCCTTCACGATATTCTGTCAATGGAAAAACATCAATTCGTGGTTCCTGTGAAGCGCGCATAACATCGCCAAAAGAACGAGCGCCTTCAAATGACGAAATTTTCTTGTTTGTAAAAATGTTGAAAACACCTAACGCCAACAAACTTTTTTCGTTAGTAGTGTTAGTGTTTCGAAGCATAAGGTTTGGGTCTTCATCAGGGTTAAAGAAAAAATGAAAATCTTGTTTGGTTTTATTCCAATAAGAATTCAACTCGTTTATCTTTTCTTGTAGAAGGTTCATTGTGTTTTACTCAATAAAGTAAAGAAATAGAATTATACAGCATTAGCGGGGGTGTGTTCAACAAATAGTTAAGATCATTGAAGCAAAGACTGACGCTCAATCAATTTGGCATTTGGTCGAAAATAAACCAACTGGTTCTCGTCTTCAACAATGTCATCCAATGGGACTTCATAAACCGAAATTTTAAAATTTTCAGCAAGAAATTCGAAGTCAGAAGGATTTCTAATCCAATTTTTTAATTGCTGAATGTTTGCAAATCCGAAAAGATGCTGAGATTTATCCTCAACGTCACTCAAGTGTTCACGAATGTGTATTTTAGGCTGAGGGCGATGAGTTGCGGGATCAGGTGCATCTTTATTCTTTACGGAATAATAGATACCAATTCGCATAGCATACATGCCTTTACCATCTTCTGTTTCAACCCGATAAACACGTTTGTTAGACATGCCAAAAACCCTATAAAGTCTCGTTCGATAGAGGCTATTATAAGGTGTTTGACGTTAATAGTAAAGAGTTTTAGGTGTTATGCGAAGCGGTGTAGAGTGTTGTAGACCTTGCTCAATTCATCTTTGTACTTTGGTGTCAGTCGTGTGCCAAGTAGCTCCTTCATATCACTGACACTCATGAAATACATATCATCAATCTTCACCGAATGCTCTTTGAAATTGTCGAGTGTTTTTTCTTTGGAGTATCCGCAAAGAGATTGAATGGTGCTGCTTTGGAAATAAACAACATCTTTGAGTTGACGATATTCAATAACGTTTTTATCAAAAATCACAACCGAACGTTCTTTATCAATAACAACTTTACCATTGGTATTGCTTGGGTTGCGTTTTGCAAAATGACCATACAAGGTGTTTAGTTTGGTGGAGTATTTCTCATTAGCCATGCCTTTTGCAATCAAAGGGAATGCACTGACATAAACGAAGTTGGTAATACCTTTTTTCGTTTGGATTTTTACACAAAATTCACGCATATTGTCTTTGACTTTAATTTCTTTGTAGCCGCAATAGCGCATTACATCTGTTACTTGTGCAACAGTTTTACCTTCGTATGTTGCAATTGCAACAGTCTTTTTGCCAATCGTGATGAATGACTCAACAGCATCATCAGAGACTTCGATTTCTGTCTTTGATTTGCAATCAGCAATGTAAGTATTCAAAGTGATCCGAATCACATCGTTGGCTTTCAATTTCTTTTGTTCACTACCAGAAATAGAGAAGACAACGCTATTGAAGGTTTTCATGCTATCAAGAGAGATAAAACTGAGATTTGGGAAAAGCTCAAAAAAATGAACTACTTTCAGTCGTTCTTGATAACGTTTAATATTGGTACGGTCAATCGAACCATCTTCGTCTTTTTTATAGCCACAAAAAGACAAGAGGTCATCAACACAGAAAAATGGTTTATTTGTGTTTTTATCAATGACTACTTTGATTTCGGTATCCATTGAAGCGATTAAGGATTTGAACAGGTAGTTTTTGTATTTGTGCCATACGTTCATAGGAGTGATTCCATAAATTTGATGAAGCAAGTATAACACTATAATGATGTAAATGGGAAGGGGGTTTTCAAGAATAAAATGAAAGCTATATGGCTCGCAAATAAGAAAATGTAACGTATATGATGCATTAGGAGATATATGTGCCATATACGTTACTTTTTATATAAAAAAAGACCACTTTTTCAAGATGGTCTTTGATTATGTTTTTTATCTTTAGACGATATTAATACGAATCCGCCCAACCATTTGCTATATATTCTGAAACATTCATATGACCATATATTAAAGCTTTTTCTAATGTTTCAAATGTGGCTTCGTCATAAACATTTGCGAATTCCAAGTCTTCGCAATAAAAATGCCAAAGACCATCACTTTCAAGAGTTACCCGAATACCATTTGATTTCCACCAGAAAAACTCATCACCTTCATTGCCATTTTGTTTCCACATGCTCATATCAGGAGTTGCGTTAATTAGAAGTCCATCAGAACCAATTTGCAACTCATCATTATTCAGTGGTTCAAGATCTTCCGAAACAATATCAATTGCCGATTCGAAGGAATCACTTAAACAACCGCAATATATATTAAGACCATTTTCATGGATAAACCAACGGTCCCAAGAATTATCATCTAATTTAATCTGCCAATTGTTATCAATATGTTTCCATACTGAATCAGAGATTTTTTTCCAATCGTTATTCATTAAATAATTCTCATGGTGATTAGGTTTGATTGTAAGAAACTAATGAGTCATTATAACACAATCATCTGATAATTGAAAGAGATTTCTAAATATGTCCTGTTTTGTTCAATTCAGAAAAAGAAAAACCTCCAAGAAAGGAGGTTTTAGTGTTGATTTTAAAAGTTACTGTGGTGCGCCGTAACTAACGGCTGTAATCGAGTTCTTTGGAGAACCGTCTACAAGATGGTCAGAATAGGTCAAATACACCAAGACTTTACGCTTCGTATCAATCATGCGAATGACATGAAGCTTCTTGAAGAACAGAGAGCTTTTCTGCGTAAAAACTTCCTTGCCAGATTTAAGGCTTGGGTCAAAAGAGATCGGTCCTACTTGACGGCAAGCAACAGATGCATCCGAAGTGTCAGAAGCCAAACCAAGACCGCCAGAGATACCACCAGTCTTTGCAGAGGACAAGTAGCAAGCAATGCCAGTTACTTCTGGATCATCAAAGGCTTGAACAACAATTTTGTTATCAGGACCAACCCATTTAAAGGAAGTGTCAACCGAACCAATTTCTTCTGCCATGGAAACTGCAGACATGACGCAGAGAGAAAGACCAAGAGCCATGGACAGAAAACGAGTTTTACGCATTTTGATAGTTCCTATTAGTTTGTGTGGTTGTATTATAGTGTGTTGTTTGTGAAAGGTCAATCGTTTTTAATGGGGCTTTCGAACTGTTTGCTGCATTGGAGACATTTTCCTTTTTTGAGATTGTTTTGGTAATCCAACGCACTCCAGAAAATTGTATGATCATGAAATTCTTTGTTTTCACAAAGACACTCAGTATCAAGAATATTGTATTTTTTCTTTAATATTTCAACAGAAAATTTGCCAGCACCATTATACCACCATTCGGGCGTTAAGCATTTTTCAGGAAAACGTTTATCAGTAATGAAAGCAACATATCGGATTTTTTCGTGTTTGCTATAGTTTTCTTCCGAAACTGCATATACATCAGCTTCCATTTCTTCGCCAACCAAACCTAATTTTATAGCATCTTCAAGATCTTCGTAGCTTAGATTAACAATTGCAAACTTTTCGTGTTTTTCATTGAATGTTGTAATGTAATTGCCATGACCTCTTGGGAATTCGCCATTAACTCCAATGCATGACCAACTTGCAATATTGGTTGGAATATTCATTTTGATTGGTGATTTCATGGTTTAATCCTAGGGTTTAGATGGTTGTATTATAATGAAAAAGACCTATCTAGTCAATAGATAGGTCTATGATAACTATTTGAAAATGCGGTCAATATCTTTTTCTCTTTGGTTGTCATACATTTTTGAATTGTATTCTAGAGATTCCGCTGCTTCTTTTACAACTTTTTTATTTGTGATACTGACTAAAACCAAATAGTTATTTGCTTTAATATTACTATTATCGGTAATGAGAACAACAATATCACCTTTTTCAAAAACCTTATACTTTGAAAAACTAAAGGATTGTTTTTTTTCAATAAACCCCTTTTTTATAAGCAATTTAGATATTTTTTCTGATGTATATTTATAGTATTCATCATCAGATATATTGCCATCAGATATAATATCAATGCTAGCGGCTAAAACATATCCGTAACCATAAGAATAGTCAAGAGAGTAATTTTTGTTTGATACTGTAAAGTTTTGGTTTTGAATAGTTGGCTGTGTAAAGTTACTTTTTTTGCTTGTGGTGTCAATTTCTACAATAACGTTATTGCCAATTTGTTTTTTTGAAATTATTTTATAATTATTAAGAATCGAATCTTCTTTAAGGATAATGTTGTCTAAAGGCACACCGACTTTAAAACTATCTCGTTTTCCAAGATTAGCAATAATGTAGTCAATATTTGGTGGGAATTCGCTTTGTCCCTGCATGTAAGCAGTCATTTCGCGAGAAGGTCCATCTTCTGGAAATTCATCTGCCTCATTAGCGAAAGCAAAAATAGATATTAATAGCGAGGCGAAAATTGATACGGCATATTTGAGCATTTTTAATTACCTTATGAAATATTGAACTAATTGTATCTAAGATAGTGCAATTAGTCAACAATTAAAGATTATGTAAAAATGCAATTGAGATATGATTATCTTCTGTGATAATCAATTTATTCTTTAATACCTTCTGGAACAGGCAAACCTACATATTCATAGCCTTTGCGAGTAGGATGTAGAGCAACCCACAACTTGTCAAAATAATCTGGCGAAACTTCACCGTTCTCTTCGCTCAGGATGTTATCAATAGCGTCCAAGCGAGCCTGCAGAGCATCATTTCGGTCTTTGAGCTTGCGGTTTGCAATAACCTGCCTAGCTGCTGCCCTACCCCAAAAGCCTGCTTGCTGAGACTCTGTGAACTTTGCTTTAAGCTTTTCGTAAAGTGTCAAAGATTCGCGAAGGTCATTTGCTTCAACCACTTCAACCTGACCATTCTGTCCATCTACAAACCAGCTTTTTAATGTTCCCATTTTGGCTTTACCTAATTTTGATAATTTTAAATGAAATATTGATGATTCAGATTTAACGAATATCAGTATCTAAGAGTTCTTTTTGCTTCGGTTCTTTCTTATCCGAATCAAGAGGTTTAAAGAAAGCTGTAAGAGCAGCATTCATTTTCTGCTGATTCTTTTTGCTCAATGGTTTTGCACGATTCATAATAAGCCACCTTATTTAAGATGGCTTATTATAACCCAATTTGGATATAAAGGGAAGGGTTTTCGAATGAAAACGCTTATTGTTATGTTATAACGCTACTATTTGGTCATGCCTTTCAATGCATCATTACTCATGTAGATATATTGAAGCATTACGCTTTCACCATAGTATTCGTTAATCCAGAATTCTTCTGATTTAAAGCTAATCAAAAATGGAATAAGTTCGTTGATGCTATTTTTCTCGATATTGATGTTTAGTTCTTTCATTTTTTCGAGAAGCTTTACTTTAATTTCCTCGAATGGAATGTCAAACTCTTCTGTATCTGTTTTGATTTCGTCGTTGTCTGTCTGATTCCACAAAGACTGTGGCAATGTTTTACTTTTGCACCAGCAAACAAAGAAATTGTCTTGAACTACCAAATCAAGAAGTTCTTTTTGTTTTTTAGGCGTAATTCTGCCAGATGGATTTTTAGTTTGATAAATAGTTTCAATTTCTTTTTGGAAAACACGAACAGAAAGCGATTGCTCACACCAATTATCGAGATAGCGTTGATTTTTAATAAAGTTCTCTGATAGGCTCATTTTGTTGTCTCTTTTGAATTAAAAAGCCACTCGAAAGTGGCTCTAGGAAGTTAATGAAATTTACTCTGGAGAAAGTTCCGCACGGATTTCTTTGTCGAAGTGTGCATTCAGACGGCGACGAACAATGCGGTTAAGCATAGGCTTGGACTTGCCATGAAATTCGTTGCAGCAAGTACATTTACGACCACCCGGTCCCATTTTGTCAATACGGCAAGCCAAGTTTCTCATATTTATATCCTTGTTTGTGTATGAACATTATACCAAAAGTAGACTTTCCTGTAAAGCTATTAACGAAAAGATCTTACATACAGTTGATACATTGCCAAAGCATGTTGAGTCAAAAGATTTCGACCTTCTTTTGTGGAACAGAAACTTGGTCGAGTAGCTTCCTTAATACGTGTTTCAATGAAATTTGTTACAAATTCGTTTTTAGTCAATACTGCTTTCATTTTATATCTCCTTTAAAAAATGATAATACCACTGTCTATTGAAAATTACAATAGAATTTCAAGCTATATGAAATCTATTTTCAAGTTGTTTCTTTTTCTTATCTTTGTAGCTTCCTACAAGATCAGAAGGTGCTTTCAATTTTGATGTTTTAAATTTATATTCTGAGTTGTCTTTGTATTTATTAAGAACTCGTCGTTTTGTTTCATCAAGAATTCTAATGAGTTGAGACAAGTTTTCAGTGTAATTATGGCGTTCCAAATCTGATTTAATCTGGTTTGCTTCATAGCACATAACAATAGTATTAGCTACGGTGTAACCTTCAAAACGATTGAGCCTGTCAATCGTAAAAGAATTAGGCAAAGCATGTTTTGAATTCTTGTTTCGATCAAGTTTCATGCCAGTTAATTGGCAATATTTGAATGAAAAAAGATGTTTTGAATTTTCAAAGGTCATGTTGCATGTTAAGCCTTTGGCGTTAGAACGGTCATTAAAATCCCTGATGCGTCTTTTAATTGTTCTTTCGCTGTAAAGTTCATCTGTTGTTTTGGATTTCTTTGGTTTAGCATTAAGAGCAGGTACATTGCGGTTAATAGGGTTCTTTGGTTTCAGGGGCTGTAAGTTATTAATAACAGGTGAATCAAGAGCTATTGCAAGAGCGTCTTTGATTCGTTCCTTGCGGCTTTTTTGCCCTATATTATCAAATAGAAAAGAGTAATCTAAAATTTCAATTCTTTCTTTTTCTGGATAATCAGAAAGAATATTTTCTTTTGTTAGTTGAAAACGAAGATGACTTTTCTTGTAATCTTCAATATTTGGGAAATCAGGATTATCCAGAATATATTGATAGATTTTTTTATAAAAGCTATAAGCATCTTTGCAAACTACTGCAATATTGTAAACGTTAATAATCCGAGATTCAGAAAAGGGATCGACAGGAACAAAAAACATATCTTTGACGCAATCAAAAGCAAGTCCAGTGATTTCGCAAAAATTGACGTTTTCGATTCTGGTATTGGCTTCTAGATCTGAAATATAAATTACAGATTTAGGAAGGGATTGTCTCAAAACGGAGATTATTTCTTTAACCCGTTTTCCGCTCAAAGCATATTGTTGCACAATACTCACCTTATGTCGTTTTGACAATTATACGCCTGTGCATACAAAAAAGCCACAATTAAGTGGCTTGCGATGAATGTATTCAACTTAGTAAGTATAAACCCATTCTTTATCAACAACAATAGAGCTTTTTTTGCCGAAAGCTTTTAAAGCATCATTAAAAATTTCTGCTAAATCTTTTGAATTGTTAAAATTAGGTAATGCAATGCCATGGCAACCCGGATAGAAATCCCAAAAATTACCAGTCATGATGGAAACACCATTTACTTGAACATTAGCCATTTTCCAACCAGCATGGATTTTATGGTCAACAATATTTTCTTCAAGCAAAGGGATGCCTTTGTTTTCCATGAAAGAAAGAACTTTTTGATGTTTTTTTAGTAATACTGTCATTTTATTTTTCCTTATCAGAGAGAAATTTGTTTACGATAATGTTCGAATTTTTCTTGGTCTTCAATGACAATAGTTGGCATGCAAAAAGTACCATTATCGAAGAGGATTTTAATCATAGATTGAGCACCAACAACTTTATTGATAGAGTCATTGACATGGCGAGAATCATCAAAAGAAAGTGTTTTGAAAAACTCTTCCATAAAGTAAATCGAAGTTTTCAAAAGAGAACGATATTTTAAAACCAACATTTGATATTCGGATGGAACTTGCGAAAGCTTAATGTTAGTATTCATTGTTATCAAACCTTTTGATTGATGAATTTTTGTAAATCTTGTGCATCTTTTTTGTAGAAATGATACCAACGATCACCTTCATCATTATCTGGAACACAAGCTGCCAAACTTAGGAAAGAATTAACAGCACGCTTTAAAACATCAACTCGAAAGCCACTATTGTTGTTCATGGCGTTTTTAATGAGTTTTACATCTCGCATGTAGGCACGATGATAGTGATCGCCTTCATCGTTATCAGGAACGCAACGAGCAAGTTCTAAAAAAGAATCAACAATACGCTGAGCCAATTCTTTCGGAATGTTTACTCTTGGGATTTTTGCTTCGCGAGCAATAAGTTGAGCTTCAAGTTGTTTCTCTTCTTCGTCTGCTTTGATTTTGGCAAGACGCTTTTCCTCAATTTTGGCCATTTTGAGAGAAATTTTACGTTCTTTTCGGGCTTTGAGAGCTTTAGTGATGAAAGAGAACATTATGGAATACCTTGATTATCGTATGATTTCTGTTGTTATTATAATGCCACAAAACAGGGTCAAAGTCAACAAAATAAGAGTTCTAAAGAATGTTTTTGAGTTGGGATGCGGGAATATAAACTGTTTCGTAGCCTCTAGCTAAAGCGTCTTTAATAGTCGTTTTGTTTTCAGCATGATATACAAAACCATTATCCAGATAACAAATAGATTCGTCATCAATTTCTGTCTCGAAAAATTGAATAGACTCTTTATTGATTGTTTTTTCTAGATGATTTAAATAGAAATTTCTATCTCCAATGCTGGGATATTTTAAGAAAACAAAAACACCAGAATATTCAAAATCAGGATCTGGCTTTCTGAAAGACAAAGAAATGAGAGATTTTTGAAAATCGTTTTCGCAATGTGCGTGTAATTCTTCAAGAGTTGTATTTGACTTTTTGATAAGATGAGTTTGGGTTTGTGGCTCAAATCCAGTATTGGAATAACGATAAATTCGAGCCATGTAATTCTTCTTATCTTTTTGATTCAATATATTTAATAATACTGTCAACGATGACCTGAACTTCTGAATATTCGACTTCTGCTTTGATTTTCAAAAATGTATCATAGTGATTTTGAATATCATCTTGATAACGCTTCAAAGTGTATTTCAGATTAGTGAAGTCTTTGGACTCTGCCTCTTCATAAGCTAAACAAACATCAATAATAAGGTTGTTGTTTACTTTGAAAGGTGTTGTGTCATAGTTGGTCAGCAATTCGAGGTTTTTGACTCGCTCAAAGATTGTTGCACAAGGACCATAAGTGCTAATAATGTTTTTAACGATAATGTCTTGTGCAAGCCCTTCGTAATCACAAGCTTCTTGGATTTCATCAAAGGATTCACCAGTTGCACGAAGAAGTTCATGAGCCAAATTGACTTGGTTATGAAGTTCAGTGTATTCACCTTCTGCAATTTTGAAGAACGAGGCGCATAGTTGCCGGATTTCGTTTTTATCGACAGTGATTTTTCGAGAACGATTATCGCCAGACAAAAATGCTTGTTTGCTGAGATTTTGAGTAAGGTCTGACATTTGGGATAACCTGTTCGTTTAAGATGCACTATTATAGCTTAAATGGTATTTAAAAGCAACGATACGACTTATTGTAATGACTAGTATTCTATGCATTAAGACTGTTTTTAGCCTGTTATGCCTAGAATACTAGTCACACCGCTTACGCAGCAAATGTTTTAAGAACTTGTTTTCGAACGATTTGTGGAGCCTCCAAAAGACCAACTGTAAGCAGACGGCTTTTAACTTTGTAAGCTTCATCACGTTGTTTACAAAGTTCAATAAATGCGTTTTTATCAGATTCGCTTTTGCCTTTTGTTTTATCCGCTTTTTTAAGAAGAATATCAGCCCGATTAATTTGGGTGTTCACATCAATGAACAAAGCGCCAAACTTACCACACAGCTTTTTCACTTCATCTTGTGGAATATCACAGCTAAGAGTGATATTGAAATGCTCTGTAAATGCTTTTGTGAATTTAGCTTGTTCATTTACAAAAGAAACATCTTTATATTTTTCAGTGAAAGAATTCATCATTTCTTTCATATCTTTTACGGAATATTCTTTGGTGTATTCAACGCCAGCATTTTGGTCAGGACGGAATGTTGCTCGAACAGTCTGTTCACCTTCAAAGAAATTGAAGCTAAAGGAAAAACTGGATCTTGAATTTTTCAGGTTGAAAATGTAGATACAATCGAAAGTGATAGGTTTTTGCTCAAACATTTGAGTGCCTACAAAAGTATAACCACCACCTTTGCGGTTCAACATTTTAAAAGTTACGAAAGGAAAAGCTTTAAACACAGCCAATTGGTTTTTCAGGAAGTACATTGGGGTTTTTGGCTTTGGGGTTTCAGAGAACATTTTGAAGATACCTAAAAGAATTCGTTTGATTTCAGTATGAGGTTATTATACAACAGATAGCATATTTTTACCACTGCTATCTGCTGTTTTACCATGCTAAATATATCGGCAGGTTCGACGAAACTTTAGGTTTTTCGACGATTTAAGAGACAAAAAGGGAGACCATAGGGTTATTGCGCATTACATCAATGCCTAACTTTTGATTAGGGATGATGGCGTGTTGGCAATGAACGTCCAGAAAAACAATTTCACCTGATTTCGGCGTAACTAAATGATGTTTGCCGTTAACATCAATGGACAGGATGCTATGTTGAGCTTCGTTGTCAAGAATGAAGTTTATTTGTGCCCTCCAATCCGCCACGCTAGAATCGTCATGGATATGTGCAAAATAAGCACTAAATCCAGAAAAGTCTACATACTTATCATTGTAATGTTCGTTCAAATTGAAATAATTTGCAATAACATCTTTGAAAATTTGCTTTGATTCCGAAGGAACAGTAGTAAACTTTACAAAATCTTCATTTTCAACACAAGGAGCATTATCAAAAGAATATTGATTTGAAATTTTAATATCTTTTTCTTCAATGCGAGAAGGCCAACCGACAGTGTTAAAACTTGCATTAATCGATTTTAATGCTTCTACTTCCCTCTCGTTGATTTTGCCAACGCAGTAAATAGAGGTGCTATGAGAAAGATTAAGCAAATCGTGGTAAAGGAAAAGTTTAGTCTTGTCAGTCATTATAAAGCCCAACCATATGTGTTTTGATTGGGCTATTATAATATATTCTGCCTAGCATTTCAAGTGTTATATTCACCCTAAAATATATGGTATATCAAATTCTTTCAAACTGATTTTTGTTCTTTCGCCAGTTTCATCTTCAACTACAACAAAATTCCAATTGGAAATCTCGTCCATTTTTTCAAATGTTTCAACAACCTTTACTTTTTTATCATTATAGTAGCCAACATCAGTAAGAAGCTGAGAGCCATATGAAACGTGATAGATGTTATTCTTATGATCTTCCTCCAAATTAGCAACTGAATAATTGTATTCTAGCTCACCTTGCAATTCCAAAATAAAATTAATGCAAGCTTTTGCTGCTTCGTGAGAATAGAATTCATATTCAGGAGAACTTTTGCGACCTGTTTGCATACTAACCGCAAGTGGCTTATCATCCAAGAAGTAAACAGCCATACCGACATATTCGTCGGTGCAGTACCAAGGCGCAACCCAATAGCCTTTTACACGCTCGCTAAAACGATCATCCCAACTAGTATAAGGTAAACCAAGAGCAGATGCAAACTCTTCAATGTCAGCATAATTACTATTTGCATCTGTTTTTAAAGTGTTTTCAAAAATATCTTTCAGTAGCATTTTATAATCTCTTTTGTCAATTCTAAGAATTTTGGATAATATTATCGCCAGAAACAAGTTTCAATTTGGCGAGAACTTTTGCGCGTTTATTAGTGAAAGGCATGGATTCCAGAACACCAATACCCCACATAGAAGACAGATTTTCAATTACTTGGTCGATTGATTTCCAAGTAGTATTGTACTGTCCACCATTTTCTGTCAACACCAGTAGAAATGAAGTATCATTTTTGATGATTTTAACTGTATTTTTCTTGCTACGACCGATTTGGTAAATGGCTTGCATGCTTTGTGTCCATTGAGTGTTTTAATGAGCCAATTATACCATCAATAGTCAGGTTGAACAAGACGTAATATTGAATTTTAAGAGGGTTTTTGTTTTTTCTATATAATTTATTTTAAATATTTGAATTTTCTTTATTGATTAAATAATGTTCAGCAATGATGTCTTCGCCAGACATAAGGTATAAATTATTTTTTACACAGAAATATGTTTCTTCATAGTCTCTATTAATCATTTTCGATAACCCCCAAAAGACATAAAGATGGCTAATAAAAATAGGAAATGAATGCCAAGTCAATTGATAATTATCACTGTGTCTTCTGCACGTAACAAACCAATGTGGTTTTCCATTTTTAATTTCAAATTCAACCTCAATATAACTAGAGCTTGTTAGTGATTTCCCAACTCGATAAACAGATGGCATATATAATTCTCATTGTTAACTAATTATCGCATGTTATCAGGGATTATAGATATTTGCAATCAACATATTGATAATTTCTATTACTATTAATATAATCAATAGAACACTTGATTTTTAAAATCAGAATGATATTATGTGCATAATTAAATTAAGAATGCAAAATGTACCATGTAAGTGTTATATATTTAGGCAATCATGTTATTTTTAAACCTAAAGTGCCTAAAACAAAAAACATAACTGAATGCACGATTACAAAGCGTATTTGTGTATCACCAACTATTGAACAATGTTTATTTGGTATTGATGGTATATCTGAATTGAAATATTCAGGAATAGACAAAAATGGTTGGTATATCTATCAAACAGAAGAAGTAGGATTACCAGCAAAAGAAGTGTTTGATTATGAAATAACCAATGAAAATTGGTTGCTAAAAGAAAGTGAATTTAAGTATATTGGAAAAGTATTTTTGTCAGAAAGTAATGAATTAATTATAGATAAATATGAAGAGGCTATCTAGTGGGATACACAATATCGTTAATATTAAAAGAAGATACACCAATTGAAAGAATTGAGAATATTCTTAGAGAGGAATTTGAAAGTATATTTGGATACAAATGGCTTTCATCAGTCAGTGATGAGCATGGCTATGCTCCTGAATACGAATATGGATTATCTATAAGTTATTCATCATTAATGCCAGAAGAAAGGTCATTGGTGATGCTTGTTTTTTCAGATCTGGCTGAGCAATATGGGGTTCGAAAAATTGAAGTTAGAAGTGGATTAGAGTTGCCATGTTATTACTATGATAGTTCATTAACTTTTTTAGTAGATAAAGATAAATGGTCTGAAATTGAAACAACAGAATATTATACAGTTAAAAATAATGACATTGAAGTAGCTATAGATGAGGAATTAATAGAAGATGATATGGAATATACTCATATCGAATTTGATTGTCCAATGAGAGATGGTGAATATCCTTATCCAGTTAATGATTCTATTCAATTTTTAAATAAATTGATGTATCAAAAAGGATTTAAACGTTCTTTTGAAAAATATAAAGAAATAATGAATAAAATAAAAGCCTCATGATGAGGCTTTTTTTGTTATGAGTTTACTGAGGATTCCGAATCACTTACGTACTCACCATCGATCTGTAAAGAAACAGAAACGCTAATATATGTTTGGTCACGTTCACAACTTGCATCTGTATTAACAGAAATTGTAAGATTTTCTCGAACAACGTCTTTAATTAATGCTACAAGAAGCGGATGATTAGCTTTGAGATTTTTAAGTTCTTCTTCAAGTTTTGCTTTTTGAATATCCAAATCTGTTGTTTGAGTCATCAGTTATAATCCAAGTGTTAATGTACATGGATTATAACAGAAGTCTTTCATGAGGTAAAGATATTTTAAAGCTTAGGAAAAGTTAACCATGAACTAGGTGTTGTTGCTGACTCGTAAACAATATCTCCATTTTCAGACATTTTATCAGCAAATCCACGACCAATGCTTTTACCATTCATGCCATTATTAACAATAGTTGCAAAATAGACATAACCATCATCTTTTTTATAACAATCTTTTGATTTTGTAAGTGTGTACATGTTAGATCCATATCTAACAGAAGTGCTATCTACATCTGCTTTTGCAGGTACTTTACTGTCAACTACGTGTTCGTTCGAATTAGCAACGAAGTTGTTGAGTTCACCAAGTATTTTATTGTATTTAACTTGACATGATTCAAGAGTTTTATACTTGATACTGTTGTTGTAAACTGCACGAATATTATTTTTTTGTGAAACATTTAAGGAAATTGTATTTCCATCAGCATCGGTATGTGTATAGATATTGGAACTTGTTTTTTCAAAGTTAGGGAAAACATCAGGAGAATATTTAAATACAAATGGATTTTGATGTGTAGGTTCTCTATAGGCATCTTTAGTGCATGCAGCAAGAGGTAATACAGATAGAACTAAAAGTGAAGTGATGAGTTTGTTCATAGGATATTAAGATTGTCTTTAAAATATCCTAACATTCAAGCGATAAAAGTAAAATTATATTTAATATTCTAAAGTTTTTACTATTTTTCTAACTTCATTCATATTTGTTTTTTCATTGATTTCTATTTGAGTTGTATTGTATAACTTGTTAATAAAGTCAGATGTAGCTTTATAGAAATTGAACAAAAATGGATCTTTTAGAATTTTATGATTGTTCTCAATGAAGTTTAATAGTTCATTTAAATCCTTGGAAAAGATATATAACTTATAAGTTATGGTCATAGACCAAATACCTTGATTATCTTTTTTTAATGTTGGATAAGATATGAATTTGAAATTATGAATATTTGTACTGATTAAAGTATGAGCATCCAATAATGAATTATTATATTTAAAATAAGAACATGGAGTTGAGTAGTTAAACTCTTTAATATTCAGATGATTTATTTCAGGGCTATCTGCTCTGTCCAGAAGGTTAATATTGAATTCATTTTGTATTTTGTGTTCAATAGAAGTTTGTTTGTATTCATATGGTTCTTTTGGAAAAGCGTATATCAATATTATTTTTGCCATAAACGTATTATTTGATCTTAAATTGATTGATTGTATTTGATACAATCCTTTTGATGGAATATAGATTATATCAATATAGTCATTTTTTAGTTTAGGATTATGTGCAATATTAACTATGTTAGTTATATCAAAAGTTTTTTCATTTATAAGTGCTGTGCCATAATTTATAATTGTACCAATCGCTTTATGGTGGCCTTGTATTAATAATACAATAACACCTTCATTTCGAGTGATATTCTGTGGCCCAACAGTTATTTCAAAAGGTTCATCGTAATTGTTTATAATATACTCGTAAAAGTTAAGGTTTTCATTATCTTTCAAAAGTAGTTTTTCTGCATTTTGAATATAAGCAGAATCTTTCTGTGAAACATTTTCGATGAAGTGAAGAATTGGACCTATATCGCTATTCATGTTTTGAGTTCTTTGAAATTAATATTTAAAGGATATCAGTTATTATATTTTAGTCAACAAAAAACCGGAACTGAGTCCGGTTTAATTTAAATGTTTTTTTAGATTATTTCATTAGATTTCTAAGTGTATCTAGAAAACCGTAAACACTATTCTGGCGGTCATGAAATCCATTATTATCACCAGAGAAAACTCCATTATAAGTGCCAATATTATAGATTTCATCAATTGCTTCATGTGTGAAATCGTAAATATTGTCTTCTTTTATAAAATTTTCGATTTGTTCTTTTGTTTCTTTTGATGTTTCCATATTAATCGTCCAATGGCTCAATCATTCGGACATGAGTACTTTCAAAGTTTTTGGAAGATTCGTCTTTTTTTAAAGCAAACCAATCCCACAATTCGTAGACTTCAAAATCATCAACACCTTCTTCCGGTTTGAATTTCAACTTTTCAGCTTTAAATCCATTATGAGTGAAAATGCCATGTTCTGCAATGAACTCATTTTCAGCAGTATATGCTTCAACGAAAGGCTGTTCTGCATCTTGATATTCAGAAGATTCCAGTTCAAATTCTTCCATAGCTTTGCTGAATACTTTATTAGTGCGTTCAACAACTTCTTGATAAGGTTTCAATTGTTCAACGAACTCATTGATGCTTTTCAAAAAAGCTTCTTTGAATTCTTGTGGGGAAAGAAAACTTTCCAAAGCAAAAACTGCTTTATCGTTTGGGGAAACGTCATAAGAATTGATGTCTTTGGCGATGATCAGTTGATACATGTGTAGGTTTTCCTAAATTATTTAATATGAATGGATTATATCATCAAACATAACTATAGGCAAGCATTATAATGGAGCTAATGCACAACCTTTGTATAATTATCTATCAGTTCTTTGATTTAGATTTGCGAGTTGGAAACTGATTAAAGATTTTTCCCAATTTTGAAACATTCACAATCATTTGAGTTTTCCAGATTTCAGTAGAACCATCAGCTTTTACAATGGTCAAGAAAGAATATCCCCAAACATGGTTTCCTTCTAGAGCAGCACTGACACAATTACCAACTTTTTCGTTAAGTTTATTGACGAATGCCGTGTATTGCGCATCAGCGTTATCTTCTGCTTCTTTAACGAAATTAGAAATGAGTTTACTATCCATTTTTACAATTTCGGGAGTGTCGCGATAAAGCGTGTAGGTTCCATTTTTTTTAGTTAATTTTCGAACAGTTGTGTATAAACTAAGCATGGATTGGTAAATGCTATCGTGCATGCCGCCATCAGGATAAGGTGCAACGATCTTCGCATCCCAATTGGCTTCTGAAAGACGTTTGCGAATATTTTCTACAGTGGCAAGGGCATGTTGATGAGCGCGTTCAACAGCTTCTGCACGAAGTGGTTCAACAGCAATAGCGATATGATTAGTCATACTAGAATACCTACTGATTAAAGTAAGTATTCTAACATGCCTAAATAATTATGGCAAGAACGATTAAAAATCAACAAGTTCTTTAGATTTCATTTTTTTAATAACGAAATCGCAAACATGTTTACCATTTTTAGAGAGATAAGGAACCATTTCGCTTTTCCAGTGAATGGTTTTTTCTTCTGATTTGATGACTTTAAGTATAGATTGAGAAACTACATGATTGCCTTTGAATTCAATCGCAGTGTAATCGCCAATCTTTGCTTGTAGCTGATTGATAAAGATGTTGTATTGGTGTTCGGCATTATCTTCTGCATCTTTGATAAATGCAAAAACAAATTCTCTCATTTCTGATACTGGTGCATCTTTCAATTTCAGAAGTTTGCGAGATAGAATGAATGAGCCGAGTGTTTTGTTATAATCCACAAGATCGATCTTGCCTTGTGGATAAGGAGCGATAGCGTCAACATTCCAATTTTCATTAATTAGCATTGTATTGAAGCCATCCAAAAATGTTAAAGCTGTCATTTTTGCATGTTTAATGGCTTCAATTCGAAGAGGTTCTACAGCTACTACAATGGGGTTCATTTTTCTATAAGCCTAGTGTTTTGAATGCCCCATTATACTGTAAAATATTTATATTGGCAATATATTATTTGCGTCTTGAACAGGCGTCACCACAACATTTGCCAATAATACCCGATCCCCAAAGGAAACCAAAGCTGTACCAACCACCATTATTAGGTGTTTGGAAAACAACAATATCAGGATTGAAAATGTGTGCAACTAAACTGTAAATTGCAATCAGTCCGTGCCAGAACCCACGAAAAAAACCTGCTGCTTCCGGCGATTGAGCACCAGTCATTGCACTGGCACAACCTACCAGCGATAAAATAACGGTTAAAATAAATAACTTCTTAAACATGAATACTCTCCTTTATGTGAGGTTTCCATGACTATACACTGATTTAATTTTAAAGTAAATACATATTTTTAATTAGAGTGCTTGCCTTTGATGTTAAAAAATAAAAACAAAGAAATAAATACTGTTGCATCAATTATAAGTGAAAGAACTATTGCTGAAATATCAAGGTTATATTTTTCTTTGATGATGGCTGCTGTAACTAATGAAAGTATTACATAAAAGCACATAATATTGGAATCATTATTTTTTAATTTATTCATTTTTAAAATGGTTTGTTATTTAATTAATGTATTTCATTTATATGCGAAAAGCAAAAAGAGAGCCGAAGCTCTCTTTAGTTTGTTACTTATGATTATGCAAAATCTGCATCAGTCATCATCCACCAGTGATGATCTCGCCCTTTGACCAAGTTAAAATCTTTACGGCGAATTTTAGCTACACGACCGTCAGGGTGGTGGAAAACCAAACCTTCTTCTTTATTCGCCATCAACCATGCACGAATAGTTTCAAAAGTTACAGCAGGCAATTCTACAACTTTGCTACCATGTTCCCACAATTCGTGCTTTTCAAGACCGTACACGTTTTTTGCAAGGGTAGGACCAACCAACTCATAGGTTTTACCGTCAACAAGACCAGTAGCGCCTTCAACAGCTTCCCAGTGCCATTTATCATGCTCGGTCAATGGAGTCCAACCGGGCCAATGAAAAGTTACAGGGTCAGGCTTTTCTTCGCAAGGAATGAAGCCTTCTGGTGGAGTTTTGAACATATCAATGCTCAATGGTTCACCTTTTGCCATACGGCGTGCAGCAGTTTTGTTCAATTTGCGGTCATAGCGTTTCCAAAGAATGCCATCTTTCCACATAGTGGAAGTGCCATCAAACTTAACAGTAGCAACACCTTCGCCATTGAGAACCCATTCGGAACCGGGTTTAACAACGTTATCAACGACTTCGGTTTCGCGATTCATTAAAAATACATTTGGAGTCTTTTTCATTTTTGTAGCCTCAAAGGTTAATTAGTAAGTTTTCGAATCCAACCGCCTAACCAGTACCGATATTATAGTAAATTATGTTGATGTGGTCAACAACTATTTTGATTTTATTTTACGTTGATTGAAATTCTTAAGATATATCTTACGAGATGGCAACCGAAAAGTTTTCGTCAAGAATCTTGATGTTTTCAAATGGGATTGCATGCTCGCAAGAAATCTCATATTCTGCTTCACTTATGCCTTTTACATGAGATTTTTCTATTTCGAGGATAGCAATATCTTCATCTTCAAAATAATCGCCAAGCCAGTTTGTCAAGGCATCTTCACAAGCGATTTTGCTTGTAAAAAGGTAGACTCGATTAATAGTTTCGCCAAGTTCTAGAGAGCGTTCGCCAATTTGTGGAATGAGTCCATTTTGGCGAATAGATTCCAGATTTGAGATAAGGGTAACATGATAATACATGTTGAAGCCTATTAGTTTGTGTATTCAATAGGCTGTATTATAGATGGTTTTGCCGTTTAGGTCAATATTTTTGGTTAAGCGTATGGACCTGAAAATGAAGAATTAACAGCTAGCACTCTTTTTAATGCTTCTTCAACTTGTTCTAATTTATCTTCTGGAATTAAATCCATTAGTTTTTGAATTTCTTCTTGCAATTCTTCTTCTTTTCGAAGCCTAGGATTTGCTTCATATTTTAATTTTGTTTTTTCTTCTTCTGTATGATGATGCTGAATAGCTTTTGAATAGCTAATCCAAACCTCACCAATTTCGATAGGTTGTCCAAAAGAATTTGTACTGCCCAAAGAATTTAAAATATCTATTTCGTTAGTATCAACAATTAATTCTTTTGCAAGAAGCAAATTGTTGGTTGCAGACCAGAACAAATCAGCAAGTGGCTTTATTTGTGCAGCAGTAAATCCGAAATCTTTACGGACTTGTTGAATCCAGAAAAGTTTAGATTTATTATTGATTTCTAGCCAGTCTGCATTGAGTTTAACTTTCATAAGGAAAGCTCCGTAATTTGGGCAATTATAAAGTTTTTAAGCTAAAAAGTCAATCGTTTTCGCGGTATGAATATGAGGCAGCAACTGTTGCAATCAGTTCACGATATTTGATAGGCTTTTGCAAATCAGTTTTGAAGATAACTTTGAAGTCTCCACAGAAAAATCCGATAGCCCTTTCTCCTTTTATCATAGTATAGATGTGAATATCCTTTTCCATCAAAAGAAGAAGTGCATCACTATCGCTTTCAAGAGGATTCCAAACTACCTTTTTGCCATCTTTTTCGACATGATAGGTGTTCTCAGTCCATTTACCTTTCAATCCAATGGAAATAGCACTATATTGGATAATTTCGTAAGTTTGCATTATTTCTACTCCTAGTTTCAAATAGCTTTCAAGAATGATTCGAAAGAAGATAAATCTTGAAGAGTTTGTTTCATACTATTCATCTTCTTGTTATTTGCCTCGATTGAATAGTCATATGCTAAATTCTGACGATTATGATAGTTTTCGAGAAGAGAATGACTCGCTTTAAAGAAGGATTCTATGACATTGTTGTTTTTGGGGTGAATCTTGTCATTCGAAACCATATGATGCATATTCGAAATCAAGCCTTGAATTTTCTTAATGTCGCCTTTTAATGTTGAATGTTCCGATTTGGTAAAAAAAGCGCATAATTCGTCGTGATTGATTTTCAATTTATTTAAAATTTCAGAATTTTTCATGAATTTTTATCCATTCGTGCATGAATACGTTTTTGAACAATTTCCATAACTTCTTCTGCAAGCAGTGGAGAACGGAACTTTCTTTGGATTTCTTCGAGTTGTCGTCCAAAAATCCTAACGCAACGAGAGATTTTCTCATGCATTTCTTTTTGTTCTGTACGTTCTTTTTCGACCATAAGTTTGATACGCATGTCTGCTTCAAAAACAGCAGCTTCAACGAACATTACAGTGTCTTCGCTGATTTCTTCAACTTGTTCAAGAAGGAAATTCAGGCATTCGATGCCAGAAATAAGTTCGACAACTTCGGCACCATCATACATGTGGTCTTTGAAAACCCGAAGTTCCTGCATAATGAGGGTATCACCGTCTACAATCAAAACTGTCATGTCATTGTTCCTGTTTGTTCATAAGATAGGCAATTATACATCAGTTTCATGCTTTTTTCAATCGTTTTGTGGTTTAAAGCGATCATTCCAGCGTCCGCCATGATTGAATGTTTCACCTGTTTCAAGAATGCAGGAGCATTCTGTGCATCGGTAGATTGTAGAGTAGCGACCAGTGCCATAACGTTCTATTTCTGCTTCGCCACCACAAAATGGACAAGGCAAAAGGGTGATAGCCGTTTCTTTGTTTTCCTGTTCTGACATATTTGGATCTCTTATGATTATTGATATTTTAATTGAATATTATAAAGCATTTTAGTTGTTTTTGCAAGGTATCTAATTTGACCTATAGTTGGAATTGATAAGGATGATGAGAGAAATAGATTTCTTTGTTGTATAGTATTAGGACAGAAAAGGAGAAATATTATGATTAAAATTAAACGTTCTACCGATAGAGGATATGCTGACCACGGATGGTTGAAAAGTTATCATTCATTTTCGTTTGCTAATTATTATAATCCAGAAGAAATGGGTTTCTCCGATTTGAGAGTAATCAATGATGATGTAATCGCGCCTTCTTATGGGTTTGGGATTCATCCTCATAAGAATATGGAAATATTCACTTATGTATTAGAAGGTGCTTTAAAACATGAAGATACTTTAGGAAACCAAGCTATTATTAAAGCTGGTGATGTGCAATTAATGAGTACAGGGAAAGGTGTGCAACATAGCGAAATAAACGCTTCTGAAAGCGATAAGGTTCATTTGCTACAAATATGGGTGTTACCATCTGAAAATGGTACGGAACCGTTGTATCAGCAACAGCATTTCACAAGAGATGAGAAGTTAAACCAATTGAGATTGATTATTTCGCAGGATGGAAGTCGTAACTCAATGAAAATACTTCAAGACGTGTCAGTATTTGCAAGTATTTTAGAAGAAGGTGAGAAGACTAATTATTTAGTCGAGGAAAAAAGAAATGTTTATATTCATGTCGCAAAAGGAGAACTTCAAGTGAATAATGAAGTGTTGCATTCAGGAGACGCAATAATTTTAACGACTCCTGAAATTGTAAATATTAAAGCAATGATAGAAACTGAGTTCTTGTTGTTTGACTTGAATTAATAAGAATTCATTTTCCATGTTGATTCGATAACGGAATAATCGCCACTCAAAATGGCACGACTGCGGGCATTCATTTTTGCCATAAGTTCATCTGCGGTTTGAGTAGGCTTTGTTTCTCTTGGAATGTTTTTCCAAACAATGCGCTGCTTTAGAATAATACGAATAGGTCTGTCACCATCTGGTATTTCTTTTATCGCTTCTGTTGTGATGGGCAGGTCAATTTTATTGTCATCCATTTCAGATTTTTTGTTTTTGTGGTTTCGGGTATAGCAAATGTAATATCCACTCAAAAAGCTTAAAACAAAACATGCGACAATTATAAAATTAATCATATTACTTATTAACCTCACTTTCAGAAATTATTCTGCAAATAATGCAACGAACTTTATATGGAGCCGCCTTTTTTCGATTTCTTCTCGTTCTTTCTTTAAATGAAGTCACCAAAATAAATTCGGGTCTTGATTTTGGAATTGGAACTGCTTTATGATGTCCACAAGAGAGAGTTAATAGCCATACTTCGCCACCACGACTACCAGTAGTGTGTTCGATATACTCAACTTCTCTCCAAGGATTCAAGTTCATATTTTTATCGAGAAACGCTAAGATTTCAGAAGAGAACGGCATGTGTTCAATGTTCTCCATAAGCATTTCCCAATTTTTATTCAGTGCTTCTGATTGATAACGATGCGCCAAATGGTTGAAAACCATAGTGCAAATAGCAAAACCAGCGGCTTCTGGTGATACTTCGTTTTCAGAATAGTTATTTGGATTGGAAAGGGTGACTGTTTCTGTACCAAATTTTGGATACATGAACGGGGCACCATTGATAGATGCGAATTGCCAAGAACCGTGACTGTATTGAGGGCAGAATTCTTCCATGTAAGCAAAAATGCGAGGTTCGCAGACTACATACATTGCTCCACCGATAATATCGCGGATCTGTTTGCTTGTTGTATGCAATTCAATTTTAGCTGACATTTTGATGACTCCTAGGTCTGTTTTGATGAGTTAATATTAACACAGCAAGACCTAGAAGGCAAACATTTTGATAATTTTGAGAAATATTGCTTTTAAGACCAATAGACAACAGTGTTAAATGTTGGTTCTGGATATTCAAGACCTTCCATTGCTTTCTCAAATGCTTGAACAATATCATCTTGAATAATTTGCATATCTTTGTGAGAAACATTTTCAATATAGTACAAAGCAATGCCAAAATAGTATTTTTCATTATCACAATAGTCATCGCCATGTGACAATTCGATTCGCATATTTTTTGTTTTGATATGGCTTTGAAAATAGTTTGAAAAATCAATTTCGATTTCGCGGCAGAGCAAACTCACATCACAATCAATATTGTGCTTTTCACCAAAAGACTTTGCACAAGTACCGATATATTCTTGACTTCCTGTCCAACCGTACAAAAGAATTGGCATAACATTATAAGACATGGAGATTTCCTTAAATATGAGAAAAATTAATACCAAGAAACGATATTTGAGAATTTTGGTTCTTCGTGTTCTATACCTTGCATGGTTTTATCAAAAGATTCTTTCATGATTTTTTGAACAGTCATGATTTCATCAAATGAAAGATCCTGCAATTCATCACATGCGAGACCAAAATAACTCATACCATCTTCATCATTGTCTTGACCATGACGAAGTTCAATTTCAAGGTCGCATTGACCTTTCTTGATATTGCGATTAAATAATTCTGCGTAGCATTCACCGATTTCATAAACAAGTTCTTCGGTATTTTCTTCAATGCCATGTTTTTCAGCAAAGGCTGAAAGAATAAGACCGATAGAGTAGTGACTACCGGTCCAGCCATAAATCAGCATTGCTTGGCGTTCAGTAGACATAATTAATTACCCGAAATAACAGCGGTTTTACGATAAACAGGCTTTACGCCTTCTGGTGGATTAGCTTTATTGATGGCGTCTGTAAGTGATTTATTGCGTTCGCATTTACCTTCACCATGACCAGTGCCATACATATTGCTTGTTTTACCACAACGGGCACATGGATATCCTTGTGAAAGATGACCTTCTGGTGTTCTGTATTCTGCTGACATGATTAAATCCTCTAGAAAGTAAAAAGCTTCGATTAACCGAAGCTTAGTGCAGATTTGAAACGCTCAGCAAAACTGATTTTTGAACTGATTGTTTTGCTGTTGATTGGGGAAACATTGGAGTCTTCGACAATGAGTTTTTCATTGTAAGTAAGGTTGCCTTCACTAATGCGAGTAGCATAAGCGAGAGCTTCTTCACGAGTTTTGAACCAACGATCCAAGTTGTAATTATTTGGGAAAACATTTTTACTATAAAGATTTTTTTCAATTGTTTCTGCGCTACCTTCTTCGATAACGTTGACAGTTTTTTCAGTGTTGCGGTCTTTTGTGCTTGGAAGAGAAACGATACTGTAATGAGTGATGTTTTTGATGCACGGAACTTTACGTGCAGTCCAAATTACATTGACTTCGTGAATTTCTTGACCGATTTTAATATCATCTAGTTTCATGATTTCTTACCTTAAATTTATATAGAATATTATACAATTTTTGTTTAATTCAAATAAAATCTTTCAGTCAAGAAGGCATTTGAAATCAGGCGATTCAGACTGATAATCAAAAACGGAAAACATCTTTTTGTTCCTGTTTCGATAGGGTCATTATAGCAAAGCCACCCTAAAATATCAAGTGGCTTTTTACTATCATGGACGAAAGGTTAGACAACTTTGTGGATTTTTTGAGGAATGATATAACGAATGTTTTTGAATGCTTCCTTGACTTCTTTTTTTGTAACCCATGTCTTTTCACTGTCATCCCAGCACATTCCGGCATAACCTTGTGTGCAGTGGTCATGCAAAAACCCAACATAAGGTTCTTCTGGTTCGAGATTAACAACCCATTTACCATCATTAGGTAGCAAGTCATTGCCTTCGAAAATCATTGCGCCTTTTAGCCGAAGATTTTCAAGCTTTTCAGCAATGTCCATTGCATACAAAAAAGCATTGTAAGAATTTTTATTGCAGAACCATTCTTTTTGGACGGCGCTTTTATCGAACATTTTTGATAGACTCTGATAGTTGAATTCTAAGGATTATATCAGGTTTAAAAAAAGGTATCAACACTATTTTAAACCTGATGCAGTTGTCAGAACTTCCTGAATTTTGAGGTAACATTGTGAATTTCTTCTGGAAAGAAAAAAACTTCATATCCGTCAAAGACTCTCCAATAACGACCTTCGTATGACTTTCCGATACCATTTTCATAAAGCATATCAACAACGAAATCTTCTGTATAATCTTCTTTTCCGTAAGATTCATTATCCTCTATTTCATCTTCCTCTTCATCCAAGAACCAAGACTCTTTAAATTCGCGTGAAACTTTTGGATGTTTTTCTTTGACGGTAAGGTAAGCTTTAAGTACATCGCCTTTTGCTGTGGATGAGTTACCAAACTTATCTCTTTTGAAGTAAGAAAAAAGATCGATTAAAAAAGATACGTCTTCTTTCGATAACCCATTAATGATATGAGTTTTGCGATGGTCAGCATCATTCTCCCAACTTTTGACATGGAGTTGATAACCTTTTTTAATATTTGTAGTAGTCATTTGTTTATCCTTTTGGATTAAAAAACAATTATTTATTTTTGAATTTTTCGGTTACATCTACTAACTCTCTTGGCATTTCATAAACCTGATAACTATCGAATAAACGATAATAGTTATTATCCAGTCCAGAATAGTCCAAAAGGTATTCGCATACATTATCTGAAATATTATTTAATAAGTCATCTTCAAAGTTGTAATCAATGTTTTCAGGTTTTTCTGCTAATGCCCAAATTGAATCAATGTCTTCTGATATTTCAGAATGTTTGTTCTTCGTTTCTTTGAAAATATGAATAATTGATTTGTCATTAACAGATAGACCGCCCAAGCCAGTTTCATTTTTAAATAAAGATGAAACGTCGATTAAAAAAAGAACATCGTATTTAGTTAAATTATCAACTATTTTAGTCGATTGTCTTTGACCATTAAGATCAAGACTTTTGATATGAAGCTGATAATATTGTTGAGAGCTTTTGTTTTTCATTTTTTTTACCTGTTTTTAAATATTATGAATTGAGTTAGTTACATTTTTTAAATCAACTGGTATTTCGAAAACTTCATACCGTTCAAAAGAAGCCCAATAGACTCCACTCCAAGAACTACAAATAAGATGTTGTGTAATGCAGTCTACTGCATATTCATTTTGGTTATCTCGCTCAATTTGCCATTCTTCTTTAAGGGACGGAGAAAGATTAGTATGTTTTTCTTTTACTTGAATATACTTTTCAAGGATTTCTTCAACGCTTGCTTCTGAACAACCAAAGCCTTTTTTTGACCCTCTTGTCTCTTTGAAACAGGAAGCTACATCTACAAGAAATCGAACATCCTCAATCGTTTCACAAGAAACAATTTTTTCCTGATATTGATTGTCAACACTAAGTTGCAGCCAAAGCAGATAGCCTTTTTTAATTGTATTCATATGTATGACCTCTTATTTTAATGGTGAGTATGGTAACTTACAAAAGCAAGCTTAACTATAACAGAATCTTTTCCATATGCTTTTTCAATAATATTGATTAATTTTTTACAATTTTCTGTTTCAGCATAATCAATTACTAATTTCTGCCAATCACTATTTTGAATTAATTGAAAATTATCGTAATTGACATTTATTGATTGTTCAAAAATTGCTTCATCTTCGTTTAAGGGAAGAGTGATAGAATGCGTTATATTTACAAAGGTTTTTTCTCCGCATTCCGGGCAATGTTTGTATTCACTGTTAGTGTAACGATGTTTTAATTTGCATTTTTCGTTTTCGCAATAAGTTCCAATAGTTTTGTTATCTATGAGAGCGAACTTTAGTTCAGAATCTCTCAGTTTTGGAACATAAGCAAGTTCATTATCAGAATTGAAAAGTTTAACAGATGGGTCCATAAAATAAGAGGTTCCATTTACATGTGAGTTGCTTATACTTGCACACATGCCATAGAAGTTTTCAGTATAAAAAGATGGTGTTTTTTCTATATTTCTCTCGCATAAAACCATTTGTATCTTACTTCCACATTCAGTGCAATGTAATGGAAGTCCACTAACAGGTTGTTGATGTTTTTCACATTCAATATTAGGACAAGATTCAATGTTTCGGTTGATAGTCGAATACTCAACTGTTTTCTTATCAACAAAGAAAACAGGTCCGATATAATTTTGAATATAAGCAATAGTATTTGACATATCTATTCCTTACTTGAATTGATCTGTAATGTCAAAAACAGGTTCACGAATTTCAATAACTTTGAAAGATTCGAAAACACGGCAGAAACAATCATAATCTTCGTAATCTATGGTTTCGCCAAGGATATGTTCAACAAGAAGTTCGTGAATAGTCTCTTCATCCGCTTCTAACCAGATTTCTTTAGTTTCTGCTGAGATTTCTGGATGCTCTTCTACCTTTTCCTGAATAACTTGTAAAAGATGGCTTGGATGGTTCTCACTGTTTCCCATTCCGCCACCATTCTTGCGATTGTTTTTACTTGTAAACATCATTGCAACGGCAATGTAAAAAATCACATCAGGTTTTGTTAAGCCACTGATTGTTTGGGTAGAATAATTATCTCCATCGTTCTCCCACGTTTCAAGCTGAATCTGATAGCCAAGCGGATATTTCAGTTTGAAACTAACATCATACATATCGTTAATTATTGGCATGTTTTTTCCTATTTTAATAATGTTGGCTAATTTTGTATATTTGAGGTGTTAAGGTTTTTGCTTTGTTCCAAAATGTAATTAAAGAACGTGCATTTAAGGTGATAATTGAAAAACAAATGAATTTACGAAGTTTTTCGTTACCTAACTTCTTATGTTTGACATATTCATTTTTGAAGTGAGAAAAGAAAGTGCAAATCAAAAGTATACACATAGAAAAGGTTCCCCAAAAAAGGAACCTTATATGACCATTTATTTTGTTTTTAATCTTCAATGTGTTCGAAGCCTTCTTGTAAAGAAATTTTACTGTTGGCTATAATATCATCAATTTAAAATTTTAACAAGCTTTAACGTAAGCTTTTTCAATATATCTATTGATTCTGTAAATGAGGTTTTTGTCAAAAGAATCTATAAATATAAATTTTTTAACTAATTCATGCGGATATTTTTTTGCCAATCCACCAAAAGCTTCGTCCAAGAAGGCGGAACTATAACCTCTTGTTCCATCCAAATATATAGTTGTTGGTTTTTTATTTTCTATTGAAGGAATTAGATAGGTTTCGCAAAAAAGTTGACCATTATATGGACCATCTTGGCTATTTCGTCCAGAAGGGTGTTTTGAAAAATCGGATGCCAAAAAAATTTTTTCCATGCAAGATCACCTATTGGTTATAAAATAACATTTAATTGCGTTCCGGTTGAACAAATTTATATTCTGGCGCAGGGCAATATTTCAGGCTGAGAGTAACTGATTCATCAGAAATAGAGAAAAGATCGCCATCTGCAACAGTCAGATTATCACAAGTAAAATCATGAATAGATTTTAGGAATGACTTGTCCGACAATAAGTTTTTAATGAAGGTGATATCTTCTTTAGAGAAAGAATTACTGAAGATATCAACAGAACCATGTTCCTCAAAAGAGTAGTCAAGTCCACCTTCAACGAAATTGAAAACTTTAGGATTTCCGCTACGACTGAAAATAAAATCTGATTTATAGGAACTTTTTGCATCGGCATAATAATCTGCCAATTCGTCATAAGTGAAACGAATAAAAACAGCCTTGATAGAAGTCTTTTCTTTGTTTGCAGAAAGATACTCGCAAATAGGAGTCAAAGAATTTTGAATAGCTTTCAAGCCAGCCATTTTGTGAGCTTGTTTGATTTCTTCAAGTTCTATTGCAAGTGTCATTCTAGGTATCTCTTTATAAATTAATTTTATGGTTTTTTAAAAGCTAGTACTTTGGAAGAGTCGAAAGAAAATGTCATATAAGCTTTTCCATTACTTAACTCTTCCATGAAAGACTTTACTTCCTCATCAGTGATGGTCGAGTTTAATTGAAAGCCCATCACCATATCATCAGGGAAAACAGATTGTTTTGGTTTTTCTTTTCTGTTTTTATATTCGATTAAACTGGTGATTTTATTTGACTCAATCACAATATATACCTTTCTAGTAAGATTGACATTATAATACAGAAAAAATCAATTTGCAAGCATTGTGTTTTCTTTTTCAAGGTCATAATGATAACGTAATTTGCTTCTGTTATCATCTGTTTTTGTTGAAATCCATACAATATTATCAGTTTGAATTGATACTTCCCCACGATGCGTTCTTTCAAGAATGGCTGAACCGTTAATATTTACAAATGCTTTGACTGCTCTTTGTATAAGTCCTGATTCTTCATTATTGTTAAATTTTGATAATTTTAATACTATTGTGTGCGAAGCTGGAAAGATATGGAGTTTTGTTTTTGCCTTTTCGATTGACTCAATTTTAAAAGTGTATGTATTTAGTGGAGGAAAAGTTTCCATGTTTAAATTGAGTTTGATTAACAATTCTTTTTTAAATGTTTCTACATCTTCCATGTTGGAATGAGGGGTGTTTTTGGAAATGCGATCAATAAGTTCGAAATAAGCTTGAACTTTTTTAATATCAAGCAATCCGTTACTAGACGGTCTCTTCTTCGACATTTTTTAGAACTCAATGGGAAATGCGGGCTTTAAAACCTGCATTGTATGTTAATCAATTAAAAACGTAGTGCAAAGCACCAAGACCGAAACTGGCTCCAAGGTATTTTTCAAGTGCATCAGCTTCTGATTCTGAAATTGCAAACACTTCAAAAGCTTCTGGTGAAAAATCATCTTCATGGAAAGAGTAACCAGAAAGTGGAGTGATTTCGCCGTTATGCTCTTCCTCAAAATTTTCAATAAATGTATCAATAATTTCTTGGACTTCTGCAAAAGTTTGGTTCCGAATAATTTTGAATTCTTCAAAAACCTCTTCGTTGTTGGCAGACCATTTTACTAGAACTGGCATTTTTTATTCCTCAATTATTTATGAAATTAAATTTGTCTACGATGTGCGCCAATCAAGGCTGTTTCCATCGAATCGACCATTTGAACAAGCGGATGATTAATCCAAGAGCCAATAGGACGGAAGTTTGGCTTTTCCAAGACAAGATCTTTAGCAACAATAAAAACTTTGATGCCTAATGCAAGAGCCATGCCAGCTTCAATCAAAGCACCTTTCAATGGAAAGTCTTCTGGTTCTACATAGAGAATGAGACGTTCAGAGTCTTTGATTTCTGCTTCGATTCGAGACCAAAGCTCGGAAAAATCAGCCGTTTCACCAGCGCCAGCTTCATCAATCCAAGAGCAAGTAACATTCCAACCATCAACGTCACGTAGTTTACGCCAGTTGGCAGGGTGTTGAGGAAAGCTAGCACGACTAGCAATGTAAATACCTTGTTTTTGCATCATTTTAACCTTTAAAATTATGATTTATATTTAGTGGTATTACTTAACTTTTGGACTAATACTTGCTAGAATTTCTTTTTCTTCAACAGAGAGTTTTCTATTATTCAGAGCCTTTTCTACAATTGCTTGTGCTCGAACATCAAAAATCATACCAAAATGTTTTTGTTCTTTTTTAATTCGTTTGTCATATTCAAGATCATTTTCTTGCATAGGTTTCACAAGAATGTATTTATCATGTCCAGCAGAAAATGCATCTTGACTTGCACAATGTGTATGCTTGACCATTACATCATTACCATGTTCTTCTTTCAGCAATGCCAAAGAATTTACAATGCTATCAATGGTTCCCGAAAACAAGGATTTATCCAAATCAATAATATGAATATCATTGATTTTGCGATTAAAATCAATGTTTTGTTTAATAAATTGGTCTTTCATTTTTTATTTACCTTTAAGTTCAGGGAGGTTAGAAGCCGCCAAACCCACCAATAGAAAGTCCAGCAGCAATAGCCATGAAATTTCGAGCATGGCGACGATTCTTTCGTTGTTCAGGCGTCATATTTGCTTCATTGATAGCTCGAACTCGTTCAAGAGCTTCTTTTCGTTCTTGATTTACAATGATTGCTTTAGATTGGCGTTCTTCGAAATTGCCACGATTTTTAGCTTGACCCATGATTTGCTCCAGAAGGGAGTGAATGATAGGGCTATTATAATGCAACAAGAACACGAAATCAAGACGTTTTTTATTTTTTGCTAAGCTTTATGTTTTAAATAAAAAAGACACCAGATGGCGTCTTTTTCTATATTTATTTTAATTATTCGTTTGCTTTTTGAATTCTATAAATTAATTCATCAGATAAATCATCTGCTTTAACCTTTATTCCATCTGTTGTAACAAGCCCGCCATAGTTAAAAACAACTAAATGTTTACGGAAACCTTTTCCTTTACGTGAACTTGGCATTTTAAAGAAAATCTTAAGTCTGCTATCTTTAAAGTTTGGTAATGTGTTTGCTTTTTCTGAGATTATATGGAAAACAGAGTTCAGTTGCATGTGAGCCATACCATTGTAACATTCAACTTCTATGTCTTGAATGGATGTGTAAGGAACAATGCCATCAGCATTAAAGAATAAGATGCCATCTTTTTTAAGCGTCATTAATATTTGAGATCCAGCTTTACGATTTAATATTGCGATACCTAGCATCCATAAAGTACAAACAAGCATTATATAAGCTAAACCATTTTGCCCCATTCTAAAACCTTGAACAGTAATAATAGAAAAAATTATTACTCCAATTATTGCCCTTAAAGGAACGCGACGTTGTTCTAAAAAAGATATATCATCTACATTGTTTTCCATTGTTATTTCCTATTTAATTTTAAATTATCGTATCATATAATCTATTTTTTTATAAATTTTAAGTAAAAAGTTGTATATAAGAAATATATTTTTAAGGTTGTAAAAATGTATTCAAATGGGTTGTGTTACGAAAGTAAAATTATAGAAAAATTTTCAAAACAATCCAGTTGAATATGGCGTGTATACCCTTTAAAAGCTGGAGTTGTAGGGCTTATGTGCCATTTTATAAACTATCATCATTTGAGTGCATATGAAAATAAAAACAAGTGTTATTATTTGAGTATCACACCAGAATAAAAATAAAAATGAAAAAAATATTATCAATTTTATCCCTTATGATATTAATGGGAATAACTTCAATTGCGAGTGCCGATTGTGTATGGACATCTTTTCAAAGAAACGGCGTTTATGCCTATGGTTTTGAAGGCGGCGGACCTACCGGAAGTTACAGTTTATATTTAGGAACTTATATAGGGACAATAAGTAGCGCTACTGGAACCATAACTTATAATGGAGTAACTTATGCTCGTGGTGCATATAGAGATAAAATAAGTTTAGGTAAAAATGGTACTAGTGAGCGTTGGGAATATGAAGCTTGTACTGTTGCGCCAGCAGGACCAACTTATAGCTATACAACAACACAAGATCAAGCTGCTGGTTGCCCAGCAGACAGACCAAGTGGATATATTCTTCAAAGAAGAACGTATGAAGTTTGGTCTGATGGTTCTACAAGAAACTTTGGCGGATGGTATAATGTAGCAGATTATTGTACAGCGGTAGCAAGTTACACAGGTTATAATTATACAACTTCTGCTTGTCCAGCAACACAGCCTAGTGGAATAATAAATATGGCTCAAAGCTATCAAGTATTTACAGACGGTTCTGTGAGAAATTATTCTGCATGGTATGTAACATCTAATACTTGTGTAGCTGTTTATCAATCAACAGAGGGGCGTTCACAAACGATAGCATGTTTTGCACCATATGCTGAGGGTGGTAATGGAATAACTCAAACAAGTTCAAGACAAATATGGTCTGATGGAGCAAAAGCTTGGTCTGCATGGGCAACTGTTTCAAGTACTTGTTATAAAACAGTATCTGACGTAAAAGATAATTCTAGAAAAACATGTGGCGAAGGTCAAACAGGGTACAGAATTACTGAATGGAGAAGAACACACAAAGAATATAGTGCGAATAGTGGTAAAACACCGGCAGAAATTGCAGCATTAAACGAACAATATGCAACTGTTTGGACAGAAGTTGAAGTGGCTAATACTTGTGTTAATGTGCCAGATAAAGTTACTACTACTCCGGGAACAAGATTGTTAACTTGTGCGAGTGTTTATGGTGGACAAGCAAGTGACTATACAGGAGAAGTAGTTGAAAGTGGAACAACAGTATATACTTATAGTAGTGCAACTAAGCAAACAACAACTACATTTAAGTCGAATGTTCCACCAACTTATAGCAGTACATGTAAGTCATCAAGAAGTGATGTAACAACTGAAACTAGTACAAAAGCGTGTCCAACAGGATATTCAGGAACAATTACTTCTTACAGATATGTTGCAACAGATGCTAAAGGAGTTAAAACTTATCCTAATGGAACTGACTTTATAGAAGCAAGTAATACATGTGTATCTACTGGTGCCAGCATAGATGATTCAAACATAGTTGCAAGTACTGCCAAATCAAAAGGATTATTGGCTAATAACACAATAAAAACGAGTTCATTGAGTACAAAAACAGATTTAGATACATTCATTAAAACTTTAGACAAATCAACAGTGTCTACTGGTGAAACATATAAATTGTATTTGATAGTTGATGATTTAAGTACAGGAAAGTATAACAAAGCAAACGTAGTAAAAACAGTTAATGCATTTAAAGGCGTAACAGGACAAGATCCTATAATCACTGTTCCACAAAGCTTAGATAAATATATAGGTAATGGTGGGATTACAGCCTCTAATTACAAAAACAAAGTGTTTGAAAGTGCAGTGTTAAATGGTAACAACCAAGTGAAGGTCACTTATTCTGAATTGACTACTGGTATAAAAGAGGGCGCAAGTTCATCATTTACTGTTGACTTACTTAAATAAATAAAGAGTTTAGGAAAGCCACCATTGATATGGTGGTTTTTTTTATTTATTTTTTATTTTTTTTATTTATATTTAAGGAGAAAAATATAAATATTTTTGATATTTGTTGTTTTTTAAAAGTATCTGTTTGAATATTTTTGATAAATGAGTTTTTTCAAAAAAAATAGATTATATCTATTTTTGGATATATTCATTTGGATATTTTGATTTTTATTTCTTAAAAATCAGGCGTAAAATTCCAAAGTTATAAAACTGTCAAACCCTTATGAATCAAAGCTTACAGAGGATTTCTATTTATTTATTTTGCTTTTTTTAATGTTATATTTTTTTATATAAATAAGAAAAGAAAAAAATGGTCAGAATATTAAAAAAATTAATAATAATGTTTTCGTTATTAACAATGTCTAATGCGTATGCAAATTGTGTGTATACTTCGGTTACTAGAAATGGAGTTTATGCATATGCTTTTACTAAAGTAGTTGGTGCAGTAGGTTCGGAAACCTATAGTTTGTGGCTTGGTAAATTCATAGGAACAATGCAGGGGGCTAATGGAACTATTGTTTATAATGGTCAAACGTATGGTGTTGGTGCTTACAGGGATAAAGGATGTTTAGGAGGAAAAAACTGTTCAAATGAGCGTTATGAATATGAAGTTTGTACAGTTACTCCTGCTGTTGCTTTCAGTTATACAACTACTCAAGATCAAGCTGCTGGCTGTCCTGCAACTCGTCCTAGTGGTTATATTTTGCAAAGAAGAACATATGAAGTATGGACGGATGGTTCTGCTCGTAACTTTGGAGCATGGTATAACGTAGCTGATTACTGTTCTGCTGTTTATAGTTATACAGGATATAATTATACCACTTCTGCTTGTCCAGCTACCCAGCCAAGTGGTGTAATTAATATGGCTCAAAGTTATCAAGTGTTTTCAGATGGTTCAGTTCAGAATTATTCAGCTTGGTATGTAACTTCAAATACTTGTGCTGCGGTTTATCAAACAACAGAAAGCCGTTCCCAAACAGTTGCATGTCCTTCAACTTATCCAAATGGTGCAGGATTAAAACAGACAGGGACAAGGCAGATATGGTCTGATGGTCCAAGAGCATGGTCAGCATGGACCACAGTAGAATTCGCATGTTCTAAAACTGTTTCAGATGTGAAGGATAATAGTCGTAAAACATGTGGTGAAGGTCAAACAGGATATAGAGTTACTGAATGGAGAAGAACTCATGTAGAATACATATCTCAATCAAATTTAACTCCTGCCCAATTAGCTATAGAAAATGAAAAAAATGCAACTGCATGGACTGAGGTAGAGGTGGCAAATACATGTACAAATGTACCGGATAAAGTAACAACCGAACCCGGAACAAGATTGTTAACATGCGCGAGTGTTTATGGCGGTCAAACAAGTGATTATACTGGCGAAGTAACAGAAACTGGCACTAAAGTATATACATATAGTAGTGTATCGAAGCAAACGACTACTACATTTAAATCAAACATTCCGCCAACTTATAATAGTACATGCAAATCTACTGTAAGTGATGTAACTACTGAAACAAGCACTAAAGCATGTCCATCAGGATATACAGGAACAATAACATCTTATAGATATGTTGCAACAGATTCTAAGGGAGTTAAAACATATCCTAATGGAGCAGATTTTATAGAATCAAATAATACATGTGTATCAACTGGTGCAAGTTTAGATGATTCAGGATTAATATCAAGTACAGTCAAATCAAAAGGATTATTGGCGAATAACACAATAAAAACAAGTTCTTTAAATACAAATACAGATTTAGAAACATTCATTAAAACACTTGATAAATCTACAATTGATTATTCAAATACATATAAATTACATTTAATAGTTGATGATTTAAGTACAGGGAAATACAATAAAGCTAACGTTACAAAAACAGTTGCTGCTTTCAAATCAGTAACAGGACAAGATCCAATAATTACTGTCCCACAAAGTTTGGATAAATATATAGGCAATGGAGGAATAACAGCTTCAAACTATAAAAACAAAGTTTTTAAAAGTGCTATTGTTAATTCAAACAATCAAATTATTGTTAAATATTCAGAATTAACAACAGGAATCAAGGAAGGAGCTACATCAACTTTTACTATAAATTTATTTTGATATAAATAATTAAATTAAAGGTCACTATTAAAAAGTGGCTTTTTTTTAATATAGTGCATTTGCTCTAATAAAAAAAATAAAAATAAATAAAAAAATATTATATGCATAATATGCATACAAATAAAGGCTTAAAAAAAGTTACTTTAATTAATGATTAGCTTGCTAACTATTTTGACATAAAGTTGTAATGTTAGTATTTTTTTAAACACAAATGAGAAATAAATGCAACAAAATTTCATTCAAATATTTTTGAATAATATCAACAGATTTACTATCCTGAAAATATCATTATTATTGTTTATTTTAATTTTTGCTAACAACGTTAAAGCAGAAACATGTTTGCCATATACTACTACACCATCCTATAACAATGGTTGGTGGATTTGGGATGCATCAAATAATGCTGTTACAATTACATTAAATAATCAAATTGTATATGGAACTCGTGGTGGAGCTATTTCTACTTTTAACTATGGCGGAAGGACTTATTATAAAGGTCCGGTTGTAATTGCTGTATCTCACGGTAATGGTAAAAATGGTTCTGGTTCGAATGTTGTTTATAATGTCTGCTATGCAGATGTTGGGCCAACTTATAGTTACTCTACAACACAAGATCAAGCTGCAGGATGTCCAGCGGATAGGCCAAGTGGTTACATATTACAAAGAAGAACTTATGAAGTATGGTCTGACGGATCTGCTCGTAATTTTGGTGGATGGTATAATGTAGCTGATTATTGTTCTGCTGTTGCGAGTTATACGGCGACACAAGATCAAGCTGCAAGTTGTCCAGCAGACAGACCAAGTGGATATATCTTACAAAGAAGAACTTATGAAGTGTGGTCTGATGGCTCAACAAGGAATTTTGGTGGATGGTATAACGTAGCTGATTATTGTTCTGCAGTATATAATAGAACTGAAACACAAAGTACAGTTTTTCAATGTGCGCCAACAGATGCACAAGGAAGAATAACATCATCTGGTACATATACTCATAATAGAACTTATGAAGTCTGGTCTGATGGTTCTATACGTAATTATGGTAACTATTATAATGTTAATGACTATTGTGCAGTTAGAGGTTCTGAAAGTCAAAATGTAGCATGCCCAGCTACATTGCCAAGTGGAACAATAACACAAAGCAGAACATTTGAATATTACACGACTACTGCTTATTCCTATGGTGGTCAGAGATTCAACTACACTAACTGGACAACAACAGGAAATACTTGTGCTGCTGTTTATCAATCAACAGAAAACCGTTCACAATCAATAGCATGTTTTGCACCATATGCTGAGGGTGGTAATGGTATAAATCAAACAAGTTCAAGACAAATATGGTCAGATGGACCAAGAGCATGGTCTAATTGGGCAACTGTTTCAAGTACTTGTTACAGAACAGTACCTGATGTAAAAGACAATAGTCGTAAAACGTGTGGAGAAGGTCAAACAGGATATAGAATTACTGAGTGGAGAAGAACACACAAAGAATACAGTGCAAATTCAGGAAAAACTGCAGCTGAAATAGCTACTTTAAATGAGCAAAATGCAACAGTATGGACAGAAGTTGAAGTAGCTAATACATGTGTTAATGTTCCAGACAAAGTGACAACCGAACCTGCAACTAGACTATTAACATGTGCTGCGGTTTATGGTGGACAGCCAAGTAGTTATTCAGGAGAAGTTATAGAATCTGGTACTAAAGTTTACACCTATAGTAGTGCAACAAAGCAAACAACTACTACATTTAAGTCAAATGTTCCACCAACTTATAACAGTACATGTAAGTCTACTGTAAGTGATGTAACAACTGAAACTAGTACAAAAGCATGTCCATCAGGATATACAGGAATAGTTACTTCTTACCGATATGTTGCAACTGATGCAAAAGGAATTAAAACTTATCCTAATGGAACTAACTTCATAGAGTCCAATAATACATGTGTATCTACTGGTGCAAGCTTAGACGATTCAGGATTAATATCAAGTGCAGTTAAATCAAAAGGATTGTTAGCTAATAATACAATTAAAACAAGTTCTCTTTCAACAAAAACTGATTTAGAAACTTTTATTAATTCATTAGATAAATCTACTGTTGATAAATCTCAATCATATAAATTACATTTAATAGTTGATGATTTAAGCACAGGAAAATATAACAAAGCTAATGTAGTTAAAACAGTAAATGCCTTTAAAAGTATAACAGGACAAGATCCAATAATTACTGTTCCAAAAAGTTTAGATAAATATATTGGTAATAGTGGAATAACAGCATCAAACTATAAAAATAAAGTATTAGAAAGTGCAGAAGTTAATGCAAGTAATCAAGTAGTGGTAACTTACTCTGAATTGACAACAGGATTGAAAAAAGGAAAAGAATCAAGTTTCATAATTGAGCTTTTAAAATAAAATAATCGTATTTAGAAAACACTCTGAAAAGGGTGTTTTTTATTTTTGTTATAAATTTTTTATTTTGTCGGAGAAAATTTTTCTCTTTTGTTTTATTGAAAGAGAAAAAATATGTTATTATAATAGAATTTTATTGTTTTTTTGTTTTATTACAGATGTAATAAAATTATAAGGTTATAATTGATAAATAATAATTAAAACAAAAAAAATGAAAAAACATACATTAAAAATTTTATTCTCTCTGTTATTGATGAGTGTATTTGGACAAGCTTATGCAGCTTGTACATATAGTGCTGGAAACACTTTGTTTGTTAATAACTCTCAAGGCGTGAATACTTTTAGCTTAAGGCTAAATGGAGCAAACGTAGGTTCTGCTAATGGAAAAGGGGGAAGCGTTTCATATGGCGGAAATATTTATACAGTAGGAGCTAAAAGAGGTGAGGGCAACGTAGGTAAAAACGTTATAGTAGATTATTATGAGGTTTGTTCCAGACCAGCAGGTCCAACTTATAGTTATACAGGGTATAACTATACGACATCAGCATGTCCAGCAACACAGCCAAGTGGAGTTATAAATTTAAGACAAAGTTATGAAGTTTGGTCTGATGGTTCTATAAAAAATTATTCTAATTGGGTAACGACTTCTAATACATGTGTTGCTGTTTATCAATCAACAGAAGGTCGTTCACAAGCAATAGCCTGTGTAGCACCATATGCTGAAGGTGGTAATGGAATAACACAAACTAGTTCAAGGCAAATTTGGTCAGATGGAGCAAGAGGATGGTCAGCTTGGGCTACTGTTTCAAACACTTGCTATAAAACAGTCTCTGATGTAAAAGATAATTCCAGAAAAACATGTGGAGAAGGTCAAACTGGATATAGAATTACGGAATGGAGAAGAACTCACAAAGAATATAGTGCTAATAGTGGTAAAACTCCAGCAGAAATTGCAACTTTAAACGAGCAAAACGCAACAGTATGGACAGAAGTTGAAGTGGCAAATACTTGCGTAAATGTTGCAGATAAAGTTACAACTGAACCGGGAACTAGATTGTTAACTTGTGCCAGTATTTATGGTGGATCTGCTAGTGATTATACAGGAGAAGTGGTAGAGACAGGAACAAAAGTTTATACATATAGTAGTATAACTAAACAAACAACAACTTCATTCGTATCTAATACACCACCAAGTTATAACAGTACATGTAAATCTACAGTAAGTGATGTAACAACTGAAAATAGTACAAAAGCATGTCCAACAGGATATACAGGAACAATTACATCGTATAGATATGTAGCAACAGATACTAAAGGAGTTAAAACTTATCCAAATGGTCCAGACTTTATAGAATCAAACAATACATGTGTGTCTACTGGAGCAAGTAATGATGATTCAGGAACTGTGTCAAATTCTCAAACATCAAAAGGATTATTAGCAAATAACACAATTAAAACAAGTTCATTATCAACAAAAACTGATATGGAAGCGTTTATTAATGCACTTGATAAAACAACAATAGATACTAATAGTTCATATAAATTATATTTAATAGTTGATGATTTAAGCACAGGGAAATATAATAAAGCAAACGTAGTTAAAACAGTAAATGCCTTTAAGGGTGTAACAGGACAAGATCCAATAATTACTGTTCCAAGAAGTTTGGATAAATATATTGGTAACGGTGGAATAACTGCTGACAACTATAAAAATAAAGTATTAGAAAGCGCTGTTGTAAATTCTAATAATCAAGTGGTAGTTAAGTATTCAGAATTAACAACAGGTTTAAAAGAAAGTGAAGACTCTACCTTTACTGTTGATTTATTGAAGTAAATTCAATTATTTAAAAGCGCTACTTAGGTGGCGTTTTTTTATTAATATTCATATTTGTTAATAAATATAACTAGTGGGAATTTTTTTTGACATTTGTTTTTATTTTTTTTATGTCATTAATATGTTAACTAAATCATAAAAATTAGTCATATATTATAAGTGTTCTTGCAATTGTTTTTCAAATATGATAATATATAGGGTTTATAACTTTCTGACGAATAGCAATTTTCAAAAAAATTTTAATGTTAATCTTTATTTAATTATAAAAATAATAAAAAATGAAAAAAAATACATTAAGAATTTTATTTTCTCTGCTATTGATGAGCGTATTTGGTCAAGCTTACGCTGCTTGTACGTATAGCAAAGGAAATACTTTATTTAGCAACAACTCACAAGGTGTAAACAATTATACTTTAACCTTAAATGGCGGATATGCAGGAGTAGCAGCAGGTAGAGGTGGTAGTGTTTCATATGGAGGAAATATATATACAGTAGGAGCCAAAAGAGGCGAAGGTAACGTAGGTAAAAACGTTATAGTAGACTATTATGAAGTTTGTTCTGCGCCAGCAGGACCAACTTATAGCTATACGACGACTCAAGATAATGCTGTAGGTTGTCCAGCAGACAGACCAAGTGGATATATCTTACAAAGAAGAACTTATGAAGTGTGGTCTGATGGTTCTACTCGTAATTTTGGAGGTTGGTATAACGTAGCTGATTATTGTGTAGCAGTATATAGAAGTACCCAAACATTTTATCAACAATATACGTGTGCCCCAGTTGATGGACAGGGAAGAATTACCTCATCAGGTACATTTACAAATGCTTACCAGTATCAATTATGGTCTGATAATACATGGAGAAATCAAACAGCTTGGTATAACGTAAATGACTATTGTGCAGTTAGAGGTTCTGAAACACAAACAGTTGCTTGTCCATCTACAATGCCAGATGGTGTAATTACACAAAGTAGAACATTTGAGTTTTATACTACAACCGTATATTCGTATGGTGGTCAAAGATTTAACTATACTGGTTGGTCTACAATAGGTAACACATGTAAATCTGTTTTCCAATCAAACGAAACACAGACTCAATTAGTGGCATGTCCGGCTCCTTATTCAGAGGGTGGTACAGGTCAAAATCAAACTAGAACAAGACAAATATGGTCAGATGGTCCTAGAGCATGGTCAGCTTGGTCAAACATTGGCACAGGTACTACGTGTTATAAAACTGTTGCAGATACAAGAGTTGATCCAAGAACGACATGTGGGGAAGGACAAACTGGTTACAGAGTAATGGAAGGACGTAGAACGCATAAAGAATATAGTGCAAACTCTGTTAAGACTCCTGCTGAAATCGCTATTTTAAATGAGCAAAACGCAACACCTTGGACATCAGTAGAAATTAGTAATACTTGCACTAATGTTCCAGACCAAGTTACAAAAGAACCGGGAACAAGATTATTAACTTGTGCAGGAGTTTATGGTGGTTCAGCAAGCGATTATACAGGAGAAGTGACAGAAAGTGGTACTAGAGTATATACATATAGTAGTACAACTAAACAAACAACAACTTCATTCGTATCAAATACACCAGCTACATATAACAGTACATGTAAATCTACTGTAAGTGATGTAACTACTGAAACAAGCACTAAAGCATGTCCATCAGGATATACAGGAACAGTAACATCATACAGATATGTAGCAACAGATTCAAAAGGAGTTAAAACATATCCTCGTGGAACTGAATTTATAGAATCAAGTAATAATTGTGTATCTACTGGTTCAAGCACGGATGATTCTGCAAGTGTTTCAAACACTACAACAGTTAAAGGATTATTAGCGAACAATACAATTAAAACAAGTTCATTATCAACAAAAACTGATTTAGAAACTTTTATTAATTCATTAGATAAGTCTACAATAGATAAAACTCAATCTTATAAACTACATTTAATCGTAGATGATTTGAGTACAGGAAAATATAATAAAGCCAATGTTATTAAAACAGTAAATGCATTTAAGAATGCAACAGGGCAAGATCCAATGATTACTGTTCCGAAAGGATTAGATAAGTATATTGGTAATGGAGGAATAACAGCATCAAACTATAAGACTAAGGTATTGGAAAGTGCAGAATTGAATTCTAACAATCAGGTTGTAGTAAGATATTCTGAATTAAGTACTGGTTTAAAAGAAGGTAAAGAATCAACTTTTACTGTAAATTTATTACAGTAAAATAAATAAATAAAAAACGCTACTTAGGTAGCGTTTTTTTTACTTCTTGGAAATGTTTTTAACTTTAATAACATGCCGATTAAATGTTAAAACAGTACCAACAAGAGATTGATATTTATCCGCAGTGTTTTTTGCATTGCCTTTAATAAGAGTCAAATGAGGGTTATGTGGGAGGTCTTCAACGGCTCCATAAGCGTTCATCAGCATATTGAGGTCTTCGCTCCAATCGCAATCGGAAAGCTCAGCTACAAGGTATGTGTCATCACCAACAGCCCATTCTACAACTGCTTTAATAGTGGCTGTTTGTTTTGGAAAAGAATACTCAGGCATCTCTCCAATGGCAGCAGACGTATCAAAGCAAGTCGTCATATGAAAGTCTGTTTTATCAAACCCAAATGCTTTGATTTTATTATTTGATTCTTCATCTGTGTAAGCAGCAGCGAAAGCGATACGTGGCATAATTTTCTCAAATAGGCTAGGTTTTATGTTGTTGCATTATATCCCATTTTTTATAATTGGTCAATCTGCAAATAATACTTTGGTGGGCACAATTGCAAATCCATTTGCGATGTAGTATCCATACTTGTCAAAAATTAAAATATCAAATTAAAAGTAGTTTTTATATATTGAGCTTCTTCACTTGTGCAAGGTCCAATAGCAATTGCGGTTAATGGTCCATTATTTTCTAAAGCATCTAGCTCTGTTGAGGCAGCAACAAAATGATGATTGAGATCATTATTGGTTATGTATTGGATTAAGTCTGAAAGATCTTGTTTACTAGAAAATTTCAGTTCTTGTGTGATTTTTGTTTTTTTTAGTTTTTCATAAAGTTCAGGTTCATTCTGAATTAAAGAAAAGTCAAGTCCTGAATATGCATGATATCTTTGAGCAACAATTTTACCAATACTCATATTAGAATTACTAGAAATAATATTTAGAATATTATTTTTTTCTGCTCCTTTAATCGTTTGAATACATTGAAAGCGTTTAGTAATATGTTTGGCATCTTCTTTGGAACAAGGTCCAATACCAAGTGCTGTAATAATAGGATTTCCATCAAAATCAGGTAGCATAATATGACCTTTATCAACAACAATAGAACATGGCAAACCAGCCTTTCTTGCAAGATTAAATGCAATAATCAATTGGGATTCATTCCGACACTTCATCGCAACTTTTGCACCGCCATTGCGTGAATTATTAGCAGCCCAAGTACGATAACCTTCATGAGCTTCTGGATGAGATTCTTTTGCAGATGCTAGCGAATCAGTAAAAGCGTGTCCAGATTGCGAAATTCGTTTTCCTTCATCCATTTCTATATCATCGCGAACGATGGAATACATATAGTAATATGGTTCTTCATCAGGGCGACTAGTCAAAAGAGCATTATTCAAAATATCTTCTTTTGTAAAATCTTTAATATTACTCACAATAATGAATCCTTATTCTGGTTTTTGCAAAAGAAAAATATAATCCCAAGTTGGGATAACAACCATTTTTTCTGTGTAGCCACGATCTTCATAATCCCATTCAAGACGAATGCCTTCTTCAAGAACGAACATGCGATCTGGCTTTTTGGGCAAGCCAACATCATCAGAAATGTAACGTTTTTGAGCAACAGCAGAAGCAAGTGCTGCATCTTTGTAAAGTTCCAAAATCGAATTGATATTTCCTTCATGTTTAGAAAGGAATTTGGTTCTTTCATTCATTGCTTGTTCAACACTTTTTGCAAATTTAGCATCTGCAATTCTACGTGCGTCAAAAGCATCTTGAATTGTTTGGAAAAGCTGTTCTTCTTTAGTGAATTGATTCATATTATTTTCTCTATTTTTATTTTTGATTAAATCAAATTACCATTTTCTTCCATGTAGCCATGTTCAATCAGTCGATTTTTTACTTCATCAGCAGTTCTGATAACAACAAGACTATCAGCAGAATAGCCACCAGTAACCTTCCCTGTATCCATAACAGCAAACATATGTTCCAAACGATCTTTTGCATTACGCATTCTATCAGTGCTAACGTCTTTCCCTACAACTCGATAGTCATGAGTCAAATTGTACAATGGAGTGCCATCACAGTCACGAGAATGACCTTGCACATAAAGACGAAGCCCAAATTCTTCGGAACCATCAGCTTCGATTTCGACAAGAGTAAAAAGAGGAATAGTATGCTGATTTTTCAAATTACGTTCTTTGTCGCTTAGACCATCTTCACCCACGATATGATGAATAACAACACCGACAGTGCCATCACGCATAGGAATTACGCCTTCGTTACGAACTTCTACATTATTAACCAGAGTAGTATCTTTGCTCATGATTTGATTCTCAATATGGATTGAATGGATATGCGTTGATTATACAAGAAAAAGGAAAATAAAGCAAACAATAGTTAGTTGCTATTATTTTCCTGAAAATTTTTTAAAGGAGGCAATACTCTTTTCTTTACTGTCATTAATTCATATATTGACCAATTTTGCATTAATCTACAACAAGAACAACAATATCTACCGAGGCATTTTTGAAATCTTTAATCCATTTGTCATGCTCTTGATTACTATTGAATTCTTCTGGATTTGTATGTGTTTCTACAATGTCTTTGAAATTTTCAAAATGGCTGATGACTTCTGATTTGTCAAAATTCATAAGGTCAATTGAATCACATACAAATTCTTTTTTAAAATAGGTTCCAACAATAACTTCTTGTTTGTTTTGACCAAGCGGGAAGATTTTCACACAATATGGTGCATTAACAGCAATTTCAGAAGTTGCAGAACAACGATGACCAACAGCAATAGCAATTTGAGATGTCATGATGAATTAATCCAGTTATTGTTTGATTTTAATTTCTTCGTGTGAAATAACAATTGCATTTCTATTATCGTTAAGTGCTTGTTTGAAAGCACTATACCAATCAGGCTCAAAAACAGTATAAGAAAACTCGTAATACTCATGTCCAACAGGAAGAGAACTGTCAAGCATTTCAAAACGATAAGCCTTGCTAGAAGTAATCATGTATTCACCAATTTTTTGTTATTTGTTTCAGAAGCCATCAGGTAAAGCCAGATGAATGGAAGCGGAACAAAAAGGAAGAATACAGGACTGTAAATCATCGAAACCGAGAGTATGGAAGATACAGCTAAAACAGCCATGTAGAAATTCGAAAGGAATGAAAAAGATTTCATAGAGTAAACAGCAATATGTGCTCTACAAAACATGAACGCCAAAAGTCCCATAACAGCAAAAATATAAAAAGAGAATTTAAAATTGCTTACATTCGACATTGGGAATTTTGCAAAAATAGCAATTAAATTGACTGGTGTAGTTATGGAGAGGAAAATGATAAACAACGATTGAATATCGCGTGCATATTTCATTTTTAAAAGCCTTTTTAGATTTAAGTAGTGGTGGTTGCAATAGGGATCGAACCTACGACATTACCCGTATGAAGGGCACGCTCTACCAACTGAGCTATACAACCAAAATTCTGGCTAAAGAGCCGGTTCACCCAACCGTTTTAATCACCACTATAAAATGGTAATGCTCTTTATTCACGCGCCAGATAAGACTAAAAGTCTTTGATGATTCGCCCGCCGCCGCTATCATCCAGCCATCTTTAACAATGACTCCAAATTCTCTATTTGATATGTTAATTATACCAAAGGTTTTTGCTCAATGCAAGCATTATTCCATGTCATTTTCGAGAGAGTACTTCACTTTCTCAACAGTTGGGAAAACAACTCCACCGTCCTTGAATCCTTTTGCGTAATACCTAAATCCTTCTGATTTCCATGCCTTGATTTGACCAACACGTTTGCCATCAAGGAAAACAGCCACACTTGATGGTAGTTGTTTATAAGTAATCATTCAATCTTCCTCGCAAAGTTCATCAATTTCTTCTGCGCTTAACACTTTATATTGACTGTAATGAATGCAATTCACTTCACCACAACGAGCAGAAGAAGCATAGATATAGCCATATTTAATTGAAGTGACAGTTCCTTCAACTGTAATGTAAACACATTTGTTGCCATCCCAACCATGAATGAAAATCTCACGAATTGGAGCTTGCTCACCTGATTTGTCGCCAAGATGAGTCATAGGATAATCTGTATAAGCCTTCATTCGTCTACTTCCTCAATTTTCATCATTACAGGGAATTCGCAAGTAGAATAGTTGTATTCTACATTTATATCCATAGTATCTGCAAATTCAACACAAGCACTATATGACATTGGGAAAGCCCAATGATAGGCAAAAATCTCTGCCTCTCGTTTTGTATCAAAGGTGTCTTTATCCCAACCTTTGATGTTGTACTCAGTGCAGCGTTTTCCAGCTTCAAATACACGATATTTACTCATAAACATATCTCCAATCGATGGTTGTTTTTTTTGAATTATTAATTAATAAGATCGTTTTAAGATAAGTTTTTGAGTGTAAAATTTTAAAGCAAAGTAATAATAGCAAAAATTCTGAACTATGTAAAGTGTTTTGACGAATATGGTTACTAAATGGTCGAACTGTTGCAGGTTTAACCGCTAACTATTTTGTCATGTAGTAACCATATTCATCTTGTGTATTAATGATTTTGAACGTTAAGCTTGTGGTTGATGCTCTTTTCGATTGGCGCAAGTTTAGCTTGTGCTTCTTCGATAATTGCTTTCAATTCGCGTTGAAGTTCAAGTTCTTTTTGGAAAACTGGATCTTTAGAAAGTTCTCTCTTATTTTCTCGAAGCACCAGAAGATTAACACCAGAGTATTCATCTGAGATATCTTCGTAAAGACTATATTCAATCTCACCATCATCAAAAACATGATATGAAGTCATATAATCGTTTTCGGTATAGCCAGCCCGGTCTGGACCCTCACCAACACGACCGCTATAACCATAAGCGTCATATCCGTCATCATCGTTATAGGATGTAGGGTCAATACCATTATCAGTACCACCTCCATTTTTCTCAAACCAATTTTGGTCAGCAGCGTAAGAACGACTAACAGTAGGGGAATATTTGCCAACGCCCATGATAGGATACCTTTAATTTGAATAGAAATGTATTATAATAGATTGTTGACTCATAGTCAACAACCTATCAAAAATTAATTACTCGACTTTCATCGCAAGAAGTTCGTAGATGTCATGAATGCCAATGTAGCCTTCTTGATGATTAGCACCATCATCAAAATCGTCATAATCAGCAATTACAAAAGTTGCATATTGAAATTCGTTAGTGAAAACCTCTTTTTCATAAAGTCTATTCAATACTTCACCAGATACAACCCCGTTGAAATTGAGATATTTCCAGATGTCTTGATGTTCTTTGTCAAAAATGCCAACTTTTGGAGAGTTCCATTTTTGAGGGCGGTCATAGATATAGGTTTGATGAAGGAATTTTGACATTGGATAAAGAGCAGTTTCCTGTTCTTTATTTTTTTGAATCAATACAGAGAGTGCTGCTTTTTTCTCTTCAATTTCAGCTTGAAGTTTTTGAATATCAGCATTGAGTTCGGTAATCATGTTCGGCACGCCTTCTGATTTAATGTGTGGAATGATTATATCAGAAGGCGTGTCTGGTGTAAACCGTTTTAATGTACTGGTGTGGCTTCGCTTCGAATGCCATTCAAAGAGAAAGTACAACAAGTACACCAAGGCTTAATATCATTTGGATGCAAAGATGGATTAACCAATTGAAGCAAGCCATTTTCATCTACATACATACCACTATAATAAGCAAATCCGCCATCAGAAAAAGAATCTTGTCTTTCGCTTTCTAAAATTGCGACCATATTGAAAATTGGATATTCTGCATCAAGTCGAGATACAGCTTCGCTATGGACTTCCTGCCATTTTTGACCGACTTTTGAAAGCAAGAATTTGTAAAGTGGAGTGTAATCTAAACCACGTTTTACTTTTGCGCCCATACCTTGACGGTTAGATTCTGGTTGTTCTTTACCATTGCGTTCATGGCGATAATCTCCACCTGAATGATGACGAACGCCACGAGCCAATGTATTAACTTTTCGATAAAGTGGTTTTTTACCACTTTTTGTATTATAGTCATTTTTCATATTCATTCACCTTGACTAATAAGTTTGTATTTGTTTAAGAAATTCGCAAATTTTTCATAAGTGAAATCTGAGGCTTGAAGTTCAATATAATCTTTTTCAAAATATTGAAGAAAAAACTCAACAGAAACATAACGATTTTGTTCGTTTTTAGCATTAAGGGCTTTCAGTGTCTTTTCACCATTTGCCGCAAAATCTTCACGGATATATGCAACGGTTTCACCAAGAGCTTTTTCGTTGACAACAATACTTAATTCTTCATCGTCAAAGCGCATGTCAGTGTTGTAAAATCTCCAAGCAGAACTATGAAGATCAAGTTTGGCAGTGATTTTTTCACGAGATCCATTTTTAACTTCATCATATGCAGCTTTGCAAGCTTTAAAAAATAATGTGCCATTGTCTTCTGCTTTCATTTCATTGAAAGCATCATAACAGTAGCCACTGGTTTCGGAAGCATCTAATTCGATATCATACATTGCTTCACAAAAATGGGTCCGAATAGTTGCGTCTAATTTAAATCGAATAAATTGAAGAAGACTAATATTCTGTGAACGCTGAAACACTTTAAATGAAGCGTCAAAGTAATCATCAATTTTGATTTCTGGAATGTATTTTTTGATAAATGTAACCAAATCACCTTCTTTAAGATGCAGATTCACACCACTTTTAAACTGAATAGAGTAGTCAAGCTCTGCAATTTCAGCAGTAATGCCAGTGTTATCCAGTCCCATTCGTTTGCTAAAATACATGATGAAGGCCTTTTGATTGAAATAATATCAATTATACACCAATGGTCTTATCCGTGCAATACTTATTATTTCTTAATCACAACCATTGCTTGAACGAGATCCTGAGCTTGAACTGCTCGAATCATCAGCAGATGACCACACAGCATCTCGAACAGAAGGTGTATAACTTGTATTTGACTTGTTGGTTCTATGTTTCCCTTTTGATGAGAGATTGCTATCACCAGATGTTTTTGATTCTGTTGTAATATATTCTGCCATTTTTTGTCTTTCTAAATAAACCATATTAAAAAAAGCAGTTCGTTCAAGACTATGACCACAAGCTTTTTTCAAAGCTTTTTGAATTCTTTTGTAAGTGAAAGAACCTAATTTGATTTTAATATCATTTGGCTCAATATCAAAATCGGTAGTATTAACATTATAAATTAACGTATATTTTTCATTAATGTCTTCACGATATGGAAATTTTACTTTTACATGAAAAAAGTTATCTTTAAAATGATAACTATAATGACGATCATCATAAGGGTAAAAAGGATCATATGCAGAAAGGGATTCAACAAGAATGCGAATTGTTATTCTGTCATCAAAGAATTTAAACATTCTGAATCCCTCATATTTTACTAAAGTATATCATGGGACAAATAGAAAAACAAAATCTATTGAGAAAGCTTCGATTTCAAATAAGCTTTTTCCATAGAATCACCTATCGTATCTAACCAAGCCATTAATTCTTCTTGTGTGATTTCGCTATCATCACGTTGCTTGATCTTTTTACGAATAGCAGTAACAGAGGTTGTATTAATAGTTGAACGAACTTCCAAAAGAGCTTTTAAGAGCACTTCAATTCCGCATCCAAAAGTTTCTATATAAGGAACATCTAATACACCATTCCTCAAAATTAGCACTTCGTCTCTTCGATAGTGACCTACGACTAGCGGCGAGCTTGTTACAACACAACCGTAGCAATTTTCGAACAACTCAAACGAACTGTATTGTTTTTCAGGATAAAGAAGAAATCCATCCAAATCGAAATTAGTGATTTCAGTATCTAAGTTTTTGGTGAATATGCATTTTATCATTTTAATGCCTCATATGGGCTTATATTATATCATTAAGCAAGCCAGAAAGGAAACTTTTTACTATAATAGTTTTTTGCCTTAATTAAAGATAAGTATTAGAATAGATTAAAATATAGGTGAATTATATGGGGTTTGAAAAGGATTCAAAAAGTGTAAAGTATGGATTGATTTTATGTGCATTATTCTTACAAGTAATAATCGCTGCATCATTAAAAACTGTTTATAATAATTATGAGCTTTATAATTGGTATTCTGAAAATGGAAATTTGACGATACCAGTTACGAATAATGGCATTTTGGTTTATACTTTTTTAATTATGGCAACAATTGCTTTTTTGAGTGTAATCAGAAAGAGCAATTTAAAAATATTATCAATTTCTTTTTTTGTTATTTTGGCAATTGCTTTTATTTTGATACCTAAGATAGATCATGATGAATTTTTAATTAATAGATATAAGATGGTAATAAATATGGTCGATGAAAATCCAGAATTTAGACCTAAAGCACAACAAGATAGATTTTCGTTTTTCTATCCATCATCAATAGATTCTAAAGTTTATTCCAAAAATGAAGCGTATAAAGAGTTGATGAACGGGTATATGAAAAGAGATCCCAAAATACTCTATAAATATTCAGAGACAGATAATAAGTATGACCTTTTCATTGCAAGAACAAATCAACAAAGACACATTATAACTCTCTTATCATTAAACAATGAAAAGATAAATGAAGTTTTAAAAGGTTATAATGCTGATCATTTTATTTCAATTGGTGAGTATAACAAATTTATTGAAAAACTTAGGTCTGAAAACATTATAACCAAAGAACAAGCAGACATATATTTTTAATAAAAAAGCCCTAACAATTAGGGCTTTTTTGAAGTTTATTTGTAACATTCAGGGCAGTTGATATGCTCAAATGTATGTTTCGACATTTCGTATGGGTATTTTTTCACAATGGAAACTGTATAGGTTTCAAAGTTGTCAGACTCTTCATCATATTCCCACTTCTTTTGATAAAGAGCATGATAATCATCAGACCTTTCAATGACGCTCGGAACATCACTTGCTGTACATAGGCAAGTGAGTTCAAAGGTTTCATCATCCTTTTTGTTTAATGTGAAAGTCATTACTATTCGTCTACTACTGGTGCATAATCTTCGTCAATGTCGAAAATGTGTTCGATAGGGATTTTTTTGACACTGCCATTTTCAAGGTAAATACAGAAGAAACCACCTTTTTGATAGGTATTGAGTGCTCGAAATTTCTGAGATTGAGAAGAAAGCTGGCGACGTACTGTTACGTTGATGATTCGTTTGTCTGTCATTTTAAGGTTCCTTTTGTGTGGTATGGTTCTGTTTAGTATTTGATTATAACACCCAATCAATAATAAGACAATAAAAAACCGCCACTAGGACGGTTTTTTATTCTTTAGAAAGTCAGTCTTTCTTATGGCTTTCTTCAATTGTGTGAGCTTCTGCCGCATCACATACTTGTACTGCAATGGCTTCTGATTCATCAGTATTAACGTTGCCATGACCATCTACTGGTAATGTATCCTTTGGCGTGTTTTCAAAAAGGATGTTAACCAACTTGCCAACAGTCAAGCCTTGAATCAAGATGGAGCCAAGAACAATGATGTAAGTCAGTGGAAGCAATACGTCTTTCTCATGCCCTGCTGGCAATGCCAGAACAAGTGCAATAGACACACCACCACGCAAACCGCCCCAAGCAAGAATTGCAGCACTACCCTTACCAAAGCCAGCTTCCTTTCGGATTCGCTTCATCAATGCAAGTGGTGGAATAACAGTCAGCAAACGACTTACAACCAACACTACAAACATTGTAATAGCGATTACAAAATGGATGGTGCTAACGTCTACAATCAGTAGTTCCAAACCAATAAGCGCAAACAACATGCCATTCAAAAATTCATCAATGATATGCCAGAAGCTGTTAACTACACGCTGAGTATACTCGTTCATGTGATTGAAAGGAGTGTATCCCAAGCAAAGACCAGCAATTACAATAGCCAATGGTGCAGATACATGCATAAGGCTTGCCAGTGTAGCACCACCTACCACCATCACCAGAGTAATCATTACAGTAATATGTGCTTCATCAATTGTTTTAAGTATAAGAACAGTGAAAAGCCCAAGAGCCAAACCGAACAGTACACCACCAACAGCCTCTTGCAGAAACAACATGCCAGCATGACTGAAAGTTGGTTCGCCACCAGATGTAACCAAAGCAAATAAGATAGAGAACGCAACGATTGCTGTGCCATCGTTAAATAACGATTCGCCTACAATAGTAACTTGAAGGTTTTTTGGTGCTCTTGCATTGCGAAGAATGCCCATAACTGCAATTGGGTCTGTTGGGCTAATTAATGCACCGAAGAGTAAGCAATAAAGCAAGCTTACTTTTAGACCAAGTGCCCCAAGAACTTGATAAGTACAAAAACCGATTACAACAGTTGCAATAATCACACCAAATGTTGCGAGTCCTGCAATAGCCCATTTGTGAGATTTCAAATCACTTACGTTAACGGTCAAGCAGCCAGCAAACAAAAGTGCAGGAAGAATCCAAACCATCAACAGTTCATGGAAATCAATTTTTGAAATAATCTCAATAACAGCTTCTTCCATAAATGGAAAACCAAGGCGACTAAATGCTTGAATAGCCAAACTCATTACCAAAGCACCAAGCATTACGCCAATAGCATGGGGCAATTTGAAGAACTTATAGTTCAAGTAGGTCATCACAGTAGTGATAGTCATAAACGCGGCGACAATCGTCAGCATTTGGTATTCCTCATTTCATTTTCTCTTTGTTTAGGTTTAAATAGTATTTTTACTATCGTTTCGTGTGTCGCCATTATATAAATATAATGGCACTATGTCAACGTTTTTGTGGGAAATGATTGTGGTAATTCGAAATATTTCAGATTGGTTTATGAGGAATTCTAAAGCAAGAGTCGTCTGTTCCTGCAAAAGTTTCTAAATGTCTTGTCTTGATATTATTTATTGTTACTGTCGTTTTATACATTGGCATTCTATCGCCAATTTTCAATTGATTGATACATGCAGGAGAGATTTCTTGATTTTTAAAAATTTCAGATGTTATAATGTTTTTGAAATCTGCCGTTTGTGTTTCACTATTATGAATAGCAATAACTTCGAAATCGTTTTGGATTCGTTCTGTTTTTTGATAGCTAATGCTGCACCCATTTAGGATTAGTACACAAATACAATAAATAAATATTCTCAAAATCATCCCCAATCAATTTCTAAAATATTATTATTGCCACCATTGTAGTGTTCTACACTATAGCCATTTTTAATCAGATCTTCCAATACATCGTTATATTCTTTTTTGCTGTCGATATATATGCACATTCTATAAGCACCATTTTCAGAAAGAATACGAATTCTTTCGTAGAGGGCTTCTAATGTTGTAAATTCTCTATCCCAATTATCGGAATAATTTTTATATGCAATTTTTCTATCCATTTTTATCACCTATTGTTTTTGTTCTGAAATTACTTTTTTCACATTTGCTCTATCTGCCGTTTGCTTGTCAAGCGCATCTTTTGCAGTTGTGTGAACTTATTAACAATCAATTTTCAATGATGACATAATAACCATCAACGAACAAATCGTAATCTGGTTTTTCATCATCATCCATATGCTGATCATATTCATCTTCTTGAATAAGACGAATGTCTGGATATTTCTCATCTTCGAAACTAATTGAAGAATCCCAATAGCCTCTCATTAATTCATTATCATAATTTTGTTCAATTTTCCTGCGTTTAGGAGAATAATCAATGCCTGAATGAGCAAGAAGATCGGCAATGATTAAATCAGCATGACGAACAGTATCTGGTTTTGAATTATATTCTTTTCCATTTTTCAGAATGATATAGTACCCGTAAGTGCTATATTCAGCCTTTGGCTTGTCATCATAATCTTCATCCAAATTGTCATAACAGCTTTCTTTAATAAGCCTCACGTCATGAAAACTTTTGTCATCAAAAGATAAAGTTATATCTTCTTCACCTTGTTGAATTTTTTGATTGATGGCATCTTCAAAATATTTGTATTTCGAAGAATAATCAATTTTAAAACATGACAAAAGCATATCAAGAATGGAATCAACAAGCGTTTTGGTAGGATATGGCATTATGCTACCTGATTCAAAGATTGAACTCGGTTGCAAAAATCAGAAACAAATTGTCTCTTTGCATCCATAGAAACTTCTGGAAAAGTCTTGTAAAGCGCATAGCTTTTCATTTCGGATGTTTTGTAAGCAACACCACTTTCACGAATAGAAAAGATGGTGGCACCTTCTGGCGTATTATGCAGAACAGTTTTTGCTAAACGTTTACCAAGCCTGCCGATACTAGAATGCGCCATAGGAACCACCTCATTTATTGATTTAATCACTAGATTTTACAGCAATTGTAAAATTTAGTCAAGTTGGTTTACACTTACTTTTTTTCTTTCATTAGAATTGTTTGAACGGACATTTTTACCATTGGTGGTAGTTTTTTCAAATGTTCTGTTTTCAATTCATCAAGTTTCTTTTCAGCATCTTTTTTACTATTTTCAATCTTTACATAAGCAGAACGTTTTTCAGTAAGCTTGTGTGTTTGTCTGATTTCATTTGTTTGTTTAGTAACAGTCATTTCCAGAACTTTCAATCTTGCACGAAGCTCTTTGATTTCTTTGCATTCAGGGATATTGGCAATTTCTTTGATTGCTTTATTTTCAGAAGAAATAAACTCATTTTCAGCGTTTTCTGATTGCTTAGTCAAGTCTTCAACAATTTTGGAAAGCTCATGATTTTCAAAGGCTGCTTTAAATTGACCAAGAGCAAACAATGTTTCAGAATCGGATGTTTCACCAAGGAAAACATCTACGAATTCTTGAATAATAATTTTATTGAAATTTTTTCCTTTCTGAATTGCACTTAGATTTTTGACGAACAAGTTAAGACCACTACGAAAGGTTTCATAGTCCATAACAGGCGAGCTAATGATAGTGTCATTACTTTGCTTTTGTTTCAATTGAGCCATGAAAGTAGCAGGCTTATTTTTGTCAACATAGTTGAAGATAAAAGAAAAAGTAGGGTTATCCAACTTGTTCTTTTCATGATAAAAAATCAATGCGAAATCGTTCAAAACACCTTTTGTCTCGTATTTATTTTGAGTCTGAAAAGGGTAAGGAATGCTACGTGATTCAGCTTTATTCAAAGAGAAGTGAGTAAATTCGGTTGCAACCAACTCTTTAATACTTTTAAGAGTTGTGCTAAGACGCTTCATAGGAGTGATGTTTTGCATGATTAAACCATTCGGTTGAAAGTATTATTGATTATATCAGGGAAACCAATTTATGGCAACAAAAAAGCCACTTTGAAGTGGCTTAATTATCAATGGCTTCGAATTAATGCTCAGTATGTGAGCGAAGTAATGCACGAACCATTGTTGGGAGGCTAGAAATCAATGAAGATTTGAAAAGTTGAAGATCTACTTTTTTACCATGTAGTTCAGTATTGGCTTTTCTTTCATCCAATCTTTTTTGTTCTACATCTAAATCTTTTTCAATTTTTTCACGTTTTAGTTGAGCTTTTGCTTTCGCAATGCGAAGGCTTTCTTCAAGTTTTTTAATTTGCTCAATTTCAGGAATCTTTTGATATTCCACTTTTGCTTCTTCAAGAGCAGCTTGATATACAGATTGGGCTTTAACCAGTTTTTTCTCAGCGCTTGGGATATTGAGTTCTTTAAGCTTTTCAGCGACCTGAGTATTATAGGAATCAATATGTTCTTTGGAAGAATCTTGCAAAGTTTCAGTGAAGAAAATAGGCTTGATATTGTCCATAAGATATTCCATATCTGATTTTGCAGGATTTTTCTTAGTGCTTCTTTCTCGTTTTCGTGGAGTGTCAAGGAATTTGTTGAACTTGTTAAGGTTCAGACGGAATTCTTCAAAATTCATTGGCGCAGAGGTAGTGATAGTTTCGTTACCAACACCAGATTTGATTTGCGCGAAAAAGGTTTCTGGCGCATTAGGGTTTAGGTATTCAAAGACAAATGAGATACTTGGCATATTACGACCGAAAGTGAAAATAACAATAAAGTCGCTTTCAATTGCTTTGCGGTCTTGACCATGATAATCCACCGAAGACTCACGTTTGTTCAAAACGGTCTTTTTACCGTCATACTGCTTCAATGAACTTTCCATCGATTTGAAATGGGAAGTAAGACGTTTCATTGGAGTGGAATTTTTAATGGTCATTTCGGATTACCTAATAAGGTTGGCTTCTGATGGGTGTATTATAATATAAGCCAATGCTTTTTGCAACATGTATTATTTTTCGATGATGTCTGAAATAAAAAACTGTATAAGAGTCATTTTTTCAATAACCGTAGGATTAATTTGCAAACCATCATCTAGAGAATAAGCGCTCCAAGATTCGTAGGAAAGGTCATTTTCTTTATTGTTTATCCATAAAATGCCTAATAAAGGATCTAATTTGACAACTTCGTGTTTAATAGCTCCAAATCCACCAACAGGACAAATAATTACATTATCACCTTTTTTAATATTTCTTAATTTTTCATTCATATTCTCACCAAGATAAATTTGAATTAAAATATCAAATTTTTAAAATAAATGCAATAAAAAAGCCACCTTTCAAGGTGGCTTTTGCAAAGATTTATCGTTTTTTACTGAACGGGCTTGCCATCTTCGAAAACCCATTGACCATTTACTTGATGAGCAAATTTTTGACTTTGGCGGTATGCGGCTGTTTCGCAACTATCAACAACTTCAGACCAGTCATTGTATTGTGTAGAAACAGGACCAGCAGGAAGCGCTTTCATGCATGCATCAAAACGTTCTGCTCTCAATTTTTGGTCAGTTACATATTTTATAGCACTAGCATTTGAACCGGGTTCGGCTACAATATTACATGCTGACAGCATTGCGACAGCGACCAGCAAAAAAATATATTTCATGATATAAACTCTGTTATGGTTGATATGTTATTATAATGCAAATTTTATTCCGCATCAACATATTTTTTTAGTTTTTAACGATTTCTGTCACTTGGTTGTAAAAACCGGGAACATAATTGTTAATTGATTTTCCGGTTTCCAAAGAATATGCATAAACCGAATCTTTTACATATTTTTCATCCCATTCTTCGACCCAAAAGATACCAGCCTTCTTATCAATATGAAAGACTTCTGCCTTTTCACCTTTTGTGACATGTCCAGCACCATGAAGGTTACGTTCCACAAAATCGCCAACCTTCAATTTTACAAGTTCTTCTTTTTTCATTGTTTTCACCTTAAAAATTATTAAATATTTTTCAATTTATTTTGAATCATAGAAATAGCAATTTCAGCACGCTCTTTTACAAAATAAGTTGCTTTTTCCTTGGAGTCAAAAACGCCATGGCAAGAACCTTGTGTCAAAACCCCATCTTTAAACATTGACAGTTCTTTTGTGTAAAATTTCAAAACACTTTCATTGCTTACAGATTGCATTTCAACAATGACATTCAATGTGTTGTTGGAATAAAGCTTATTCAGCAATGCATCTTTATTGATATTCACTGTTTCATCATAAGTGCGATGAAAAAAGCCATCCGAGAATGAGATTTTACTGACCTTAAATTCTTCTACGGAAAAATCGTTATAGTCTTCAAAATTACCTCTGTAGAATGATTGACCCAATTCAGGAATGAAACTCGGAATTTGAAATTCATCAGGAATAAGGTAGATGATTTTTGCAGGAAGTGGTTCTTTACCAGCGACCATATTTTTTGCAATTTCAAGATTTTTGAAGTTGCTGTTTGAGTATGCAATTTTATCAGCATCGCCAATATTCATGGAATAAAGTACATCTTTCCATTTTGGAAAACCTTCCAAAAGTTTTTCAAGTTTTTTGATGCAGAAATCCAGATTAGAAAGATAAAGTTCATCAGCCTTTGTTTTAATTGCGACAATAGACTCTGAATAGTTTTCGGGATTGATAGAGTTAAGGAGCTTGCGATCTACAAGTCCACAACCATCGAAATCGTTGCTTTCGTCAGTAACATCGAAAAGAACTTCGGTAATGGTTGTTCTTCTTGGGTTGAAGTTGTAGACGCCGTATTCGCTACGAGCAATATCAAAACCAGTTCTGAATTTCTTCAAAAAGTCTTTTTTCTTGACAGTAATCATATTGCTCATATTTGTCTACTCTGAAATGTTTAAGTGAGTCAATTATAACAGGGATAAGAAAATTTAGCAACAAAAAAGCCACTCGAAAGTGGCTTGATTGATTAATGCTGTTTAGCTTGCTTCGAATGCAGAAGACTCCATTTCCGTACTCGGTTTTGAGATGGGTGTCTATCATGATGCTGGTTATGGTCGTGACCACCAGTAAATGCTAGAGCAATGTAAATCAGTAACATTCGCTTCGTTTTAAACATACGTGTATTTTTCATTTTGGTATTTCCTGTCAGAGAATAGATTATAGGCATCAAAGGTATTCAATAGGCAGGTATTGTTTTTGTTATACATCCTACTTAGCACAAACACTAAGGTGTTTCCTTACGTTACGAAGCAATGATACCAGAGGTGACAAGGGGTTGCAAGGATTTGTTTAGGGAAATTAATTAAAAGATTTAAGGTTGATGGTGATTTTTATTTTGAGAAATAAAAAAGCCTATTATCTCTAATAGGCTTTAATAAAAATGTTAAACTAATCAGTCAAGTCCCAAGCAGAAGCTTCTCGACTTACAATGCAATACTCGGTTGGACTTCCTCGACCACTCAGCCAATCTTGCATCCATTCTTCTGCTTCGTCTTTTGTCATGCAAGTACGATGCATGTCTTCATTTTTGAATTCATTTGTGTTTCGAGCAATACCATATTCTGTCATATCAACCTACCTATCAAGAAATTTCTTTTACGCCAATTAAGTTGTGGTGTTTGCAATCGCCTTTAAGCCAAATTGGGTCATAATTAAGCGGAAAGTTTACCCATCCACTTTGTACACCGTAACTGTCGAAACGAATACCAGTCATTTGTTCCAAAGCTGCCATAGAAGCTGGGTGTTGTCGCATAATCAGAATGACTGTTTTCATGGCATTATTGTTATCATTAAAAACAGGGTGAGAGCAAGAGCTATGGCAGTCACCGGGAGTGTTTTTTCGAAAACTGCATGTATAACAATTAGTCATGTTATCACCTTTTGATTAAAATTTAATTGCTGGAAAGTTTTGTTGAGTAAGAACCGCTTTTGTCTTCATAGCTTTTGACAGGATAATTCTTCCTTATTTCAAGAATCCTGTCAAAACTCATGAGCTTGACATCATTGTTCAATTCTTCAAGGATACTATCAGGAGCTTTTGAAGCAATCATTATAACAGTATTGATATTATAGTCAACAGTTCGTTTTAAGTCATTAAAATCAAAATCCCGACCGTTACCTAAAACCTTTAAATCAACGTTTAGTGATACTGTGATATTTACATCTTTATCATGAAAAGTCTCATCAATTTCAGGTTTAAGCTTTTGAAGAGTTCTTGATAAGTAATCAGACATTTCTTTTTTGATTTGTGGATCAAATGAATAATGATGTTCATTCTCATCAAAAAGTGAAGATTCAAGATCTTTGGTTTCGAATTCTTGAGTATTTGTAAAACTCATCTGTTTAGTAAAAGTCACTTGCAAGGTGTTTTTGACAGGGGGTTTAATAGTAAAAGAAGTAGAACATTCTCTTTTTTTATTATTAAAAATTCTATATTCAGTATCTTTTATATTTTTAATAATCAGAGGAAATTCAGGGAAAGGTGTGTAAAGACCAATGGAATTCATGAAATTAAATATGCGGCTTGTATTTTCGTAGTAATTAAGCATTTTGTTGTTTACTCCTGAATTAATTCGACGTATTCGGCAACAGTATCAAGAACATTTTGTTCTGTTTGTGTATAAGCATGTACCTTCAAAGTCCGCTGCAAGAAACCCTTTGGAAAGGTCATAACAGGGTCAAGACCAAGCACTTCACCAGCAACGCCACCAGCAAAGTCTACACCAGTTTGACCACCAGAAATGATTTGCACAATAGGCAGGTTTTGACAAACAGGTTTAAGAACATCATAAACCCATTGGTTCAAAGATTCTTGTGTCCAGCCATGTTCAGCCAAACTATAAATACCATTACCAGCAATGTTGATGACAGTAACATTGTGATCTCGGCACATACGAAAAATCGCAATAGATGCTTGTCGTTTATCAGTTTGAAGAGGAATAGGAAGATAAATCTTCTTGGCTTTCAAAACCGCAGATTTGGTAAGTTTTTCGCCAAGAGATTCAAAATCTTCTGCAAAAGCGATAGTCATGTCAGCGGTACTCGCATTGTGATGAGTGCGAGGTGGGTATTTGTCAGAACTGTGCTGAACTGCTTTCATGATACGTACCTATAAGTGGCTGTCTATAGGGATATTGTACCAAAAAAGGGAGTAAAAGTAAAGTGTAAAATGAAAGAAACCCCTGTATTTACAAGGGTTTCAGGCATTAGTTAAGACCGGCTAGCCCTTAATTTCTCCAATTCTGAGATTGTTTTTTGTGCGCTCAGAATAACACTTTCTTGTTCTTTGATGAGGTGCTTAATATCGTTTCCTTTGTTCCAAATGTGTACCAAAGTGTCCATACTGACATCACAGCCACAACCACCAGTTACAGAATGTTTGCAGGCTCTGCAAGTACCGCCACCAGTGTTGAATGAACTATAGTTGGAATCGGTAATGAGAATATCCTCACTACCACATTTCAAACATGGCGCAACATAAATTTCTCTAACAACTGTTTTAGTTTCAGTGATTTGCATTTCTAATACCCTAGTAGTTTAATCAATTTTAAAACTTACAAGTCGATTACGCATAATAGCAGGGATATTGCAGGATAACAACCCTTTCAAGCCAAATTCATATTCTTCATCTTTTACTCGACAAATCACAAGGTCGTTTTCATTAATCAAAGAGATAGGAATAGACTTTTTATCAAAAAGTTCCTGAAAAAGCAAGGTATGCTGTTGTGCAGATGCATAGTCATAGTTTTCAAAAAAGAAAACAGTATCTTTTTCATTAATGCTATTTCGAATATCAAATAGTTTTTGAAACAGATTGAATTTCCCATAAATATTATCTTCAAAATCGATGACAATAAAATTATAGTTTTCAAAATGCTGTTTTACATTTTCTGCATTTTGAAAGCCACAAACCATGACTGGCATTTTCGTTTCAATGACAAATTCAGCCATTTCATTTAGTGGAGTGCTTTCTGTTTTTGTGCGATGTGTGGTATTCAAAATATTCACCTAATATAAAAAGTGTGTTTTATTGTTTGATCTTTAGAACGCTTGCAATGAATTCTTCACTTGGTTTAATGTTGTGTTCCAATACATAATGCAACAAGCCTTCTGGCCAAGTCCAGTTTTCAATTCTAAATTCTGCTGAACCGACTTCTTTACCACAGCATCGGCATTCAGAATAGCCCTTGTAATGAACCTTTTGTCCTGTATGTCTTTTACCCAAAGTGTAATTTTGAATATTTTCTTCAACATATTTTAGCTTATTGACAATTTCGTCTTTATTGCTAAAAGGAATTTCGGATGCAATAGGTTTTGGAAAATGCGGCTCCCTCTCGCTCCACCAAAACCCTTCAACCTGCTTATTAGCCATTTCTGATTCGCTCCAAAATAGTCTTTTTCTTTTCTTCTTTTTTTGTGACTTCATAACCAGCAGATTCAAGCGAGTTACGAACAAAATCCATACCTACGTTTGTGCCAAGCCATTGAATCATGGTATGTGCAATCATCTGGTCATGGTCAGAAGGTTCTTTTGGCGTAAAAGTATTATGACTACTTTCAGGGTCAAGAAGATAAGCCAGAGTAGATGCACGACTATGAGCCTTGGATTCTTGCTCAACATATTGAGAAAGATAAGCCAATTCAAGGTCATTGATTTCGTGGCTAACACGATTGAAAGAAGCTGGTTTTTCTTCTGGATGCTTGGAAAAATAAGCAGTTACAAGCTCGCGTTTTTCTTTACGTGTTTTTTCATCGAAAACTGGAAGCATGTGGAATTACCTAGTAATTTATGTATGTGTATTATAATGTATCTTTCGAAGAAAGTAAACCTATTTTAATACTGGCTAATGGATTTTTGCTCAGGACTATAAGGATATTGTTTTTCGTTCAGTATTTTCAGAACTGTTTTATTAACTAAAACAGCACGATCCATAATCGAAACACCGATAGCAAACATTTTTAGTTTCTCGACAAACATAACGCGCATTTCATTAACAATTTCATTGTAAATAAGCAAATTTTCAGCCGTTGAATATTCTTGAACTGTTTTTTCAGCAGTATGGGCAATGGAATACATATCGTCAATAATGCCAATAAGTTTAAAAGGCACTTCTTGATGTCTGAGCCAGTTTGACGGCAATGTTTCATTGATTTTTTTGACGTTTACTAAAATATCAGCAAGGCTTTTCATATAATCGGACTCTTGGTTAATAAGAGTCCCATCATATCAGAAAACTTCGAAATGTGCTAGTTTATTTAAGCAAGCTCTGGGCAAAGGAGAAGTTTCTTTGTTGATTATGCCTTCAACACCAAATATTAGAGTGTTTTTGTTATTGCAAATAGTGGTGGCATCTCGAAACCATCCTTGCTCCATAAGGGAAGAGAAAGCGAACTTGGCTTCTGCAGGATCGGCATGTTCGAAGTTTTTAAGCATGAAAACAATTTTTTCATCTTCGTGTTCATTTGCTATTGACAAGAACCTAGAAGGGAAGTTAAAATCATCGCATCGCTCCTTGAAGTCGAATTCGATAAAGAGCCTACCTCTTTCTTCGAATGCAGATTTTAAATCAGTCGTGGTTTCTGGTGTATCGTGGATCATTACTGCGCCGTACTGTATTGCTCTTCGTACAAACTTTTGTTTTTCTATAGCACAATGTGAAAAATGTGAAGGTTTGATCGTCTCCATAGAATACACTCTCTTATAATTTCGCATCAATGCGTATATTAATCCTTCGCGTATTATACAGACATTTTAATAATAATGCAAGCATTATATTACAACAAAAGAGTGTTAATCTTCTGTTGTAATATATTTAAAGTGTTGTTTTAGATGAATTAATCAATGTAAAGTGACATGAATACATTTATTCATAATTGCTGGTGGGATATTTTTGTAGTGCGAATATGTGTTGAAAAGCAATAGGTCTTTATCTTTGTAATAAATACCTTCTTTTACACCTGTAATAACAGGAGACATCAAATATTGGATGCGAAGTGAGTCTGCTTGTTCAAAGTTATCAAAAAAGTAAACAATTCTTTTATCCTGAACTTCGTTTTTAAACTCTGCCATTTTTTGATTCAAATCAAATGCGTCTTTCACAGTGTTTAAATCAATATAAGCAACTGAAAAATCAGATCCTTGAAAAGCATCTTTCATTTCAGGAAGTTGTTCTTTTTCGAGTTTTAGCATAACAGGGATCGTCTGCAATCTAGGTGCCATGCTTGCAAATTCTGAAATAGAAACAATCGGTAATACAGTGTTCATATGGATATTCTCTCTAGAGTAATTTTAAGGTTTTGTTTTCCATGCTTTTAACCAAAACTGCCACATATTGTCAGTTAAACTGTCGTAATAGCTTGGGTTTGTTGCTTCATAACTGTTCATTTTTAGAAGAATAGGTTCAGGATTGGGACTAAATTTTCGAATAAATTTCTCAAAAGAAATCAAAGCCTGCGGATCTTCTTTTTCTACTTTAACACCTTTGACTTCTGATGGCAATACAAAAACTGGCTCTTTCTTTTCGAGCCAAGAGTGAGTCCATACTGTATTTAACATATTAATAGTGAATTTAAAGTTTTCGTCTTGATTCTCGAAGTCTTCCCATACAGAATCAGGAAAGAGCGAATAGACAGAATCACTTTTCAAATGTTTAAAGAATGCTGATTCGGCATTACCGATATTGCGCAAGAACTTCGCTTTATTATTTACTTTGGCAATAACGCTAATCCATTGAGTGTCTTCGCGTCCCATAGAATCTTTATTGTAGAAACATTTAACGTTAGTAAAAAGACCAGTAAATGTTTCAAAGACTTCTACAAGTTCTTCCATAGTGTGATAATTGAAAAATCTCCCTTTATCATCATAAGAACTGCCTTCACCAGCTTTAAAACTAGCAAAAATAATACCGTCATCTTTCAAAGACAATGCAATATTACCCAGTGCTTTGATAAGTTCTTCATCATTCAAATGAAGCAAAGAAGCCATGCACCAAACACCATCAAACTTGTCATTCCAATTAATCTCTTCAAAAGACTTTTGGATAACATTTTGACCAATATTTTGAGAGGCAATTTTAACAAGTTCTGCTGAGGCATCAATTGCTGTAACGTCAAAACCGAGAGTTTTGAATTTTAGAGAATCACGACCGCTACCACAACCAGCGTCAAGAATGCTTGCACCAGCAGGAAGGTTTGACAAGAATTCATCGTGAAGAATAGACATATCCAAACCGATAGTGCTATCAGCATAGCTTTTAGCGTTAGCATCGTAAAAAGAAATTGTTTGCTCGTTCATGTTTAATGCCTTGATGTTTTAAGATGAGGCATTATAACAAGAAACGAGAATAAAGTAAACAGATATGTTTAGATGTCTGCAAGTACTGAAATTTTTGAGAAGTCGAATTAAAATATTATATTCGTTTGGTTTAAGTATCAAAGAAGCATATTCTATATTTTGGAAAACGTTAATTTAACAAAATATAGAATATACACAACAATTATTTCTATTTTGAAGTATAAAGCATAGATTCCAAATCAGTAATGTTGTCATAATAAATATTGACTTGTTTCATGACTTCATCTTTAACAATATCGGATGTATTCTTTTGGTTGAATACCTTTTCTGAACGTTGAATAGCAGATTCCCGCAAGGTTTCAACTGTGACTTCATCAAGATAAAATGTTTTCCAATTTTCTTGTGTAATCTTGATTCCTGCTTTCTCTTTTTCTGCATAAAATTTTGATTGGGAAAGATTAATATGATTTCGAGTTAAAAGTGAAACAAAACGAGAAATAGACTCTTCGTCTGAAAAAACATTAAGTGGTAATTTTTCATGGGTTTTTAAGTATTCTTCTTTCAAATTGTTGAATTCGATTTTCGCTGCATCATGAGCAATGATTTTGAGTTCATCAAGGTTTTTGGGAATAGCCCTGTAATACATAAAAAGATTAGACTCAACCATTGGGATACGTTCGTCATCCCAGCTAAACATGAATCCTTGCATTTCAGGATCGAGCATATCTTCAAAATAACTTTTAGCAATAGCAATACCCACATTGCGAGCCATGTTGATATTTTTGCTGCCTTTGCCTTTTGCTGGTAATGGATGCGATGTCATTTTTAATTCCTAGGTTAGTCTGTGTATGCGTCTTGTGGAATATCCAGAAGGCTATCAGGGTAGTTTCCACCGAAGTCTTCAATCCAGTCTGCTGTTACTTCATGTGTCTCGTATTCATATGGTTGATTTTTAGACATTGTGTCTGTCAACTCAAAACGAGGAACAGAAGAACCTTGAACAATAATGTTGCCATTAAGGTACAAAGCTTCGTAATCTCCATCTTCATTTGTAACTAAAATAATTTTATTCATTTTTTCTTTCTCGATTTTTTTGCTTTGACAACTACATCATACAATCCTTCATGACCACTGCAAGCCTTTACAATAAAGTCTTTTGGTTCGCAGTCGAACTCATAAACCTGACCAACACTTGTTAGGACATCATTGAATGTAGGGTATTCTTTTTTTACTTGCTCCCAAGTGTCAGCTAAAGGATAGTAGACATAAGTTCCGTCACCTGTATCATCAATAACTTCGACATAGCATGAGCTTTCTTCTGAATTTCTTTCTTTAATTTCGATAAATTTGATTGAGATTTCTATTTGCCGAGACATACTTTATACGCCTTTGTTTAAAAGTGGTGTTGATTATATCATGAGATCAAGTAGATGTAAACAAAATTTTAAGAATGCGCTAATGCAATAAAAGTTCTCAATTTTTCGATATTAAAATGATATTCATCATCAGATACACCAGTTGCAACAAGGATGTGAGATAAATAAGGTTTAAATTCGTTTATGTTGTCACATGTCATGCCACTGGCAACAGCAAGGGTTCCTTGTGCAGCAACAGACATATCACGTATCTTATCAATCGATGGAGCAGAACCTGTTCCAGAACCGCTTGTAGTAGGTATAAAACCAGCTTTAAGAGCTTCTGATGCAGCTAAACTCGGACTAGGCTCAAAGCCTTGATATTTGAATGCAACAGAGGCGAATACTTTAATATGTTCATTCAAGCAAGACCAATCAGCAAGATCATGCCCTTCATATTCAAGACCTTCTGATGAAACTCCGCAATAATCTGCCCAAACCATATCAAGATTATTTTCGCGAACTATTTGTGCTGTATATAAAACATTTTCACCTAAAAAGTTAAGACCTACTTCAATTTTCAGCTTTTCTTTTATTTCTACTGCCAATGGAATAAGACGTTCATTATGACCGATATGTGAAATAAGAAAAACGCCATCAGCACCAGCATCACTTGCTTTAATAGCTTCTGATATTGTGGTTTCATCGTCTTTGTAATGAATTACTGGGTATACTTTACTCATGGTTTAACCTTCTTGAATTCGATAATACCAAGTTCTTCTTTTGTTAGTTTTGATTCAATCGAAGCTATAAGCTTTTCTCTATTAACTTTGATTGCTAATTTTTTATCATGTTCTTCTTGATGTTTTTTATCAATGCTGTCTTTTTCGTCTTGAATCAATTGTTTTACTTCATCTTCATTAATTTCTTCATACATAAATTTTGATGGGACAGAATAATTATATATATTAAGAGATTGACCTTTATACATGAAATTTTTAACACTTCTGATTAAAGTGATATTTTCTGAATACAATTCATAATCAAATTCGCCTCTTTCTGGATCACCATTATGACATTCAGGGGCATTATCAAAATCAAACCAGTCAAGTTCATTGCCAGTAAGCGAGCATAAATAGGGGTAAACATAGCTAAGGCGGTCATCAATAAGTTTTAGAATGCGTTTTTGTTCTTTAACGCTGTTTTCTTCTGTACCTAATGAATCGAATTCTGATTTTGAAATGGGTGGGAAATATTGAATACTAGCCATATTAATTAATACCTTTTAAATAGAATTTCTATTGTATATAGTTATTTAAAATTAGTCAATTAATTAACAAAAAGTAAAATATTAATCAGTGTTTTGTTTCTTCTTTTTTGCTTCCTTTGAGTGCATAACATTCATTGGGACTAAGCCATTTAGTTAAAGGGTTTATAGCTATTTGAGATTGACTGCTAGAACTTTTTTTCTGTTCAACTTTCATGTGTAACCTATTAAAAGATTGGTGTTTATAGTTATATTATACTTAATGGCTATTTTTGAGTAGCGCCACTGGTCTGTATATAAGAAGAATCCCTTATACAGTAAGGAATTTTTATGAATTTAATAAATTTTGATTATTAAATTAATTATAAACAGACTTCGGCAACGATTTTTTGGGTTCGATTGCTTTCACTATTTGTTGAATATTATTTCTGATTTTTTCAAAATACTGATCATGCAGAGTTTGAATAAATGCAGAATGTTTTGTAAACATGTTTCCTATAAATTCAAAATATAATTTAGAATCTGAAACATTTTTTAACACATTCATATCATTTAACATTGGAATGAAAATAGTGTGAAGTTCGTTTTGTGTTTTTTCAATATCTTCAATAAAAGAGGTGTTAAATATCAATATGTTATCTAAATTATCTAGATATTCAGAAATAATTGATTTATCTTTCTCTAGCATTAATATATTTTGGAAAAAGAAAAGATTCATTTGAATAAAATCACAAAAATCATGCATTGTTTCATTTTTAACATTTTCTCTTGTATCTTTTCTCTCAGATGAAGGCGCATCACTTATGCGACTAATAAGTGATTTTAATCTAGTAACATGATTTTTTTGATTATTATTAAGTAACGTAATAGTCCACATTACAGATTCTTGCATATACAAATGTTTTTTATAACTTTCAAGATTATCTATTGAATTTATATGAGTGGTATGAAATTTAGGTTCATAATTGGACAATAACAAACGTAATTTAGATTTCAAAATATATTCATTTCTAAAACGATATATATTATCTTTTAATTGGTGTCCAACATAATCCTTATTATGTTGAATATTTTCAGGTTTGATATTCATTATGAATTACTCTTCAATGTCAAGTTCATGATCATTAGCAACTTCTGCCAAAAGTCTCATGGGTTCTTGAAGTGCATTTTTAAGGCTCTCGAATTGTTCTAGCAGCGAATCATAACGAGCTTGCAATTCGTTCATTTCAGGATTTTCATGCATTTTTACAGCAGCATAATAAGTTTCATTACTTGTTGAGCTTAGTTCTCCAAAGCCACCTAAACTATAACCATGCAGTTGACTAAATTGTTCTCTATCATTTTGGGTGAAATCCATTGCTGCGATTTGATTTAGATCGATTTTGCCATTATCAAGTAGATATTCTACAATAGCATTTGACTTAAATCGTAAAGTGCCATTTTCATCTTGATAAAGAGGTTGAATAGGGTTCTTTAAATCACCTTTAAACTTACTACGGTCTTTTCTGCTCATAATTATTCTCTATGCATTGTTTTATCAAAGACATAATTGTCATTGTGGTATTTGTGTTCAGATGTAGCTTTTACGAAATATTCTTGACCATTAAATTCACCTTTTGCCAAGATATACAAAGCATGACTTGAATCTTTCTCATCATAATCCAATGGGAAATCTTTATGATCAAAATAAAGTTTGATAGTATCAGAAGCCCTTGCATTTGCAAGGTCAAAGAGTTCCAAGGCAAATTCGTAGAAATTACCATTGTTTTCTTTTTTGAATGCGCCGTCCCACTTTTCCCAAAAATCGATAACGTGATATTGTGCAATTACATTTTCATGTTCTTTTGCAAAAGTGTGAACATTGTTAAGTTCTTTTGTGAGGTAAAAAAGAACATCAGATTTTTGTTTTGCGATATTCATAAGATATAATCCAATAGATACATGTCATTGGATTATATCATCAGACAAATAGAATTACAACTATTTAATGCCAAAATAATTTGGAAAGTTTTTGATTATTTTTTCAGCCCATAGATAGTAATCATTATCAGAAACATCTTCGATACTTTCAACTATTGAAGGCTGAGTTGATTGTTTTTGATCAATATCATATTTAGTGGGTGCATATTGAGTCGGTCTTACGCCATATATGTCAACAGCCTTACCATCATTATTGATGACATAATAGTGTTCTTCACCAACAGAGTAGATAGCCCATCCTGTATGTTTGTGAAGTGCATAGGCAAGATAGTGGCAAGCACCACAAGTAAATTCTGTTTTTACGAAGTTGTCGATGCCATATTCTGGTTGCCAGCGTTCGTACTCAGGTTCTTCTGAACCATGTGCTTGACAAAGAATAAGGTCTTTAGGATGCATGTGGGGATCTCAACGTAAGATTTTAAGGCATGTAGTGCCAACGACAACACCATAGCTTTCAATATGGTCAGCGAGACTAAGCATATTGACTTTTTCCTTTAGTATTTTTGCAACAATTTGGACATGCTCAATATAATCATTGCAGTTTTGTTTTGTGATGTTCTTTTTGAGAAACGTTTCGGACTCAAAAAGCTTTTCTAAAAGAGAATCAACATCTGCAGTTGAAAATTTATCCCAATAGCTTTTAGGGAGACTGATATAAGTTTTGTGTGTAAGGGTAAGGTTTTCTCTTATTGTCATTTTTAACCTCAAGACGAAAAAGCACTGTTACCAGTGCTTTTCTTGACGCCCTTTACGGCTGTAAGAGCCTTTGCCAGCCTTTGGTTTCTCAACCTTGTGACTGAAAAGACGGTCTTCACGAACCACTTGGAGAACCTTACTGCGATTTGCGTGTGCCATGATTGCAACCCTATCTTCGTTGATTTGATGTTGTTATTATAGTACGAAACCTCATTTTTGTCAACAATGTTTTGAGCTTATTTAGAAATTAAATTAAACGTTGCAAAATGATAATACTCTTTTTTGGCTGGATATTTATTGTGGTCAATAATCTCATACTGACCATTTTTAACATCAACAATAAAAGCATTAAACTCTTTAATCATTTCATCAATATCTGAATCTCCACATAATTCGACAAAGTGATCATAGTCCAGAGCCTGAACTGCCCATAAGTCAGTACAAACACTGTTCACTTTTTCATAACCTTTCAGCTTTCCACAAGCAATAGCTAAAGAGTTTTTGTCACTGCTTATCTGCAATGATGGGGAACTGTCACCTGTACGAATATAGATAAGCCCCTTTTCCATGTAATATTGAGTGTAGAGGGTTGAACCATAACCAGTATTGACAGTTTGGCGTTGACCTGTTTTATTATGTGCCCATTGTTTGAAATTATCTTTACCAAAAAGCTCACGAAAATCATTTGCGATAATTAATTTTCCACTTTTCACAGTAAATGAATATTTTTGGTCTTTAATGCCTTGTGGATATTCACATTTATCTAGATCATCAATAACAAGAGAAGAGATAGTGTTTTTTAACAAGTTGACATGCATTGGATATCGTTTCGCACAGCAATAACAATCAGTCCAGAAATAGAATTGAAGCGTAAATTTCTCTGCAAGCTTTTCAGCACTGATGTCTGGATTTTTAGAAATCAATTGATTAAGAAAATCAGGAATTCTGCCTTCAATGTCATGGTTGTAGCGTGAGCCAACTTTATTGCCATTGTCAATGCCAGAATTATGTGAGTCATCAATGATCATATCAGTAATAAGTTTTTTGTACTCATTAAGAATAGCTGATGAGATAAGGTCAAGACGTTTACACGCTTCTTGGACAATTGGATAATTTGTATTATCAAAGTCTGGTTCAAAAATAGTAAGTTTCATTTGAAAATCTTCTGGAATTTTCTTTATTTTGTCAATATTTTGCAAAAAGAATTCAAAAAAAGATGCGTAATTATTTTCAGACATGGAAGATTCTCTATAATCGGATTAAAGGTATTCGATTATACTAGACTGTAACTAGAATGTCTATATACTCAGTGGTATAATTGAATTAATAAGTTGAGGTTTGGGTATGAATGACAACATTGTTACAGTAAGAAGATTTGTGGATTCAGAAGACAATATTAAAGGACGTTTTTTTGAGCAATATGGAAATCTTTATTTCATAAATAGCATGGATCTTAAAGAATTGCTTTTGACTAAGGAAAATAAACCTCTTTTTGATAAAAAGATAAAAGATTTTTCAAGTGTTAAAAGATTAAAAGAAATAGCTCCTGAAATGAGAGATATTTCTGGTTATAATTTTTTAAAATAAGAAAAAGCCGCTTGACTAGCGGCTTTGTTTTTCTTTTTGTTTCTGTTGCCGAATAGCTCGACGTTCTTCTTTGTTTGGGATGTGTTCTCTTGTACTTAGCACTTCTTTAAGTTGAGTGGCGAATTTTTTGAAGGGTTCGACACACACCTCAGAAATAACTTTCGAGACTTCACAATCAGGTTCAAGATTTCTTGTTCCGATTGAAATTTGTGCTCTTGCCGAATTTAGAAGACTCATGAGCATGACAGTACTCATGCTTTCCAATTCTTCTTTCGTATAGTCAGTATATGACATATTTACACCTTTTTATTAATTGCCAAATTCTTTGCTGAGTTGTTCAAATTGTAAACGACGTTGTTCTACTGCGGTAGCTTTTTGTTCGAGATCTTTTTGAACTCTAAATTTAAATTCTTCATCCGTTTCTTCACGAACTTCAACAAGTCCAATTACATCATAATGGTCATTATAATATCCATATTCTTTACGATAATCAAGTTTGTATTTTACACCTTTTTCATTTGCTTCTTGAAGTTTTTTCTGAAGGTATTCGATAGCACCTTCGATGCTACCACTAAGTTCATGATGAACCATAGCAATTTCTGTTGACACATTGATTTTTTTCGTAATCAATAGCGCTTTTTTCAGATTTTCTTGTTCAAGATTTTTTTGTAATTCTTTTTTGTTGTGTTCTTCTTCCAAATAGTTCAAACGATCATCTTCATGAATAGTCATTAAATACGCTCCTTATTAAATTGAACGTTGATGAGTATGCAATTGAATGTGATGCTCGGACATAACTTCTTTTGCATCAGCAGAAAGTTGAACATCATGTTCGTTTACTTCGCCACCTAACTGGCCTTTGAGTTCAGGCATAAGAGCCATAACACGCAGCCAGTTTTCTTGCATAGGTTTTGGCTTGGTTTCACAATCAAAAATATCTTTCAACATGATGTATTACCTAATAGTTGTGTGGTATCAATATGAGGTAATTATACCAATAAAGGTAGAGCATGTCTACCTTTATTCTGCGAAAGATTAATCGTGCTGAACTTCTGCCAAGTCTTTTTTGAGACTCTTGATTTCTTTGGTTCGTTTAATAGACAAATCGAACAAGTGGATGATCGCATCTTTAAGTGCAAAATGGTCATTACTGATTCGTGTTATAACAAGACTTAAATAATCAAGATCTTTAATGAGTTTGTCTTCTGTGAAAATACCTTGTGTTCTAACATTAGTTGGCAATAATGAAAGAGCCATAACATTAAATTCAATGATTTCTTTTTCCAGATAACGAATATGAGCATTCAGAATCTGGTTTTTAAGAATATACTTGAATTCTTTTTCTGCTTTATCTTCGCTTTTATAGAAGCTGAAACTTAGGCTTTTTTCAAGTTCAAGTGCTGTTTTAAAATCATTTAGTTCGAAATGTGCTTGGATATCATCCAAATGTTGGAGTTTATCCAATAGATTAAGATCGTTATCAATAACAAGCAATTCTTTAAAAGCTTTTACTGTTGTAGAAATGTTAATGTTGTTCATGTTTTTTATTTCCTATAGTGTGATTTTAAGTTAATTAGTTAGCAATGTGAATGCCGAAAAGACTTGCATCACGTTTAATGAATTCAAATTCTTCATCATTGATGTCTTTCATGGCTTCATAGTAAACAACATCTTTATCTTTGCGTTTAATGTAGCCAGTCATCATGAATGATGTAGCAGTTAGATTGCTAACATTGAAGAGAGGAAGCAAAGTGCCGTATTTTTCAATAACCTGATTAGCTTGGAATTGAAATTTTGGGAAAATATGTTCATCGTTCAAAGTGAAGGCAAGAATTACTCTTTTACTGACAAGGCTATTAACTTCATCATAAGACATTTCAAGATATTTAGAAACTTCTGCAAAGTTAAAATATCCACCAATATCGTTTAGTTCTTTCATGAAGTCATTGGCTGCATCCAATCGACGTTGTGTTTTTTGTTCTTCTCTTGTGGTCATTTTTTATTCCTTCTGTCTATATACTGTGTTGTTATTATAGACTTCATTTTAATTTTTCGCAAGCTATTGTTTAAGATACAAAAAACTATTGATAGACAAAATATCAGTATTAAAGTATAATCAAGCCAATTGAATACAAATGAGAACGAAAAATGAAAGTTTTCGTATATTGGAATCTAACGAAAGGCGTCTGGTCTGTTAAGGCTTTGCAAGGTCCGAAACGTGGTCTTATTATGGCTCATGCCACGCATGTAGTTTTAGAAAGTTGTGAATTTAAGGTTTCTGAGAAACAGCGTCAGTTTGTTATTAAAAACAAGCGTAAAGTTGTTCATGCTGGTGTAGTTGGATTTTTAAGAAAAGATGCAGCTTTTCCTGTCTCAGAAAATATTAAAGTAACCTACAATCCATATAAATACAGTTCATTTGTAAACAAAGAAAACACAGACCAAGCTGTTTTTAAGGCGAATGTTGTAGAAATGAAATCTGATAGAAGTGTTATTGCCTATTTGTAATAACGAAAATATTAAAAAGGAGCCTCGGCTCCTTTTTTTGTACCTTAATTATTATTTTCGCGCAAAAACAACTTCAAAAAGTTGAGTATTTGATGTTGGTCTGGTATTTAGTTTCTGATTTTGGATTTTAGCAACAAAAGATGGGTATTTCTTTTGGATAGCGAGTGGCACAGATTTGAAAATATCTTCTTTCAATGTGTTGAAGTGAAATTTTTCAGGATTGTAATACAGAGAATGTTTGTCATTGGTGAAATTGTAATGAGTGATACCAAGAGCCAGATAAGCATTGATGAAATGCTCTCTGTCAACCTTTTCAATGTTTTTCATTGTGATATCCATTCTAGAAGAAAGAGCGATTTCAGAAACATCTGACAATTCTTCTTTGAAAGCTTGTTTAAGCTTATTAATTTTGTTATCCAAATCACGATTGTGAAGGCAAGAAGTAGTGATCTTCTTTTCTATTGCAGCATTCAAAATTTCAATACGTTGCACAATCTCATCACGAAGAAGCATCTCTTCTTGACCTAATTCTGTCGGAGTCAAGTCTTTAAAGATTTCAACTACATTGTAAGAAAGCTCTTCACGATATTCGTGCTCAATCGTTAAATTTTTAACAAAAGGCATCCGTTGAGATTGCAGATAAGCCAATACTGCTTCGTGCTTGAGAATGGATTCTTTAATTTGTTCAACGGTTTTCATTTTTATACCTTAAATTAGTAAATTTGATTTAACAGGATAGCTTATATTAAATTAATAGTTGATGTCAAGTATTTTTTTATAAAAAAAGGATATATGATTATATCCTTTAATATTAATTAATAGGCAAAATCTTTGAAATTATAGCGGAAGGTTTTACCTTCTGGAGTTTTGCAGGCGATATTTCGTTTGTCGATAGCGAACAAGAAGTTGAGTTCACCACCTTCAATCTTCTGCATAACTTGACCGGGAGTCAAAGAAGCAACAAAATCAGACCATCCAGCTTTGCGACGAATGTTTTCGCGGCATTTTGCACGCCACAAAGTGCTGCTTTCGCAAGTCTGAGTACTAAGTTTCAAAATGCGCTCAGGGCAAGAATAGTAGTAAGGATGGGATTCTTCACCAATTGGTTTATAGCCATACTCGCCTTTTATGCAAGTCATCAGGAAAAGACAAATGCCGGTCTGCGTTTTTTCTTCTTTGTCAACGAATTCATAAGCCACATAGAATTCGCGACCAACCAACGCTTTTGCAACAATCTTTTGAGAAGCATCTTTAATAATGTAATTAGCCATTTCTTGATAGCTTTTAACAGCGTTATTGAAGAAAGTACCCATGTTTTTTAAACCCTGTGTCTATGGAAGATGCCTTATTATACAAGAAACAAGGAAAAGACGCAACAAATATTTTAATGTTCAGAAAAATAGATTACACTGAAGTTATCAAAAATGGAAAATTAAAATGTTTATTGGCTTACTTTTTTATTTCGCGTCTATTACTAGCGTAATAGCATTTGCATTTTCACTATATGGAAGCGTTAGAAATCAGACTTTTTCAACGATGACTTTTTTAGGTCTAATTGCTCCTGCGATTTTTATATTAATAATAATGATTTTAAATGGAACTTTCAGCAGAAAAGAATCACTATCAAAAATCCAAAAGAAATGGAAATTCAAAAACAATGAAGATGCAAAAGAATACTTAAATTCAAATTATTCTAATATTGTTTTCAACGAAGAACAAAAGGACACTTTAGCCAAATTATTGTTTTTTGGTTGGAATATAGTTGACACAAAAGAAAAAGAGTTAACTCTAGAAAGAGTCTCATCAACAAAAACTGAGAAAATGATTTTTAACACAGTGAGTTAAGAATCTATTCCTTCACTTTTCCAAGAATAGCCACAAGAGTTACAATGGTATACAAAAAAATCCCAGCTACCACAAAAGCTTTCTTCTTCGTGGTATTTCAAATCGTTTGATTTGCATTTTTTACAAAGAAAATCATTGTTTTCTGTTTCAACTTTTTTCCACTTAATATTATCCGTCATTTTGTACTCTTTTAATATATAAGGTTATTTTGAATAGTAGTCAACAAATCTTTCAAGAGATTTTTTAACATCAAAATAAACAAGATTGATTTCTTTTGATAGGGCTGGGTTCTTAATTTGTTGAGCGAAAGATTCTTTTCTAATGTCTTCAATGAATTCTTCAATTGCATTAATGCCAGAATCATATTCTTCTTTATTGATATTTTTAATCAAATTAATATTGTTTTCTGCACTTTCTATAATATCTTTAAAACGCAGAAGTAATAAGATTTTATGATCATAGTTATCGATGACAGCGGGATTAGATGCGCTACTTGCAATTTTCAAGACTGATTCTTTTTGATTTTCTAATTTTTCAATTTTTACGGTGATAGCGTCAGAGAAATCATTAATAATGCTCGTTTTTAGTTTCATTTTTTTTAAACTCATATTAATGTAATTAAAGTATTCTTTTATAGTTTTTAATTTGGTGTAAACCACAAGCTATAGTCGCAGAACATGAGACCATTATGAAGATCCATGATGCCTTCAAATTCCAAACTTACAGAAGTAGGGTTTGCGACAACTCGTGAAACAACCAATGTATCACCACGGACTACCCCAAGATCTTCAATTGCCCTTTTCTGGCTATCGAATTTAGTTTTACCATGGTAAACAACCGATTGACCAACAGTGAAAGATTTATTGAAAAATGCAGTAGCTTCTACAAACAAATTAGCATTGTGCATCTGTGTTGTTTCAAGGCAATGAAGAAGGGTTTCATTTTCAAAACGATAAACATCATAAATAGTAAGAATATCGAATATTGTAATATCTTCTGCTTGTGAGAATTTAGCTCTATCTCTTGATGTGCCATTAATACCTGTATAGATAACTCTCATACCTTTAACAGCTTTATCTGTGACACTATCAATTTTATGCATAATATTAAACCGTTATATTAAATTATTCATTTTTGCAAAGCGTTTACGAAATTATTAATATCATTAAGTGTCAATTTGCCTGAATTATCAGGAAGTATCATAACATAATGAGCTTTTGAATCGATTTGTTTTGATTTGATATTTTCAAGAATACCTTTAATATCGAATGTCATGATTTTGTTCCTAAGTTTTGAAGTATAGAACCTATTGTACTGAAAATAGAATAGGTTGTAAACTATTATCTTTGTGAATTAAACCGTTGTTTCAAGCGTTCTTTCAACTCTTGTGAAGTGCAATACTTGCCTTGTGCGGCTTCCATAGAACCTATTGTCAGAAGTGCTACGAGAGCTACTGATTCACTGTGATTGTTATTTTTAAGCGTATCGTTATTCATTTCTTTTCCCCCTTTAAATTAAATTATATTATTTAGATTCGTTATGATCAATAAAATTCTGTGCAATTGAAATCAAATCATCAATTTCACTTACTGTTTTTTCAATTTTCACAAAGTCTTCATTTCTTTTCATGTGGACATTTGTATCGCTAACTAAGAAAACGCTATCGGCTGGTATTTCAAACTTTTTCAAACCTGTTTCATCAAGATTGATTTCGGCTTTTATTTTATTGAGTTCGTATGGTCTCTTTTTATTAGGTGTTCCTTTATATACTGTATATATTCTTGTTCCTCTTTCAAGGCAAACAGACTTACCACTATCTATGTAACACAGTGGGACAATAAGAGATATTTTGTATTCAGAGAATGTTTTGATTTTTTCTTCATCACCAGATTCTTGAATAGATTCAAGTTGTTCTGCAATGTCTTCGAATCGTTCCAATATGTCATATATTCCATCAACCCAATTTTCGTAATCAATACGTAATGGAGTATGATAAGGGACAATATCTATTGTTCTGGATATAAGGAATTTTACAGGCTCGTTGAATTCGTTTTTAACTGAAACGGATACACCTTTTACTTTTGAATAAGAAGGTATCTTATTTCTCAATTCAAAATCTTGTTCTCCCCCAACTTTATATACTGTTGTGAATTCACTAATTAATGCTGCTGGCATTACAAGTTTTATCTCAACAATATCCTGTTCGTTTTCATCGTCATCAAAAAATGCATCACTCATAAAAAGCCTCTTATAAAGTGACGATTATATTTTAAATAAATCTTGTTTGCAAGTCTTTAATTAAATTTTATTTTTATTCTTTTGAAATTTTTTCCATTCTCTGTCTATAATTTCAGTTTGCAACATATAAGATAGTTGTGGATATTGTTTTATTTCTGGTGCCCAATTCATTTGGGAATCACTCATAAGTGTTTTATTTACAAAGCCTAATGTTATACCAACAACTTGACCATCACTAGCATATACGGGACCACCAGACATGCCTTTTGCAGTAGAGTTACTGGTTATTTTGTAATATTCTTTTATTGTTTTATTATTGTTTGAAGATTCTTGTATGAATCGTGTTTTTAAAACTACACCATCAGTTTTTGCTGTCACATAAAATGAAGTGTTTCCATAAGCAGATATTTTTTCATTGATAATAGAATATCTCCATTTTGGAATAACTCCTGTTGCTTTGTGTTTAATGAATACTAAATCACAGCCTGTGCTGCATCTATATTCAACGTTGTCCAAGAAAGGAGTATGTTGAGCAGATACTGCATAATCTTCGTTCCATTGAACCAGAGACGCTGTAAACAGGTAAGGAAGTGGAAACCCTGAATATACAGGCTCATATCCAACAGCTTCTTTTGGATCACCAATATTTACAATGCCATTGCATGCACTTAATATTAGTAAAGAAGATAAAGAAAGTAGTTTAATGATGGTTTTGAAAAAGCTAAACATGATAGTGTCTCCGTGATACGTCATATCACTTTGACACTATTAAAAGATACTTGCAATTATTAAATTAAATTACAGATAAGTGGCAAGGAGCCACTATTTTTGATTGCTATTATTGCATTTCTTCCAAATGTCTTCTGCGCTTAAAATCTTATTGTTTTTGTGATAAGAAACATTGAAGCGGTATTCTTCTTGATTTTCATCAATTGGTCCAACATGAAGATGAATAGAACCTCTAATGGTTTTATCAGTTTTTTTGCCTCTCCAATCCATTAAAGGATAATGCATCATTACAAAATTTTGCTTTCCAATCATTATTTCTTTGTATTGGGAAACACTTTTAATATTAAGAGTGGAATTCTCCATAATTTTTTCAAAGGTAGGAATTGCATCCCTTGAACTAAGGATAAAATGTTTCTTTCCATTTAATTCGCCAATCAAATTAATATATGATTGAGTTGCACCTTTAATAATAGAACAAAACCCACCCATAATATAAACAGTATCATCAGGTTTGACTTTCTCGTTCCACTTACGAATGATTTCAATTTCCATATCTTTTACATTTTCAAAACCCCTTTGAACAGCAAGGATTTTATCTCTGAAATAAAGGTCGCCTGTAAAGTGAATATTTTTAATATTATGTATCATATTATGCCACCCATACTTTACGTTTAACTTGAATCCACTTCCAGAAAGAAGCATGTTCTAGTTTGTACTCAATGCATACAGGAATAATAACAGCACGAAGTTGATATCCATTAAATTTCTGAGTTTTCAAAAAAGCGAGAATTTCCTTAATAGTTGCAGAAGGAACTTTCAACTTTTCTTTTGGAGCAACTGCAATGCATTCTGCTTCAACAGCAAGGTAGCGATTCCACAAGTCTTTATCAGCTTGTGCTTCTGGCGAAAGAATAATTTCTGGCTCAACAACTGGTTTTGGTGCCACATAAATGTCAGATTCTTCTTTCTTTTCTACAACTTCAATAGAATCTGGAATATCAAAAATATCATTTGGCCAATCTTTGTGATAAGTGTAGTTGATATGATGTTCAAGACCAGTTACTTTATCAATGAAAATGAACCAACGGAATTCACGCCCATCATCTTCGGTGTAGTCCCTATGAGTCTCACCTTTCGCAATAACGTGATCTTTATGGTACATAGGAATGTCATCGAAAGTGACTTCAAAGCGTTCATCATCAAAACGATTATTGATGAGGTTTTCGACTTCTTTGTAGGTCAGTTTGAGAGTTGGATTAGTCATTTTTTGACACCATTCTGTTTGAATTAAGATAGGATTATACAGTAAAAACTGGTTTCTTGCAAGCTTTTTATGTTTTTCAGGCGAAAAAATACTTGTATTAAATATTAGTTAGGCGTATTCTTGTTAGAATGCAATTTCTATAACCATTTAAAAGAGAATAAATAATGATTTATACAGATAGAGAACGTTTAGCTTGGGTTTTTGATAATAGCCCAAAATTTAGTTTTGAACTCAAAAATGAAAGAAACAAAATGTATTGTCTACAATATTCATGTAAGATTACAAATAAAGAAAAACTTTTTCAAGGAGATAATTATCATGAATGTATTGATCAAGCCTTGAATGCTGAGAAAAATAGCGATATTAATAAGTTGTATGAAAATACGTATATATTAAATATCGGTGATTGGGATGAAGATGATTATGATGGTCATGGATATTGCATGAATATAGCAGTAAATACAAATAAGTTATTATTTGAAATTCAAGAAGCATATAAAAAATCATGTTTAACATCTGGTATATATTTTGATCGTGTTGAAAAAAATGAAAAAGACAAAATCCCTTTTTTCTCTGATTTTAATGAAACAACTTTAGAGCAAAATCATAAAGATTTATTTTCTGCATTTGGTATAAATGTTTTAGAATATGTTAATGACAACGAAGAATTCGAAAGTATCGAAATGTTCGCAAAATTAATTTTGGAATTTATTAAAAAATCGTTACCTAATTTTAATTACGAGTTTCTTAATTTGCCAAAAGAAAAACTAGAGGAATTAGAGTCAATAAATGGCAATAACAATGCAAACTTAAATGTATTTTTTGGTTATTCTTTTTATGAACTTGGTCTATTAGGATATGATGAGAGATATAATATTAAGAAATAAAAAAAAGCCACTATCAAGTGGCTTTTTTATTAAACTTAAACTTTAGATATATTGAGATTTAAGCTTTTTGATGTTGTCATGGGTTTCAAGAATTTTAGCACAAAAGAAAATGAAAAGTTCTTTGTTTTTGAAATCTTTATTGTTAAGAGTTTTTCCCATTTTGACAAATTTGTCATAATGATCAGGGTCATCTAATTTATAACCATGTTCTTTGAATTCATGATATTTAAGGATAGGCGAAAGATCTTTATTCTCACGAATGAGTTCGAAAAGACTATCGAAATATTCTTTTTCATGCTCAATAGCTTCATCAATGACAATATTGTGAATCAAATTCAAGATCTGAATTTGATGGCTTGATTCAGGAATTTTATTAAAAGTCATATGATAGTGAATATGTTTGCGAATATGATGAGCCGCAAGACTTTTATGATCCGTAGCAATCAGCAGCTTAATATCATTAATAGAGGGAATTTCAGAGCGAACATGAAGCTTCATGGATTCCAAGGTTTTAAACAAGGATGTAAGTTGGTTCATGGTGAAGCTCCAATTAGATAAGAGACTAATTATAACAGCAAACAGGCGTAATGGTCAATAAAGATGAAGGCGATTTTTTAAGAGTAACGCCAATCGTCATCAGTGAAATGATGAGTTGAAGCATTTTCTTTGCTTTTAGGTTTTGTATCTTTGTTCAGGTCAATGAGTTGTCCACCAACAACCATATAACCATCATCTGTAAAGGTTTTATCACGATTTACAACTGGTGGATCATCACCAATACCATCACCAAAATATAGCGTCATTTTTAATACCTTATTTTAAATTAAGAGGAAATTACAGTGTCTCGACAAACAAAGACTTCCAAGTGGTCAATGCTAACAATACTGTATGGATTCAATCGTACCACTTTAGGTTCAATACCTTCTCGACCTTTATACGGAGTTCGAGTTTCATTGTCTTCAAAGAAATAACTAGTTTGGCAATGAGCGCAATCATCTGCAAAAGCCTTTTGAAGCACTTTGTTTAAAGTGGAAACATGTATCTTGTACCAACTGTTACGAACTTCGACAATATCGCTTACGTTTCTTGGCTTTAAATGAGTCCAGATATAACCATCAACAGCATGGAAATCTTTTTTGGTGTGTTCTTTGAATTCTTTGATTTTGGTGCTACCAATCAAAAAGAGATCAATATAAGGGAACACGAATGCATAGAAACCATAGCGTTCTGGTGCAGAATGGAATGTGTCGTTACCAAAGTTACCTTTTTGCTTAACGATATTCAAACCTCCCCATCGAGTGAGGGAAACACCACGGCTCACAACAGGTTTGTTGTGTTGGCGTTTTGTTTTTACGATGTTTGAAGTTTGGTTCATTTTTTTTATCGTTCTGATTTATTAATATTTGATTTTACGTTGATACCCAATAAAAGTCAACAAGTAATAGAAAAAGGCTCCGAAGAGCCTTATTTGTATTGTTGCTTGCGGTATCTTTTCCAGTTATTGATTTTACAATCAGTTCTAGGAATTTCGTCCCAAACATCTCGAATAACCAATTTCATCTTATTTCTAACCGAAGGTTCTTGGATGTCATATTCATCGTCAAAAACATCAAAAGAACTTCTCAATCCAGATATTGTTTTAGGACGTTTGTAAACAGTATTGGACCATCCGGCTTTAGAGTTACGGACACCAGTTCCCGGAACAGAGCCATTACCGTTCCAAAATTTCTTCTTTCGGTCAGAATAGCTATTACTTTTTTGTGTCCTTCTTTCGTGAATAAGAAGATCCTTGAAATCAACGATACAAAATTTCTGATTGAAATCATTAATCAACATATAAGAGCCATAATAACTCAAATGTTCGTAATAAGGGAAAAGATCTTTAAAAACTTCGCCATATCGTTTTTTACCATCATTCATCCATTTATTATTGATGTAAGATGATGTTTCCTGCAAGAACCTTCTGGTATTGTAAGAATCGTAATTAAGAACACGAAGCTCAAAACCAACGTACTTTTTAATAAAATCAGAACCCAACATCTCGAAGGCTTCTTCTTTATTTTTAAAACTTTCAACAAGCCCACCTTTTGCAACAAGGTGAAGTTTATTATTTTTCATGTATTGACTCCTATTAAGTTAGACGGCTTAATATTTGTCAATGATTACCTTTTGTTTATATTTGAAATACATTTTTTTTATCCTTTGATATATGAGTAGCACTATACTATATTAGTTTAATTTTGTCTAGTAATATTATTGTATTTTTGGATTGAAATGCTATTTTGAATTAAATTGAGGTTTTAAAAAATGAAAATATTTTCAAAAAAAATAAAAGGGGAGTTTTGTTTGAATCCTTTAGAACCAGCAATATTTTTAATGGGGTTCGTTATGATTGTGGCAACAATCGTTGCTATTTCTAATAGCTATATAGAATCTAAAGAAACTAAATCTTTGACCAATGAAATTAATCAAAAACATGAATCTTTTAAAGATGGTGATAATAAAATTGTAACAGTAACTGTTGATACAAAAGAAAGATGTGCAAATATAATTCGTTATCAAAAAGATAAAAATTGGTCAAAAATAGTTGTTAATTCTAAAGAACTTGAAAGTATGAAAGTTGTTGAAATAGTAACAAAATGTGATGATAGTTCTAAAGATAATATAACGATTGAATTTAAAATATAAAGCCTCTTACGAGGCTTTTTCTTCGTTATGATTTAACATTGATTTTTTGTGACTAAACAAAGTTTTTGTGTCTTCGTATATAGAATCTGCTAATCTATCAATTACAATGTTAAAAAAGTTATTTGCTTTAAAAATACTTTTAAGACCTTTTATTTCAAAATGAATATGTTCAGGATTTTGGAGCGTGTTATATCCTGAAATTATCAATCTGATTCGTTCAATTTTATTATTAACATCTTTAATAAAAGTTTGTCTTCCTGTTGCTTCATTGGGGTGATACTTGGCCTTAATCAATACAACATGCATCTCATCATGAATTAAATCACAATGCGAAAAAATAGAAGTTACTATTCTTTTGATTTCATCCATGTGAATTGAGTTCATTAAAAATTCATAATATTCCAAAAGTTCTTCACTTGAATTAAAATAGGGTTTTAATTCAGTTAATTGACGCTTTGAACTATTAAAATAATCAGAATCCTTTAATTTGTTAAGCATCATTTCAAAATAGTGATTAGAACCAGAATCAATATAACCAAGATCATCCTTTCTTTCTGTAAAGCATTTTTCCTTAACAAGTAAAGAAATGATTTTTGAAGTATTTGTGGTCATTAAAATATTCCCATGAAATGATATATCACACTATAATAACAGCATTAAATGGATGATGCAATAGGTTTTTTGTTGACCATTTAACTCCATTGTGATAAGATTACTCATCTTAAACACCTCTCAAAAGAGAACGTCATGAGCATACATGTAAAACATTACGAATGGAATTCTGCAAAAGAATGCCTTGAATGGTTGTTCGAAAACCATGATGATATGAAAGCATATCACAGCATCCATGTTTGGCAAGAAAGTTTTGCTACACTTGGCGGTGGGAATCTATGTGGTAGTTTTAGAGGCTTGACTCCTGCTATGTTGGAAGGTCGTAATTACACAGTGCATTGGCATAATGACTCTGTTGGCATTTGCTACCACGATCAAGTGTTCATTAACAAAATTGAGAATCGCCGTTATCCTGAAAATACTCGTTGCATTTTGGCACGACTGCCTTTTACAAATTAAAATCAAAAAACAACCTCAGTCTAGAAAGATTGGGGTTGTTTTTATTGTTTCAAAGAATTAACTGAAATGGAAATATGATTTTCCAGATTCGTTATAGTCAGGTTTGTGGTGACTCACTTTCCAACCAGCATTGCGATAATGACGCTCTACATCAAGCCAGTGATTTTCAAAGATGGAGTTGCGAGATACATTGCCAAGTTTTTCGATGCGTTTAACAACATCGTCTTGCATGACGTCTTTAGAGTTTTTAATGCGGGCTTCCATGATACATTCGTTAAACGCTTGGATAACAAAGTCAGGGAATTCACGTTCGTCAAGAGCATTTTCAACATCAGCTTTGGAGATTGGTTTCATTTTTAGCCTCTCTTTTTAGTGGGCTAACTCATTATACTGAATCGCAAAAATATTATCAAGTGTTTTTTTAAAAGGATTTGAGCCATTCAAAGGGTTCTGTGAAAATCATTCGATTAGATTTGGAAGTGTTCAAAACCCGTGGAATAACTTGCATATTGATACCACAATGAAGTCCGCTAACCTTTTTTGCTTGCAAAGGAAACATGTGATCTACTTGCCAATCAAAACCTGTTGCAACTTTACGGATTTCACAAAGATGGGCAGCTTCATTTATCACAAATTTATCAAACTCACCAAACCAGAGTGGAGTTCTATTTTTTAAAGTGGCACGGCGTAGTGCGCGTTTTGCTCTTGCCAGATGAGGATTACGTTTATGGTAATCAAACCTTTGTTGTTTGATTTTCTCGGGGTTTTCAATTTTCCATGTGCGTTTTTTTTCTTTTATAATATCAATGTTTTTTTCGCGATAAATTTTGTTTGTGGCACTTTTTCTTTCTTTTTGTTCAACAGTTAAAATTCTTTTATTGGTTTTGTTGTGTTGTCTTTCAATTTCACTATGTTTTAATAAGCATATAGAACATCTGCAGCGGCTACTGTTTACTGCTCGAAGCCCTATACCACCATTAATGCAAGCGACACCTGTGAAATAAAATTTCATACCCAATGATTTAGCTATCGTTTTTGAAATAATATGTAATTTCATGAAGACTATCACTAATGATTTAATATGCGATGATTATATCTGAAATATAGTTTTTTCGCAAGCTATTAATCGTTGTATTAAGAAAATTTGATTGAATTCAAGAATTCTACACGGTCTTCATAGGCTTCTTTTGCAATAGCAATATGCTCAGCAAGCCATTCCAAGCGTCTTTTTTCAAGTTCTTCTGGTGTGATAATCAATTTGATTGATTCATAGCCGCCCATGAAATCATTATAATAAGTTGTTGATTCTTTCTCATCGCCATTGTCATCAATGAATTTAACGGATGTTGAAGAATCAGTAGAATGGGCAGTAATTTCACCGGGATACCAGACATTGTGCCTATAGCTAAGCCCTTCTTTCAAGGGAGCATTAAATATGTATTCAATTTTATCACCTACTTTGTAGAGTGGATTTTGATCTATAGCCATGATGTAAACTCCTTATAATGTTGTGTGTTAGATTATACTTGATTGGTTTTCAAAATCAATTGAAATATTTGCTTTGAGCACTAATTATTGGTACAATTAATCGATTATTTTAAGTTTTTTATGGTTTGTAAGTGTATTTATTTAAAATATTTTTATTAATAGCAAATTCTTGTATTTAATTATGTACAATTTTTAAAAATTAGAAGGGAAAAAATGAACGCAGAATTCAAGAAAATAGTAAAACAAAAAGAGAAGGAATTAGATATAAAGTTGCCACAAGATTATTTAGAGTATCTTGGTGAGGATAAAGAGTTTCTATCTAAAAATGGAGCAACATGGTTTCCGGTGTCTGAGTTAATGTCAGCCGAAGAATATGATATTCCTAACTTCGAGCTTATTGAAAACTGGAATGAGCATGTTGATGATATTCTTGGATATTGGGAGCTTGATATAAAAAGAAACCTTCCATTACGTAAATGGATTCCATTGTTTGCAGAAAATGATTCTTATTTGATTTATGATGCAAGAGAAAATGGTTTAGGATTTTTTATTATATGGTCAGACGAAACTGAAATCGGTATGCGTTGTGATACATTTACAGAATTTTTGGAAGAAAATGAGCGCAGGAGAATAGAAGCTGGTTTAGATGAAGATGATTTTAACCTTGACGACTATTCTATAGAAAGAGATTGAAACCAATTTAAAGCACTCCTAGGAGTGCTTTATTGCTTTTATTTCGCAAAGTTTTTAGACGAATCATATTTAATAGCAAGAATTGCTGCAAGAAGAATGCAAGCCCAATTGTTTGCCACACAAATTGCTACAACATATGCTGGAATATTACCATGGAAATGTAACATTAATGGAATGAATAATGCAATAGAACTCAGGAGCATATAAATGATTCCTTTATTATAATCAGAATGAGTAAGTTCTATAGTTTTAATAATTTTGTAAATTTTATAACAACTATAGATTGTTAATAATGCAAAAAACAAAATCAAACCGATAATTAACATTTTTTATATTCCTAGTTTATGAGAAGACATTATTGTATACCAAGTGAGAAGGTCTGTCTATTAGAATTTCATGTGGTTCAGATTGACTTTTTGAGAGCAATTATCGTATAATGTGAATCTCATTCTGGTATCCAAAATAAAAGGTAAAATCGTGGACTATATCTCTGATGAAGAAATGATTGAAAATAGTATTAAAGGATTTGAAAAATTTATTTCTGATAATGACGCTTCGAGTGCTTTGATCCTACCTAAAATTTTAGGTGGTGTTATTCAAAATCATTACAAAGGCGAAAGTTGTTTGCTGAGTAATACTTTTGAATGGGTGATTGATGAAGTCGTCACCTTGGAAATGAAAAAGTTGCTTCCTAAAATTATTGGTTATTGCGATTGGCTTTCCAGTAATGGTCATGATAAAACCAATCCTTACACTGATTTTCATAACTCTGGTTATTCGGCTATCATGATTAACGATTCAGATATGACCGTTTTGCTAAATGGAACTGATGATTTCAGTTACATTGTGAAAATTGATAAAAGCCAGCATAAATTCTATATTGGAGATGATAAAGATCCAACTGATTTTACTTGTTATGGTATTCATGTTCGCACAATAGAATGCCCTATTGAAGTGGAAAAAGAAGATTATGAAATGATTCCTTTCGAATCTTTGGAATGGTTGTCAGACAAAAAAGAAATCAAAGCTAAATTATTTAAATCTAATGATTTTAGGGACGAAGGATATGTTGTAAGTACAGTTCAGCAACCAGTATCAGAAGATCTCTGGAAAACTTCCTCTGCTTATAAAAATTTGAACATGCTTCGACATGTTAATGTTGATTTATTGAACAAAATTTACGAACAAGAAAATCAGTAAAATCGATATATTTGAAAATTGAAGCCTATCTGATGATGGGCTTTTTTTCTTGTCAAAGGCATTATTATAGTGTATAATCTCTTCAATTAAATAGTATTACCTACTAACATTCAATCCGATTTCCAAACTGAGAAATAATCATGTCCGATCTTGAAAAGCAAATGAAAGAACAAGAGCGTAAACTTGTTGATGGTAAAGCAGCAATTCGCAAAGCCATTGCTGACACTGGCATTGAAAGTGTTCATCTGCTTCCACAAATTATGGGTGAAATTGCTCATGAGAATTTTTCTAGTCGAACAGATGGCTTTTTGAATAACGGCATTAACTGGATGATGGCGCAATATGCGGCTCACGAAGTCAAAGCGTTGACACCTCAGATTTTGAAACTGTGTGATTGGCTTATTAAAAATGAGCATGATAAAAAGAATCCATTCGATGAATACTACGATGAAGAATACACTGCTATCATGGTAAATACGCCCGAATGTATTGTTCTTTTGAGCGCTACTGAGTATTTTACCTATGTAATTAAAATCGACATTAATAATCGCAAAAGGTTTTTCGAAAAAGAAGAAGGTGGTTTTGATACACTTGATTTGACAACACATGAAGTTCATATCCGTTATCTGGTTGATACAAAAATGCAACCAGCGAAAATGAAGTCGATTAGAAGCTGGAATTGGCTTTCAGACATTGAGAATGTCAATTCAAATGCTCATTTCCGATACAAAGACGCTAGGGATGATGGCTATCTCCTGAGTGTTAAACAAGACAAATATGATGGTGAAGATTGGTCTTGTGAAAATGCATTGGAAAACTATCCAATGTTGTGTAGAGTTAATCGTCATCTGTTCCAGTTGTTTGCTGCAACAGATTGCTTGGACGATTAATATTACTAGCAAAGAATCCTACCAGTTGATAGGATTCTTTGTGTAATATTCTTGAAGTTCCGGGCTTGCATATTCTAGATTATTAAAATCCTTTTTTATGGCATATAATATAATGTCTTTATTGGAGCGGGCTTCATCTGACATATGACTAGCTGCATCCCATTCATTACGAATAGCTGCTTTTACAATTTTAGGGTCTGTTCTTAATCGCTCAGAAGCGTATTTCAAAGCATTCCCTTCATTTTTGACGGCTGTTAATACAACATCGTAATCATCTTGCAAGTCAGTACTTGCAAATTGTAATTTATTTCCTAACTCAGAAACACAATACAAAACAATTTCTCGATCTTTTTTCAATCGTTCGGACATTGATTCTAATGCTACGACTTTCAGTTTAAGAAGTAGATCTTTATCATCAGCATAATTTGGATCTAAATATTTAAGAGTGTCGAAACCATGCTTTAAAATATATTCAGCAATTTCGCGTTCATTAAGGATTTCGCTTGGAATATGTTTATGGATATAGTCAAAGTCTGCATGTCGATATTTTATAGCTGCGACAATGATTTCTCTATCTTTTTGAAATTCTGAATTAATATATTTAAAATTGGTTCCATCTTTCTTGACTGCCAAAAGAGATAACTCTCGATCATTTTTAAGCTCATCAGCAATTTCAAAAAACCTAACGCATTTATTATTTAAAAGCTTAATCAAGGATGCCTTATTATTCAAATGGTCAACAACAGTTTTTTCAAAGTTTTCTCTTTCATTCATTTTATAATGTTGGATAACTTTATTAATATTTTCCATTATTTTTAACCTTTTGAGGTAGTTGGTTTAGTAGGACTATCCTTGTTCTCTGAAATAGCAACAGTATCATCTTTTGGATTATCAAGAACAGTCAGAATGATTGTTCCATTTGGTAGTTCTTTAATGTCGATATTAGGTCTATTTGCGCCTAAAAAATCAACAGATGTTTTTTCATTGACTGGATTTTTAAGTGCATAGAATATACTTAAATTAATAAGATTTTGTTCATCTTTTGTCCAAGATATTTTCATTAGAATTAATCCTTTTTCGTCAAGTTGACATTTGAAAGTTTACGAAGTTCTTTATCGCTCATGCTACTTAAAACGTTTTCATTAAAGGTGATTACACCAGTATCATTAGTGTCTTCGCCATTCCATGACACACTACCTGATAAAGAATAACCCCAAGGTTTAAAGAAATTAGAGTGAAGATAATCTAGCCACTCAATATAGTCATAGAATTTCTCAGCACCATTCCATTCTAAATGAGTTCCATCCTCATTTGGAACCCATTTACACCAAAGCCCCGGTTGTGTTTCAGGTGGTTTGTTATGGTTTAAGATCGACTTGTCGTCATCTTGACCATAAAAACCAGCACCAAAGACTGTAAACTCTCCCTCAACGCCAATAGGTAAAGCCACTGCTAAACGAATGGGATCTGGAAAAGTCTCACATATTGTAGAATCACGTTGCATTCTACGTGTTTCAGAGAATGTATTTAAATATAATTTATGCTCTTCTTTTAAAGTAGGTGTTATTTTAAAAGAACCTTCGAAATCAGTTGTGTATCCCATAGTTCCAGCCCTTTTTAGTAGTAATGATGTTGTTATCAACAGTGATGGTTCCTGTGTCATTATAACCTTGTCCATTCCATTTCATTGTGCCTGACAAGGTATAACCCCAAGGTTCAAAGAAACTTGTCTTTAAATATTCAAGCCATTCAATGTAATTGTAAAAATTTTGAGCGCCATCCCATACTAAAGCATTTCCATCTTCCATGGGAATCCATTGGCACCAAAGACCGGGTTGTGTAGGGGATGGGAGATTATGGTCAATAATCGATGAATCATTAGAAAACAAATCTTCATCACCAAAAACAGTAAACTCACCTTCAATGCCAATGGGAAGTTCGACTGCCTGACGAATGGGGTCATTAAATGCTTCACATTTAATGGAGTCACGTTTCATTCTTCTTTTTTTAGAAAAAGTAATCAAATATTGTTTGTGTTCTTCTTTCAAAGTTGGTGTTATTTGAAAAGAACCTTCAAAATCAGTTGTATATCCCATATTTTAATACCATTAAATGAATGGGAATTATACACGAAAAAACAATATATAGTCAACTAAATTTGGGCGTTTGTTTTTTAGCTGGTTTTTTGATTAATTCATTTAACTGTTCTTTTTGAGCGTCATCTTTTTTATCAACAACAAAAGGTTTGGGATTGTATTCAGGCCATTCGTGTTTTAGTGAATCTTGTCTTATTTTTTCTACATACTCATTAGGTTTATTTTCTATTTCTTCTAAACTCCAATGAGGCATTTGTAATGCAGGTATTTTAATATCATTATTTAAACATTGTTCAGCCATTTTCCAGTGGAATTGATATAGATGAGGGTGTGCTAATGTAGTGTGCATGATTCCTAAATCAACGTTTAATGTTTTAGCAATCGAATCCATCAATAAAGAATGCCCCATAACATCATATGGTAGCCCTACAAAGACATCAGAAGAACGAAGCATAACAGCAGAATTAAGTTTACCTTTCACAATGCTTAGAGTGAATCCTACTGGACATGGAACATTTGATTGACCCTCTTCAAGCAAGCCATCAGTTGCAGCATCCCAAGCAGAGATATAAATTCTTCGATTACTAGGATCTTTTTTCAATGCTTCAACAGCATCAGTTAATTGATCTCTTCCAAAGTGATTTCTCCATCTGTATCCATAAGCAGCTAAAACGCCTTCTATTTCAGCATCATCTTTTTTTATGGTTTCAGAAAATTTATCCCACATTGGAGCATACATTTTAATAAATGAAACATCTTGTTCTCCACTAATAAACCAAGCAACTTCTGCTGCGGCACTCTTTGGGAATGTTTTTCTTACTCCAATTGTAGGTAATACTCCATCTGATAAGTCAACATTGAAAGAAATAGGAGTATCACTAACTTTTATGTTAACGCCAGTTCTATTGTTCATTTCAACATCGGATTCTAGTAAGTCTTTTAATAATTGTTTATAGGTTTCGTGAAAAGGTTGCATATCATTCATTTTATTTATATAAAAAATAATAACATTAAGTTTTTGTATATATTTTCCTCAAAAAAGCAGATATTTTTGATTGCTGCAAAAAGTTCTGTTTTGAGTGTTTTGGGGTTTTAAACAATCATATATTATTAAATAAAAATATATCAATGCATTTTTATTCATCCTGTTTGAATGTTTTTGATTAAAAAAAATTATTTTTATTATTTTTAAAAAGGTTCACCAACAGTTTATTAAAAGACAGCTTTTTAGCTCTGTAAATTTTAAAAAGCTGGTGTTAGTTGTTAAATGCTTTTCAAGTTTAATAATTTTAAAGTTTCTGTGTCTATTTTCTTATTAGGCAACTTTTTCGTAACTTTTTTTCTAAAAAATTCAATAAAGTCAGTATAAGCTTCATCTAAAGTTTTAAATTTGGAATCATAAACAATTGCAGTGCCATCTTTAATTTGAATATGAACACTTAAACCAAAAATAATTTTAAAACTTTGTTGATTATTGCCATAAGATACTGAGTCAGAAACTATACTGAATAGCTCAAAACGTTCAATATCTTTTTTTTCATCTAATAATTTAGGCATAAAAAAAGAAACATGACGAATATCTAGGTCATTAATTGCAGTTTGATATGCGGTCATTGACTTAATCATTTGAACTGTTTTCTTTGACCATTCATTAATTAAAATATGGTCTAATAGTGTTTCAGTTTCATTAATGTGATTTACTGGAAATGTAATGCGTTCAGTTCCTGAGAATTTACCATTATGATTAACTTTTCTTGACATATCAACCGTTGGTTTGGTAACTAATGAATTCAATGGTTCATTCATATTTATGACAGAAGAAAGCATAACACCAACATAGTTATCATTCATATATTGGGCTACTTTATTTTGATCATATTTATGATCGATAGCTGAATTGTATTTTGGGGCATTAAGGTTGTATTGAGTGTTAATAAGCGCTTTTATCTTGGATGCATTTTCAATTGTGTAATCAAGATGGTAAGTACTTTCAAAAAGTTCTTTTGTTTTTTGTTGTATAAGATTTAAAAACTCACCAAATTTAGAGTTTCTTTTAAAAGAAAATTCAATACCAGATAATGAGAAATTAACAGTGTCAGTATTATCAATGAGTATATGAAGAACTTTGTCTATCATCATACTGATTTTATCACCTTCAAATATAAAAGTTAATGTAGTCTTTTTGTATAAGCCATCAAAAGAAACTTCGTTATTAGCGAGTGATAGAAGCTGTTCAATGTTAACCATCATTTCTCGAAATTGGGGCTTTGTGAAATTAGAGAAAATGAAGCCTAGTAATTTATCAAGTGGGCCATTAGCGATAATAAAATGACCATTTTGTTTCGTGTTTGAAAAAGAAAAGTAATCCTCTCTGATAGTCAATTCAATAACTTCCAATTTCTTAGATACTAAGAAATCTTTGAAATCTTCTTTTTCTAATTTTAAGTGTTCAAAAAACATAATATTTAGTCTCTTTTCTTTAAGTCAATAGAAGGTTTTTCAGTTTCTTGTTTTTCAAGAAATTCATCCAGTAAATCATCACGTTGCTTTTGAGTTTGGTGACTTAATATATTATCTTTGAAAGTAATTCTACCAGTATCATCATGATCTTCGCCTCGCCATTTAACCATCCCTTCCAAAGTGTAGCCCCATGGTTTAAATAACTTCGTATGAAGATAGTCAAGCCATTCTATATAAGCATAGAATTTTTCAGCACCATTCCATTTTAGTTCAGTGCCTTCATCATTGGGAATCCATTGACACCAAAGCCCCGGTTGAGTTGAAGATGGACTATTGCGTTCAATAATTGATTTGTCATCATATCCAGTTTGTGATACAACGAACTCACCTTCTATGCCAACAGGGAGTTCAACTGCCAATCTAATAGGATCATGAAGTGATTCACATTTTTGAGCATTACGCTTCATTCTTCTGCTATCAGAAAATGCAAGTAAATATTCTTTATGCTCTTCTTTTAAAGCTGGTGTGATTTTAAAAGTGCCATAAAAATCAGTTGTATATCCCATAATATTTTCCCTGTAAGTTGGTTGAATCAAAAAGAAAACATATTTAAATGTCTTTTGATTTCATTTAAATTGGTTTGAGTTACTTCTCTTGCAATGTCTGTCCCTTGTTTTAATACACTAAGAACATATTCGTGTTCATTATTCAATTGAAGTCTTTTTTCACGAATAGGAGTTAATGTTTCAATTAAGATCTCTGTTAGCCTTTTCTTGATAACGGAATCGCCAAGTCCACCACGAATATAATGTTCTTTCAAAGCATTAAGTTCTTCAAGATTCGTATCAAAAGCGTCTAAGTAAGTAAATACTACGTTGCCATCAACTTTCCCCGGATCTGATACTTTAATATGAGTTGGGTCAGTAAACATAGCTCGAACAGCTTTGGTAATTTCGTCATTACTGGAATAAAGATTGATTGTATTACCTAAAGATTTACTCATTTTTGATTTCCCATCAAGACTTGGAAGTCTACCAATGGTTGGAATCAAAGCAGTAATTTCGGGAAGAATTTCTTTTTCAGCTTGTCTGTTAACCTTTTTAACAACTTCGTTAGCTTGTTCAATCAATGGAGCTTGATCTTCACCAACAGGCACTAAAGAGGCTTTAAATGCTGTTATATCGGCTGCTTGTGCAACAGGATAAGCAAGGAACCCTGCTGGAATATCACGACCAAAGTTTCTTGACTTGATTTCATCACGAATTGTTGGGTTTCGTTCTAAACGAGAAACAGTAACAAAGTTCATATACAAAAGAGTTAATTCAGCAATTGCAGGGAGCAAAGATTGAATAGCAATAGTTGTTTTAGTTGGTTCAATGCCAGAAGCAAGGTAGTCTTTTGCAACTTCAATGATATTATCACGAACTTTCATGGGATTTCCCATGTTATCTGTTAATGCTTGATTATCGGCAATTAACAGATATTGAGTGTGTTCGTGTTGCAACGCCACACGATTTCGAAGCGAGCCGATATAATGCCCTAAATGAAGGGAACCTGTTGGTCTATCGCCTGTTAGAATTATTGCCATGTTAAGATTCCTTTTTTAATTTAGCTTTTTCGGCTTCCAAGTCTTTTTTTGCTTTTTCATATTCTTCATGTTCATGAATACATGCTTCTCTTGCTTTTTGAGCTTGTTCATAAGCTAAAGAATAAGTTTGCTGTTCTATTGTCGGATTTTCAGGTAAAACAAATTCAGGCATACTTTTACCACATTCATCGTAATTATATTTATGGCTGAGTCTTTTGAGTTCTTTGCGTTCAGAATCTTCAATTTCTTTTTTAATTCTTTCTCCTTCTGCAATCACTTGTTCAGGGGTTGGCTTAGTACCAAGAGAAACTTCAACGTTATTATATACACTTTTGGCTATTCGGACTTCACGATTATCACTAACCGAATTACCTACATAATAAACAAAATGGTCTACAGTGCTGTAGCAACTATCACTAGTTTTACACTTATATTTAAAATGAATTCTCTTTATTTCTTGCCCATCAACAGTTGTTCCCATAACAACAGGTTGTTTAATACTTTCTTTATTCTGTTCTGTAACAAGATTGTCTTTATCAATTTCTTTCTGAATATCTTCTGGTGTTTTTTGGCAACCTTGAATAAAAATAGCACATAAGGCAAATACCAAAACAGCAGGAGTTTTAAAAATTTTATTTTTCATAATTAATCCTTTTTAATTAAAGGTTACAAGTTGGTTTATTTAGTTCTTTACAAAGACGTTTAAATTCTTCTTCGTCTCTTTGCTTTTGTTGATCTTGAATTTCTTTTGCCTTTTTCAAAATATCTTCGGCAGTAGGGTTCTCGGGAAGTGTAACATCAACATGATTATAAGATGTTTTTCCAGATTGAACAGGATAATTATCACTTTTTACGCTGCCAACAAAATACACAAAATGACTTGTAGAACTACCACAAGAATCACACTGATATTTAACAATTGCACGTTTTACAATTTGACCATCAGGCGTTTTGCCAATAGTTTCAGGATTGGACAAATTTCGTTCTGATACAGCGTTATTACTAACAATATCCTGTGGCGTAGGTCCACAAGCATTTAGTAAGAGTGCAGAAGCTAAAACTATTAGTGCTTTGTAATTCATAACTTATTCCTATTTATGAGGTTTATTTTGATTTACTCGATTATAACAGATAAATCTATTGAATGCTAGAATTTTATGCAAAAAAAATCCTCCAACAAAGGAGGACTTAATTGTTTAAATATTCTTATTTTTTGTTAACTTCAAAATAAGGCATTGCAGTGTTAGGGAGCATAGTTGTTGGCAGAACACCATTCCAACGTTCAGCTTTGGTCAACTCAACAAGGTTTTCGTTTTGTGCCAATGCTGCTGCTCTTGCTTTAATGGCTTCTGCCTCTGCTTCACCACGAAGTTTGATGGATTTAGCATCTGCTTCTGCACCAGCAATTTTAACTTTTGCAGCAGCTTCTGCTTTTGTTACTTCAATGTTAGCAGAAACTTTTTCCTTTTCCCAGTTTTGATTCTGAGTTTGAACATCTACTTCGGCTTTCATACGGTCTTCAACAGACTTTTCGTAGGCTTTAGAGAAATCAATGTTTTCAATCTGTATGCTTTCAATGAAGATAGGACCAGTAATTGAGTTTTTAACGGCTACGCCCAAATCAGCAACAAGTTTTGCACGATTTTGTACTGCGGATATAGCGGTGTATTGACCGAAAACGTTTTCTACTTGTGTTGGAACTTGACGGTTTATGCTACGGTCAGTGATACCTTCAACAGTAGAGTAAGTGCTGTAAAGATCAACTACTTCGGTAGGTGGAACACGGTAAGTTACAGAAACACGCAAGTCTGCTGGTTGCTGGTCTTTACTATATGCTTGCAATTTATCATATTTAGCAGTATAGCTACGAACGCTGATAGTTTTAATGCGGTCAACAATAGGGGCTTTAAAGTTCAAGCCGGGTTCTGCTACACCAATGGCTTTACCATTTCGAAGAATAATGCCTCTTTCACCCTCATCAACAGTGTATGCACTATCGAAAATTATAATTAAAAGCAAAAGGCTTATAATAGCAGCAATTACAAGTGCAGCAATTTTTTTTATACTCATATTTTTTTCTCTCTCCGGGTTATTTTTATTTAGGTCTATCATGTATTTCCGTCTTCCAATGGTTTAGATTTCGCGAATTGTATTCTTATGTGTTTTTAAATGCAAGGAATATTTTTAAAATGAAAGGAAAATATTATAGTACACATATTTAAATTTTAAAATTGAGGGTTAAATTATGGGCAAAAAAAAGCCCCAACATATGTCAGGGCTTTTTGAATTATATATTAATTTATTTCTTTATATCCAAACGGGACGCTAAAAAGTATTTGAATTTTGTAATCATCAATTTCATATCTAACGGACATGTTAATTGTTGTAATGGATTCATCTACTAAAAATGGTTTAAGTTCTTCAATGATTAAAGTGGCTTTTTCAAGATCTTTTGGAAACACATTGTAATCAGTGCGTTTTGAATCCTGAAAGCTTTTGCATTTGTTGTATTTTGAGTTAACTAACTCAATTAATTCTGATTTCATTTTCTATTGTCCTCTTATATATTTAATTTTAAAACAAAAAATCCCTTTTTAATAAAGGGATTTGGTGGTACACACTAATCAGCTATTTGAGTGCATGAATTCTTTGAATTCTTTTGCCAAATTTTTCATATCAGTCAAATCTTTTTCGCAAACTGCAAATACCTTCTTTTCGTTAGTCATACCCATAAGATATTGCAAATCAGCTTCAAGTTGTTTAATACGAATCGAAAATGCATATTGCAAGATTTCGGATTCTTCATTGGTGTGTGGTTCACTAGGAACTTGTGGCAAAGCATAAAAGTTTTCGAAGTTCAAAGAAAACTTTCTAATTGCTGCTTTGCATTTATGAAAATTTTCCCTATTTTCATCCAGCATTTTGTTACGCTCTCCAATATGGTCACGAGCATAATTTCGAATATTGTAATTCATTTTGGTAACATGGTCATCGAAATAACGTTCGAGGTCACGAAGTTGAGCCAAATGTTCAGAAGTGATTTTATCCATGATGAAACCTTTGTGTTTGTTTAAGATGGTGCCCGGTGCCGGACTCGAACCGGCACACCTTTCGGCGGGAGATTTTAAGTCTCATGTGTCTACCAATTTCACCAACCGGGCTTTGTGTGACTATAATAACTAGAAAAAGATATATAGTCAAAGGTTTTTAACAAAGACATTCAAAAACAGAAATTTGTGTATTATCAGATAATGCATCAATGATTGACCAAGTTTGTTCTAGCCATTCCAATTCTGTTAACGGAATCTTGGCATCTGGTATCCATTGTGGTTTCTCATGCTCATGCCATACGCCATCTTTAATAAAGGCGAATGCACTGATATTTTGAAGTTGTCGATGACGAATAAATGTTTCTTTGGGTACTTCATATTCATCAATATTAAAAATTGGAAAGCAATTTTGATTATGAAGGAACATGGAAAAATCATTTTTAAATTCTTTAGAATTTGTATTACCATGTTTTTCTTTCATTGAAACATAAGTATCATAACGATATTCTGCTGAAATACCCGATTCTTTATTCATCTTTTCAAAGTCAATAGAACCTTTAAGCAAGCGATCAGCAGTGCGAGGTCTAGGAAGAGGTGTCCCTTCACGGTTTTTGCCAACTTCAATCCCATTTTTATTAGGTTTGACATAATAAAAGCCAGCCCAACCACCACCCATTTCAAAGTGACAACATTCACTAGTGGGGTTGTAACGACTCATGATAAGATTGACGTTACCATTGCTGTCTAATGTGTAATAGCCATTACGGTGGAGACCAACAAAGTCAGGGGAACCAAAACTATCAAGTTTGCGTGCGCCAAGTTCACTGCAGTAATGAAGCATGTGCTCATTTAAAGAACTATGAATGTTAAAGTCATATTCAGATTTTGCTTTTTGGGTTTCATCAGTCAACTTAAGATACTTGTTTCGAAATTCAACACTTTCGAAAGAGGAATATTGAGTTAACTGCATTTCTGGATGTTCACCAATAACAATAACGAGAAATCTAGACATGGGGCGCTCTATAGATAATAAATAGGGTATATGTTGAATTATACAGAGACTCGCTTCATAACTCAACTGTTTTGTTTGATTTCAGCTATTTAATCGCCTTTGAATTCCATATGCATATTGAATGGTTGGCGAAAAGAAGATTCGTTTTCAGCCAAATGTTTTATCGTGTTTTCAATAGTATCCCAACTTTGATATTGACTATTAAATTTGTATAGTTTTTTAGTTTTGATATTTTCTTTATAATTAATTTCTTGATTATCAATAAAATATGAAAAACCATCATGACTGTATGTACACCGCAAAGTGATTTTGTGGTAATAGTCAACTGAAAGTGTGTAAAAAGAACCTTCTTTATATATGTTCATTCCAGATACTCCATTGGAGATAAGTTATATTAATTAAAAAATTAACCTATAAATATTATACAAAAAAATTACATATAGGTAAACATTGAAAGCCAATAATTTCTTATAGTTTGAATATGCAAAAGATAAGAGTCATCAATTGTTTCTTTAATTTCGTCTTCAATTTCAGCTAGAATGGCATTGAATTCATCGGTAGTGAAGTTATCAATAAAATCACTATTGATGACAACAGAAGGCGTATAGTTATTTGTATTATTTGTCGCTAGGGAGATAAAGTTACAATAGGTTTCTAAATTAATATGATCCTTGATTTCAGGGTAATCCTGAATGATGGAAATTTTACCCTTGATAATATTAAGAAGAGTAATTGTTTGGCTTTGTGATAGTGATAATGTCATTTAAAAACCTATTGAATTTTAATATTTTTAGAAATCAATGAAACTCAAGATCACCAACACCTTTCGATTTTAGTCCAGAATTTCTTGGGCTACCATATACATCTGTATCACCAACACCTTTAATAGTACCAGAGATAGTTTCTGTTACTTTTAGGGATATATCACCTGTGCCATTTGAATTTATTTCCATGTTTTTCACGCTGAATTTTTTAGCATTTACATCACCAACACCCTTGATAGTTAAAGAAGCTGACTCTGCCTGTCCTTCTAGGGTTAAATCACCAGTACCGCTAAAATCCAATTCTAAATTAGTTGTCTTAATACCAGAAGCTTTAAAGTCACCCACGCCTTTGTTCTTAATGTGAGTCAATGGAGAAGGTGAGGTTACTTTGATAACAGATTTTTTGTTTGAAAAGAAATTGTTTTCAGTAGTGATAACAAGAGTTCCATTTTCAACATTTGTTTTGATTTTGTTGAGGACTCCTTCTTGTGCTTCAACAACCAAGGAAAGTTTTTCTCCTTGAATAAATTGAACATCAATAACACCACTTGTATCGATTTTATTAAATGCTGTTACGTCTCGTGTTTGTGAAATAACGCTACCAAGATTTTTTAAATCATTAGAATTAAAAGAACCGGCAGAAACATTAGAGTTGCCAACAACAACATCTCCCATCACAACACTACCACTAATGACAATGGCACTTGTCGAAAATAAATTTTTAAACCAATTTTTCATTTGTTTTCTCTTTTAAATAGATGGTTAAATTGTAACATCATGGATACAGAAAGTAAATATGTAATTATCTTTTGAACTGTAAAACATTATTCTTTGTATTGGCTTTTTTGTTTTCTAGCAATTGTTTTTTGATTTTATTAGCTGCGTCGATTATGCCATACATATCGAGTTCAACAATACTGTAAACATGAATTTTACCATCAATTTTAAAATGGTAATGATAAAGGGCGTTGGTGTCATAATCTTCTGTCGCATAAGCATAAGAAATACGATTATGCAAAGCCTTGCTTTTCTCATCACGAATCTGAAAGAAAAGGTCAGATTTTTCGTAGAAGGTTTCTATTTTGCTTTTGAACAAAAAAGGAATGAGGTCATTCAGTGGGCGATAGAAAAGGCGAATTGAATTTATATTTTTGCGATAGAATTGTTCGCTTTCTGCGATTAGTTTTTTATCTGTTGAGATTTCAAAAGGCATTTCTATCACCACTTAATGTGAAGTAATTGATTTCATTGACACATTATAGTGTAATTTGGCTATACAGTCAATCATTATTCGTGGTATGTGAAGCTAATGCAACTTGCAAAATATTGAGGTTGAACATGGATTTTGACAGCATTATCTTTGATAAAAATCCTTCCCCGATGAGAGGAAATTATATTCCTATCAGAGTTTGAAGAAACAAAAGCTGCTACTGCATTTTTGTATAGTTCATTTTGTTCGGCAGTATTATGTAAAGAGAGTTTTACTCTGATTTCTTTTTGTGATGGCGAAATTGTAAACTTGTTTGCTCTTGTTTCTTTTGAAGTGTAAATAACAGAGCATTCGTTAACCAAGGCTTCTGGAAAGGGATGTTTGATACGACTCATAATATATTATCTTCTGGATTTGTAGAGCCATATTATACCAAGCATAAGTTTAAAAGGCAATATTTCTTTCAATCAAAATATGCCAAAAGCCATCGAGTTCATTAAACATAGTTTTTGGTAATGTAATCAATGGCAATTCTTAAATTATAACGAATTTGATATAAAGTATCATTTTCGGGTGTTTCAAGTAGTTTATCTTGTGGGTTGAAAAGGTAAAGATTACCAACTTTTGTTAAATTTTTAGTGATTTTTCTAAGCATTGAGTCATCAGGACTTAAGTCAAGAATGCCACTTGAAATATTAATGACGTTGATGACTTCTGTGACGGCTGTTTCAATGTTTAATTTTTCTTGTTGAAGATAGAGAAGGCATAGTGAAAGTGTCATACTTGCATGTTCAAAAGACTGTACATCACGAATAGCTTGCATATTGTAATCCTGTTATGATTTGTATGTTATCAATATAGCAAATTATCAATTAAAGTAAACGAAAAAATTACCGTCTAAAATATGTGTGAATACTTTTATGAAGATTAATAAATGCAATAGTTACATTAAGAAGTGGTCTTCTTTTTCCATGTGGAATTGATTTGACAGACTCAATTAAATCTTCACATGATTTAACATCATTATAAAAGCGTTTGTAACGCTCATAGTTATCTACTTTACTTTCTAGATTTTTAAGAGAGTTCAAAAGTTTAAAAGTTTTTTCAAGAAGTTGCTCTTCTGTTGGTTCAGGAAATACTTTTCGAAAAAGTGATTTGATTAATTTTTTCATTATGAATTCTCCCACTCAACTTCCATACCATTGCCACACAAAAAGGATAAAACATAATCACAGAACTGTTCGTCAGTGACCATTTGTGCCCATTCTTTTTTATGATGGTTTAGAACATTGAATGCAAGAGTATGTGCTCTTTTTCTACTGTATCCAGCCAATCGAATAAAAATGTCGCCACTATGATGATGCTGGTGATGCATATAATCCAATGTTGAAACATCATGTTCTGCAATGAAGTCTGCAACCTCTTTTGCAAGAAGCTCGTATTCATCATTAGAAAGTGATTCCAGAGTGGACGATTCTGATGTAGTTGAAGTCATCTTAATAGCCTAGATAATGAATGTTTTCGATGGTGATGATTTTATCATAAAAACTTTGAAAAACAAAGCTTATTTTGTATTAATGCGCCAAAAAGAGTTGTTTAACCCATGTTCGTTAACGTATTTAACAATTGTAAAAAATGCAGTTGAATGATTTGGGGTATTGAGGGACGGATAGAAAATTAATTTCCTACTGTGTCCACATTGACTAATAGCAAAAGCATTGTAATTGTGATGGTCAATATGCCCTATTGTTCCTACATTTAGATATTTATTATTCAAAGAAAAGTTCCAATAAGTTTTTTAATTGTAAAAACAACAGAGTCTTCTTTCATTTGAGAAGGTCTGAACTTCAACTCAACACCATCGTAGTTGAAAATAATTTCTTCATAATAAGCAATAACTTTAAAGTTATCATGTTTAAGTGTTAGTGAAACACTACCTGAGTTACATGCCTTGATAACTTCAAATGCTCCAAATACATCTTTTTGCTCATAAACGTTATTTCTGTAAACAGTTGTCCTGGCATAAGTGCTTAAAGAACCTCCCATATTTAGAGACTGATCAAGAATATCAATATGCTTGAAATATTTACGTGATTTTTCAATATCAATTTCAGTGAAATGAGCATGCTGGTCTTCCATAGCATAATCGATGGCATCTGAAAGAACACGGTTCATATTTTCAGAAACATTATAATCATATTCGTAATAGAATTCTAATTCGGAATTTTTACGTAAATGAACATAACCATAGTCAATAGTCACATGAAATCTTTTTACACTAAAAAAGAATTCAATTTCGACTTCACGATCTTTGCGCATGAAAAGAATGTCTTCTGAAAGGGCTTTCAGTATTTCTGTTACTTGTTCAGGATTTGTAATCTCACGACTTTTAGGTAAAATCATGTTTGGAATTTCAGACAGTAATACTTTCAATGTTTCACAACTTTTAATACGGACTGGCTCGTTCATGATATTCGACCAAATAGTTGTAGAGGTTTATTTAATGCATTATAGCAGCATACGCACAAAAAAGCAACAGTTAAGAAAACGGTTACTTTTAAAAAGCTATGAGTTTTGAGTGCTATATCAGCGATTTAATCCATTGAGGAAGCGTTTGATACGCTCTTCGGCTTGTGTTCGATGAACATAGCCATTAATGTAGGCTGGTTTTGGGAAGTTGGTTTTTTTGTTGTTGCAATTTTTCCAAAAGAAAAAAAGAAACAAATATTCACAGATGTAGCGTGTGTTACCTTCTTCGTTTGTTGCTTCGCGAATGCGAGTTTTCATGTGTTACTTTTCCAATTTATTGTTTTGATATGTTGTGGTATCCGCAGTAGGATTCGAACCTACGACCCACAGCTTAGAAGGCTGTTGCTCTATCCATCTGAGCTATACGGACATTTCTATTTAATGATGAAAGTATACTATAGACAGGTATTATTGTCAAGCATACTTTATCTCGGAAAATAAACAGTGATTAATTTTTATTTTTCTATTAAATATATTTTACTAATTGGAATTGTTGATTGTATACAGGCGTTCTAAATTCTTTTGCCCAATCATCGTTCATTGAAATATCAGAAGTTTGTACAATTTTTCCATATTTTGCGAGATCGAGTCTATAAAAGAATATTTTTAAAATTCGAGATTCTTGGGTGTAATGAAATTTTGAATAATCTCCTGACCTTTCTACAAAAATCCCCGAAAAATACTTTTCGAAGTCCCAAATATTTTTATAGTTACTAAAGACCATTAAAAGCTCACTATAACTTTGTTTGTATCCTAAATGTTTAGATTTTTCCTTGTATGAAGTTCCAATAAGACATTGAAGCTTGCCACCAATCCATAATTTTAGTAAATCATTCTCATGTAGAAATTTGTCCCAGTTATTAGTAGGGATATAGGTGTCAGATTGAATAAGAAACCAGATGTCTAATTGTTCTTTATTGCTGACATGTTCGATTTTTAGGAATTCTTGATGACTGATATTATTTTTAACTGACTGATGTAAAGATTTATGTCTTCGTGATTGAGTAGTTATTGTTTCTTTAAGGATAGAGAGTTGGTCATGCAAATGAATTTCTTGCAGTAATTTGACTTGATGATCAATTATTTGAGAAGATAATGATGCCAGACAGAAATAAGAGGTATTGTTGCGAATAAAAGCAGTGTAATAAGTGATGTTCATTTGACACTCCGAATAGTTAATGAAGTGCCTCTTTTTAAAGACTTGTGGTTGTCTTATTTATATCCTGATAAGTCCTTTGGATACTTAATGGTGATATCATCGCAGATTAATATCACCATGTCAAGATTTTAAATTGTTTTTTCAGTAAGGGAACCAAATAACATATTACTTAGTTTATAACGGAATTCAGAAGTTCCAAATTCTTCAAGAGTAATAGAGTTATTTCTTCCACCAGTATAATCTTTTCGACCTTCACAAGTGCGGTACATTACACGAAGTCCTTTTTCTCCCAAACCATTTGCAATAATTTGGAGGTAAACCTTTTCGGTATGAAGAATGACTTCACCAGCAACAGCATCTCCACCAAGATTGCTACGAATATCATAAGTGCCACGAGTCATACCAAGGTGTTTGACTAGTCTGCGAAGTTCTGCCTTTGCTACTTTATGGAATTCGGTTTTATTTAAATAATCATATTCAAAATTGTTGTTCTGAATAGCGAGTAATTCTTTCATTTTTAATTCTCGTTAAGGTTAAGACCAAATATAGCCAGATGCTACTTTTTCAATGATTTGTTTGTTTTCGCTGTCAAAAGTGTAAGACAACGTTTCATCATTGTCAGATACTATAATATCAAGTTTTACAGATGACTTACCGTTGTCATCTAGCAAATCAATGACTTGTTGAATAGCATCTTTTGTGCAACCGTGCGAAATATCGAAAATAACGATTTTTCCAGTTGAGTCAACATCTACGAATTCAGAATACCAACGATATTCTTTCATTTCGTTTTTCAGTTGTTCAACAAAATCGGCGTTAATAGAAAATTCATTTTTGATAAAATCGATCATGATAAATGCCTTTATTCTGATTTGGAAGCTTGTTCTTCACCATGGAGTTCATAGCTGTATGAACGACCATCGCCACGGTCGTGACCGCTTTTAAAGCCTTCACGTACTTGGCGAATTGCAATTTCAAATGCTTCTTCAATGTCTGATTGAGTAGCGCCAACAGCAGAAAATTCAAAAGATAGAGACATTATATAAGCCTTTTAATTTTTAGAGGGATATTAATCTTCTTCGCCAGATAATTCAAAAAAGAATTCTTTTTCTTCATCTTTATAAGACTCAGAAACACCACCTTGAACGAGTTCAAGATATGCACGTTTCAATACTTCTTCAATATCTGAATTTGTGTTTCCTTTTGCACTTACTGTGAGTGAAAGAGTCATGATTTTGATACCTGATTGTAGATTGTTTGTGTCCACTTATTATAGAAAAAACAAGTTACTTTAGCAAGCCAAAAAATGACCTTTCGTCCTTTAAAATAAGGTGTTTCTAAGGTTTTTTATTATTCATTTGTGAGTTAGAATTCGGTTGCAAAAAAATCTTTTAAATATCAATTGTTAACGTTTTTTAGGATGGTTTTAATTTTTTCAAATGCTACATGTTTTCATCAGTAATTCATGTCCAACATGTTTGTTCCGAACTTGTTTTTCTATCTTTTCATCATATTCGGCATGTCTTTTTCTGGCTGCTTGCAAGAGAGCTATGCTTTCTTCACTAAGCGTTGTTATTTTTGAAAGTTCGATTAATGCTTGCAATGACATAGAGATACCTATTGATTATGTCTTCTAATAATACAATATAGATTCTTGCAAATCAATTGCTATTATTTAGATTTGTCGTTAACAGCCTTAATGTCGTTAGCAACATTAGTAAGTGATTTTTTAAATACTTCAAATGCAACCTGCTCTTTTACAGGGTCTTTATTTGCTAAAGCTTCATTACGTTGTTTTTCATACTCGTCAAACTGTTTCTGTACAGTCTGTTGTGTAATAGCAGCAACATTGGACACAAAAGCCAAAGATTCTTTTTTGTTCATGCCGCCATTAAGATTAACGATGGTTACGCAAATAATTAGGCAAATAATAACTTCTTTCATTTTCGTATGGCTCAATGAGGTGTGTAGGTCAGTATTATAGTATAAAATGCCGTCACTGTAAAGCACTTAATTGTTGCACAAAAAGATAATCATTGTTGCATTTAATGGAACATGTCTCTGCAAGCCTTTAAAACAGCTATTATCAGGTTTTTGAATAGTTTCAATCATTATTATCAATGATATTATCTCTTTTATGAATAGTTTTGGGGTATATAATGAAAGTACAAACAATTAGTAACCTAATAATTAGGTAGAGGATAAAATAATGAATATTAAAATTAAAAAAGAAGTATCAGGTATAGTGTTAGCAGCTTTTGTGGGGATCTTTGGGGTTTCAAGCGCACAAGCTGATCAAAAAGTTGACTTATCACAAGTTAAATATCAAGAATATAAATATGGCATGAATCTTGATGTTAAAAATGTAATTAGTATGAGTGAGAAGAAAGGAAATTGCGAAGTGGTTCCAGCAAAAATGGTTTACGAAGATAGTCAAGGAAACATAAAAGGAATAAAGTATGAAATTTTATCAGAAGGTTGTAATCAAAGCTAAGCTGTTCCATCAGCTTATTGCTCTTTAGCCTTTTTTATTTCCGAGTTAACGGCATTTGGAAATTCTTTTAAATAATTTTTAACAGTCCAAAGTGCTTCTGTTTCACGATTTGGTTGTTTTTCTTCAAGAGCAATTTGCCGCTCTTTTTCGTATTTTTCAAAAACTTTCAGAAATTCGGCATGAACGGATAAAGCAGTTGAGCCTACAAAATCGGCTACTTCTGCTTTATTCATTCCTTTGCTTGGTGCCATTACTTTATAAACAAAGTATAAGACAATCGCTACAATAATAATTTCTTTCATTTTGGTTCCTGTGTTCCGGGGCAAAGGGTAAGCACTAAAGCCTTTTGGAAAATTGGATATTGTTCTTCCAATTCTTTTTGTGCTGTTTTTAAGCGTTCTTGTGTAGCATCAAATTGTGGTGAAGAAATATTAGTTTTCCAAAGTTTAGCAGCCAACATTTTGACTTCTTTTTTCAATTTGTTTCTATTTGAAAAAGCTTTTTTGATTTCTGTTTTATTCATGGTCTTCACCGATATTGGATGTCAATTTTAACTCAATTTTGAAGAAGATTCAAGCTTTTGAGACACATAAGCCAGATAAATCAATGCATTTCTTACTCGCAGGCTTCTTCCACCACCGCATGAAGTGCGAAATCTGAATGAATCACCACAATTTGTATGGAATTCAATTTTGTCATCATTAAGCACAAGTGTAATGGCAGAATCAGGATCGCCATCATTGTCGTCTTGAATACGTTTATAACTTGATTCTGTTAATGTTTCAAATTTGTGTACATTTGCAATCATCCAGTCAAAAGCAATGGTGATTTGTTCTGATGTGCGTTCTTGCTTTTGTTCAAATCGAAGACGACTGATATTATCTCTGCGAATAGCTTCTGCTAACACATAAAGTGATTTGTTGAAAGCATGAGATTTTTCGTTCAAAGAGAATTGAAGAGATTTGTGACCATTAACAACATGACCAAAATCATTAACTGTATATTTCTCTTGCATGAAATCGAGGATTGAAAAGATGTGCATGTCGCCGTCGTAGCTCATGCAAATCTGAAAAGTGTCACCAAGAACATCAGATTCTTGTGCAACAAAATCCCCTTTAATTAAAGGCATGTATGTTCCTTCAAGAATGCTGTCAAGATGTGCTTTAAGAGTCTTCATATCAATAAATGTCTTTGCTGTGAGATTGGTATTATAATATCTCAATCAGACTCAAAAGTCAATCTTTTGGTCAATTAGCTTTCCACAATAGCGATAGAAATTAGGGCGCAAGATAACTTTTTCAAAGATTCTTTCACGGTTAATGTCTATTGCATTTAAAGTCGGAAAATAATCTTGTTTTAAAATACTAGGAATTGAATTATATCGAGAATTCCAATTGTCAGAATCAAATTTAAAATTGAAATTTCTCAATAATGATTCATGATGTAAGGCAAACATGCGCTTGTAGAGATAAAGTGCTTTATTTGAGAAAAACTTAACATGTCCTTTACCAAGCGTATAGGTCTCAGGACCACGATAAACAGGATTTAAGAGCATATGCTGCTCTATGTATGTAAATAGTCTTGGAAGCTCTCTTAACTCAATTAAAAGATGCTGATCGTATAATTCAGATGGCTCCAAGACATTTATACGTGTCATTTTATTTTGTTTCTTTTTCTTCAACCACGAAATATTCAGAAATAGGGAATTCGTCTACTCCTAATATATCATTAACTGTTTTAGAAGCTTCATTGGCTTTGTTATATTTATCATGAAGCGTCTTTTCTTGTTCTTCTCTTTCTGATTCAGCTTTTACTTTGTCCGTATAGACATCAATGAGAATGTCATGAAATTCACTTTGAGTAATTTCGTCTTCGTGATGCTTTTTCCACAATAGATATACTTTCATAAATCACCCTAAACTGTTTGCTAATATAATAGCTTATTTTAAGGTGTTAATCAATATTAAAGAGTGCATCTCTTGTTAAGTACTTCTTCTGTCATTTTTTGCGAATCTAATTGTCTTTGTAGTTTAATATTTAGTGCTTCCATTCTTTCCTTTACTCTGGCTGTACGAACCTCTTCGGTGTTGCCTAGGCGTTCACGTATTTTGTCAAAAAGTTTTTCTGTGTGCATATGTGTTCTCTAATTATAGTTTAAATGTTTTGTTTTTTGATTCTTTATTGGTTTGAATGCCAGCCATGACAACTGAAATTACAATGATAGCAAAAATTAATGCCAAGAAAATATCAAAAAGCTGACCTAAGAGTCCAATGTGATTTTGAAATCCAATTTGAAGCAAGAGCCAATTATAGAAATAGCTAAGTGATGCAAGCATGTTTGATATTCTCAATATTGATTAGTTTCTTGTCATTATAATATCAAAATTATAAAAAACTGTCAATCTACTTGTGTTTTAAGTTTAAAATGAGAAAATATCAATTAATAACTAACGTATTAAAGAGTGAAAATATGAGTTCTAAAATTTTTAAGAAGCTTGTTAAGACAGCGTATAAGCCAATATTATCAAAAACAGCGATTGAACAAAAAGAAGAATTGTTATCTAAGTATTTTGGTACTGTATGGATGAACAAAGATGAAAAATGGCCTTGTTTAGACGATGATGAAAAAATTCCAGCTTTGTGCGTTTTGCAACTAAATATATCAACACTTCCCGATGAATATAAAAATAAATTAGGCGGTTCAGGTCTTTTGCAATTTTTTTATCAGTATAATGGTGGGAGATATGGAAGTGATAGCTTAGTTAGAAAAATAACTAATTTTGAGAATGGCAGTTTTGTTTCTCAACCATTAGAAAGTGGAATAGACAAATATAAAGAGAAAACAATTGTAGAGTGGAAAGCTACAAAAGATTATCCTCATCAGCAAGATGTATACGAAGGAGATGATGTTGAGAAGATTTTGGATGGGGAAGAATACGATCTTGATGAATTGATAGAACTCACAGAAGAATATGATTGTATACAAGGCGACAAGTTAGGCGGATGGCCTTTTTATTCACAAGGTGTGGAAAATTTAGGAACTTTTATATTTCAAATTGATGCAGGATGCTTTTATGATGGAAAGAAATTCCCAGCTAATGCGAAAGAATTATTTGCTGGTGATGGTACAGGGCATATTTTTATAGAAGAATTTGAATGGCTTGAAGATTCTGAGAAATTAGATAAAGAAGAAAATATTTATGTTTTTAATTGGGCTTGTGGTTGATTTAAAGCCAAGTCGAAACTTGGCATTAAATTATAGAGTACATTTTTTGTTAAGCAATTCTTCCGTTACTTCCTGAGCTTTGAATTGCTTGGCAAGTATTCTGGTAAGAATAAAAGTTCTTGCTCTTGCTTTTCTAAGACGTTCTTCTTCTGTCGCACCTAATGTCAATCTTGCTTTTTCGTATAACAATTCTACGCTCATAGTATTTCCTTTTTAAAAATATAGTAACACTATATAGAAATTATTTAATATTAACAAGATTTATTGTTTAAATTGAATTGTTTTTGAATCCGCTGCTTTTTACAATAGAATCATTATTATTTTTTTGATTAAAAGTTTTTGTGATTTCTTGTATTGTCGAAGATTCATACATTGAGTCCATTTTGATTTTTGTTTTTGCGATTGCAATCATATTTCCATCAATTACTGGACTTTCATCAATTTGTTTTTCGATTTTACTTACTATTTTACCAATAACAATATCGGCATACTTATCTTCTTGAACATTTAATTTGTCAACTTCTTTTTTAACACTGATTAACATGCTTGCCGGAATATCGTCATAACCTACTGAATTTTTCATTTTTTCGGATATTCGCACTGCAAGTTTTGACCATCTTGCTTCATCAAAATTTTTATAATCAAAGCCAAAAACACCTTTGTTATATACTTTTCCTGCGAAATAATTTATTGACTCTGTATTTTTCCCATTTTTCATATCTTCTAGTATTGATTGTTTATCACTTTTTAGGTCTCCTTTGATTTCATTGTATTCAGGAATAGCAGAGAAATCTTTGTCTGATAATTTTTTAACAATATTGTAAGAAAACTCTGAAATATCTCCTTTTTTCATTTTTAATAATTCTGGATGCTCATTGACAGCTTTCTTAAGTTCAATAAGACCATATGAAGTACTGTGTTCAAAATCGTATTGAATTGTTGTCATTCTAGAATTAATAATCATATCTGCTACATAATTGAATCTTGCTAAATTTCCTGTTTCTACACCGATAAGCATAATGGCAGATAAGTCAGAATGTAACTCCATATCAAGTTCTGTCATTTTTGAAGCTGATGCAGGGTCCATTGTTACAGATTGACGTGTTGAGCCATGTGCAGCTTCATGATAAATAACATATTTAGTTAAATCCATTCTTTCGTTTTCTGTTTTAGCTTCTGCAAAATTATCAAGAAATCCATTTACTTCTGTAAAGTTGATAAACATTTGTTGTTCACTACTGTCTACCATTAAAGAAGCATTATTATGTGTTAGTTGATGAGAAACACCTTTGTTTGTCGAATCGTCAAAATAGCTCTGATTCTGTTTCATTACATGTTGATTAAAAGATTTTTTCATTTGAATAACATTGTTTGACCAAAAAGGATTTTGAACAGTGATGAATTCATCTTCTTTTAAATTTGATATTGCTTTTATAGAGTCAGAGTTTAGAGCGACAACAGAAGAATTTGAAGAAATTGCTTTCAAACTACTTGGTGAATTCCCCATTTTTATATTCTGGTTGTAATCCAAAAATTGTTTTTCAAATGTATCAAGATTTGATATTTTAACTGTTTGCGAAATGTGTGAAGGCTCTTGTTGTGCGGCAATAACAGGCTGCATACTGGATAAGGCAAAGTTCATGACAGTTGTTCCCAACATGCCATAAAGCATTGTTTTATTTTTATTTATGAAATCCCCAAAGTTCGAAAGTATTCCTTTTGTTAATTCATAATCGTTTTTATTTTCTAACTGTGATTTAAAGTTGCCATTAACTTTATTTAGTTTCTCGAAATTGTCCATTTTGAAATTGCTATTTTTATATATTTTAACTTAATTCAAATATTTTTAATATGGTTTTAAAAAAATGGATATTTAAATAAAATGCATAAACCTTATAATTCAACAAGGATTTTATTATTAATATTTTTATTGATAGAGTTATTTTTAATCAAAAAAAAGCCCATGTTTAATGATGGGCTTTTAGATGAAAATTTTTAGCTTTCTTTTCGATGGCGGAAAGATGTTTTGAGGTCAAATCCGTGACCAATGATTTTGTATTTATCTTCTACTTCAACAGGTGGTTTAGTATCAGGGTTTTCACGAATTTCGTTAGAGATGAATTGTTGAATCATCTGGAACATTTCTTCTGGTTTGAAAAACGCAGGAACACCAGCTTCACCCAAGTTTGGAATACGACGCCAGAATGTCAAATTATCTGCATGGTCACGACCTGTATACACAATAACAGGGTGCCCAACCAATTTGCACATTGTTTTCGCTTCTTCCAAGAATTCGCCTTTATAATAGTGATCTTTATGATTGCGGCGGAAATAGCGATAAGTATTTCCATCGGTAGCAAGCAAATCAATTGTTTCTTGAGAAATCAGTTTGTAAGGCTCGTTTGTATACGTTTCTTTTTCTACTGTAAATACATGCCCACATACAATCAATTGGTGAATATGTTTACCTTGAATATAACCGCGCATATTATGTAATTTTTGATCGCGTGTTTTAAAAGGCGCGGGAATAGTGATGTCAAGATATTCATCTTTATTCAAATCGAGGCGATTGTAAGGGATTTTTTCATCCTCGCCATAGATTTTACCAACGTAATCATAATAGTCTTTGATTTTTGAGATAATTTTCATTTTTAAACCTTATTTAGTTTTTTGTCTTCTTTAAATTCTTTTCGCATAGAATACAGAAGTGCAGTAATAATTGCAACTGCTGTAAATACAACAGAAGATGCAAAAGTGACTTGTTCGTAATCTTTGGTTATGCTGAATACTGAAATTATGGTGAAACCAATCAAAGCACCACCAAAAACAGAAGCAACAAATAACAAAATCAATGCAATGATAATAGCATTAATAAAATCGGCAGTATCCGCAACTCGTCTAAACATGTTTTTCTCTATTTATAAAGGTTGTTAACGTAAGCAAACATTTTTTCAATGCTGTGCCATTTTACACGAATGACTGCATCGTGCATTTTTCCTTTCTTATCAGTATATTCTACAATAGTGATAGTTGCTTCATTACCACTTCTGTCTGAAAATGGTTGTTCAAAAGTGCGAATAACTTTATTACCATTAGCCATGTAATAAGGAATATGAGGAATTACTTTTTCGGTTTTCATTCTTTAACCTAAAGCAGTGTTTGTTTGAGATACGCCATTATAATGAATAATGGCGTACAAATCAAGAATTATTTCCAATCAGTTTGATAAAGCCATTCTCTGGAAGAGAAGTAATAGGGCTATCTAATCTATCAGTATTGCTTGCTGCTCCTTTGAAAAGATTTGAGAATTCTGTGTGAATATCATTCATTTTCTTGCTAAGGGCTTCAATTAAAGCAAATTGCTCGTCTGAGTAAGGGCACACAAAAACAGAATGTTTTTTACGTCCAACCAAAAATCCCATACCTCTAATTTCATCCTTAACATCGGCATTGATTTGCTGCTTCTCTTTATCGAGGGAGAATGCAGACGATTGAATAATATCACCATTTTTATCAACAAAATAATAGCGCTTGTCAAAACGGACAGCAACAGCATATTCAATATCAAAACTTCGAGCAGTAATACAGTTTTCAAGATATTGTGCTAATTTGAAATCAAACATTTTTATTTGTTCGTTCTCAGATGTTAAGAAATTAACAAGGATAACTTTTTCACCACCTTGTAGTGACATTTTATAGAATTTATAACTTTCCATAACATCAAACAAAGCCCCGGTTTTTGGTGTTCCGGTTGAGCATTGTTCTTCTACGTCAGACATAGAATCAAAGGTCAAGCCAAAATACATAATATCGTTTTGTTTTTTGTTGTGATATGTTTTGTATTGTTTAGTTTCCAAATTTAGTTCATTGAGTTTAATGTCACGTAAAAAACGATAATCAAAAAGCACAACAAATTTATTGATTTTATTGTCATAGAAAATTGGTGTTTTTTGTGTGAAAGTTAATTGGCTTTCATTGAGTTCATAACGACTAACAAGGCTCATAGGAACAAGCGTTGTCATTTTTTTATCTGTGATTTTGATCAAAGAAGTGTCAGAAGCTTTTGGAAAATGCAAAACATTATTTTCGGCGCGAAGTCTGCTTTCGACAGAAAAGCTTACATGACCTTTATCGTCACGATGCATATGGGACTCTACATCAAGAACCATGTTTTTGGATAGAATTTCGACATATGTATCGTTGTCGTTACGGTCATATTCTTTTAGAATTCGCATTTTATTTTCGCCTTAAATAACTTGTTTATAAACGGATTTTTTTTGATATAAATATTTAAATTGAATATGAGTTAATCCAAGATAATCAAAAAGTTCTTGACCATATGCATTATTATCTTCGTCCCGAAGCTTTTCATTTTGTTCTTCTTCGCTTAAAGACATAAAATCAATGCCACGATTTTTCGTGAAAAATTCAGAAATAAGTGGAAGAGTTTTTGCATAAGTCATTTCTTTAATATTATGGGTTTTGTAGAACTCTTTTTTTAATTTTTCAATGAATGCTTTATCTTGTTCTGACAAAATGGAAAATTTTTGAATTTCGAATAAATTTTCAGGTTTTTTCTCTAGACTCAATGCTTCACTTACCATCGAAGAAATGAAAAGATTATTTTTTAAAAATATTTCATATTTAAAGATCATTTCCCACGAGAAATCAGGCTTCGGAGTTAAGCCTAGTTCGCATTCTTTAAGTACGAGTTCTTTTAGAAATTCTCTGTGTTCTTCTTTGGTGTAATTCATCGTTGTTCTCTATATGTTTTATGGATTATACATGGTTATAGCAGTTAATTCAACCTTTGTTTTGTTCTTCTTTTTCTACAATACCTTTAACGTGCAGATATATTTTGTAAGCCCATCTAGCACATACGTCTAATTCAGCCTCTGCCATATAATCTTTCCAATTGGGATCTTTGTTAACTAATGGTAAAGCCATCAAGTAGTCAGGATGAGTAATGACTTCTTGATTGATTTCATCTGTTTGAAGCAATAGTTCGGAAATAGATACTATATCGTCATCGTTGATCCACTCATGAGCAATATTAAGTTGCTGTGAATATGTTAAATCTTCAAATTTTTTATCCATAATATACATACCTTTAATTTGCTTGGTAGTGTATTCTATTTTTAATTTTAAAGCAACAAAATATCTTGCCATAAAGTAAGGTTTTGAAGTATAATAATGCAAATTTGTTATAATTTCGCAAAGAGAATTGGAATATGAGACTTAGAAAAATTGATAGATTAGCTCTTTCAGCGGCGAGCAAATGTCATCACATTTGCAGAAATGATGGTATTTGGAAAAACTACAAAGAAGCAAAAGATGTTACAGAAAAACTTGTTGGTTTGGATTTCTTTAAAAGAATAGAAGATGCTCATGGCATTTGTTACGAAATAACTGATAAAGGTAAAGCTTTCTTAATTTCTTTGAATGAAAATAAGCCAGAGTAATCTGGCTTAATAAAGACTTATTCTTGGTATTGATGGATTTTGATGTCTTAAAACAATCATATAGTTTTCAGAAAATGTACTTGTTGTATTCTTGGGTCTTATTTTTGTTTTCTCTACTCTAAACTTATTAATATATTTAAACATAGAAGTTCCTTCAGGAATTTGTTCAAAAAGAGAACTGGAATTATTTTTAATTTTTAGAGTATGAGCGTATTGGTTGAAAATAATATAATCATCAAAAACTACAATATCAGAATGTGGATATTTAAATATATAATCTGTTGTAAGAATTGAATCATAATTTCCAAAATTAAATGTTATTGGTTTTGCCAAAGTATGAGGTGATGGTTGTTTAGTTTTATAATTTGTATTATAAAATAAATTAATTCGATTTTCATGTTTGTAAATACTCATATAATATTCATCAAATTGTTTTTCTGTTACAAATCCAGAAGTCCAAGCTTTGGACATAATATATTGTGTAATTTGAATACCATCTAACTCTAAATGTTTGTTTTCTTCCTTTTGGGAAAGTATATAAATTAACAAATTGTAACCAATAATAAAGTTTAGGTCAGATTCAAAATTCTCTCTATTTTCATCAAGAGAGTATTTGTTCAACATTAGATAATGTTGAGTTGCTGAATATTCATTTTCATTATCAGTTACTTTTATGATTTGTAGTTCATTATTGAATCGAATCAATCTTAGATTCATGGGTTCAATCAATTCCGAAATAGCTTCTACTATTTTGTTTTGTGTGAAAGACAAGAAATCATTAAATTCACTTAAGTGATTAAGTTCAATTATACTGTTCTTGTGCAGAAGGTTGTTATTTTCTAAAAGCATATTTCCAATTTTGATAGACATTTTGAGTACCTTAAGTGTATTTTTCTATGTTATAACCGTTTTAAAAAAATTGCAAGTTTTAATTGACAATAATGAATATTGTTGTTATAGTATTCGTGTTCATTAAATGAATCCAAGTAGAAAAGTATTTCTATATACTTAATTGGAGAATTAAAATGAACAATGAAAATAATGTACTTTTGCAACAATTGGTTGGTAAAACAATCGTGGAAACAAAAGGAGCAAAACAGGATGATCAGTTCTTTATAAAAACGGAATGCGGTTTGGTTTTCGAGTTTTATCATGAGCAAGATTGCTGCGAAGGGTTCTGGTTAGAAGAGATCATTGGTGATTTAGATGATTTGTTGGTAGGACCAGTAATAATGGCAGAGGAAGTTTCGAATGCGGATGACCCAATAGATACAGAAGCAAAATACTACGATTCGCATACATGGACATTCTACAGAATAGCAACTCAAAAGGGATTGGTGGTATTACGATTTTTAGGAGAGTCAAACGGTTATTATTCTGAGTCAGCTACAGTGAGAGCATGGAAGGAAACGAAAGTAAATCCAAGCGATTTTATGGGCATTCCGCGTTACATTCAATAAAAAAAGACCTGAAAAGGTCTTTTTTTATGGGTGTAAAAAAGCCAAAAAAATATCTGGCTTTGTTTTACTTCAAATGTTCAGGGATTTCAGGTGGATAAGTCCATGCAATGGCTTTAGGCTTGTCAAATACGAAACTATCACCAATCGTAATGATGTTTTCATGGAAAAGTGCATGTTGGACACGACAGTCATGTTCACTATGATTTTTGCTTTTTTCAAGAAGAACAAGAATAGGAATATTGTATGGAACGGTTTCCATTGGTTGCCAGTCTAACATAACAATTACCTTTGTTAAGAAGCGAAAACATCCGCTCTTTGTTTTAGAGTTCTGCTATCAATTTTCATGTTTTCACTTTCCGAAAAATTGACAAGTACAGAACTAACTTGACCTTGATTACGAGGATTAACAAAATAAGCGATAATTTGATAACCAAGAGTTTCGCAATATTCTTTTGCTTTTGCTTTGTTAAGATGCATAATTCACCTATTTAAAAAGTTGGTAGACACTGCTGGAGTCGAACCAGCAACTTGATAGTTTCACCTCCCCTTCCCGTGTTGTACTTACACGTTCCAAGCAGAGTACTCGTATCGCTGTTTGTCGCCAATTGCAACTTTCTTTTGGTTGTACAATCCAAATCCAGTTGCGCAGTTAGACAGTGCCCATATATGTTTCAATAAAGCGAGGATACTATAGTGTTGACTCCCTGTCAACACTTATTCTATATATTTTAAAATTTATTAAATTTGATTGTAAAGAATTCTTAATTCTTTTTCAAGTTTAAGTTTGTCTTCTTTTTCGATCCAAGTGGATTCAATTGATACTGCTGTTGACAAATATTTATCAATCTTTCTAATTTCACGTTCTTTTTCTTTAATTTCTTTTTTAATGTCTTTATTTTTGGACTCTCTTGAAATCGAAGCACTCATTGCTACATCAAAAATAGCAGAAAGATTCTCATCCTTATACCATTGTTCTTGCATAGCCAAAATATTCTGTCTAGCTTCGATGCGTTTGTTTTCGCGCCCAGCCTTTAACATGTAACGCATATCCCAATAATACTTATTGTCATTCATGTAGTAGGTGATAGAATCTGGTGCATCAGTATCATATTGATCCAGAATATCTTTTGCAACTGCAAGTTGAATTTGGTCATATAGAAAATAATCACTACTGGATTTAAAGACTTGCCAGAAGCGTGTTTTAAAATCCTGCTCAAAGTTATTCAATTCTATTTCATGCAACCAGTTACTAATCTTGCCATTTTTATCAATTTTTCGGATAAGCAGGTTGTGAATATGGTTGGATAGTGTACAACCAGTACGATTGGAGCGGATTTTTTGAGTTTTGTAGCCAATAATCAAATTATTATCAATGATGAAAGGGCTATCAAGTTTTTTAACAAACGAAAAACCAAAATGTTTATTTTCTGTTTCTTTAAAATCAAATTTTTTGAAAGAATGACGTTTAGTGTTTGTCATGTTTTTTCCTGCAATATTGGTTCGAGGTAGGATTATAACACATGTTCAATTATTAATCAATGATTTCAAAATCACTGATGTCTTGTGCGCTCTTTGTTTTCTATAGAATATTATTGATTCCGAAAAGGTTTTGTGTTATAATGTCTAACCAAAATATGAGGTTTATCATGTTGAAATTTACCCCTGTTGAATGTTTGAAAAATGAATTCGTTTTAAATTATAGCACTTGCTACACTGATGTTAACGAACGTGATGCTTGGAGTTATGCAGAACCTCTTATAATTGACAGTGTTAAAAACGAAGAAGATCTTAAAGCCTATCTTGAATGTTTTGATATTGTGAAAACAGAAATTGATAAATCACGAACGGGTTATGGCTATCAAGGTGAATATATTGATTTTGAAAAATATGTAGAAGAAGGTAAATACGATAAAATTGAATGGCGTCAGGGGGAAGGTGTATCGTTCATTAAAGATGATAAAGAACATTTCATATTTGTTGATGACGATGACGGTATGCCAACAGAAGATGGTCATTTTCTGCAAGGCATTAAATTGGAACATATTTCCTATTTCAATGAGAATGGGCTTGAACATTATGTCACTATTGAGGATTAATTATGAGTATTTTTAAAATTGTTAATGGCTCTATTTACATGGGTGACATGCCTATTCTTGGACATGGATGTAGTACACAAGAAGAGATGTTGGCATATTGTGAAACAATGAATGCTGATATAGATCCAGAAGCGGAAAAAAGAGGAAAGGAAAGAGATGAAGAAATTGCTAGACTTTCTCCTAAATCGAAGCAAGATATTATAGATTTGCTATCGAAGATGTAATGACATTGAAAGAATACTAAGCCACCGAAAGGTGGTTTTTTATTTGCATTTTTAAGTCTTAAATGATAAAAAATAGAAAACCATTTGGAAAATAAAAAATGAAAAATGAAGTAGAGAAAGATTCTATTGAAGCAAGAAAAATTGTATCTATTAAGTTGCTAAATTTAGTTAAAGAAATTTTGCACAACAAACCAGAAGGCAGTTATGTAAGGATAACGAATGAAGGTGACTTTCTATTAAGAAGGTTTGGTGAAATGGATCAAGTTTTTTATAAATATATTCAAGAAGAGTTGATGGACCTTTCGCTTGAACATTTCAAAATTGTAGTGTTTCAAGTATTATCTATTCAGTCAAGTGTTACCTATAATCCAGAAAAAGTCTGCACATGCAGTATACTCATTGATAATAGTCTTTTATATCTAAAAACCATTCCTAAAAGTAACGAACTTGATATTAAAATTGTTATTTAAATTTAGTTAAATAAAAACCACTTTATGGTGGTTTTTTTATTTTATTTTAAATTAACTCTTGAGATCAATTTCTAAATCACCAAGATATAATGTGTCAGTCGGTTCTTTAATGTAAGCATCTAAAGTTTGATTACCACCGAAAGAAACGTGACCATTGTTGATGGAATCCAATACATACTTGCTACGAACACCTTCAATGAAATAATCGAACTTACTGTTTCCACTTAGATAATCAGAGCCAAAATTAATACCGGCTATAGCGTTTTTAAACGTTTCAGAAATACTTTTTTCAATAATGTATTCGCCACGAAACTGTGATTTTCCATTAACAGAGAAATCATCATCAGAATCAATTTCAATAATCAAAGCTTGCTTTTTAGAAGCATTTTCTTGTGCTTTTTTAAAAGTCTCAATAAGTAATTGGATATTTTGAGAAGGTTTCTCTGAGAGTTCAGAAATAAGAGCAGATACAGGGATTTTAGTGTTTTTCATGTTTTTCACCTTTAAGTTGGTTTATATTTTACAGCGATACCATAGAGACTACCACCGTTCATAAAACAAACCATATTTGCTGGTGATGCTGCATATACGACTTCTTTTTTGTGATCATAAATGGCGCATTCGCCAAGATAACCAGTTGCGGTTTTTAATTCTTTTGGCGTTTTAACAATTTCGTATCTTACGTCTGTCATTTTTTAACCTAATATTTTTAAAATTTGATTTTAAGATTTTGTCTTTTCAACAATAAATGTATTCCCAACGAACCAAGTCTGTGGATGATTTAGCAGATCCTTTTCTCTCATGCGCTTGTTTTTCCCTGTTTCTTTCTCATAAAGTTCAAAGAAAAACTTATTGACTGGGAGAAGGATTTCATGGATTTCCCATAAGAAAGGCTTGCCAACAAGAGTTGGAACTAACTTTGCAATATAGGCTTTATCACCTACTTTCAAATTTTTTGAGTATTCTCCTGTTTGAAAAGAGAATTTTGAACCATCATCAGCTAAATTAATCTGCCACTTGTTTTTTGCGGACGCAGTAATAGTAGTTACTTTACGTACATATTTTGCAAGCGTGATTTTTTTGTTCATGATTTTCACTATGTAATAAGTGAGTTTATAGATGGTGGGCCTTGTAGGACTTGAACCTACGACCAATCGATTATGAGTCGAGTGCTCTGACCAACTGAGCTAAAGGCCCAAAGGAGCATTGTATCTACTGACACATCAGCCACAAAGAGAGAGTTATTAACTAGCCTCAATGTCTAACTGATGCGGTCAGAACAACCGAAGTTGTCATCGCAAGGCACGTTCCATTGATAACTCAGGATTATCAACAGTAGTGCATACATCACTCTTTCAGAAACATATCATACAACAATGAAACAAGGTTATCAAGATTTAATTTAACTGTTTGATGCAATTAAACAATCTTTTTATACTCATCATCAGAAAAAGCCTCCATGCTACCCCATTCGGAGTTTGAGAATACTACTTTTCGACCATTTGTAAACTCAATAATAATTGTTTTTGCATCTTGGTCAATCGATTTTTCTGAGTTGCAAGCACTTGTTATTTGTCTATCAATCATACTGATGGTTTGAGATTCTTCTCTATGGTCATAATGCACTTCTGCATAATAGACTTTATGAACAATGTCACCAAAAATATTTTTAGCGATTGTAGTAACGGCTTCAACTTCTTTTAAAATATATGCATCAGTCATTTTGTATATCCTCTATAGTTAGTTTGCACCATAGCTCTTGCTACAAAGGATTTGCTGCTTTAAAAGTAGTTTGAGACGCTTATGCGTCTCCTGAATCTCCATTTACATAACCTTGTTGAAAAGGAAACTCTTCAACATATTTATGATGCTCTTCTCCAAAACGATAATGATTTTCCGTAATCATCTGAATTGCTTCTTCTTTCGAGTGAGCAATTGCAACAGCAGAACCTTCCCAACCCATACATGCAACATACAATTTTAACATTTTGTTTCTCCAAATTAGATTATTCTTTATCTTCATTTGGTTTGTCAATCAAGCAATTAGTTATACACTCTCATGCTCTGTTTGATGTGGTTATTATACTAAGCAAGTCTATTTTAAGCAAGGATTATTTTTCATTAGGCAAAAAAATACTGGTTTAGCCCATCAGTTATACACTCTCAGGGTTAAACCAGTTCCATTTTTATTACATATCTCCGTGATCCGTCCATTTAAATCCTTTTGCAATTTTGTGTTCCGTTATTTCTTCCTTCTCATCCATTCCTTCATGGTATTCCTTATAGTTTGCTTCATTCTCCATTAATTTCCTTGCTTCATCCATGTTTTCTGCTACAACAATGATGCTCCCTCTCCATCCCAAATCCATTGCGTAAATCTTCAATTTAGTTCTCATTTTATTATCCTCTTAAAAGTTTATTGACTTTTTGAGTTTGGATATTTTAATAATAACTAATTAAATTCCTTTTATCCTTTTTGTATAAACATCTTCCGTATGGTCTAGAAAAGGGATTTGAACCCTAACTGTATCGCTAACATGCGATGGCTCCCGACTGAGCGTCTAGCATTTTAATAGTGCCCCTTCGATAAACTGAAGAGGTCTTTAGCAGTGGGACACTAATCCAAAATCCTAGGAGGGGGTCGGATTATGGAAAAGAAGATCAAAACAAAGACCTTCACTGCATTTAATACTTTCTGCACCAACGCTGCCGAGGATTCGAACCTCTATGTTCCAATAGCCTTTTTCCGCACCTTGCTTAGGGTGGCAACGCTGATACAAAAACTGGTGCCGATTGTGGGACTCGAACTCACGACCTACCGCTTACAAGGCGGTTGCTCTACCAACTGAGCTAAATCGGCAAACTACTTTTCTGGTGCGCCTACAAGAAGCGTGAAAAGTATTCTCTTTCGATATTTCTGGTGCGCTTAAAAGCGTGAAATATCCATGAATCAATAACCTTTCTGGTGCGCTATAAAGAAGCGTGAAAGGTATGGTTTAAAGAACTCAACAGTGTTTTATACAACTAAACAAGTTGAGCCGTGTTTGGCTGGCGGAGTAGGACTCGAACCTACGACCAACGGATTAACAGTCCGTCGCTCTACCAACTGAGCTATTCGCCAATTGTTTCATGAAGCTGGTGGGGAGGGGTGGATTCGAACCACCGACATCATAACGAGACTCTAGAATCTATGTTATTCGCTCTGACCAACTGAGCTACCTCCCCATATTGCTTATTTTGCCATTTTACAGTAGGTTTGGGCATAAGCCGCCACAACATTGGTGCAAGAAGATGGATTCGAACCACCGTAACCAACTTGATGCCGTCGCTGCCAGAGGCTACACTACCGCACCTTTACACTTGCATTTTGATCGTCGCCCCTATCCTACGCTAGATCATCTTGAACCTTTACAGTTCAATTCCCGTATTCTTTAAAATGGTGGGCCTTGTAGGACTTGAACCTACGACCAATCGATTATGAGTCGAGTGCTCTGACCAACTGAGCTAAAGGCCCATTTTAAACGTCTGGCGGATACTGATGGAATCGAACCAACAAGCTACTACTTTCTTTAAAGCTTTCCGAGTACGTGCGGTCTCATCCAACAATAAATACTAATATCTCGCTTAACCCCCACTTACACATATATTGTTGTCTGCACGTATGACAACGCCAAATGATCCAGTTGGGTAGTACCCATATTCTGTAATATGTGATAATTATACAACATTCAAACTATCACGTCAATCTTTTTCTGGTGCGTACAATGGGACTCGAACCCACAAGCCTTTCGGCACTAGCTTCTTAGACTAGCGTGTATGCCATTCCACCACATACGCATTTTACAACATTTGGTGCCCGGTGCCGGACTCGAACCGGCACACCCTTCGGCGGGAGATTTTAAGTCTCATGTGTCTACCAATTTCACCAACCGGGCATTGCTTTGTATCTTCTCGCTTTGTGTGACTATTCTATCGTCCTGCAACACCCTTGTCAACAACTATTTTACTTATTTTTCAATCGTTTGAAGCATTATTCGATGAATCCCCTACCTTGATATTTTTTGCCATGTGAAGTATGCAATTTGCTTAATTCATCACGCCTTTGTGTATCAAGTTTTACAATTTCACCACGAAAAGAAGTGTTTTTGATTTTGTTATTGTATTTATCATTAATAGCATCAGCATCTTTTTGAAGACGATAATTAAAACCTGTATTCAAACCAAATTCAACTAATGACATAATAACCTCTCTTCGTGACAAAATAATGTAACAAAAAAAATGTGTCTTCCCTAACTGTTAGCAACGTCATTCAATCAACAGAAGACACCATACTGATTGACACACCGGCATTGTAACAGCGCCCCGAAGGACTAGCCCAAAGTCAGTCTATATCAGCACTGCCTTTACCGTTCTTTACAACATCAAATCTTGCAACTCCCAAACCGAAATATCATCGTTCATATAACAGAAGTTGCCATGTTATTTGACACTTTGACAATATTTAAGCACCCCGAAGGATTGGATAAAACATAGTTCTATCGTATTTTGGAACAAAAATCACAACTTCAAAACTGCACTATCGTCGTTCAATCAATAGAAGTTGCCATATTGATTGACGCTTGGGCGATAATGCAGCGCCCCGAAGGACTAGCCCAAAACCAACCTATATCAGCATTGGTTTTACCGTTCTTTAAATCCTGAATTTTGCAACTTCCAACCTACAATATCGTCGTTCATCCAATAGAAGTTGCCATATTGGATAACACTTGTGACGATAATGCAGCGTCCCGAAGGACTCGTCTAAAATAATCTATGAAAGCTTCATTTTAGATTTGGTGCGTCCGACTGGACTCGAACCAGTGGCCATCCGCTTAGAAGGCGGATGCTCTATCCAACTGAGCTACGGACGCAAAAATGTTTTAAATGCGTAATTACCAAATTATACTACCAACCCCAGCCGGAACTTGCAAGAGCCAGAAGCGGCATTGAACCGCCATCTCATTTAAAACTGGCTGGTATAGTAGGACTCGAACCTACATACATGATTAAGTGACCGATTCACACTCTTCACCAGAGCCGTATACCAATTTTCGACGCAGCCATAGGGTCTCGAACCCTCAGATCTCCCCGCTAAAGGAGTTTGCCAGCGTAAACAATCCTGACCACCACTAATTAGAGTCTTAAGCCTCTTGGTTAGGTGTGTCGCTGACTAAGCCACATAACTGGTGGGAAAGGACAGATTCGAACTGTCCCATCTTCAAAACTCAGCCTGCAGGAGTCTTGATGTTTTAACCGCTAAACTACTTCCCAAATTGGCGGATGAATAGAGATTCGAACTCTAGGGGCTGTTACACCCGGCAGTTTTCAAGACTGCTGCCTTAAACCACTCGGCCATTCATCCATATTATTACATTTTCTTGCTTTGTGTAACTATCTTAACGTCTTTCGAAACTCTTGTCAACAACTTTTTTACTTATTTTTCAAACACTTGGAGCATTATAATTTAGCATTAAGAAAATATTTTTTAAAAATCTTCTAGACGGAATGGAGCAAAAATAAAATTTTCCGTAGCTAATTCTGGTGAAACTTTGATGTCATGTTCAATAGTTAAAGAGTAAGGAATCAAAATACCTTGAACTCTAACCTGTTGCTCATCAACAATAACTGTGTATGTTGATTTTACACCATAAACTACTTGGTCTACTTTACAAAGAATACCGATAGTCATTTTGTCTTTTGTATAAACAATTACTTTCTTATCAATAAGGTTCTCATTATGAGGCAGAGAGTGAGCATGAAAATTCGGCATTAAAACCTCTTTATATGTATAGTGGTGGTCCCTGTAGGACTTGAACCTACGACCTGCCGATTATGAGTCGGACGCTCTAACCAACTGAGCTAAGGGACCATTTTTGTCAGCAATAAGCAAGCAAATTTTTATTATTTTTAAGTTCATACAAAATGAAAATTCTATATTCTTCAGTCAATTTAGACAAAAAAGATAACAAGTTTCGATTACAATCTGTAGCAAATTTTACAGCCAAATGACGCCCCAAAATATCACCAAACAAATAACTCAGCATGTTTTGGTTTATTTTATGAGAAAGTCTTTCAAGTTGAAGTACTTGTGCAATAAATTCAAATGAACCATCGCCTCTCAAATTGTCTCTATAAGCCGATATATCCGATTTGGCTTTTGCATGAAACAATTCAAAACGAGTTTTTTCTTGCTCTGCCATTTTAGATAGTCTCTATATTTATCAATGGTGCCCCTTGTAAGACTTGAACTTACGACCTGCCGATTATGAGTCGGACGCTCTAACCAACTGAGCTAAAGGGGCATTGCTTTATTCTGCAAGGTCTTGGCAAGCTGATTTATAGCCACGATTCCAAGAATATTGAAGAAGCACATTCAGCGTTTTCAACTGTTCATCTGACCAACCAACAGTAGAAGGAAAACATGATTTAACATCATCTGTTCCTGTTGATGGATCAGCAGCGTCATCCATAATTTCTTTAATGTCAGTATGAATATAACCAGCCATAAATATTACCCTGCATATAATAAATTAATATTTGGTGCCCGGTGCCGGACTCGAACCGGCACACCCTTCGGCGGGAGATTTTAAGTCTCATGTGTCTACCAATTTCACCAACCGGGCATATTGTTTGAAGCTTTGTCTCTCTTTGTGGGACTATTCTACTAAGAGAAGCAAAGCTTGTCAACAACTATTTTTGATATTTTTCAATGTCTTAGCGTTTATTTTTAATGTGAAAGATTAACAAGTTCTGATTGAACAGAGCCATCTATTTGAATATTTTTTTGATTTTTGAAAACAATGATGTTGATTTTTTGTCTACTGGAAAATAGATATTATAGATATAATCGAAGATTTCATTGGAAAGGCGCATGTGATTGTCGCATTCGATAAGAACAGCAGGAGCATTATCAAAATTATATTTGAAAGTATCATCTACAAAGTGAGTAGAGATAATATTAAAATGTTTCTTTTCTTCTGCACGAAATTTATCAAATCGGCAAATCCAAAACATGCGAAGGCAATATGTAAAGCTTTCTTTATTTTCAAGAGAACTTTTATTATTAAAAACTGAATTGAGGTATAGTTGAGTTTCAATAGGTAGTGCTGAAAGTTTTAGCTTTTTCATGTAGTTTGGTATCTAGTGGTGTGTGTTAGTATTTTATCAAAAAAACAATTATTTGTCCAGTATTAAAAAGCACAACGACAACTATCGTCTTCTTGTTTTCTAGATTCATAATCAGAAATAATTTTATTTATTTTTTTACTTTTAGTAAATTGTAAATTTGGATTTCTTTGATGTTGCTCAATAACAAGTTTTTTTGTTTTTTGAAGTATATTGGTAATCTGTTCAATACTTTCTGAATAATTTCTTTTTTCAAGGTTGCCTTTTATTTTATTAGCCTCATGGCACAAAACCATAATATTATGGATGTTGTAACCTTCAAACCTGTTAATTCGGTCTATGGAAAAAGTATTAACCTTTGGTTCGGAATTATTCGGACCTTTGTCTAATAACATGCCTGTTAATGCGCAATGAGTTGCTGAGAAAATATCTTTTGTGTTTTCAAACGTCATGTTGCAAGAAAGTCCTTTGTCCAAGGAGCGTTGCTGGCATCTTCGGATTTTAAATCTGATAACAGATTCAGGAAATACATCTATTTCAATATTCCGAAACCTAGAGTTGAATAATTTAAAAGGTTCTTCGATTTCTTTTCTGATGATTGATAAATTTTGTCTACGAAGGTCATTTGAGGTTTTGATGCTTGCTTTTGCGATTAACTGTTCATAATCAAGTGGTTCATCTGTAAAATCAGATTGTTCATTTTTTGTTTTATTATTGTTTTTTTCGATAGCAACATTTCTCGTAGTATTAAAAATAAGTTTCATATCACGAAATTGTTCAGTATTTTCTGAATTTGGGTTTTCAATAATGTATTCAAAAATCTTACGATAAAATCTTTTTGCATCTTTGCATATGAATGCAACACGCTCAATTGTAACAAGCATTTTATGATTAAATGGAAGAATAGGGACAATATAGATATCACTCTTGTTAGAGCTTCTAAAAATACGTCCCGATATCTGGCAATATTTTATTTTGTCGAGTTTATCAACAAGATCATCAATGTTCAGATCATGCTCAAATTCAGGAAAGAGCATTTCAAATTTCTTGATTAAGAAAAAAGCTGTTTTCTCTTTCCGTGAATCGCTCATGTTATTCATCCATATCATCAATAGCTTCGACAGCACCTTCTGGCGAAGTATTATCAATTAATTGAAAATTATCAATTGAAGGAACAACGAAATCTCGGCAAGTATCTGCATCTTCTGTGTTAATAAGGCAATACTGACCACCAAAAGTAGCAAAAGCATGCAATCCATTAGCCAATTTAAAGATGCTTAACTCGGCAATAGTTTCAGAGCCTTTACCCAGTTTGGAAAGTTCTTCATGAGCTTCTTTTGAAACACCAACATACGCAGTGTCAGTAATTACATAGCCCATATTACCGGGGCGGTCATAAGGACATGCTACAATCTCATTGCTTTCAGTAACTTGATGTTCAATGATCAGAAAGCCTTTGTAAAAAGTTACTTTAGTGTATAGAGGTTTCATTTTATTCACCGATTAAATTGTGGTTTGTTTAGTTTCCAGTTTTTATCATCTGGCATTTTTGGGAGTTTTTTGAGTTCAGCAACAATATCATGATAAACAGAAGCTTTGTCTAATTCAATGCCCCAATGAAACTTAACAAAAAAGATAATCCAATTATGAAATGTTTCATCTTTGAAAAGGTTGATCGTTTTTGATTTGAAAATAAAACGTCCATAGGAATTTAATTCCAGTCTGAATGTATAGGATTTTTCAAATTTGCCATTGATTTCTTCATATTCCACACCAACATAAGGATAATCTTTTTCTGCATCAGTTGTTTTTGAAATGATGCTAAAAATTTCATCATAGGGTCTGAAAGTATTAATTGATTCCATAATGTTGAAATCATGTTGAATCAATCCAAGCTCATCATTACCCCATTCGACTTGAATATATTTACTATTGTCATTTGTTATTTTAGCAAGAGGTTCATTAAAGCTTTGACCTGATTTACGGCAGATATCGGTAACTGAAAATTCATTAAATGAAAATTGTGCAATGAGGTTGTAGTTGTTTCTTGCACGACCTTTGCCATACAGCGCACCTTTAATGAAAATAAGGTCTTCATTTTCAAAATGAGTCTTCAATTCCTCATTGTTGAAATTAGATAGGAAATTTTCGATGCGCTGTTGAGTGTTCATGATTATGACCATAACTGTATTAGAGAAAAAAGATTATACCATAATATTTGTTATGTATCAAGCCAATGCATCAATGATACGAGCAGCCATTGAGAATGTCATGTGTTCTCTCAATTGCTCAAATGAATATTTAACACCTAGATCGCTTTCAACTCCAATGGTGATAAGATTGTTATATAGAATATCTTCCATGCATTCATTTGCGAAACTGGCATAAGGTCCATTCATAATTAATGAACTGTCTTTAAATTTGTATTCTTCATAACCATCAGCAATTTGAGTATAATAAGTTACTGTTTTCCCTTCCTTGAAAAGAGTTTCTAAAATTTCTAAAGTATCTTTAACCAAGTTTGCTTTAATAGTTTCTGCTTTTTTTTGCATTTAAATATACCTTTGGAGTTTTTTATAAAAGATTTATTTTTTCTTGATACTCATTAACAATTTCCTGCATCATAATAGCCCTATCCAACATAGATGCAAATGCCAAATTGTTTTTGTTTTCAGATTTCAAGAGTTTTACTGACATTTTTTTTGTTTCATCCAGATTTTTTGGAAGATAAGCCATATACTGGATACCATTGAAAATATATGCTTTATTATTCAGTTTACTAAAATTTGGCAATTTGGGAATAATAAATTTTAAGATGGAATCAATTTTGATTTGAATATTTTCAATTGTTACACCATATACTTCTTTTTTAAAAAGTTCCAAGAACTGTTTTTCTAAAATATCTTCGGGATTGATTCTTATGCGTTCCATAGGCATAATCGCCATGAAAAAGTCTTCCTTTTTTACAAGGTCAAGTATTTTCTTAATTATATCTTCTAATTCTTTTTTATCTTTCTTGTTTTGAAGTGAAAGCAACATGCAATCAGCAATCATTTGAAGTTCTTTCATTTTTTAACTCTTTTTTTAAATTAAGATTTATATTTTTCGTTTAGGAAATTCATCATTTCGGCTTCTTCATAAGCCTTATTAATAGTTTCTTGAGAGACATGATCACTTGGTAAAACCTTTTCTGGTTCAAGACCAAATAGATATGAGTATCCATCAGCAGTGTGAATTGCACGGTCCAAGTGTTCGCTAGAATATGGCGTCATGGATTTGCCATTTTCATTAACAATGGTGACATAAAAGAAAACGCCATTAGAAGCTTTCATAATGTTAATGAAGACACGTTTAACTGGAATGGACATTGAGGTCAACTCTGAATTAAAATTTAAGTGAGTGGTATGAATAACTGTTTAGCCAGTTGCATTTTAACACTAAAGGTGTTGTTGCGCCAGCTTTTTCTTCTGCATTGATACAGTCATCAAACCCTTCTATAAAAGCAGAGCGTATTTTGAAGTCGTTTATATTGACTGCACTATCTTTAAGCGCTTCATCAGAATTAAAATAGAATCGTGCAGAAGAGAATTTGTTTTTTCTGATTTCTGACATCATCCATCCTTGGACGTATGAATCAAAAACTATTTTGTCATAATTGATAATAGCGTGCCAAATAATTTTCTTTATTTTTTTGATAGAATCGACACGCATATTATTCTCCTTAAATACTTAATATAGTTGGTGATTCAGCAATATATTTTTCTTTAACGATAGCGTCTACTGTATAAGTGCTACCATGAAGATGCTTGCAAAGACTAATGACTGTTTTGAATGCAGAATGAGCAACAGATTTATCTTTGGTAACAATAAAGAACTGATAGTAACCATTTTGATTACTTTCAAGATAAAGATCTAATTCATCAAGAGCTTTTAAATCTTCATGCAGGCTTTCAGGTGTATGCTCTTTATATTTTTCATATAAAGATTTATCACCATAATTAAACAATACATTGTTGATGAGCATGTGAGGCTCATTTGAACTATTAACACGGAAGTGAAGGCTATAAGACAAGATTTCAACAAGACCCATGATTATTTTACTCTTGATATATTTAAAGGATGATTTTAATATGAAATAACTTAAAAGTCAATTGTTATTAATAGGAATAATATCAGTAGCGCTTTCGATAAGATATTGTTTAACTACTTTCTCATCAAAATCAAAACTTCCAGAAGGTTCAGTATCAGGAACAAATAGTTTTTGAAATTTATTTGTATCCATTTTGATAGAACCAAGATTTGAAACTTCTTTACTGACTGGATCTTGATGGCAAACAATGAGATCAAAACCAAAACCGGACAAGATTCCAATACGAAGCATAAAATCTTCATTTTTAATGAATTCTTGTACGGAATTATAGGTGGTGGTTTCAATACGGCGAATATTAAGCATGAGGTCAAGAGCCTGTTGATATAAGATGGCTTATTATATCAACAAGCAATAGAAATGTCTATTCTTTTCCCAAGTTAATTCCGGGCTTCGTTTCATGGAATTCAATCAAAATATCAGGAACAGCTACATCTCCGACTTCGTTCCATTTTACAGAAAGAGTTTTGATTCGTTTACTGAGATCGGGATGATTTGCCAGCATTTCTTTTGCGGCATTTGTCATGATAATCAGTTTGTCAGTACTAACAGATTGAGAGTAAGCCATTTTGTTTTCCTTTAAGAAATTAGTGTGTTAAGAATTAACAAGGTTCGTTAGGGATGCCAGCAGCGCTCAGAGCATCATAAATATCGTTTTGTCCTTCACCAATATAAAGTGTTTCTTCGTCTTTCATCTGAATATATTCATCAGTGTCTCCTTCAAGTCCTTGATATCGCAGATAAGAACTATCGTTGTCAACAACGAGAATATAACCTTTTAATTCGCCACTTTTAAAAGCATCAGAGACTTCTTGTACACTGTTATATTTGTAATTTTCCATTGTTTTATCCTTTAATCAAGCAGTTATTATATTCTTATTTCAAGTATGGGTCAATATGATTATCAAGCATTTCTTTTATTAACTGATCATTAGTCATATTATCTATCCCGATATAGCCTTTGTAAACAAAATCGATTTGTGTTACATGATTTTTGCTTAATTGGTTGAAAATACATTTAAACAATTCTTCTTTAGCACGTTCAGTAATTTTAGGAACTTCTGAATATTCAGAAATAAAAACAGGTTGATTATCTGAACCATTTAGGAATTGAAAAATACCATGTTTAATCAAAAAAGATCTTTTCAAAGTGATCTTTTCATATGTGTAGTGACCATATCCATCACTACGGTATTCAAAATGTTCACAAGTTTTGCAATCAAAACGAGCAAAGGAATCATTACTATTATTTTTTGAATTCCAAAACATTTTATTGTTACATTGTGGGCATAATTTCTTTTCATTTTCGGTTAAGAAAAATATACTCTTAAATTGTTTTAGTTTTAATTTTATTGTATAGAATATTCCCATGTTTCACCTAACATCTAGCTTATCTATTTAAAATATCATTTTAAGAAGAAACATGTATTTAGATTTTAAAATTAATCACGTTCTACGACAACTTCCGCTCGACTGTAAAAATCTACAGCGCGAATATAATGAGTATCTTTATTTACGTCAATAACCATTAAAATGCTAGGATCTTTTTCTGTCGTAGTTGCTGTGACAATATTATCGATGTGAATCATGGAACTTGTGAAATTGATGCAGTTATCGAAATTAGTGTCAATTGTTCTGAAAAAAGATGTTTTATTCATTTTATTTGTCTCTTGTGATAGTGAATTCTGAAACATGAAAAGTTGCGTGTTCCATCAAATCACTTTGGCTAATAACTTTTTTTCGACCTGTAACCAGTACAGCAATCAAAAGGTCAATATCCTTATGTTTACGTGTTTCGACAATATGCGCAATATTTACTCGTTCATGAAAAAAAGGCGTTTTGCTTTTTTCGTCAATAACTGAAATAAGTACAGGTTTCATCTTGATAATCCTTATGCTGCTTTAGTGGTTTGACCTTCAACAGTCTTTTGATGCCATTTGGCGTTTTTCTTAACAATGATTGTATTCAAAAGGTCAATGTCTTGGGTGTGCAGAGAGATGAAAGCAGTCAAGTGGCTGATTGCGACCATTACCAAGCTAACAACTTCTTCGCTAGTTGCAAAGCCCTTGTAGGAGCTTGCACCAATACGTTGGTTCTTTTGTACAGCGTTGGACATTTTACCAATATCAACGTTGTAGTTCATCCAAAGACTATTGATACTGTTAGAGCCATAAGTATGGTTGCAAAAAACATCGTTTACGACTTTTTGAGCAAGAACCATCGCATTGTCATCTACAACATAAGCAATAGAAGTCAGAACCATCAAGTTATCAATGGATTCTTCAATAATTTCGCTGTGGTCATTAAGGATAAGAGCTTCTGCCAATTCACCTTGTTCTTCAAGGATTTTAGCAAGACGGTGAAAGATGTCTTTTTTGTCAAAAGACATAACAGCAGCAATTTTGTTAATTTGCAAATCGATAAGCATGACATGCTCCAAAGAGTGTTGTCGTTTAAGATGGAATTATTATAATGCTAAATTGTTTTAAAGTCAACAAAAAAGCCCCTGTAAGGGGCTTTTTATGGAGTTTTTTTTCGATTACACCGAGGATTTCAGGCGATTGCCAGTAATCTTGTCAGCTTGACGCCAAGCTTCGGCTTTGCTTGGAGCGGTGGATTTTTGATGCTGCGCCCAAGCCTGATCAATTTCGGCTTGACGTTTTTGTTCGTTGAGTTGTGCTTGTGTAGTAGCCATGATGAATTACCTTCTAGTAAATGATTAAGTTGTTTAAGGATTAAAGAGGTTTTGTTAAACCGAAGACTTCAGGCGGTTGCCAGTAATCTTGTCGGCTTGACGCCAAGCATCAGCTTTGCTCGGAGTGTTGGATTTTTGATGGGCTTCCCATGCTTGATCAATTTCTTTCTGACGTTTTTCTTGGGTGGTGGCAGACATGATAATTACCTTATAATTTAAAATAAAAGAAAATGATTTGATTAAACAGAAGATTTCAGGCGGTTGCCCATTTGTTTTTCGGCTTGCTTCCAAGCATCTTGTTTGCTAGGAGCAGTAGACTTTTGATGTGCAGACCAAGCTTGGTCGATTTCTTGTTGACGCTGTTCTTGTGCAGTCATAGGCATTGCGATATATCCTTGTTACGTTATTGATAAAATTTAAGTTTTTTGTTGTATCTTCGTCAGAAGATGTGATGATTATAAGTCAGTTTGTTTTCGCTGTCAATACATTTTTGAATCTTTTTTTCAGTGCTTTTAGTAGAACAATACAACGAATGTACCAAAAGATGTCACTTCAAAATTTCTTTCGTTTTCGTAAATGCTTTTTTCTTTGTAGCGAATCAGACCTGTTTCGTGAAGATCTTTCAAAGAACTAGCGCTAATTTTATAGCCTTCGTCATTCATTTGGTTGTCATAGAACATACACAAAGCACGATAAAGGTCTTCGTTAACCAATGTCCGAAAATCATCTTTTTTAAGGTCTTTCATGATAACTCTTCATATTGTGAATGAGCTTGTATTATAGTAGTTTAACAGCACAAATACAAGCTATTTTTGATATTAAGTGATATGTTTCAAATGTTTCTGATTCCAAATTTTAATCATATCAGACATTTTTCCTGAATATACTTGATTTTTCCCATTGTGATAGGTTGTTAAAGTAAAATTTTCATGATTATCTTTAATGGATAAGCTGGCATGCGGGTAATTATCTTTGTATCCTGAAACTTTATTGTAATCATTATTGATTGTAAAAGAATTGAGTTTACCATTATCCATGGAGCAACCAATAGAAACATCATATCCGTAAATATATTTCAAAAGATAATAAGCTGTATAAGCTTTGATTTTAAACATGGCTTTTAAATTCTCAAATTGTATTTTAAATAATATACCGTGATTATGTTAATAATCTTTGTTTATTTTTTGTTTTATCAAATTGTTTTTCTGTTTTTTCTATTAATCCAGCAAGCAAACCAAAACGTTCTTGTGTTTTGTACCAACGTGAATAATCGATCTCCAAATGTTTCTTAAACAATTCTGCATTGTCTTTTAATGTGACTCTTAAAACATTTTTTGTATTTTGGTCAAGTAGAGCGCCAGTCTTTTTGATAACATTGTAATCAGTTGAGATAGTGTCAGTATTCTTGAATACTTTCATGAAAAAAGCACGAACAGCCGGTTCTGGATTCATGATGCAAATTGCAAATGGTTGACTATTGCGAGTAGCTTCATTTGTGCGTCTTGTGTCATCTATTTTTAAATCAGGAAAGTTAGTCATAATGTAAAATCTTCTTTCTGATATTTTAGCACTAATTAAAAAGCCTCTTATGAAAGAGGCTTTATTTTGTGAGTTTTAAAACACTATTTTTGCATTTTTTTCAAAAAGTTCCAAAAATATGTTTCTAATTTCCCCATCACTGTCTTTAAGCAGTACATGATTTCGATGGTCAATCCCCATAAAGGAAAGTTCAAAGAATCCATATTTTACTTTCTGACCGATAGTAAGCTCAGAAGCTTTTACAGAATCAGTAGTGATTTTCATTTTGAAAATGGTCCACAATTTTCTGAACAACCTTTTCAATATCTTTGTAGATGACTGCATCTTCATCCAAAGAAATTCCACGGTTTTCAATATCGTTATACACATACTCTTTGATTTCTTCTTCAATTCGATCAGCATCCCAATCAGAACCAAAGATCTTCTCTTTCAGAGTCAGAGTCTTAAAGCTAGTTTCATCGTTTGCAGCGTAAGAGATTTTAAAGCTCATTTTATTTCCTTATTTCCTATCAGTTTGTAATGTGGTAATTATATATGAAGTTAATGTGTCAGATCAAGTCTTTTTTTATCTTTTTTTGTATTTGGTTATATTAAAATAAGAATCTATATCGTTTAGCTATTTCTCCTATTTTGAAAATACTCTGAAATTTCTTGTACTACTTGATCACGATTGATAAAGTGGATGTTATCCATATTTTCGTTATCATCGGTATCGAATCCATTATTATCCATATTGACGTAAATGTATTCATAAATTTCGTCAGCAATATAATCATCATCGAGGTTTTCGTTGAACCAAGTTGATTTAACAACAAATTCTTTTACATCGCCATCTTCTTTAATCTTATATTTAACTGAGAAATCCATAAATCACCTATTTTGTTAATTAGCGTGGCGCATGTTTTCGTAATATTCTGGTTTACTTCCAAATCCCCTGAGCATGTCGTCATAACGTTGCTGTTCAGTGTTGTAGGTATGACGTTCGTTTGTATCAGGTTTTGAAAACAGAGGTTGTTTTACAATTTTGAATCGATCAATTTCACCATCAGCCCAACGCATCGCAGAGATTTCTGGAAGAGTTTTATCATGTACTGGAACAAATGTGAAAAGAGAGCAAAGATAAAGCAATCCGGGACCGAATGAAGTTACAGAAGCAATTTCATATTCATTGCCATTGAAAGCATATTTCTTGTGAATGTGCATATCTTTGTATTTCATTTCGATTTCCATTAGCTGTTTAGATGTCATTATAATACTATAATATGATTGCCGATGCAATCGTTTTCTGATTAATGGCGTAAGATTTCGCCTGTAAAATGACGTGGTGTAATTGCACATTGAATACCATCAATATACACATGAAAAAATAATTCGTCTAGCTGCACTTTCTTATGATGTAAAGAGCTTATAGTGAATTTATGTTCTTTAATCATGTATACGTATTTTTTTGTGATTCTTGCTTTTTTAGTGGTCATTTTATGAGTTCGTTCCCCTGTCCCACCAAGTGCTAAGCAAGTTTCTTTCCAGACGTTATCATGTTTGGGATGAAAATGTTGTTTATCAAAGCAAATAAGATGTGCAATTTCGTGAGGAATAACAACATTGACCATTTCGTTATAATCATGTTCAATATTGAAAATATTAAAATTTAGTCCAAAAATACGAACGCCATTAACTACATCAAAAAATGCAGTGGCAGCACGAGTGCCTTTTAGTGTGAAGAGAATAACAACTTCGTCAGCAGAAAAATTGCTATTAAATTGAGAAATCGCTTTCTTAAGTTTTTCTTTTATTTCTGCTGTGAATTTTTCTACACTACTCATGCACTTATGCCATCAAGAGTTGAACCAATATAGTTTGCGGGTCTAAGGATAAGCTTTTTATAACCTACTTTGTAACTATAAATAGCATTTGAGTTTTGAATTTTGTCATGAGTTCTAGGGCTTACAGGGATGCGATGTCCAGCAACTTCATAAATGCATTGAACTGTTTTTCTGGCTTTTTTGACTTCCATATCATGAGTTCGCTCGCCATTACCGCCAAGAGCAAGGCATACACGTTTCCAATTTTTGTCATGCAAATTAGCCAATTTAGGATTAGCTATGCCCACAATATGAGCCACTTCGTGAGGGATAACTTCACTAACCATGCGGTCATAATTATTTTCAATGTTGAACAAATTAAACATCAACTTAAAAATCTTTGAACCATCGACCATGTTCATTTTGTAATGTGCTTTACCAGCAGCAGTGCCAGCTTTGTAGTAAGATATTTCTACCTGACCTTCTTTAAGAAAACGATCTTCAAGATGATATTTATGAGCAGCTTCTTCAATTTTTTCGAGAACTTTTTGATGGAAGCTTGCTAAATCTTTCATTTTGAATAGCCCTTTAGATACACTGGTTTAAGGGCATATTTTACAACAGAAATGCAATCAAGGCAACACGAATGTTGCCTTGATTTAATTTTAAATCAATGCTGACGATCAGTTGTTCTCTGTTTATCATTTTCTTCAACACTACGAAGAAAGTAAAGCATAGGGCGGATTGCATTTTCTGCTTGTGTTAATGATTCTCGAACAGATACGGAATCAATAGGCAATAGCATTTTTCTAAGCTTCTTAATATTATCCAAAGTAACTGTCAATTGTTCTTTAAGTTTTGCATCATCTTCATTGCGCTCACGCTTCCTGCGTTCTTCTTTTGTTTCTTCTGGTTTAACGTCGCTCATTTAATTTCTACCTTGATATTTTTTAATAATGTTTTCAGCGGTTTCTACTTCGATTTCCCATTCAACATTTTGAGCTAATCGATGAAGATTGATATAATTCATGAAGTCTTCTGGTTCAGGAAAAAGTTCTTCATTATTTCCACTTAAATTGCGTGGTGCTTTTTGATCATAGTCTGTCCAAATTTGCCAAGCTGTACGATTTCCATATACCAAATAGCTACGAATTTCAGACCAAGTATTACTGGTGGGATTATTAAGAAAAGAAAGAAATAGTTCTGTTGTTTCTTTTTTGTGTGGTCCATAGATGTTAAACATAGGACCAAGAGAACTGGCAATATTTTCTTGTTCTGCTTTCTTTGCACTATCCAAAAGCCAAGAGAAATATTCAAATTTACTTTCGGCTTCGCCTAATTCAAAACGTTCTTGCTCAGAAAGTGGTTTGTGTTTCAGAATGCTGACAACATTGCTCATTTGGAAGCGCCTTCAATCAGGGAAGTAGAAAGTTTGAAATCTTTTTTAGACGCTTTAGGAAACAGTGATTTAAGATGCTTCATAACGTCTTTGGCACTGATGCCTTCATGTTGGCGAGCAACATTAAAAATAGCACGAACGATTTCGCAATGCAGTTCAGTAAACTCTTGTTCTTTAGGCATTAGAAGTTACTCCACTATGATTTGATAAAGTCATTATACCTGATAACAAGCTGTGAATCTAATTGAAAAAACCTTCAGAACCCCCAGTGTTGATAGCGAATTTTGTAGTATTTGTATGAGCCAAATGGAGGAACGATAAGATACAAAATGAAGTGTTTTTTATCTTTTTCAGTTATGGCAACAATAAGACTTCCTATCCAAGAAAGAATGAAAATGAGAGAAAGATATAATATTAAAAATTCGAAAATTTCGTGAACCATGTTAAGACCTTACAAAAAACTGTTTAATTTATTTCGTAGCAATGTTGACTCATGTTCTTTAAATTTATCCAAGCACCAAACAAGGTTCTCAGATTTATTCCAAGCATAATGGTCATCGTCAAGTGCAATCCATTCGCATTCTTGATTATAGTCTTCAAGCCACATTTGAGCTTCTTTCAAACGAGAGCCATCTGCATCTTCAAGAGTAGGTGCTACAGAAATAATTATATCAGAAATATCTTTTGAAAAAATTGATTTAATCTGTTCGAGGCTCTTGCGTTTCTTCCAAGAACTGGAAATAACCAATTTAAAATCCAAAAGGTTTTTGTATTCGCGAACAATATTTTCAAAAGCGGGAAGGTCTTCGAATTTTTGTTCAGAAAAATAAGGATGAAAGACACCATCGAAGTCAAGGAAGATGATTACTTGTTTCATTAATGATGCCTTAGTAGTTAAGATAGGCTTCCATTATACATCAGGAAGCCATATTTGACAATTATTTATTAGCGTTTCAGACAGATTTCAGGCTTTCTCTTGAATGATTGGACAATCCGAAGAAATGCGTCTTTATCGCTCAAATGGCAAATTCTCATGCTTTCAACTTTAAGCATGAAGATACCATACAGGATGGCAATTGGCGGAACGAAGAAAAAGAGCAAGGCAGTTTTATAGCAAGAATCAAGGCTTTTCAATAGCATTGCAACAAGCCACAAAGAAACACTAGCCATACATGCTAAAATTCCAGCCATGCCTATCAAGTAATAAAAAATATTTTGCATATTAACCTCTTTTTAAATTAATCGTTATCATCGTCAACGAAGGTGGCAAGAAATGCGGCACGGGTCATCCTGTAAAGAAAAAACGCAATGCCACATGGTGGAACCCAAAGAAAGAGTTTGAACTCATTTTCTCTCTCATCGTATTGTGCAAAACAAAGCGACATAGCCCATGAAAATAGCATAAAAATTGTTGCAGAGCCATATTCAATTATATTTAAGAACATCTTAAAAGCTACCTAAATTTATGAAAGATGGCTTATTATAATACAAAAATCAGAATAACACAACCTTTTTAATCAAGTAGGTTCTCAAGATCGTATTCTTTTGCATTTTCAGCGTCTAGCTTGGATGCAATTACTATTGCTGCTGCAAGACCATATTGAAGCTGATCGCATGTAATGTTCATCTTGAATTTATTATTGCCAATCTCTACACCAACACCCATCCACATGTCTGCATAAATAGAGGTGACAGACCCATCAAAGCAATGAGAGATTTGATAAGCCAAAGCATTTGAACGATCATCTACCTTTTGTTGTTCAAGGATTTTTTCAATCATTTTATCCCAATATTCTTTGTCTTCATCAGAACAAGTGCATGCAAAATATGAATAATATTCGCCTTTTAATTCTACTGGCTTGCCATTGATAATAATTTCTTTTTGTTCAGTCATTTTGTTTAACTCCTATTAGCTTAGATTTGCTTGATTGTATCATCATTGTCAAGACGTGGCAATATTTTTAAATTATTCTCGTGTATTAAAAAGAAGAAGGTAATGCGAAATAACAAATGCATTAACTCTTTCTTCTATATCTGTAAGATTATTTTTGTCAACCAGTCGTTCTGTTGGAGTGATTGCTCTATGAACAAAATTCAAAGAATCATCATCTAAAACGCCATCTTTAAATGAAGTCGAATCAATCTCTAAAAGGTATTTCGTGATCCATACATCATGGTAGTTTGATTGAAAAATAGAAAAAAGAATAGCTGGTACATCTTTAATGTGATCTTTATCAAGAGAAGTTGATTCTGTTCTTGGATAAGAAATATAACCTTTGTTGTAAAGAGAATACAAAGCATTTAATGTGTCTTCGGGTGCTATACCTAACATCTTAAATACACTGTCAATTATTGTTTGTGTGCTTGGTGCGTGCATATAAGCCTCTATATTTTTAAGTGAATTAGAATTTTGGATTAAAAGTATAAGCACCAAAAATATTAATATTAAAGTGCTTTTTGCTTTCGTGTTGAAGTCTGTTGAGTGACCAAAGGCATTTATCATTGAGGTGAGAATTATCACCTTTCAAGTCGGCTATATAAATAATCTCATTATTTATTGAAAGCGATTGTTGACTATTTTTAAGAGTCATATCAGAATTTACATATTGATTAATATTTGGATTTTGTTTGACAGATTTAAATCGAGAATAAATATTAACAGTCCCATCCTGATTTTGAACCAAAATAACTTTGTTATGAAGAATTTTTTTCAAGAGGCTATCAAGTATAAACATGTCTTTTTCTCAATTATGGAATATGGAAACTGATTATAATATGTTTATCTGAGTTTGTCTATATATTAATTGACAAAATATAAATTTTGATTGATAATTAGAATTAAATAATACTTAAATATTTAAGGTGCAATTATATGGGTATGATCAGAGCAGATGGCGACGTAATCAGAGCAATTAATGCGATGACTGATTTAAATGATATGGTCAGAAAATATATAAATGTCCATCGTAGGGTCTATAATGGCTTTGGGAATGTGAATATTCCAGAAGGCAATTATGTATTATCATTTGGGAAAATATCCGAAGATAAAATTAATGTTAATCTTTTTGTTGATGTTCATTATTCAACAAGTACAACTGTATCTGAGCCTACTTATGATTTAGGTTCTGGTCCCGGAGATTTAGATGGAGTCCTTTTTTATGAAGACAGGGAGTATACTGAATGGCACGATACAGTAAGAAAAACTAGCTTTAATCTGCCTTACAGATTTATTTTCATGGAAGCTGGCGAAATTGAGAAATATCTTCTTGATAAAAAAGCAGAAGATGAAGCGAAAGCAAAAGAAGAAAAAAGATTAAAAGAAATTGAATCTCTTGAAACACGATTAAAAGAGTTGAAAAAATAAAGCCTTCTCATGAAGGCTTTTTTATTAATGAATTTTATTGTATTTGACTTCTGACCATCTTACGATTACATATGAAAATAGAGCCATAACAAAAAAAACTAACATCATCCAAGCAATGCCTTGCAATGTTTCAATGATTGTTCTGTAAACTTCTAATATCCATCTATCTCTGGTTAATTGAACAATAATTTGTTCTTTATCATATACGGCTGGCGTTATGTATTTTTCTATTTCATAAATTCTTACACCAGATGAGATACCAACAACCATTCCTGAAAACTTGATATATTTTGACCAAGCCGTGTTAATAGGATCATTGATTATTCTGCTCAATATAGAATTAATGGGTTTTGAGAATAAGGATATAACAATTACTGATACAGTAACGGCTATTAAGAAGTTAACAAGCATTAAATATAAAAACATATAATTAAACCAGACTATTTGTTTAATTATAGCAAAGAAAAAGGCGAATCCTTTCGCCTTGTAAGATTAGTGCGGACTTACGTGAACAGTGCCTTCTTCTGTATTCACAGAAACATGGTGGTAGTTCCAAAGTTCTTGGGCTTTATCCCACATTACGATTGGTACATCCAATTCCCGACCGACAACGACAACATGAGCCATTGGACCACCAGTCAAACAAATCAAGCCAGTTTTGTGTTTTGCTGCTGAACGAAGCGCCGCATCAAATTCAACACCAGCATGGGAAATAACACCTACTTCACCTTCTTCCAGTTTTTCACCAGCTTTCAAGTGTTTAATTTTACCACTAAAACTTTTTTTCAAGGATTTAGAAAGAACTATCAAATCAAAATCGGTCATGTTTCGAACAATATCCATTGCAAAAGAATAAGCAGATGTATTAATGTCGTCGTGTTCTTGATAGAAAACTTCTGGATCATAGCCAGCAGCAATCACCCAATCGCTATGGTATTGGTCATCGTTATACATTTTAAGACCAGAGCGTGAAACTGGAGTCCAATCTTCAATGATACCCAGTTTTACGGCTGGAATATTACGTAATGCCCAGTGCAAGAAAGCCAAGCGAGGTACATCAATGTAAATATCTGGAATAGCGCCTTTTTTGTACATGCTTTCACCATCTTTATAATGAGGCATGCGCAACCAGTCATCACCACCTTTCGGTCCAATTTTGGAGCAAATTTCATCACGAATACGTTGAATATAAGCATCATGTTTGTCTTGCTTTTCTTTTTCCTGCTCTTCATACATATCGCGTGTGTATTTTCTTTTTTCTACTGGTTTTGGAGTTTCAGATACAACTTCTTCAACAATTTCCGAAATAGCCTCAATAACAATTTCAGCATTTTCGAAAGCGTTTTCAGTTGTAATAGTCTCGCTACCTTCTGTGCTTTCAAATGTTGCACCAGTTTCTTTCAAATAAAGAAATCCACGTTTTTCTGTAAATTCAGAAATAGCTTCTTCAATGTTTTTATGTGGAGTAACCCAAATTGGATAATCGTCCATAGGTTTCCAGAGCATTGCTTTTTTGCTTACCAAACCTTCGTCATAATCGCCTTCACGGCGGTCATAAGAAGTCAAAGGACCAGTAGCAATATAATCATTGCTTGGTGCGTAATGGAAAGAGCGTGCCCGGAAGAAAGCGGAGGAACGGTCGTTTTTGCCATGAATAGCCATTGCTGTTTTAACATCGTCAATGTTGAAAGCAGTGACCAAATATTCAGGGCGATAAACCTTGTTTTTGTATTGATAAAGACCAGAATATTGGAATTTGAAGGTTTCCAAGTAATCGAGAAGATCCTCATCTTCTTGATCTTGTTCACGCATGAAAACACCTTCTTCAGCGGAATTACCATAGAGTTCAATTTCACCTTTAAGAAGGCGAATCGAGTTATCCATGCCGAAACCTTCCACATCACCAAGCACATTGAGAGCGCCACGCCAATTGCCAGAAAGCACCATTGAACGACATTGTTCTGTGATGAATTCACCAGTGATAGAAAAACTTACAGTACCGATTTCTTTGCGAGCCATGATGTAGTTGACCATGTGAGTTGATTTGAATGAATTATACCACTGAAAAAAGAAAAAGGCTAGATAAATCTAGCCCATTAAGAAATTTTGCACCTCGAACTGATTCCGCAGTTGCGTTTAAAGGTCGTGCCGACCTAGCCATTTGTCTCTCCAGAGTTACTGCAAGATTATTGTCTTACAGACTTATCATCAGGTTTTGATCCTGACTCCTTTCGCACCAGCCCTCGGCTAACGAGACGGAATTAAACCGTCCTTTTGGTATCGTTGATAGATTGAACCATCTGTCTCTGTAGGACAACGATGTAGGTAACAATTGTACCTTAAAATCAAATAAACTACAAGAAATTAAGTGCTTCTAGCATACATAACAATGGTTTCTTCATTCCCACATGTTTTGTGAACGTGATTAATCCATTTTTGGCGATAAGTTTTGAGATCATTATATTGACTTGTGTACATTGCTGAATTTTCTGAATCAGAAGACATTTTTTCAAAAATGAAATTCAGGAATTCTTCGTCAAAGGTTTTCAACCTGTCATTCAATTGCTCAATTATTTGCTTATTAGTTTCCTGAACATCAACAAGGGCTTGGTCACGAGAATTATTTTTACGATCCATAAAATGGTTAAAAATTGCAAAACCCAAAATAATGATAACAAGAGCAATAATCATGTAAATAGTTTGGTTATCCATTTTGTGTTTCTCGGTGATTTAACAATGGTGCTTTTAGATGGACTCGAACCACCAACGATATCTTCTATGGATTTCCATAAGAAAAACTAGTGAAGATTTAATTTACGAGATTCATCCCGCCGTTCTTCCAATTGAACTACAAAAGCATTTTTTAATTATTCTGGATTTGTTACCTTGCGAACTCGAACTTCACCATCAACAATAGTCCATTCGATTTCGTTTTCTTCTGACCAGCCAAGTTGTAAAAGAACCTCATCAGGGATTTCTGTGATGGTGTTCATGTACGAATCATAACCAACCGTAGAAATAATTTTATCACACATTTTTTTATACCTTTTAAATAAGTTCTTTATTTCCGACAATTTTCGAAATTCGTGCTTTCTTGACTACAATCTGACCATTTTCAATAGTTAAAGAAACATCAGTGCCATCTTTCCAGCCAAGAGTTTGAAGCATTTCTTCTGGAATGTCAATAACATGATTATTATGTTCATCCATGTAAACGATACCATATTTTTTGTCAACCATTTTTCACCTTTATTTATGTGGCGTTGCCAGATGGAATCGAACCACCTTCAGTATCCAGACCAATTGCTTTACCATTAAGCTACCGAGAGTGGAATCGAACCACTGACCATATTGCGGATTTAACTTACCGCTGAACGCGGCTACTTTACCATTAAGCTATAACAACAAAATGAAAGGATGGTGTGCTGATACGCCAAAGAACTGTCTTCTACCAATTGATTGTAACTCCCAAAACAAAAGACACTGGAATCAATTAAAATCGTCTTTGTTCCCCCTATACAGGGACGGGTTCCGATGCCATTGTACCGGCATAAGACGCAGTACGTATACATTCCTAGGTCTATCTTTTATTCACATAAAATGTGCCAAATAGCTGCCAGAAATTTAAACGCCAACTTTTGCAATTACGGCGGTTCACTCTTTAAAGGATGGCTGCTTCTAAGCCAACCTCCCAACCTTTCTATGACTATAATATAGAAATCAGATAGCCTTGTCAACAAGCGTTTTTAATCTTTTTTTGCTTCGCATTCTTCTGGCATAAGGAAATACAATGCAGCATATGCAAGAAGAAAAGCCCCTGATGTTGCAATAAGAAGCCCTAAATACGCAATACGAAAAAGAAATGGATCGAATCCATAATGCTTGCAAATACCGCCGATTACGCCACCAGCCCAGCTATCTGTGTCATCAGTTTTTGTCATTTTTTTGTGACTCATTTTTTTCTCCTAGTAGATATAATTATTATACGACGAATTAGGTTATTTTACAATTGTTGCGATATTTAGTCAGGGCGCAAATATATTTTTCGATAAGCTGATGGATTGGATTGGGAATCTGACCAACAGGTTAAGTTTTCAACATGAGACGGATATTTAATCTGTTTTAGATTCAGGGCTTCTGAAATTTTAAGACCTAACAAAAATGCATCCGCTTTATGCATAAGACTACCGAAGACAACCGTATTTTCAATAGTGTGTTTCATATTCGCAATATTTTCATAAACATCATCTGGATCAGAATTAAAGCCATTGACTTTATTAGTATGTTCTTCAAATACTACAGAATACAAATCCTGATTAGTTTCGTCATATCGGAACCATTCACGTTTCATGCTGCTGAATGCAAGATTTCCTTGACCAACATCTTCTGGTGTTTTGTAGGCAAAAACATCATGTCTTTTTTTATCAAACCAGTCTTTTTTCGCGACATACATCGGCGTACCGATTGTCATACCATGACATGGATAAACAAGAATTACTTTAATCATGTGTTTTCTCTGTTGGTGAAATATTCAGTGATGGTGAATTTTAACTCAAAAAGGTAATGCAGTCAATTAGAATTTCTTAAAGATAAAGCTTTTATTGTGGTTCAGGTTCTGTTATAATTGAGAGATTATTATAATACAGAGGTTAATATGCCAAGAAGTATTGAACGGAACAAAAGCTATCTTGATGAATTACAGAGATTATCGGATTCCCAAAGCGAACCATTACTTTCATCTAATTTTGAAAGTTCTCAAAAAATTATTAAGACCCCTCGTACAACAGACGAATTTGTTCAAAAACGTTGGCTGGCAATGGGGTATTCAGAACCACCATCAGCACTTTATAATGAAAAAGATAAAGAATTGATTGAATCGTATGGGAAAAATATTGAGTATGGTATTGGTACTGTAAAGGTTCCTCTTGGTCTTGCTGGTCCATTAAGAATCAATGGTCTTCACGCCAAAGGCGATTATATGATTCCATTAGCAACAACCGAAGCGGCTCTTGTTGCCAGCTATCACCGTGGAGCCTGTCTAATCACGAAAGCTGGTGGAGCAACCTCAGTTCTGCTAGGAGAGGCTGTTGGTCGTAGTCCCGGATTTGCTTTTAATACTATAATGGAAGCTGGTACTTTTATTGCTTGGGTAACACAACAATATTCACATTTCGTGACATTGGCAAATGCAACAACACGATTTGGTAAATTAATTGACATGAAGATTCATATGGAAGGCAATCATGTTTACATGCATCTTGAATACACAACTGGTGATGCAAGTGGTCAAAATATGGTTACAATTGCAACCAATGCGATCTATGAATATATTCTGAATAATACTCCTGTACCTATCAAATATGCATTCTTAGAAGCTAACTTTTCAGGTGATAAAAAAGCTAGCGCAATGAGTTTTCTTGGCGTGCGTGGCAAAAAAGTAACAACAGAGGTAAATTTAAGTTGTGAACTTGTGAAATCTGTATTACATACAACACCAGAAATGATGATGAACTATTGGTCTATGAGTGCGCTAGGTGGTGTAATGAGTGGCACTATTGGTGTACAAGGTCATTATGCCAATGGGTTAGCAGCTTTTTACATTGCAACAGGTCAAGACGCTGCATGTGTTGCAGAAAGCGCTGTAGGGGTAACTCGCTTTGAAATAAATGAATCGGGTGGGTTGTATGCCAGTGTAACAATGCCAAACATCATGGTGGGTACAGTGGGTGGTGGTACAGGATTGAGTAGTCAAAAAGAATGCTTAAATATGTTAGGGCTATCTGGAAATGGTAATGCAAGAGCATTGGCGGAAGTGATTGGTGGTATTTGTTTGGCAGGAGAACTAAGCATTATTGGTGCTCTATGTGCTAATCATTTCGCAAATGCACATCAACAATTGGCAAGAGGTTAATAATGTCTAATAATTACTCTTTTTTTGAGAAATGGAATATTTACCAAAAATCTAGATTTCCTCTCGCTAAACATGGTTTGTTAATCTTGGCTTTTAGCAGTTCGGCTGTTAGTTTTTCTGCAATGATTAGCGGAAGAAGCTCTCCTGAAATGCTTTCCTATATCGTTGCGTTTATAACGTGTTTTCTTTTCTTCTTGCAATTGCGAATTGCAGATGAATTTAAAGATTATGAAGAAGATTGTCTTTATCGTAGTTATCGACCAATTCCGCAAGGAATTATTACACTTAAAGAGTTGAAGTATCTGTTTATTATTGCAAGCGCAATCCAATTAACGGCTGCTGCATTTTTGGATATTAAGTTAGCTGGTATTCTATTAGTTGTTTGGCTTTACCTCGCATGTATGAGTAAAGAATTTGGAATTAAAACTTGGCTGAAAGCTCATCCTATTACTTATATGTGGTCGCATATGATTATCATGCCCATGGTTGATTTCTATGCAACAGCAACAGACTGGATTCTTTTTGATTCTCCACCTTATGCAATTTACTGGTTCGTAGCTTTAAGCTTTTTCAATGGTATCAATCTAGAGATTGGTCGTAAGATTAGAAATCCAAAAGATGAAGAACATGGAGTTGAAACATACAGTGTCCTATGGGGTTGTAAGAAAGCAAGTATTGCATGGCTGTCTATGGTATTGTTAACAGGATTATGTGCTATTGGCGCTTCTTATTATTTACCAAATCCATTTTTTAGTATTGTTTTAGGATTTGTAGTTTTATACATGTTTATATCTATTGCTTACACTAAGAAATTCTTGAATGCTCCTGAAAAGGGAAATGGAAAGGTGTTTGAAAATTTGTCAGGTATATTCACACTTAGTATTTATTTACTGTTAGGTCTTATTCCTTTAGGTTATCAGTATTTAAGCTGGTTATTAAGCTCGGTATCAGGTTCGTTATCAAGCTTTTTAAGCTGGTTATTTTAAATAAATTATGTTACCATTGCGGTAATATTTAACAGTTATAGGGATTTTTATTATTATGAGTTTTATTCATTACTGTTCAACATCAGATAAATCGATTACTGCCAAAGAAATTGGTGGTAAAGCTTATAGCCTATATGTTTTGGGTCAAGCGAATAAAAGTTTAAGTATTCCTCAATGGTTTGCAGTGAAAGAAAACACAAAAGCAAAGATTGAGGAAAGCGAAGCATTAAAAATGCAATTCAAGAAAGAGTTGAGTGAAGCTCTTAAAAGTTTTGGTGAAGATAAACTGTGGGCTGTGCGTTCTTCTGCAAGCAGTGAGGACAGCGTGCAAAATAGTTTTGCGGGGCAATTAGATACATTTTTATACGTTCCTACTAATAAAGTAGAAGAGACTATTGAAAAAGTCTGGAAAAGCATTTATAGCGAACATTTCATTCAATACACAAAAGAAAGAAATATTGATGTATTGGAGTCTCCTGCTGTCCTTATCCAGTTAATGGTTAATGCAGAGAGTGCTGGTGTAGGTTTCGGGATAAACCCTGTTACACAAGATAAAGAATATGTGGTGAGTAGTGTATATGGTCTTGGTAATCAATTGGTTTCTGGTGATACTGATGCTGATACTTGGATTGTTAAAAATGGAAAAATTGATGATGTGGTAATTGCTTTCAAAGATAAGAAAGAAGTTCTAGATCAAACTAATTTTGGAACAATTTTGGTAGATATTATTGAGCCAGAATCTCCGTCATTGACAGATGTTCAAGTTTTACAAGTGCAAGAAATTATTAAGACTGTAAGTGATTATTATGGACATCCACAAGACATTGAATGGGCAATTGAAAAAGGTCAAGTTTTCTTACTTCAATCGCGTCCAATTACAACAATTAATGAAGGCAAAGAAATTCTGTGGGATAACTCTAACATTGCAGAAAGTTATGGTGGTATTACAACTCCATTGACATTCAGTTTTGCAAAGAAAGCGTATGAGAACGTATATAGGCAGTTGTGTTTGATTTTAAATATTTCAAATTCAAAAGTAGATAATCATGATGTAGAATTCAGGAATATGCTTGGGTTGGTTCAAGGTCGTGTATTTTACAACATGAATAGTTGGTATAAGACTTTAGCGTTATTGCCCGGTTTTTCATTGAATAAAACATTCATGGAACAGATGATGGGCGTAAAAGAAGAACTTAGCGATGAACTTGTTCAAGAAATCCAACAAAATGTTACCAAGGATAAATTTAAAGATGGATTGAACTTGGCAACCACTTCTTTTGGATTGATTAAATCATTAGCTCTTTTAGATAGAACTGTTAATGATTTCTATAAAAGATTGGATGTGGCATTATCTCCAAGAGACTTGTCAAAAATGTCTACCAGTGAACTGATTCAATATTATAATAGTCTTGAATTGCAGTTGTTAAAGAAATGGGATGCCCCAATGGTGAACGATTTGTTCGCAATGGTATTCTATGGTCTTCTTCGTAAGTTAAGCACTAAATGGTGTAATGACCATGATGAGAGCTTGCAAAATACATTGATTCTGACCCAAGGTGGTATTATCAGTGCAGAACCGGCTAAATTGATGAAACAAATGGCAAGAAAGATTCACGGCTATCAAATGGGGGAGTTAACTTTTACACAATGGTGTGAACAAGTTGATAAAACAGATGTAAAAAAAGATATTGATAGTTATATTGAAAGATTTGGTGATCGTTGCTTAGACGAACTGAAACTTGAAAGTATTACGTTATTTGATAATCCAGTATTGTTATATCAAACTCTTTTTGAATTGAGTCAAAATGACCTTTTGATGAATACCGAAGAAAAAGTTGAAACAGATGATAAAGCAAGAGAAATGGAAAGGGACGTGTTAGCCAAACTTCCATTTGCTAAAAGACATACATTTGCTTGGATTATCAAAATGGCAAGAAAAACAGTTCGTGAACGTGAAAATTTGCGTTTTGAAAGAACTCGTCTTTTTGGCAGAGTAAGAAAGATTTTCTTAGAAATCGGTCGAAAATTAGTAGTAGAAAATATCTTAAAAGATGAAAGAGATATTTTTTATCTTGAAGTTGGCGAAATCCAATCTTTCATTGAAGGGACATCAACTTTAACAAATTTGAAAGCCTTGGCTGAAATCAGGAAAGAAGAATTTGAGCGATATGAAAAAGAAGCTGCTCCAAGTGACAGGTTTACTACTTATGGAATGGTTTATAAAAACAACCGTTATATGAGTCGTTCAAAAAACATTGTACTTGAAGGTGATACCCAACAAGGATTGGGTTGCTGTCCGGGTATTGTTAGGGGTAAGGTTCGAGTAGTTAGAGACCCTAAAAATGTCACCCTTGAAAAAGGAACTATTTTGGTAGCAGAAAGAACAGATCCGGGTTGGATTATGCTGTTCTCTTCTGTAAGTGCAATTCTTGTGGAAAGAGGAAGTCTTTTGTCTCATGCAGCTATCGTTTCTAGGGAATTGAATCTCCCAGCCGTAGTGAGTGTTCCGGGTCTTATGGACTGGTTGAAAGATGATGACATTGTAGAAATGAATGGTACAACTGGCACTATCACTAAAATTACAGAATAAGGAACATGAAAATGAAAACAGAAATTGAAGAAAAAGCATCGTTTAGTATTATGCGCTATGCCCAATGTTGGGAAGATGCTGACGTATTGGTAAAAGCCTTGCATATACAACCAGAAGATGTTTGTTTAAGTATTGCTTCTGCTGGTGAAAACTCTTTTTCGATTTTATCAAAATCACCTAAAAAAGTGATTGCTATTGATATGAATCCAGTTCAATTGGCAGCAGTTGAATTAAGGAAAGCGGTTTATGCCCATTTAACACATGAACAAATGCTGAAATTTCATGGAGCAAAAAAAGCTACTGCGTCAGAAAGAGCAGATTTTTATAGTAAGATTATTAATTATTTAGACGATGATGTAAAAGATTATTGGGAACAAACTAACTTCCTCGAAGTTGGTTATGGGAATGTTGGTAAGTTCGAAAAATATTTTGCTTTGTTTAAAGATAAGGTGATTCCATTCATTCACAGTAAGAAGACAATTGAAAAATTGTTTTCATTGGAAAATATAGAAGAACAAAGAGAGTTTTATAAGAATCATTGGAATAACTGGCGCTGGAGATTGCTGTTTAAAATATTTTTCAGCCGTAAGTTCATGGGTTTAATGGGGCGTGACCCTGCATTCTTTAAATATGTAGAAGGTAGTGTTGCTGAGAAAATTCTTGGTCGTACAGAAGTCGCTTTTAATAACGTCTTGGCAAAAGAAAATCCTTATTTGGATTGGATTCTTCATGGTGAGTTCCGTTATTCACTTCCTCATGCACTTAGGGAAGAAAATTTTGAATTGATTCGCCAAAACTTGCATAAGTTAGAAGTTCATTTAGGAAGTATTGAATCTTATCTTGAAAAAGCACCAGAGAAAATTACTAAATATAATTTAAGTGATATTTTTGAATATATGTCAGAAGATATGTATAAAAAGCTAATGCAGCAATTAATTGATGCTTCTCAAAAACATGGTCGTTTAGTTTATTGGGATATGTTGGCTCCACGTTATGCTGGACTTTTCAATGAACTTGAAGTACAATTGGATTCCTTGAATACTGATGAATTATTTATCAAAGATAAAGCATTCTTTTATAGTAAATTCATTTGTGAAAGAATTAAATAGACCTATACAAAGGCGAGTGTGAGCAATGTTAGAGAAAGTTTTGGATTATCCAGCATTAATGTTGTGCATCACACTTATCTATTTAAGTGGAATGTATGTTGCTTTACATTTCATAAAAGACAGATATGAATTATCTCCTGAAATATCAAGGAAAATGGTTCATATTGGGTTGGGGCTAACAACGCTTAGTTTCCCATGGTTGTTTTATGAAACTTGGCCAATTTGGCTAATGTGTGCAGTCAGTGTGATTGCATTAGTTGGACTAAGGCACAAAAAATTCAAAAATAATCTAGGACAAGCATTGCATGGAGTTGAAAGACACTCGTATGGAGAAATTTGTTTTCCATTAAGCGTAGCCGTACTTTTTCAGTTATCACATGAAGAGCCAGTATTTTATATGGTTCCAATCCTCGTATTGACTCTTGCCGATGCTTTTGCTGCTATTGTTGGTGTTCGTTATGGTAAATCTCATTATGATGCGGCAGAAGGGATTAAATCAATTGAAGGAAGTTTGTTCTTTTTCATTACTGCTTTCCTATGTATTCAGATACCATTATTGTTAATGACTGATTTCAGTGATTCACATATTATACTTGTTTCTTTATTTATTGCCCTTCTTATTACAATTTGCGAAGCTGTTGCTTGGCAAGGATTGGATAATTTATTTATTCCATTAGGAGCATATTTGATCTTAACAAAATACTTAAAGTTTGAAATTTCGATGCTGTTGATGCTTACTGTTATTTTGATTGGAATTATGATTGCGGGTTTGTATTTTAGAAAGAGAAGCACAATGAATTTAAGTGCTTTGCTTGCTTGTATTATACTTGGATTTTTGTATATAACATTTGAACCACTTATATTCGTAATTCCTCTTTCTATGTTATTGTTCTATTCTTTTATCTCTCGAAAAGAACATGCACAGTTAAAAGATGCACACACAGTGTTGACTATTTTTTACCTAAATTTAGGTGGTTTGTTTTGGGCGTTTCTTAAAAACAGTGGATATGAAAGTTTAAACCTTGAATTTTGTATTTACTATTGTATTCAAATGGGGATTATTTCTTGGATTCATCAATATCTTTATCATAAAAGAACTAATTTTGTTTATCCAATAATCAATGCCAACATTCTATTAACAGTTATCTCTATGCTTTATACTGGGAAGTTAAATGTTTTCACTAATGAAAAGTATTATTACTATGCACTTTTCACTACAATATCACTTACAATAAGTTTGTTTATTTTTACAAAATGGGCTAAAAAATATGATATAATCCCAACGAATAGAGAAAGACTTATTATGCAAAGTGGTGCTGCATTTTTTGGCTCTGTTTTATTCTTAATGTTAAGGAGTATTCATGTTTAAATATTTAAAAAACGATACTTGGGCATATATCAAAGATGAAGAAATTTTAGTTCAAGCTAAGATTTGGTATTATCCTCAATTACCAGTGGAACATAGCCTGTATAAAGTAGGTTTGATTGGTGAATTCAAATGTGAAGAAAAGACCAGTTTGAATGAATCTAAAGCATTTTTAGAGAAGCTTGTAGGCGAATTGAAGGGCTTAGGTGCTATAAAGGTTGTAGGTCCAATGGATGGGAATACATGGCAACCATACCGTCTGACAACGCACTATGGAGAACATAAGCCGTTCTTGCTTGAACCGTACACGCCTGCACATTTTGTAGCGCATTGGGAGAATGCTGGATTCATTCCAGAAGAAACCTATTCAAGCTATATAACAACGATTAATGAATGGGAAGATAAAAGAGTAGATAAGTTACATAATAGATTTAAAGATCTTGTATTTAAAGAGTTGGCAACTGATGATTTGGGACCAATTTTTGATTTAAGTATACAATCGTTTATGAGAAACCCTTATTACATTCATATTGATAAAGAAGTTTATCTTCAAAAATATGGAAATATGATGTCATTATTAAAACCTAATGTTAGTTGGGTTGTTTATGATGGCGAAGAATTAGTTGGCTATCTTTTTGCTATGTTGGATATGAGTCAACAAGCAAGAAGTGAGCATATTAATAGAGTTATTCTAAAGACAGTTGCTGTGAAAGAAGATAGAAAGTATGCAGGTTTAGGAACTTATTTACTATCAAAATCCGTTGAGCAAATGAAAAGTATGGGAATTGAATATGCAATTCATGCATTGATGTATGATAAAAATGCTGTTCAAAACATTATTAAAGACAATAGTGAAAAACTTCGTGGATACACACTTTACAAAAGGAGTATTGAATGAACCTAATGAATCTGTTTGAAAAGAATGTAAGAGAATACCCACAAGCTCCTGCAATCAGTATGAGTGCCAGAAGTGAAACTTGGACTTACTCGCAATTAAATGAGAAGGTTAATAAAGTCGCTTACTCTTTACAAAAAGAAGGTATCAAAAAAGGCGATGGTGTACTTATTTTAGTACCAATGTCATTTGAATTATATACAACCTTGTTAGCCTTGTTTAAGCTTGGCGCAGTTGCCGTTTTCATTGACCCACAAAGCTCGAAAGAGCATATCAAGGCATGTATTCAAAAGTATCCATTAAAAGCATTCATAGGTGTTAAAAAAGCCCATTTGTTACGTTTGATAAATAAAGATATTCGTCATATCCCATTGAATATTACAATAGGCTATCTGCTTTTGACCAAAAATTTTAATAAATTTATTAGTTCCGATAATACTTTAAAAGATGGAGTTATTGTAAGTGAAGAAGATCCAGCTTTGATTACGTTTACAAGTGGAAGCACTGGTAAACCTAAAGCTGCTGTAAGAACTCATTCATTTTTGCTAAAACAATACGAAGTCTTGTCAAAAAACATGTTGTTTAGTCAAGGTGAGATTGATATTAGTACATTGCCAGTATTTGTGCTTGCTAACTTAGCCACTGGTATGCACAGCGTTATTCCAAATGTGAACTTATTGAGACCTGCAGAAGTAAATGGTGAGTTATTGTTAACTGATATTTTCAAGTATAAAGCAACTCGTTTTGGTGGTAGTCCAGTTCTTGTTAATAAAATCACAGAACATCTTTCACTGCAAGAAAATACGCCATTGACACATGTGTATATGGGTGGTGGACCAGTCTATCCAAGCGTTTTAAAAGAGATTCAGAGAAAGATGCCTACTGCCAAGGTATTTGGTTTGTACGGTTCTACAGAGGCTGAACCAATTGCTCATATGTCATCTGTTGAATACGATGACAGTAAAGTTGACTTCACAAAAAGTGGTGAGGGTCTTTATGTAGGAAAGCCAATTTCAGAAATAGAAATAAAGATCATAGATAGTGAAAAACTAACTGATAAAATGAGAGATTTTTCATTTGTAGAATGTTTAAAAGGAGAGATTGTTGTTAGTGGAGAACATGTTTTAAAAGGGTATTTAAATGGCGAAGGTGATAAGGAAAACAAAATTCACATGAATGGAAAAATCTGGCATAGAACAGGTGATGCTGGATACTTTGATAAGAATGGAGATTTGTGGTTATTGGGTCGTTATGGTCAAAGAATTATTTCAAAAAATAAAATACTTTATCCTTTTGCTATTGAAGCGTCTTTATTTGAAAAAGGATTTCACACAGCATTAGTAATGCATGAAAATGAAGTATGCTTAGCCTCTGAATTAAAATCGCCACCTAAAGAATTGCTAGATTCATTAGGTATTGAAAGAGTTGTTTTAGTTGGAAAAATACCGAGGGATAAAAGGCATAATTCAAAAGTTGATTATGGAGCATTGAAAGAACTTTTAATATCGGATCTTTAGAAAAGAAAAAGCTCCTTTACGGGAGCTTAATTTTTAACCTACCAATATTTTTTGAATTTCATCAGCAGTTTTGGAGTGGAAATTTTGTTGAATAGTTCCGGCTTCTTCAATAATTTGATTAATATTATAACGACTTAATCTAGAAGACATTTCTTCTTGCCGACAACCAATTACTGCTGGCATAAATTTGTACAGGAACCAAGCAGAATCAGCACTTTGCTCACGCCTTTTAATAAAGGCATTCCAAGCATTATGCGCAACAAGGGCTGCTTCAAAGACTTCATTTGGAAGGTTGTTTTTGTTGATCATATTATTTCTCCTATTATTTATTTTGGTTTTCTTCAACGATATTCATCGTTTGATTAAAAACATATTTTTTCATGAAGGGGTTGAAAGCGGCATTGTAAATCATCAAATCATAAACCAAGCACATGCCAAAGCTTACCAAGTAAATGGCTTTCGGATTCAGAGTGTAAAGATAGATATGCAATCCGTAGATAATCAAATCACGGATAACTTTTGTGGAACAATCGGCTTTGGTTTGTACGGCTGTTACAAGCATTGTAAAGTTGTAAACAGACTTTTGTTTGTAACAATCAGCGATTTGACGAAAAATCATTACTGTCATTGCTAAACAAGCAATTGACAGAAGGATATAACTTGTGATTGTATGATTTTTGAAGTAAATAGAAAGTCCAATAAAGACAAAAAGAGCAATATCGATTGCGTTTGGAATAACCTTGCTGACTTTAAAGAAGTTCATTTTTATGTACTCAAAATAGGTTTTAGGATGACCATTGATTTTTAAATTGGCTTGCTTTTACGCTAAAAAGGGATCTAGCCTTACCAGTTACGGGGTGCCTTTTCACTTGACCAGTTCAGAGAGTTTCTAACCTCATTATCATCTAGCATGAGCGCTAGAAGCTACATAGTAAACTGATTCTGAACCTTGCCTTACTTATTAAAGGATGGCTGCTTTTAAGCCTACCTACCAATTTATTAGACATTATAATAACAAAAATACGATATGTTGTCAACGTATATAGATATAATCAAAAAAGCTCTCGATTTTAGTCTCTTTCTTTTAAATACTCATGCCAATATATAATTTCTTCTTCATTAATAATATTTTGGCTAGTCATATATTCAAGCAGTGATTTTATATCTTCTAGGGAATTATCTCCTTGTATAATTGTCCATCCTTTTGGGGAAATATCTACATAATCCTGAAAAGATGATTCAAATTCAGTTCGAATGTTCCATTCATATCCATCCATTATATTTTCAGTTTCATCTATGATGTTTTTGTCTAGAATATAATTCATAAAATCAATAAAATCACCATCATGATTAATAACATGTTGATTTGCTTTTACAACCCAATCATTTTTTAAAGCATGATTTATCATATAAAAATCAGAATAAGAAATTGAGGGTTCATTAAAAATTTTATATTTTTCTAAAGGTATAAGCTGAGAACGATCGTCATTGAATCCGTTGATGATTTCTTCTTGTTCATACAAACTAATATTCAATTTTTTTGCTGAATAAATTAGTTTTGATAATTTGGAAAACAATCCCATACAATTAAAACTTAGAAATCCATCGTAACCATTATTGCTGAATATTTTTCTTTCTTTTAAGTCGAAAAAGAGCGCTCCATAAGCATATGGAGAGAAATAGGTTTTCTGACTATAATAATCGTTATGCTCATCTTTGCTTAAAGGCTCGCCTTTGTAATATGTATTAATTATGAAAGTTTTAAATGCCTGCTCATCTAAAAATAATGGATTTTCAAAATCTTTTAAATTACTTGTATGAACCCGAAAAGCTTTTTTATCGTTATCAGAAAATCTGACTAATATATTGACAGAGCCGCCCATTAAAAATTCCTCTTTTTAAAGATTGTATCTTAAATATTTTAAAAAGAAAAGCCTCCGAAGAGGCTATTGGGATAATTTCTGTTTTAAATACTAGAAAGGTTCTAGATTGAATTTGATATTCGATCTGTTTCGAGTCAATTCGTGATATTTGTAACCAAGAAGTTCTTTGTCGCAAAGGCTTTCATGTGCCTTGTAACATTTGCTTCGTTTAATCATATCGTAATCTTTGATGCAAACAAATTGTTCGCAGGCTTCTTCCACTACGCCAAGCCATAGCGTTCCCATCAAATCTGTGTAAATAACAAATTGATTTTCCAAAATAAACTCCACTAAAAAGTCCTCACACCGTTGAGGATATGAGGGAAATTATATAGTGTTTTTGCTTTCGCGTCAACAATTTTAAACTATTTAGAATCAACCGACGAAAGCATTAATTAGTCTTATTTTGAGCGACCTTCTAGCTCATCAATACGCTTTTGCATACGATAGATTCTGTCTTTCATTTTTTCAGCTTCGGAAGCTTTGACCCACTCACCTTTTTCGCCTTCCCTTATTCGCAAAGTACTGTATTCATCACCATCATACATTCCATGTCCGTAAGTAGTTTCAATATCAATATCGTATCGTTTCATTATTTTCATTCCTAAATAGTTTTAAATTTCAAGGGTTTCTATTTTTGTGATTATACTGCTTCGCTATTGTTATTTCTGTTATTCAAAATAAGACAATGGCAAGACAATCACATTATTTCCGGCAATAAATATATACCAATTTTTGAAAATCTTGCGAGTGATATTGTAATACAATTTGCAACGTTGTTCATCAACAGCTAGCAGTCTAATTGGTCGAGTACCATGAATATTTAAGTGCTCTAAAATAATCTTTATTGTAGTTGATAATACAGGAATTGGTTTTCCAAAACCTGTTAGGTCGTCATTTTTGTTAATTCCATCCATTCCGGCAATGATAGAAACAGTCAAGAAACGTTGATCAACAGAATCTGTTTTGATATGAATTTCATATTCAAATTTCGAATCAGAAAAAATAGCATGCAAGCCATTTTTATCTGATTCTTTTAGGCTGTAATCAAGAATATGATTAAACACAGACCATCCACCGTTTTATAATTTGTTCGCCTTGAATTTGTATAGACGAAAATTTAAGGTTTTTGATATAGTTAGAAAAATCGGATTGGAAAACCAACCATTCATTAACATCACTTTCGAAAATTTGGAGAGTTTTATCAGAAGCCCCCAAAAATACCAGTTGTTGTTTTTGTGCTTTTAGTTTTTCCTGCTGAATACTGCACGCTTTTTCAAAAGCAGCCATTTCATTTTCGCTAATTTTGACATTATCAATTGTTAGCTGGCTCATTTGGGAATGATATTTTCTAACAATAGATTCAAAATCTTCTTTAATAGCTTTATTTTTGTTGCGCATGACTTTGAATTCACCTTCAACAAGGGAAGGTTCTGCTTTTGTTCGAGTCAAAATATAGTTTCTGATGAGTTCATGACTCTCTTCAACATTCTTATTGACAATTGTGGTTAATGTACATAATTTAGACCAGAAACCTTCACTCATGATATTTTGCCTCAGTTTAGTTTTGCAGTATAAGTGCCATTGAATTCTTTTCTCATGTTTTCAATTTTTTCTTGCATTTCTTCATCAATTTCTGGATGTTTTGAATAACAATGATGCAGTCGAATATCCACTAACTTCAGTTGATGATGCTCAATAGCCCAAAAAGCTTCGTCAAGATTTTGAAAAACAGCAGGGTTATAGCCACCTAAAATATCTCGGAGAAATTCACGATCATGTTTCTTGCGGTTCTGGAATTGAATACACCATTGCTTGTTGAATGTTCCAAGTACAACTACAACATCTGTGGGCAATCTATAATCATAAGACATTTGTGAATCCTACCAACGAAGTGGGGAAATAATATAAATGGATTATACCTGATTACAAGGATTATAGCAAGAGGAATAGTATTTAACAAAAAAAGCCCTACATCGTAAGGCTTTTTAATATTTGATGTTATTTGATAATAAAAACACCATTATCATCTACGGTAATACCAAGTTTCTTCAATTTAACAATGGCTTCTTGCATTTGACGAAGGTTGTGCTCTTTAATATCGTCATCTGTCAATTCAAGACGATTAACATAAACTTTTACATCATCATTAAGAGACAACCAAGGGTCAGATTGTTTTCCTTTTCCAGATTTCTTATATCGAATTTCAGAACCATTCAAAATCAATTGATTATTCTGCATTTTATCTTCAATAAGAGTGTCAAGCGTAGCAGTTTTAAATTCAGCATATGCTTCTTTATTTTCTTTAAACTCAGGGACACCAGCTAATGCTAGACGCTCACCAAGAGCCATGCATTCTTCATAGAGACCATCGGAATTAACAGAGAGGGTAATACCTGAATTACCAACCATATAAGTCATTAGATACTTATAATTAGGCACAGAACACAAGTTCATCAATGCGCCCACGGTATTATCAAGTTTAATCTTCAAAGCATTGATAATCTGGATAACATTTTGTGGCGTTTGGGATTCACTAATGTCAATTTTTACAAAAGAATTTGTCATATTAATATACCTAAATTAGTTTAAACTTCTTTTTCACGTCGAGCTTTCATGACTAGCTCATATTCATCACGAGTCAGCCAAAGTTCTGGACCTGCTGATGAGATAATGTCATTAATCATCCATCCCCAACTCATATGAGGAAGGTCAAGTTCAGTATCATGGGTTTCTGCGGTATTACGAATAATAGACGTGCCTACTTTTCGAATCATGGTTTCACCCAGCAATTCAAAAATCTCATAAACACTATTTGGTTCAAAAAACTTCTGTCCTTTAACAGATGAACCAATGAAAAGTCCATCATTTTCACCAGATCCACGATAAATAAAGCGTGCAATCATATTCATTTTATTGATTCCAATAGTCAATGGCGCGTACATGATACTGAGCGTTTTCTTGCTCTGGAACCAAAGCATTGAGACGTGCCTTTTCAATAAGAGCAGTCTCTGCATCATCAAAATCCTGAATGCCTTGATTCAAGTCAGGCTTGTTATCGAACCATTCGTTACGTATAACACGGTAGATAATCTTCATTTTAAATTCTCATTCTTAAAAATTGAAATATTAATTACTAAAAGTTTTTGCAAAAACTTTAGCTTCTGACCAAGGCATAATATCAATAAACGGCAAATCTTCATTTTGAGCGCTCAAAATCAGAGGGTACTCAAACTCGCCATACTGATCGAGTTCACCATATCCAGCAGTTGTAAAATCAGCAACACTTGTGGATACCTGATATTTAAAGCCAGCATCATGTAACGCATAAGCAATTGCTACACGATCTTCTTCGATTAATTTACTTTTCATATGCCACTCTCAATGTTTGAATAGGTGTATTTTATAGTATAATTGGTTAAATAGCAACCAATTATTAATCATTATCATATGGGTCAAAAGATTTCGCAAAATCCTTTTGTCGTCGTTTTTTAGCCATGTATTCAGGGGTTTTTGCTTCACCAGTTTCTAAATCTATGCCATATCGTGAGGCTGGAGGAAGATTGATATACATAATGTACAAAATCCCTGCAAAAAAGCTTAGCGTTAAGAGAATGTAAAACCCAAGTGCCAAAAAAGATTGCCAATCGTTCATTTTGTTTATTCCTTATTCGGTTTTTACATAGCAATTAATGAAAAGTTTTCCACTGTCATAGACAAAGCTTTGAATTGCATCTTCATAAATATCTTTATCCATTTCGCAAGCATCCTGAATATCTTCAATATTCATATCGTTAAGAACCATATTTTTAAACAATTCTTCCATGGCATTGTTGCCATCAGGAGTATATTTAAAAGTATGAATTTCCTCAACAATCCCACCATAAATATAAACAAGAATATACGATTTTACAGTTGTTTTATCAAGCTCAGCTTTAAGAGTGTTAACATCAGAGTAGCCAAGAGACTTAGCGATTTCTTCACGATAAGTAGACAATTTGATTTTTGAGCCAGAATTCACGAGAATTGTGTGAATTTGAGAAGTGGATTTTTTGAATTCTTCGAAAGAGTTATACATAATTAATTACCTTATTGAATAGTTAGATTTATTCAATCATTTATTGGTCAGTTGTTCTCATTACTTTTTTTGACTGAATAAAGGTTATTTATTCAAAAAGGTGTAAATGTATAACACACGTTTTACCCATTTGAGAACGGCAGGCTGTGCAAGCCTTGACATGGTTATCCTACCCAATTGTAGAGCCATTAACGTCATTTGGTGTCTGATCTTGGACTTGAACCAAGATTATACGAAGGTCTTGCTCCTTCTATAAACCACTGCCTATTGCTAGGAAACGAGCCAATTCCGTTCTTACGTGGACAATCAGACATAATTTGGAGCCGATATGTGGAGTCGAACCACCAGTCTATAGAACTGCTTTAACCCTTAATCCAGTAGCTTTCTGGAAGGCGTGCCCACGCACAGTATACCGACATTTGGAGGCTGCTCTCGGATTCGAACCGAGGAAAAACGACTTTGCAGGTCGCCGCATTAACCACTCTGCCAAACAGCCAAATGTACCGAACCACCGTCTCAAGGCTGCTACGAACTTGAGATTATCACCACCGTAGCTTTGAATGATGTGGGGTGACTCGATAGACATATTATAGTAAAACAGTAGCTATGAGTCAAGCATTATTTTCAATTTAAGTAGAATATCTACTTCTTTTTTGTCCTGTCACCTTATGTTTCTCAGTAACAAGCCAAACGTAACCAGACATAAGAGCATCAAAGTGTGGCTTTTCAGAACGGTAAATTTCAATCCATTTAGAAGCAAAAATATTTTTAATTTTTTTTAACATACTTAACGTTTTCGAGCCTCTAACATGGCATCTGCAATTTCGTATGAAGTTCTTGCAACTTTTGCAATGTTATCTTTAATGGTGAAACCATCAACAACATATTCGTACTTTACAAGTTCTTTCATTGCTACAATAGCAATTTCATCACGCAATGTTTCGTTATCTTTGGAAAGTGGGATTGACATATTTTTCACCTTTTAATTAAAAAGAGCCAATTAATTGGCTCTTATATGGAGAATGATTAGTTATATTCAACTTCTCGTTGTTGTCGGCGCTGTCGGAAAGCGCGGTCTTCACGATGAGCTTTGCTTTTTTCAGTGTCACGTTGTTTCTGATGAATCTTTTGTTTCGAATCTACATAAGAGCCTTGCATTACAGTGTATCCTTATCGTTGTTTGAGGTTGTATTATAGTGCTATTTGAATCTGTTGTAAAGTGTTTTTGGAACTATTTTTAAGCGGTTTCGATTACCAAGTCATCCAAAGCAGGAAAAGCACGTTGAGCAAAAATACCAACTGGAAGATTAGGTTCAACCAGTAAAGATTGAAGTGTCATTTCGAGATTTTTCAAATCTGCATTGGAGATTTCATAATCATCATTGCGACTTGCACAGATATTAAGTTCTTCTAATTCTTTCATCTTATTTACCTAAATAGTTTTGAGATTAAAATTCGTATTTATCAGTAATGCCAAGTGCATCTGCAATCAGTTTATGGTCATCAGGACCAACACCAGCAGAGATTTTTTCTTCGCCATCAAAACAATGAATTTTGATAGTTCCGTTTTCTTGTGGAATCAATCGAACATAGCCAGCATTTACGGATTGATTGCCAAAAGTGATTTGAGGGAATTCCATTTCTTCTGAACAAACAATACCTTTGTAGCCATTGCTCATGTATTTCGCTTTGACAATGCCTTCATTCTTGTTATCAGCACCCATTGCCTTCAAAATATGAGTGTCATCATCACGACGAACACCCTTATTCAAAGACTCACTTTTGCCATGACATTTAATGACGATTTTGCCATTGACTAGTTCTGTATAAACAAAACCTGCGCCATGAAAGAGTTTGTCACGACCAAAGATTCTCATAGCTAAATCTTTATGTTGATAATCAGTGGAGAATGCGATGAAGAGGTTGCAATGACGAACGTATTTGCCTTTGGTATCCATTTGGAAGCCTTGATTAGATAATGTGAAGAGATTATACCAAGAGTTGATTAAACAAGCAAGAACTTAATCAACTCTGGCATACTACATTAAATGAAACGAAGAAGGTTTTTAACTTCTTTTTCATGTTTTCCAAGTTGAAGGTAGTCATCAGTCGCAGAAGTAATAGCTGCTTTAGCAACGATTTTTCCAATTGTGATATGTGACAATTTTGGGTCGTTGATGTCAATAGCACCAGATTGAATACCTTTAAGGATATTTTGTTTTGCTTTTTCAAAAACAAGATTCAGAGTTTCAAGAGTGTCTTGTTCAATTTCTGAAACAGTGTTAATTACTTCTGACATGATATTTACGCCTTATTAGATAGTGATTTTTTCATAGGGAGTGATAGTTAGTGCAACACCTTTTTTCTTACTCAATTGTTCAATGGGCGTAAGTGTATTTTCGGTGACTTGATCGACCATAAATACTTTTGATTTTGGGTAGCACACGTAGTGTTGAGTTTTATTACCATCCTCGTCGTAATAAGTTACAACAAAAGGTTCTTTATTAAAGTAGACATTGTAATAGTAAACTGCAATTTTCTTGAATACAGGATAAAGAAGTACCAAACAAACGACAATAACAATGAAGTTTAAATAATGTAAGAAAATATTCAAATAGTGCATTACATTGTCAAATGAGAGGTTCATTTTTAGTTTAATCCTGATATTTAATGGTTGGATTCATTTTCAAGAATTTCTTGTTTCATTTCGGCAATCATTTGCTCAGCTTCATCCTTGGTTACTTTAATAGGATTGAATTCTACCACATCTGGTGACATAACGCAATGACCATAATTAATTGTGTAGAAAACATTATCATCATATCGTGCAGTAAAAATAGCTAATCCATTTTCTTCTTCATGATTAGTCCATGAATCAATATAAATAACATTCATGATCATTTCTTGGTCAATAATGCTATATTTACGTCCAAAATTTGATTTCATTACGCGATGAAATTCAGTAAGATTTTTTTCTTGTTCAGGTGTTCTGTGAATTGGAAAAATGACCATTGTAATACCTTTATTTTTGAGGTTTTTCTGGAAGATTGAAAGATTCAATAAATTCATCTACGGTTGGACCAGTGCCTTCATACGAATGAAGACGTTCAATTGTTTCTTCAACAGTATAAGCATTAAGTCGTTCTTCAATGAGATTTAACATTTTTTCTGTGCGTTCATTTCGTTTGTCATCACTCATACATCACCTATTAAGAAATACCTAAAATATTTATTGCTTCTGACTTATTTTTTGTTTTGTTAAGACCTAGAAATTCATTAATTGAGGGACCATCACAGCGACATTCATGTAATTGACGCAAAGTTGTTTCAACTGGCTGATTAGCCAATAAAGTTTTGATTCTTTCTAGTAGTTTTACGTGTTCTGTTTTCATTTTATTTATGTTTTATTTTGATTTGAATTTTAATTATACATCATTTTCAATAGATAGTACAAGGATTAATTAATGCCTGATTCGACTATCCAGTTATGTTCTACCTTTTTAACAAAGTTTGCCATATCATTTGTTCCAACTTCTGGAAAATTATCAATTTCTAACATAGGCATAATAATGGTTTTGTAGAAGTTTGCTTTCGCACTAAGGTCTGAGTAATAGAATTCTGTAGCAGAAGAAACTCGTGTTTTAAGTTTTGCCGCTGCTGAGATTACTTCTGTTAAAACGTCTTTGTGGTATGTTTGTGTATCTTTCATGATTTTGCTCTGTTAGTTTATTTTTTGAAATAGAAAACGCCCCGTCAGTAGAGAGGTATCTGAACAAAGTCAGAAATTGCTACTCTACCAGTCCGAGGTCTTTAACCAAACGTCTTCGGTCTTCTGGTTCGTCAGCTTACAATGGTGAAATTCTCACCAATGTAATTGCCAATCAGTTTGGAACCTTTGTCTCTGCAATAAGGGATATTGCAGGATTTGATCCATTGTTTCAGTGTTCCTTTGAATGGCTTAACAGTGTTATCGCCATCGCCATAATCAGGATTATTCCAGACAAAATTCCCATTGTTCGTTTCGATAAAGAATTCTTTACCAAATGAAAAATAGAAATGTCCAATCATGCCAGCAAGTTGTTCTTTTTGCATTTTGAATCCTCTCGGTTGTTGGTGAAAATTTTAAGTAATATTAGATAAGAGGTGTTTCAAAATTTTAAAAGATTAGATTTCTTGATAGCACAAGGAAAAATATGCAACAACATTGTATTGTGTTACTTTTTCAACAGTAGTAAGCCACATAAGGACTTCTTTCACTGGAATGTTATCATAATGTCTTGTTAGGACTTTACGAGGGAACCATAGGAAAACTTTTTCAGACTTCATCGACATGAGAATGTCCCATACAGTTAGTGTAGCAAATTTGGTAGCCGCATATAGGAGTCGAACCTATTTTCAACAATATTAAGAAAGCTAAATCCAGTTGAACAGTCTGACTTTAACTTTTGCCCAACTTGGAAATACTATACACTGGTTGTTCAAGTCAATGTACGTTTGTAACCAAGAAGAAGCTAATGATGTTGAGTTTTAACCTGATTAAACTAATGCCGCATCATGAGTGTTATTATAAGTGGAACAGACATCCATGTCAACAAAAATATTCCCTTATTTCAAAATTTAAACAGTGTTGTTTTTGATTGCCGTCCTACCATAATATTTATAGGTTAATCGCCACCACCGCCGCCACCCGACGAGCCACTATCACTGCTATAACTCGAACTAGTATCTGGTGCAGGACAACTATAAGATTGAGTACGAGTAGGCTCAGGGTCACAAGGTGTATGATAAGTTGGAGTATCATCAACACGATTGAAAGCCGATTGTTTAGCAAAAGCGTTCCGACCAGTATAAAGATCGTCATCATCTACTTTTCGAGGTTCTGGTTTTTTTGCAACTTCTGGTTTAAATGTAGGAACAGCTTGACGAACAGGAGCCGGTTCTCTTTTTTCAAGAGAAACAGTGGTTTCGCGAGCCTTGTTCAGTGCAAGAGTTCGTTCCATTTCCCGTTTATCTTGTAGTTTCTTGACTTCGATTTCACGAAGAATTCGAGCGCGTTCGTCTTGGCGATTTTTTTCGTCAAGCATATCCTGCTTTTGTTTGCTACGTGCAGCCATTGCAAGCAAAAAGAATGCCCCAAATAATAGTGCTACAATAATTCCGGCAACCACAAAAGGATTCATATTTTATTTCCTTGGTTTAACGTTCGGTATGAACGTTTTGTTGAATGATTATACTCGATTATATTAAAGTGGTCAACAATTATTAATCGCCTCCACCACCGCCATCACCACCACCGGAATCCCCACCAGAGTCTCCACTATGTCCATGATGACTACTAGAACTATAATCGCCATCATCAAAAGAACTACCAGAACGACGATTTGAACCATTTCTATGACGATTTCTTTTAGATGGCGTTGATGATTTAAGTAGACCAAAAAGGTCTAACAATATCACGATGAATAATGAAGCTGCACATAGAAGTCCAAATAAAGATAATGGACTGTTTAAAATTTCGCTCATAAATTAAGCTCCGAATGAATTTAATGGAAAAAGATTATAGACCTAAAAAATAATAAGGTCAATTACCACATTATTCTTTTTTATGTCTTTTGATATGTTCTTGGCGTTCGGATTCGCGTTCTTCATATTCTTTACCAAAAATATCAATGATTTGTTTCAAATCCGAAATACTGAGACTATCACCAATGGCTTCAAGAAGTTCTTTTGCAAAACCGTCTTTATAAACCAAGTATTCATCTTCACCTTCAGCATTCAATGCTTGAACAAATTCAAGAGATCCAAATTCAAGTTGTTCTGTATGAATGACAAAACGAGTCTGTGTAGAACGTCTTGCAATAGCTGTGCCTTTATTTTCCCAACTCATTTTATCACCCATTATAATGAAATATTATTTTAAGCCTTCATGAGAATTCATGTAGAACTCTCGATAAAAACCATCTTCTTCGGTATCAAGCAAAAACTGCATGTATTCTTTTTCACTAAGACCACAAAATTTTGCAATTTTAGGTGTGAATTTACACATTGTAAAATATAGTGTCCAAGACAACACTGTCAAGCTGATTAAAGCAGCAACAACAGAAAAGCATGTTACTTTTGCAATGTGACTAACATCAAATTTTAGAACGAATGCCAAAGGGTAAGCTGCGATAGCGAGAGCCAATGTAAATGCAAAAGCAATGTTTAAATCGTTTTTGCCAATAAAATTAAACAGTGTTTTGTAATCACGTTGCTTTGTTTTCTTCAAAGAGATTTTCATTTTATTTTCCTAAGTAATAGAGTATTTAGTGGGGGATTTTATTTTTTGAAGAAATCAGAAATATTGTTTTTCATTTTTACAAATGTTGAAAACAGCATGATTTCAAAAAAGCTCATGCCATTTAGCATGGAAACACAATTCAGATAAGATTTTTTCTCTTGCTTATTGAGATTTACCAAGTGATTTTGGTCAACAATGAATTTGTCTTCTGTCTTTGCAATGGCGCTAAACATTACTATTACACCTTTCAAGGAGTGGTTTGATATGGTGTTATTATAATCCTTTAAAGGTATAGAGTCAACAATTATTAACACACGAAAAACTCAAGATGTTTGGCAGAAGATATTAATCAATTTTTTTGCCAGTATGTACATCATTGGAGGGATTTTTATGTAAGTCTTCTGATATTATATGATGTTTATTTTTAGTTCTTTTTTCAGATTCTATCAAATCTTCGGTTAATAATAATAACTTTAAAAATCTAAAAATATCTACGAATATGAGAAAAAGAATTGAACCTACTGCTAGGGCAAGTAGTAAAGATAATGGATTAAAAAAATGACTCATGATTTAAGCTCTAAATGTTTTTTATCTTATAATATTATAAATAAAAATACCAATAATATCAAATGAATTTTTGACTTTAATATTTTTATAAATTTAAAACATAAAAAAATGCCACCATAAGGCAGCATTTTTAAATAGACCATACCGGAGTCAAACTCTCATGTTCATAGAAACAAACATTAGCATATGCAAGATATGGTGGGGTACAATTCCAAGTTAGGTCATAGACCTCACGTCCTAAAACGCTAACGATTTGTAAAACTTGGTTGTTACTACTATCATTGTTGAGCGCTCAACAAATCAAGATTGGTATCGCTCGCAGTTAATTCTGCCTATTTCCCCTTACAAGAGAACCACCAATAGAGGTGCTGGTTAATTCCAGTATCGTGTTCCTCCTTACAGGAGGACAGAGCAATGTTCGTTAAATTTAAACGTTTTAAAACTAGACTGGCTTGATGCTTTCGTTGAAGAGGTCGGTCAAATGCCAACATTCAGAGCGAATATAATACAACAAGTAGCTGTTTAAAACGGGCTTTGAAACTGCCTACCATCTATTCTAAGTCAAACCATTTTTGATGCTTCGTTGAAGAGGTTGGTCATATGCCAACGTTCAGTGTGAAATAATACATCAAGTGGATGCTTAAAACAGGCTAGTAGTGCAATGTTCCCTAGCTCTTGGTGAATATTATAGTGTCAATCAAAGCTGTTGTCAACAAGTATTTTAGATAAATTACATTTTTTCTGGTTTTTTTGCTGAAATATCTGTTCTTTTAAAAGTAACTTCTACAAATTTAGTATCAGAATGTTCTAGGGAACCATGACCAAAACCACCATGAAGTTCCCAGCAAGCATCATTGAAGAGTTTATAGTCAGAAGCAAGAGGTGCAGATTTAAAAGCAACCGTTACAAATTGGGCAGCAAAGCTTATAACGGGTTTATCCAAAAGTTTAGTATTAAAACCTTCATTTTTGAATAGTTCTAACATTCGTTCGTTATATTCTCTCATTGTATTTTAATCCTGTTAAAAGTGGCATTATAGTTTAATTGGTGCATCAGGTCAATGCTAGTTATTTTTCTTTGATGCTTTAATTTCTTCTTTTCTTGCAATCCTACGTTGAACAATATATTCGTCAAGTGTGCAAGTTCTTTCTTCCGAAGGAATTCTGCAGAAATCTTCTCGCAAAACTATTTTGCTATAAAGAGGATAATAATTACCTGAATATTTCGTCCAGCCGGGGAAATGCATTAACTTCAGTTTTTCTATTAAAACAAAGGCATCTGATTCTGAGATTGTGAATTTAGAAATGGTTCTTTGGGTTTTAGGCGTGACAAGATAAATCCTATATTCAGTGGTTTCACTTCGGTCATTATGCCGTGTTACAACATAAGAGATACTTGTGTTATCATCAAAGTATTTAAGAGCTAAATCAAGATCCAAAGGGCATTCACCAGTGAATTTAAGATCCAGAATTGCATCATTAATGTTTTTTCTACTAGCCATTATTTATTTTCCTCATCAAGTTCAAAAGTTCCATTTTTCATCGCTTTTGAAATTTCAATAGCTAATTTGTTAAGAAGTGAACTTTCTGTTTTACCTACAATAGAGATTGTAAGGCTATCAATATTTTTCAAAGGAGAGTTAACTTCACAACTGTATGAAATTTTTGTTTTGCCAGTTTTATAATTTTTATTATTTAAAATATTAAATCTGCCAATAATAGTTTGGCTAAACCAAATATTACCACCATAAAAACTTGGTCCGCTTGTTTCTTTTGTTCCAAGATATAGAAGTTCTCTAACAGATGAAACTGAATTTTCTTTTTTATTGTTCATTGTTTCACCTGTTAATTCTAATATTAATAATCAGAAGGGAATGTACCAGCCTTCATCGCTTTAGACAGTTCAGCAGCAATCTTATTCAGCAAAGCAGTGCGAGTAACTGCTTCTACTTGAATTTTTACTGGCGAAAAGATGCGACTACCATACATAGTAGTTCGTTTTTGTGTACTTGGATTAATTTTGCCATAAGTGACAAAAGAACCAATGTTTTTTGTGCCAAGATAAACAGAACCACCAGAGAACGATTTGTCAGCAGTCAAACGTGCGGTAATCGAAGCAACAGAAACTGGATTTTTAGTAGCCATTATGTTGAGCCTTAATTATGAATAGGTGTCTATTATACTTCAATTCATTAGGCTGAGTCAATCATTTAGTAATTTGATTGTGGAGCTTTTTTCTTTTTGAACTCTTCAAACCAATAAAAAGGTGCTGATAAAGTAAGTGTAAAAAGTACAGAAAAGACAATAACCGAGAAAAAGAATTCAAAAGTTGTTTGTCCATCCTGATAAACATATTGTCTAGTGAACCTATATACATCACCTTTTTTAGCATTTGCAAAAGTATTTTGGCTAATATCAACATACCTATCACCAAATTCTTTAAAATTAAAAGTGCCATAATAACGGTATTTTATTTTTGATTTAGATTTGTATGGAGTTGGAGCATTATCTAAATAGACTAATGTTCCGTAAACATCAGAGTGTTGTTTAACAGTCATATGATAGGCAGGAACAGCCATAGCTACAAAAAACAAATAGACAGCAACCCAAAACAAATGAGGATTGATTTTCTTGTAAAATTTTGTCATTTTGAATTCCTACCTACTAAATTTAAATTGTATTTTGATTTTTAATGGGCTGTTTTTCAGTCAAAACAATATAGCCACAAAAGATAACTAAAAAGGTTGAGAAAACAGTTGAAACGAAGACTAAAAAAGAACCTATCATCAAAAAGAATGTATAGCCATCGTTATTAACATGTTTTCTTAGAAAGGTATAAGTATCACCTTTCTTACCATTTTCAAATGTTCTTTTTTGAATAGCAACATGTCTATCGCCATATTCTTCAAAGTGAAATATAGCATAATAACGAGTAGTCGTTACGGATTTATGAGTGGAAGTTTGGGCATTGGGGTCAATGCTAACAAGATAACCTGTTACATCTTCGTGTTCACGAATGGCACCTTTAACAACTGGAATCATCAACAATAAAAGAAAGACATAAAAGATTGTAAAAATCTTATGTTGTTTGATTAAG
>Ga0247812_10000054_pt1 | contig 185276 bp, 144 predicted proteins | sample UWRJL149409B1_FD_178011 | JGI IMG/M metagenome (GOLD analysis project Ga0247812, IMG submission 178011) | Plant litter microbial communities from Arlington Agricultural Research Station in Wisconsin, United States - UWRJ-L149-409B-1 | ecosystem: Environmental > Terrestrial > Plant litter >... | reverse complement strand
GTTCTCGTGCGGACGGTACGGGTCGAGCCAGAACACGGCAGGCATGCCGGAGTTGCGGGCGCGGGTGACGGCCAGCTTGACCCAGTCGCGGATCGGCGCGTCCTTGACCTGGCACATGCGCCAGATATCGCCTTCTTCGACGCTCTGGGTCAGCAGCACTTCGCCGGTGGCGAGGTCGGTGATGTTGGCGATGCCGGCTTCGGTGACTTCGAAGGTCTTGTCGTGCGAACCGTATTCCTCGGCTTGCTGCGCCATCAGGCCGACGTTCGGCACGGTGCCCATGGTCTTCGGATCGAAGTTGCCATGCCATTTGCAGAAGTTGATCATCTCCTGGTAGATGCGGGCGAAGGTCGACTCCGGCATCACGGCCTTGACGTCCTTCGGACGGCCGTCGGCGCCCCACATCTTGCCGCCGATGCGGATCATCGCCGGCATCGACGCGTCGACGATGATGTCGTTCGGCGAGTGGAAGTTGGTGATGCCCTTCGCCGAATCGACCATCGCCAGTTCCGGACGGTGTTCGTGGCAGGCGTGCAGGTCCTTGAGGATCTCGTCCTTCTGCGATGCCGGCAGGGTCTCGATTTTCTCGTACAGGTTGGCCATGCCGTTGTTGACGTTGACGCCCAGTTCATCGAACAGCTTGGCGTGCTTGGCGAACGCCTCCTTGTAGAAAATGCGCACGCAGTGGCCGAACACGATAGGGTGCGACACCTTCATCATGGTCGCCTTGACGTGCAGCGAGAACATCACGCCGGTCTTGTAGGCGTCGTCCAGTTCCTTCTCGTAGAACTCGAGCAGCGCTTTTTTGCTCATGAACATGCTGTCGATGATTTCGCCGGCCTTCAGCGAGACCTTCGGTTTGAGCACGATGGTTTTGCCGGAGGTGGTTTGCAGCTCCATCTTGACGTCGCGTGCCTTGTCGAGGGTCATCGACTTTTCGCCGTGGTAGAAGTCGCCGGCGTGCATGTGCGAGACGTGGGTGCGCGAAGCCTGGCTCCATTCGCCCATCGAGTGAGGGTGCTTGCGGGCGAACTCTTTGACAGCCTTCGGCGCGCGGCGGTCGGAGTTACCTTCGCGCAGGACCGGGTTGACCGAGCTGCCGATGCACTTGCCGTAGCGTGCCTTCAGGGCTTTTTCTTCGTCGGTTTTGGCGTCTTCCGGATAGTCCGGAAGCTTGTAGCCGCGGCTTTGCAGTTCGCGCACGCAAGCGACCAGCTGCGACACGGAGGCGCTGATGTTCGGCAGTTTGATGATGTTGGTGTCCGACAGCTGGGTCAGGGCGCCCAGTTCGGCCAGGGTGTTCGGGACTTTTTGTTCGTCGGTCAGGAATTCCGGGAACTCGGCCAGCACGCGCGCGGCGACGGAGATGTCGCTGGCGACCACGTCGACGCCGGCCGGCGCGGTGAACTTCTTGATAATCGGCAGCAGGGAATACGTCGCCAGCAGCGGCGCCTCGTCAGTCAGTGTGTAGATGATTTTTGACTTTGGTGTTGACATGGTCATTCCCTTGTATACGTAGTGTTAGGAGAAAAGTGGTCCGTTGCGGGCATGCGGCGGTCGGCCGCGCCCTCGCGGGTGACGGGGCAGCACGGATGCTTTCCTCGCCAAAACGCTTATTTTAGACTGTCCTAGCGTTCTTTGGCGAAAACCCTCTCATGGAATGGGGGTAGTTTTCACATAGTGAAAACCTCATCGTTGCAATTACGAGGAATTTCGGCTCCGGTTAGGGTAGTGACAATCTGTGATTCTTTCACGATGACAAGATGTTATGCTGACCGCGTTCCCCGCTGTAGTTCACTGTTGTGCTTTTCGCAGGCCATATTTGAGGTTGAATTGGTTGAAACGCGCCCTTATTCATTTGCGGCCAAAACCGTTTGCGAGGTCCGACGGCAGAAGAGATATTTTCCAGTTGGCCAGAGGTCGATACCGATTCAGCTGGTTTGGGTGGGATGCGACTGTACCGTTGTCGTTGGAGCAAATCGCGTGAGCCAAGATCATATTTGTTATGGAAAAAAATTCATTGAAATCGCTTGTCCTCAAAATTCTATTCGTTTTTACATGGTAAACGGGTCATTGCTTAGGCATTTCGGATGACTATTAGTATGTCCAGCCAAAGCTCGTCACAATATTGCAAGCAAAAGCTGGTCCGCTTGCGCGCAGAATGCAAGAGAAGCCAAGTGTGGCCAAGAGCGGCCGACCGAAACTATGCAATAAAAAATAAGGATAATATATGGCGCGCCAAACAGTTGTTTTACAGGTCTTCGTTGCATCACCCTCTGATGTATCCGAGGAAAGGGAGCTTATGGAGAGCGTCGTTGCTCAGCTCAACCAGGTCTGGAGTAGTAGCCTTGGCGTTACATATGAATTGATAAAATGGGAAACAAACGTCAGACCTACATTTTCGACCGATCCTCAAGCCGCCATTAATACTCAAATCGGTAGCGAATATGATGTTTTCATTGGGATTTTTTGGGGGCGACTCGGGACATCTACGCCGAGGGCTAGTTCTGGAACAATGGAAGAGTTTGAGAGTGCACTTGCCCGACGCAAAATAACGGGTAGCGCTCCAGAAATAATGCTCTATTTTAAAGATGCGCCGATCCCTCCTTCAAAGGTAGACACCAAGCAACTGCAGAGCGTACTGGATTTTAAGAGTTCGTTATCGGACAAGGGTGGTTTATATTCAGTCTTTGAAGACCAAGCTGGCTTTGAATCCTCATTAAGGGCCCATCTCTCCGCTGTTGCCCAAGGCTTCGTAGCAAGGCAACCGTCGTCTCCGAGTGTTGACCAGTCCGGTTCCGTCGTTCCGATAGTCAGCGATCTTATAGACTCCGATGAAGACGATTATGGCTACATCGACTATTTCGAAATTTACGAGGCACGCCAAAACGAAATGGTTTCCTCCATTACGCTTATTAATGAGGCGACCGTCCGCGTCGGTGAACAACTTGCGCAAAGGACGACCGAAATGGATGGTGGTGTGAGGGGGGACGCGAGAGAAGCACGACGCATCCTAAAGCGCGTTGCCGACGACATGAACAGCTATGCTGGCACCATGAAGAATCAACTGGCTATCCTGTCTTCCGCACGCGAGAGTGCGTTTAACGCTCTCAGTAACGCTCTGGCGTTGCAAGGAGACTTCTCCGAAAAAGATCGCGATCTTCTTGCTCTTCAAGGAATGCTCGGGGGGCTAATTGACGGCACCAACACAGCCACGGACGGCATGAATGGAATGAGGGTCGCTGCTAATGCTATACCTCGGATAAGTAAGGAGATTAACAAGGCAAAGCGGACAGTTGTTTACGAACTTGACGCATTCCTGTCTGAAGTTGAAAGCACTCGTTCTACTGTAACGAACATCATCGAATCCATTGACCGAATGCGCTCTGGTCAACATCCGTAGAGACAGTCGCAAAATAGCTATTGCGTCAAGATGAAAGACATCATAACGTCCACAAAACAGGTCTCGCCCTGCCGTTATCCGTCCGTCAACAATCTACGCTATGTTAAGAGAATAATTTTTTGGTTCTATCATTAAATAATTATCAATAAATAAACGATAAAAAATTATGAATAAATCAAAATCGACAGGTGCGTCGGCTAGTCTGCAGGATAAACTGAAAAAGAAGCCGGGCGTCTATCTTTTAAGCCTAATAAACCCTCCGGCTGGCGCAAGCCAAGTCACTCTAAAGCCTGCAAAAACAATCCGTTTAATTGCAGGAGAGCAGACTCTACAACCCGATGGAATCTACGCATATAGGCAGAATGGTAGACTTACGTGTGTAGCACTTCAAGCAGAAGACTCAACTGGTAAAAATGTGTCTTCTCTTCTTGGAAAAGCTCTTTTATCACAGCTTTGTAACGCTAGTTATTCTCTAGCTCGAGTCGACGAAGTAATCGGGACGACTACGCGGGCTGCTCGAGTGGACAGAATAGTTGTGGTCTTTTTGTACGATAAATCACATACTGAAGTGGCGAAGTGTGTCAATGGTGTTGTTCAATGCCTGAGCCCCGTCAATGAGTTGGCTCTTAATGTATTTGCATTACCCGTGGACCTTACTAATGACACCGCGGCAATAAGCGAGCTCCAAAGCATCATCTCTCTACTTCCACAAATCTGAGTGATCGTCGAGGTAGTCAAGATGAATGATTTTTGAGTTTTCCTCTAATGATAAATTTATCCAAAAAAATTCAACACCAGTAAAACTGTGTGATGATTTCAGTTTTGCGGCTTGGACTAGCAGTAAAAAACTGTGAACGCAGGTCGCCAGCGCAGCTTATCCTGCCATCTCCGGCTGTACTGGGCAAAGCTCACCTCATTAATACACAACTCAGCTTGCCAACATCCCAATTTTTCGTAGCGAACCTGATCGTCTGAACGGTGACATGAACATCGCTCAGTCCCTTCCAGATGGTTTTCACGCCCGGCTCTCCATCGCCTTTGCGGGCGAGGAAGCCGCCGACGCGCGCGATCATGCGCAGCACCTCACTCAAGCGCGGCGCGGGCGGTGGCACGGCCTTGTTCAGCAAGTAGGCCGCCTTAATTTCGTCAGGGTCGAAGAACAGTTCGGCGTCCAGATCCGGACAGGTGCGTCCCATCCTCATCAGGTGCGCGATGCGCCAGGACACCACCAGATACATGGCGAGCGCGCGTTCGATGCGTTCGACGGCCCCGAGTTGCAGTTCCTCGACCTGGCAACCATTTTTGAGGACGTTGAACAGGATCTCGATTTCCCAGCGCGCGGTACCAGTCGATCAGTTGAGCGATCTCGCGGCCCGTGGTCGCGGCACGATTGGTGAGCAGGCGCCATTCGATGGGCTTGACGCCAGCCGGTGCGCCGACCTCTCTCGCCACGATACAGGTCGCGCTGACGAGCTTGCCTTTGCCGGCGGTAAGCTCGACTTGTCGTGCCCACAGTTGCTGGCGCACGGTGCGCGCCTTCACGCCCAGCCGCGCCGCCATCGCGAACTCGATCTCCCCCAGCTCCGGGCCATGCGCCGTGTGCGCCCACAGCGTCGCGCCCTCCGGCAGGCTGCGATCGTACGCGGCGCGCACCAGCCAGTCGACCGGATTGTCCAAGTCCTGCGTCCGTTTCATCAGCGGCAGCATGTCCGCCCGCAGTCGGCGACATACACCAGGCGCGTGCTTGGAATTTGCGGCGCCAGTTCAGCGAGCCTCTCATAGCCTTCGATCCAGCGCAGGCTTTCCTTCGGCCCGCCGCGTCGTCCCTGCGTGTCGCGCGCTTCGCGCGCCCACATCCATGCATCGAGAACACCCAACGGCTCGCGCGCCGTCGTCACTGCGTAGGTCGGATGCAAGTACATGCCGCGCTGGGCCTCGCAGCTGAGCGGCCCCAAGCCACGAGCCTGTTGCCCATTGAAATCGAGCTCCGTCGTGTCTTGCAGGCACAGCACCACTGATTGATCGGCCATGCGTTTCTCGGTGGCGCGCCAGTGCGGCTCGAGGATTGCTTGCCAGTCCACACTGGCATTGTCGAAGAACCGATACGCCGCCACCGTCTCGCCCCATCCATCGCATGCTTTCGGCACGTTCGTACCAAGCCCTAGTCGCTCGCACAGGTGAGATTTTTCCGGAGGGAGTGGTGCTGGGCCACATGCATGTTGGGCATGCCGGCGTCACTTGTCCTAAGCGTTCGATAGCGCTACTACTTGCGCATGGATGAGCCGACCAACCTTGGGCTCCCCCAATTTTTTCTGATTATCATCAACATCAGATTTTTCCAATCCGGCACGGTGAGGTTTCTTTCATAACTTGAAAAACCTAACTGTTAGGTTATTATGAAAATCTGTCGGTACCAAGGCTTGGACATTGTGGTGATGACCAGGGATGAGCATTGTCCGCCTCACGCGCATGTCGGCACGGACAAGTGGCGAGCGCGTTTTGAATTCGGATTTGTGGACCAGCATGTGTATTTGCTGGACGTGATCCCAGCGCAGAAGCTGCCCAGCGTCAGGTTGTTGGAGAATCTTCGGTTGACTTTGGGGCAAGCTGAGAATCTGCGTCGTGCTCGTGACGCTTGGTGGAGAAGTACGCATTCGACCTGTCTGGAAAACCAAGGGTGGGCTACGGCCGGCAATTTGGTTTATATCATTGAGTCGGCGACGTTTGACTCGTCATTGAACCGCACGACACTGAAACTGAAATGGGCTGCTGATCTGGTGGAGATTAACTTATGAAGGTGGTGAACTCAGCGCGTAGCGTGGATCAGCCGGTAACGGATAAGTCAATGATGCAGGCGGTGGCGCGGGGACGTCGACAGGAAAAGCGGCAAGTCCTAGCCTCGGCGGTGCAGTATTTCCACCCATCCGAACTGCTCATCATTACGCTGGCTGACCAGAGCGCAGTGGCGCTGCCGATTCAACGATATCCTGAATTGAATAGTCTGAGTCAAGCGGAGCGAATGCGCTTGAAGCTTGGCTTGGGTGGACTCGCGGTTTGCCTTGATGAGACGGATTTGCATATTTCGATAGTCGGCTTGGTGGCGGCAAGCGAGTCTATGACGGAGCTTGCTGTCGCCGTCGCAGCCAGTCGCAACGGCAGGCGCAGCAGCGCGGCCAAGGCGAAAACGTCCCGCGAGAACGGCATGAATGGCGGGCGTCCGCGCAAGCTGACCAGTACCTGAACCATTGCCTGATATACGGCGACGCGAGTCGGCGGGCGGCTTGCGCTGGTGGGGCGTCGCCCTTTAGTAGCAGGGCGGCGCGCCAGAGCGTGCAGCGCTCGTCTTTTAATGCTGCTCTTTCGGGACAATCTGCAGTGCCATGCCCAGCGCATCGAGCAGGCTGACGATGGTTTGCATCTGCGGCTTGCTGCCAGGCTTGAGTGCTTTGTAAGCGCCTTCACGGGTGAGGCCGGCGCTCTCTGCGATCTTGGACATCTTCTCGGCGCGGGCCGCAATCTTGATCGCCTCTTTGAAATGCTCAACGTCGCCCGAGCGGAAAGCGAACGACAGAAATGCCGCGATCGCTTCTTTGCTGTTCAGATGCTTGGCAGGGTCGAATGCCTTGATTCCGTCGACACCCTGGAGGCTGTCCAGACCTTCGATGCTCTCCAGGTCGTCAAGCGATAATTCGATGTTGTCGTCCATGGCTCATTTCCTTTTTTTTCTCTTTAGCGGAGCGGGAGGCTTTCTCGGCCGTTTTTTGAGCCTTTGGGTCTTCCTCTTTCCGCTTATTCCTGGCCTCTGCGGCTTTCTTCACGATCTCGCCGACCATATCTTTTGCAGCCGCAATATCGGCTTTCTGCGTGCTCTTGTCGCCACCAAGCAGCAATAGCACTATCTGCTTCCCGACCTTGATAAAGTACACGCGGTAACCCGGCCCGACGTTGACGCGCAGTTCGTACAGACCGGACATTCCGGTAACCGGATGGGCGTCGCCGATGAGTCCTCTTTTCAAACGTTCGATCCGTTCGGCAATTGCGCCCTTTGCGACTTGGTCTTGCAACGCCTCAAGCCATTCGTCGAACTCGTCGGTCGTGTTCACCTGTGTCGCAATTATACTGCTCATTGTAATCACTTGTTCTCATTTTCAGATTGGCTGCCATGACATCGGTGCGCGTCCTAGATCCGGTCGAGCAGTTGCTGCTCGGCGCGTTCGCTGAGCACCAGCACCAGCTTGAGCCTCGCCCGCGTCATGCCGACGAACAGTTTACGCAGTACCAGCTGGTCGATCTCCTCGAAGTCGATCTCGGTAAAAATGATCGCCGGCGCCGACTGGCCCTTGAAGCGGTACACCGATTCCGTCAGCAGGCCGCCGTCGCGGTATTGCGGATTGCCGAACAGGTCGTATTCGCCGGTGAACGATTTGAGCGTGTGCACGTCGCTGAGCTGGTCCAAGTGCAGGATCTCCGACTTCTCGCGGCCGCGGAACGAGGCGATCGCGATGTCGTGCCGGGCGAAGCCGGCGCCCAGGCACAGCGTGACCGCGCGCCGCGTCTGCGCCAGCATCGCCTCGGTGTCGCCCTCGGGGTAGGTCAGCTCTTCGATGTCGGCGCCCTTGAACGGGCTGCCGGCTTCCACCGGCGATTGCGTCGCGCCGATCGAGGCCAGGATCTTGACGATCTGGCGCGGGCTGCGGTAGTTGGTGTCCGAGTGCAGCGTGACCCAGCCGGGCAGCGGCACGCTGTCGCGGCCGTACAGGTTCTGGTTCGGATCCTCCAGCCAGATGGCGCGGCCGTCTTCCTTGAGCATGCGCAGCAGGATGTCGCGCCAGACGATCGAGAAATCCTGGCCTTCGTCGACGATCAGCACGTCGTACTTCCAGCTCTCCGGCAGCGGCGAGGCGGTCATCTGCGCTTCGATCTCTTCCCATACGGTGGGCGAGGCGTAGTTGGGCGTCTGCCCGCGCTCGCGCGCGAAGGCGTCGCTGAGCATGTGGAAGCTGGTCACCCGGCCGCCGGCCGGCGCCAGGCTGCCGATGTGGTCGGCCAGCGGCCGGTTGTAGCAGACGTACAGCGGACACAGGCCGGCGTCGATGGCGGCGGCGAATTCGGCCAGCGCCAACTGCGTCTTGCCGCTGCCGGCCGTGCCCACCACGCGCAGCCGGAACGGCGAGAACTCCAGTCGCCGCGCCCACGTCGCCAGGCCGCCGGACAGCCGCGCCACCATGCCGGCGGCGTTGCCGATCATGGAGCTGGGGTCGGGCCGCAGGCTGAGCATGTTGCCGAGGAAGCGCGTCACCTTGTCGTACTGCTCGTTCGGCGCGGCGTCGTCGATGGGCAGCGTCTCGCGGATCACGTCCGCGAGGCGGTGCTTGCTGTTGGCGTCGATGATGTGGCGCGGGTCGATGCCGGCCAGGTGCGGGTCGCGCACGATGTAGTCGGGGCAGTACAGCAGGTAGTCGATGGAGAGTTCGCCGCCGAAGCGTTCGGTCAGTCCCCGGATCGAGCGCAGGATGTGGTTGGCCACCTTACGCGGCTTGCCGGCGTAGTGCTTGACCAGGCCGTCCGGCGTCTCGTTGAGGAAGCCGGACTTCTGCTCGATCAGCAGCACGCGGCCGTTCGGCGCGACGATGATGAAGTCGATTTCCTCGAACGCGGAAAACCCGTTCTCGACATTGGTCCAGTGGACGCCGTGGTAGATGCGATACGGCTGCTCCGCCAGGGCGGATTCCAGGTAGGCGAGTGTGTCGATCTCGCGCGCGGCGGTGCCGGTGACGGCCATCTCGCGCCAGCCGGTGGGATGCAGGTGTGCCATGGTTATTGCTTGACCAGTTCGACGCGGCGGTTCATCTGGCGGCCGGCTTCGGCGTCGTTCGACGCCACTGGCGCGTATGAGGCGACGCCTTTGGCGCTGAGCCGCTTGGCATCGACCTTGAAGTCGCTGGCGAGCGCCTTGATGACGGCTTCGGCGCGCTTCTGCGACAGATCGATATTCTGCGCGATCACGCCCTGGTTGTCGGTATGGCCGACCACGTACACTTTCAGCTTGCCGTCCTGTTGCAGCAGCTTGGCCATCTCGCCCAGCGCCGCCTTCGATTCCGGCTTGACGTCGGCCTTGCCGGTGTCGAAGTAGACGCCGTACACCGCCACCTTGCCTTCGGTCGCGATGCCTTTGGCCATGTCGGCCGCGTTCAGGGTGGCGCTGACCTTGCCGCCTTCCATGGCCTTGCCTTCGATGATTTCCAGATACACGCCGCCGTTCTGGCCCTGCAGCGGCGGGGTGGTGTAGACCGCCACGTGCACCGGCGTGCCGTCCTTGGTGACGCCCTTGGCCAGCAGGTAGCGCGGCTCCAAGCGGCCGTAATTGAAGGGGCTGTGATAGTCCGAGCTACCCTGGATGAAATTATTCTGCAGCCGATAATCAACCCAGAACGCGCCAAAGAACTCGCCGCAGTTGTCCTTGGCGCAGGAAAATACCGGCTTCAAGCCCGCCTTTTCCAGCGCGGCCTGGTAGTTGCGCATCACTTCCACCGCCGAACGGTCCTTCGGGTAGTTGTAGGCGATGCGGGTGTATTTGCCTTCCAGTTGCAGCGTGTGGTCGAACGCGGGCTTGTCGTTCTTGTTCTCGAGGCGCTTGCCAGCCGGCAGGGTCACTTCGTCGAATTGCTTGACGTCGTAGCCGACCAGCTTGGAACCTTCAAAGCGCGACAACAGCGGATGATCCTTGGCGCCTTTGACCGTGTCCTGCGCCGGCATCTGGCCGTATGCCAGCGAGCTGACGCCGAGCGTCAGGGCAAATAGATGGTAAGCACGCATGCGGATCCTCTGGGTTTTATCGATGAACGCCATGTTATGACATTATGGCAAGAATCTCCACCGCGCTTTCAACCGTGCGCCTTATGCTATCTAGCGAACATTACGCGCGGCAATATCGCCCTACAATGCGGGTATCGTTCAATGGAAACCGAAAATGAAGAAACTGATGTTGGCCTTCGGCCTCGTACATGCGCTGATCGCCTTGCTGTTCACGGCCGGCGCGTTGTTCCTGCTCGTCATCGGCGCGCGCATGGGCTGGGAGGCGGCAACCCTTGACCTCGGGCTGGAGGCGGCGCAGGAGGTGATCGAGGCGATCGGCATCCTGGCCGCCGCCGTGGTGGCGCTGCAGATCGCCGAGACCATCGTTGAGGAAGAAGTGGTGCGCGACGCCGACATCAGCGCGCCGACCCGTGTGCGGCGTTTCCTGTCGCGCTTCTTCGTGGTGATCGTGGTGGCGCTGGGCATCGAAGGCCTGGTCGCCACCTTCCACGCGGTGCACAACGACCTGACCGAGCTGCTGTATGTCGGCGCGCTGGTGTGCAGCGTCGGCGTGCTGCTGGCGGCGTGGGGCGTGTTCATCCACCTGAACCGCTCGGCCGAGGAGCTGGAGCCGGCGGCGATGGAAGAGGCCCAGGCGGAGGATCACAAAGTCCAGCCCTGATTCGTCACACCGCGAGTTTGCGCAGCGCGGCCACCAGCTGGTCCAGCTGCGCGGTGCGCGTGAACAGCGCCGGCGTGACGCGCACGCAGCTGCCGCCCACCGGGCCATGTCGCGCCACCGTGAAAATCCCGAATTCGTCCATCAGCCGCGCCACCAGCGCGTTGTTCTGCTCCGGCTTCGTAAGGCCCTTGATGCGGAACGAGGTGACGGCGCCGTACATGCCCGGCGTATCCGGCGTCAGGATCTCGACCTTGTCCAGGCCGCGCACCTGGCGCACCCAGTAATCGCGCAGGTGGCGCAGCCGCGCGCCCTTGGCGGCGGCGCCGATCTGCGCGTGCATCTGCAGCGCCTTCGGTATCGTCATGATGCTGGCGGCGTTGAGCGTGCCCGAATGCACGCGCGAGCGGATGTCGGTGGCTGGGTAATCGCGATCGCCAAGGTGCACGCCGATGTCGGCCAGCCGCGCCTTGCGCACGTAGATGAAGCCCAGGCCGAGCGGCGCGCCGATCCACTTGTGCAGGTTGCCGCCGATGAAATCGGCTTGCAGTTCGCTGACGCGGAAATCGATCTGGCCCCACGATTGGGCGATGTCGAGGATCACGTCGACGCCGCGCTGTTTGGCCATGCGGGTGATCTCGTCGACCGGGAACACCAGGCCGGTGCGGTGGCTGATGTGGGTCAGCAGCAGCAGGCGCACGCGCGGATGGTCGCGCAGCGCCTGTTCGTAGGCGTCCAGCACCGCCTGGCGCGTCGCCGGCTCGGGGATGCGGATCACGCCCACGCGCGCGCCGCGCCGTTCGGCCAGGTCGTTGATGGCGTAGATCATGGCGTCGTAATCGAGGTCGGCGTGCAGGATGGTGTCGCCGGGCTTGAGCGGCTTGTAGTTGGAGATCAGGTTTTGCAGCGACTCGGTGGCGCCGCGCGTAATCGCGATTTCCTCGACCGGCGCGCCGAGGTGCTGCGCCAGCTGTACGCGGATCGCCTCGATGCCGTCGCGGTCGAACTCGCGCCGCAGGTAGCGCGAGTTGTCGCGGTTCAGCAGGTCGATGTTGCGCTTGAAGTCCTCCGACACCGGCTTGGACATGATGCCGTAGTAGGCGTTCTCCAGGTTGATGAAGTCGGGACTGACCTCGTAGTGGTCGGCGACCTTGCGCCAGTAGGCGTCGTCGTCGGGCGCGGCGGGCGTGGAGGGCAGCGCGGGGACTGCGGCCTGCGCGACCGCGCCATGGGCGGCGGCGAGGGCGGCTGCGGCGTGCAGGAAGGCGCGGCGGGTCGGCAGATCGGGCATGGTCGGTCCGTGGAGTGGGGGAGACCTATTGTAGCCGCCCATCGTGTTTTGATATGTATATCGCGATAAAAGTGATTGGTATTGCGGCGCCGTCGCCGTTAGCATACGGTGGCGCAAACTCATTTATGGAAGAACCCAGATGTCAGCTATCAAACTCGCCATCGTCGGCGTCGGCAAGATCGTGCACGACCAGCACCTGCCGGCCATCGCCGCCAATCCGGACTTCGCGCTGCTCGCCTCGGCCAGCCGCAACAACACCATCGCCGGCCTGCCGGGCTTCAAGAGCATCGAGGAGATGCTGGCCGCCGCGCCGGAGATCGAGGCGGTCTCGCTGTGCATGCCGCCGCAGTACCGCCACGCCGCCGCGCATGCGGCGCTATCGGCAGGCAAGCACGTGTTCCTTGAAAAGCCGCCCGGCGCGACGCTGTCCGAAGTGGCCGACCTGGAAGCGCTGGCCGCGTCCAAGGGGCTGACGCTGTTCACCAGCTGGCACTCGCGCTACGCGCCGGCGGTGCAGCCGGCCAAGGCCTTCCTGGCCGCGCACGCGCCCACCAGCATGCACGTGATCTGGAAGGAGGACGTGCGCCACTGGCATCCGAACCAAGACTGGATCTGGCAGGCCGGCGGTCTGGGCGTGTTCGATCCGGGCATCAACGCGCTGTCGATCGTCACCGAGATCCTGCCGTCGCCGGTGTTCCTGTCCGGGGCCAGCCTGGAGTTCCCCGAGAACCGCGACGCGCCGATCGCCGCCGACTTGCGTTTCCAGGACGCCGGCGCGCTGCGCGTGCATGCGGAATTCGACTGGCGCCAGACCGGCAAGCAAAGCTGGGACATCGTGGTCGAGACGGCGGGCGGCGAGCTAAAGCTCAGCGACGGCGGCGCGCGGCTGTGGATCAATGGCGAGGAACAGCCGCTGGACAAGGAGGCCGAGTATCCGTCGCTGTACCGCCAGTTCGCCGCGCTGGTCAAGGCCGGCCGCTCGGACGTCGACGTCGCGCCGCTGCGCCACGTGGCCGACGCCTTCATGCTGGGCCGCCGCAAGGTGGTCGACGCCTTTTACGATTAAGCGGTGTCGGCGCGCTTCGTGATGAACAGCGAGGTCACCACGCCGACCAGGCAGACGCCGATGACGTAGTAGGCGGGGCCGAGCTTGTCGTTCTTGAGCATCAGGGTGACGAAGATCGGCGTCAGCCCGCCGAAGATGGCGTAGGACAGGTTGTACGAGAACGACAGCCCGGAGAAGCGCACCTGCGCCGGGAAGGCTTGCACCAGCACGCACGGCACCGCGCCGACCACGCCGACGCAGAAGCCGGTGAGCGCGTACAGCGGCAGCAGCAGCTCCGGCTGCGCGGCGATGGTGGTGTAGAACATATACACGCACGCCGACACCAGCAAGCCGCCAAAGGCAAGCACGCGCCGCGCGCCGAAGCGGTCGGCCAGCGCGCCGGCGACGATGCAGCCGAAGGCCAGGCACAGCGTGGCCGCCGTATTCGCTTCCAGCGAGGTGCGGGCGCTGATGTGGTAGAGCTTTTGCAGCAGCGCGGGCGTCATCAGGATCACCACCACGATGCAGGCCGACAGCATCCACGTCAGCAGCATCGACACGGCGACCGCGCCGCGATGCCCGCGCAGCACCGCCTTCAACGGCATCTCGGCCGCCAGCGCCTTGCGCTTCTGCAGCTCGGCGAACACCGGCGTCTCGTGCAGCCAGCGGCGCAGATACATCGCGGCCAGGCCGAAGATCCCGCCAAGTATGAAGGGATAACGCCACGCGCCTGCCACGACCTGCTCCGGCGTGTAGACCGTATTCAGGCCGGTGGCGACCAGGGAGCCGAGCAGGATGCCGACCGTCAGGCCGGCCGTCAGCGTGCCGCAGGCGTAGCCGACGCGGTTGGCCGGCACGTGCTCGGAGACGAACACCCAGGCGCCCGGCACCTCGCCGCCGACGGCCGCGCCCTGCAGCACGCGCATCAGCAACAGCAGCAGCGGGGCGGCCAGGCCGATGCTGGCGTAGGTGGGCAGCAGGCCGATGGCCAGCGTCGGCAGCGCCATCATCAGGATCGACAGCGTGAACATGCGCTTGCGGCCCAGCAGGTCGCCGAAGTGCGCCATGACGATGCCCCCCAGCGGCCGCACCACGTAGCCGGCGGCGAAGATGCCGAAGGTTTGCAGCAGCCGCAGCCAGTCCGGCATCTCCGGCGGGAAGAACAGCTGGCCGATGGCGTTGGCGAAGAAGACGAAGATGATGAAGTCGTAGAATTCGAGCGCGCCACCGAGCGCGGCCAGCGACAGCGTCTTGTAGTCCTGGCGGGTCAGCGGGCGGGCGGCCGTGGTGTCGGTGTTTGGCATGGGCGTTGTGGAAGACGGAAAGCGCCACCCTAGCATAGCAGGCCCATGGCACGCTAGTTGCGGAAGAATCCGCATGCGGGCGGCGCAGTCCTGGCAACCGGACGCCTCTTGCTGCGGTGTAGGCCTGTACGTTGCGCCGTTGCCACGCATGGCGACGGCGCCGGCAGGGCGACGCGCCGATGATGCTGCGCCGCCGTAGAGCCCGGCCGCCAAGGCGGAGAGGCCGTTTTCGACCGGCCACTCATGCTGCGTTGCAATATGAATAAAGCTTTACAAATTCCTACGGTGGGGTAAAGTCGCAGACCAAATGGTAACGCTAACTTCGCGTTGCGGTGATGCATGACGATTTTGACTGATTCAATGGTGCGACTTCGCATCATTTTTTAGATTTAAAATGTTAGCGCTAACTTATCTGGAGCGGTGGATGGAGAGTATTCGTTGGGTGGTGATGGGCGTCAGCGGCTGCGGCAAGAGCACCGTCGGGCAGGCGCTGGCGACGGCGCAGGGCGTGCCCTACGTCGAGGGCGACCAGTTCCATCCCGAGGCCAATGTCGCCAAGATGTCGGCCGGCATGCCGCTCAATGACGATGACCGCGCCGGATGGCTGCTGGCGCTGCAGGCCCAGATCCGCGAAGCGCGCCAGCGCGACGCCGGCCTGGTGCTGTCGTGCTCGGCGCTAAAGCGGCGTTACCGCGATCTGCTGCGCCAGGGCGACCCGGCGCTGCGCTTCGCCCACCTGAGTGGGCCGAAGGAACTGATCGCGGCGCGCATGCAGGCGCGGCAGAACCATTACATGCCGCCTTCGCTGCTCGACAGCCAGTTCCGCGACCTGGAACCGCTGCAGGAAGACGAAGCCGGCATCACGCTCGATATCGGCACCGCCCCCGAAGTGCTGGTGGCGCAGATCTCGGCGACGCTACCAAGCCCGGCTTGACGGGCGGCGCACAAAAAATCACTTCAACCTTAGCAACCATAAAAACAACGCAGCGGGCTGCCGGCAGTACCGCGCACATGAATCAATACTGGAGACTCACATGACTACACTTACTACCCGTAACACCATCATGCGCCTGGCCGTTGCCAGCGCCTGCAGCTGGATCGCCATCAGCGCCCAGGCCCAGCAGGCAGCCGAGCCCGTACCTGCGGCCGCCGACACGGCCGCCGCGCCAGTCGCCGAGGCCGCACCGGAAGCCGCACCCGTCTCGAACGTGGTGACGGTGTCCGGTTCGCGCATCGCCGCGCGCGGCTTCAGCGCGCCGACGCCGACCACCAGCCTCGGTTCCGAAGACCTGGCCAAGAGCGCCCAGCCCAACCTGTTCAACACCATCGCCGAACTGCCGGCGCTGCAGGGCAGCACCGGCCGCACCACCAGCACCAACAGCACCTCCAGCGGCATTCAGGGCCTGAGCTCGCTGTCGCTGCGCGGCCTCGGCCCGATCCGCACGCTGACCCTGCTCGACGGCCAGCGCGTGGTCGGCGCCAACGTCACCGGCGTCACCGACGTCAGCCAGTTCCCGCAGCTGCTGGTGAAGCGGGTCGACGTGGTCACCGGCGGCGCCTCGGCGTCGTACGGCTCGGACGCCATCGGCGGCGTGGTCAACTTCGTCACCGACAAGAAGTTCGAAGGCTTCAAGGCCAACGTCGAAGGCGGCATGACCAAGTACCACGACGACAAGAACGGCACCTTGCAAGCGGCCTGGGGCAAGTCCTTCATGGACGACCGTCTGCACGTGACGGCCAGCGGCGAATACGGCCGCGAGAAGGGCATCGACGCGCCGGGCTTCGGCGAAGTCGGCCCGAACGGCCGCACCTGGTACAAAAACACCGCTTACCAGGTCCGTCCGATCGGCCAGACCAACGACGGCAAGCCGCAATACACGGTCATCGACCACGCCCAGCAATTCCAGTACGCCAAATACGGCCTGATCACCAACGGCCCGCTGCAAGGCACGGCCTTCGGCCCGGGCGGCACGCCGTACCAGTTCAACTACGGTTCGGGCGGCAAGCCGACCGGCACCGGCTCGGTGACCGGCTGCGTCAACCCGTTCTGCGTTGGCGGCGACCTGAGCGGCAGCGTCGGCGCCGGCACCAACCTGGCGATGGACCTGACGCGCCAGGTGGGCTACACCCGCGTCGGCTTCGACATCAACCCGGACCATGAAATCTACATGACCGCCAACTTCGGCAAGGTCAAGTCCGAGTTCACGCCGAATCCGGGCGCGGCCAAGAACGCCAACCTGACGGTCCAGTGCGACAACCCGTACCTGCCGGCGTCGATCGTCGCCGCGTGCGCGGCCAACAAGATCACCAGCTTCCAGTACGGCACGTCGAACGCCGAATTCCCGCGCAACATCAACGTCCACCCGACCCGCGAAATGCAGCGTCTGGTTCTGGGCGGCGACGGCAAGTTCCAGTTGGCCGGCAAGGAATGGTCGTACGACGCCTACGCCGAATACGGTCAGAACAAGACCGACATCATCGTTCACGACATCACGCTCAACAGCCGCTACAACGCCGCCATCGACGCGGTGCGCGCACCGGACGGCTCGATCGTCTGCCGCAACCCGGTCGCCGCCGCTTCCGGTTGCGTGCCGCTCAACATCATCGGCGACGTCGCCATCAATCCGGCCGCGTTCGCTTACATCGCGCCGGAAAACGGTCCGCAGCAGCACACCAAGCAAACCCAGCAGGTCGTCAGCTTCAACATCAACGGCGAAGCGTTTGAAACCTGGGCCGGCCCGATCGCCGTCGCCACCGGCGCCGAATACCGCCGCGAGCACTACACCGTGACCGGCGATCCGTACGGCGCCGGCGTTTCCGACATCAGCCCGAACTCGACCGCCTATCCGGCCGATCCGCTGCTGAACGCGCCGGTCGGCAACAACTGGTACGCCGGTAACTACCACAACGGTTCGGGCACCTACGACGTCAAGGAAGCTTACCTGGAGCTGAACGCGCCGGTGCTGAAATCGGCGACCTGGGGCGAGGCCAACCTGAACGTGGCAGCCCGCGAAACCGTCTACAGCACCTCCGGCAACGCCAAGACCTGGAAGCTGGGCGGCACCTGGAAGACCGGCATCGACGGCCTGCGCCTGCGCGCGGTCACCTCGCATGACGTGCGCGCGCCGAACTTGAGCGAGCTGTACGCCGCGCCGGTGGTGGTCAACAACGTGGCGAACTACAACGGCGCCGCCGTGTCGTTCCAGCAGCGCACCGTCGGCAACACCAAGCTGCGTCCTGAAGAAGCGCGCAACACCGTGGTCGGCATCGTCATGACCCAGCCGAAATGGGCGCCGGGCTTCAGCGCTTCGGTCGACTACTTCGACATCAAGGTCAACGGCGTGATCTCGGCGCTGACCGCGCAGCAGGAAATCGACCTGTGCTCGGCCGGCAACCAGGAAGTCTGCGGCGCGATGTCGCTCAACAACGCCAACGCCGCCAACAACTTCGTCACGGTGCAGGCGTTCAACCTGGCGTCGCTGCGCAACAAGGGCTTCGACCTGGAAGCGTCCTACCGCATGAACCTGAAGGACTACGGCCTTCCTGGCCGCCTGACCTTCCGCGGCCTGGCCACGCGCACCATCAGCTTCCTGACCGATCCGGGCGTCGTCGGTACCATTCCATCGGAAGCGGCCGGCAACAACCTGGGCGGCACGCCGAAGTGGAAGGGCCTGTTCACGCAATCGTGGGACACCGACAAGTACAGCATGACGCTGAGCGAGCGCTGGATCAGCAAAGGCGTGTACAGCAACGAGTTCATCGAGTGCCAGACCAATTGCCCGGTCTCGACGATCACCCATGCGACGATCTTCAACAACCAGATGAGCGGCGCGTTCTACGTCGACCTGGGCGGCAGCATGAAGATCGCCGACAAGACCACGGCGTACTTCAAGATCGACAACATCGCCAACCGCGATCCGGTCGCCGCGCCGCAGACCAACCTGAGCTTCGCGATCAACCCGACCCTGTACGACGTGCTGGGCCGTGTGTACCGCGCTGGTGTGCGCTACAACTTCTAAGCGCACCCCGCCATGAGCATCATCAGTCCGTTGGCGTCGTTCTTCGGAGTGACGCCCGCTGCGTGGGCTTTGATCGCCGTCGCCTTCTCGGTCGGCTTGCTGACCTTGCTGATCGCCTGGGGCAAGGTCCAGCCGCTGCTGGCCTTCGTGGCGGCGGCGCTGGCGGCGGCGCTGCTGCTCGGCATGCCGCTGGAGAGCATCCCCAAGTCGATCGACAAGGGGATAGGCGATCTGCTCGGCTCGCTGATCGTCATCGTCTGCCTGGGCGCCGTGTTCGGCAAGCTGATCGCCGACAGCGGCGCCGCCCAGCGCATCGCCAGCTACCTGATCGGCGTGTTCGGTTCCGCAAGGATGCCGGTCGCGCTGACCCTGACCGGCTTCGTCGCCGGCATTCCCCTCTACTACAACGTCGGCTTCGTGCTGTTGGTGCCGCTGGTGTTCTCGCTGGTCTACCAGAGCGGACGGCCGGCGGTGGCGCTGGCCATTCCGCTGCTGGCCGGGCTGTCGATCGCGCACGGCTTCCTGCCGCCGCATCCATCGCCGACCGCGCTGGTGGCGCAATTCCACGCCGACATGGGCCGCACGCTGTTCTACGGCCTGATTGTCGCCGTGCCGACGCTGATCCTGGCCGGCCCGGTGTTCGCGATGACGCTCAAGCGCATCAAGAGCGAGCCGGCGCCGCTGTTCCGCGCCGGCCTGCGCGACGAGGCTCAATTGCCGGGCGTGTTCAACAGCTTCGCCACGGCGTTGCTGCCGGTGTGGCTGCTGGCCGCCGCGACCGGGCTGACGATGCTCAACATCACCGATCCGGCCATGAAGTCGCTGGTGCAGTTCCTCGCCAATCCCATGATCGTCATGCTGATCGCACTGGCGGTGGCGGTGGTGAGCTTGGGCGTGGCGCGCGGCCAGCGCGTGCAGGACCTGATGGCCGGCGCGCAGGACGCGATGCGCGACATCGCGCCTATCCTGCTGGTGATCGCGGGGGCGGGCGCCTTGAAGCAGGTGCTGGTCGATTCCGGCGTCAGCGCGCAGCTGGGCACCCAGCTGGGCGCCTTGCCGGTGCCGCCGCTGGTGCTGGGCTGGCTGGTGGCGACCCTGATCCGTATTTGCCTCGGCTCGGCCACGGTGGCCGGATTGACGGCGGCCGGCATCGTCGCGCCGGTGGTGCAAAGCTCCGGCATCGATCCCAGCCTGATGGTGCTGGCGATCGGGGCCGGCAGCTTGATGTGCAGCCATGTGAACGATTCCGGCTTCTGGATGTTCAAGGAATATTTCGGGCTGTCGCTGAAGGATACCTTCCGTTCGTGGACGCTGATGGAAACGCTGGTAGGCGTGTTCGGACTTGTTTTCGTACTGCTCCTTTCTGTCTTGATTTAACTTCGGGATAAACACAGATGAAACTCATTTTGAAAAACGCTGTCCTCGCGGCGGCGGTGTTGTGCGCGCCGCTTTCCGTGCAGGCCGCTTCGGTGTCGGCCTACGTGTCGATGCCGGACGACCCGCGCGCGGTGACGGTCAAGGCCGTCGGCGACGGCCGCAGCGACGACACCGACGTGATCCAGGCCGCCATCAACAAGGCTTCCAACAACGGCGAGGGCGGCGTGGTGTTCCTGCCGTCCGGCCGATATCGTATTACACGGACCATTTTGGTACCGCTATCAGTGCGCGTCTACGGCGTCGGCCCGACCCGGCCGGTGTTCGTGCTGGCGGCCAATACGCCGGGCTACCAGAAGGGCGTCGCCAACATGGTGGTGTTCACGGGCGGCGACCAGTACACGGTCGGCAAGGTGCCGGTGCCGGTGGCCAGCGCGGTGCCGTTCAGCGAGAACGTGCGCGACGCCAACTCGGCCACGTTCTATTCGGCGATGAGCAATATCGACTTCGAGATCGGCGACGGCAATCCGGCGGCGGCGGCGGTGCGGCTGCGCACGGCGCAGCACTCCTACCTGAGCCATATGGATTTCCACATCGGCTCCGGCCTGGCCGGCGTCTACATGGTCGGCAACCAGAGCTTCGATCTGAAGTTCTACGGCGGCCGCTACGGCATCCTGTCGGAGAAGACTTCGCCGGCGTGGCAGTTCACGCTGATGGACTCGACCTTCGAAGGCCAGCGCGACGCCGCGATCCGCGAGCATGAGGCCGGCCTGACGCTGGTGAACGTCGCGATCCGCAACACGCCGGTTGGCATCGAGATCGACCGAGGCTATGGCGACTGGATGTGGGGCAAGAACGTACGCTTCGAGAACGTGTCGAAAGCGGCCGTGGTCATCAGCAACGAGGACAACGTCTATACCCAGGTCGGCTTCGACAACGCGCTGCTGCGCAACGTGCCGACCTTCGCGCGCTTCCGCGACAGCGGCAAGACCATCGCCGGCAGCGGGCCGGTCTACCAGGTCAGCGAATTCAACTACGGCCTGATGCTGCCTGGCCTGGGCCAGACCGGCAAGTTCGCCACCAACATCAAGGCCGCCGCGATCAAGGCCATGCCGGCCGCGCCGGCGCCGGTGATGCGCACGCTGCCGTCGACCAGGCAGTGGGCCAACGTGCGCAGCTACGGCGCGGTCGGCGACGGCCAGACCGATGACACGGCGGCGGTGCAGAAGGCCATCGACGCCAACCGCGTGGTCTACCTGCCGCAGGGCTTCTACCAGGTCAACGACACCATCCGCATGAAACCGGACACGGTGATCATCGGCCTGCACCCGGGCGTGACGCAGCTGATGCTGCCGAACGGCTCGCCGGCCTACGCCGGCGCCGACGGTCCGAAAGCGCTGCTGGCCAGCGCCAAGGGCGGCGACGCCATCGTCACCGGCTTCGGCCTGGCGACCGGCGAAGTCAACCCGCGCGCCACCGCGCTGCTGTGGAAGGCGGGCGCCGATTCGGTGGTGGACGACATCCGCATCCAGGGCGGCCACGGCACCCGGCTGTACGACGGCAAGCGCCGCGACCCGTACCAGAAGAGCGCCAACTTCGATCCTACCGCGCACTGGGACCGCCAGTACCCGAGCATCTGGGTGACCGACGGCGGCGGCGGCACTTTCACCGGCGTGTGGTCGCCGAGCACCTTCGCGCAGGCCGGCTTCTACGTCTCCGACACCAGGACGCCGGGCAAGGTCTACGAGCTGTCGGCCGAGCACCACATCCGCGCCGAGATCGTGCTCGATAACGTCGAGAACTGGGAATTCCTCGCGCCGCAGACCGAGCAGGAAGTGCGCGACGGCATGGACGCGGTCTCGCTGGAGATCCGCAACTCGCGCAATCTGTCGTTCGCCAACTACCACGCTTACCGCGTGACGCGCTCGATCAAGCCGGCCGTGTCGGCGGTCAAGGTGACCAACTCCAGCGACATCCGCTTCCGCAATGTGCACGTCAACGCGGAAAGCGGCTTCGCCACCTGCGACGACAACGGCTGCGGCACGTATCTGCGCGCCAGCAAGTATCCGTTCGAGAACACGCTGCAGGATCTGACCCACAAGCTGGAGGTGCGCGAGCATGAGTTCGCGATGCTCGATATCGGCTCGGCGCCGCCGGCAGCCGCTTCTGCCATGACGTCGGCGCCGGCGCACCGCGTCGACAAGCTGGAAGAGGGCTTCTACTCCATCGCCGGCGGCGCCGTCGACGCCAAGGGCAGGCTGTACTTCGTCGACCGCCGCTTCAACCGTATCTACCGCTGGTCGAAAGATCAGGGCCTGTCGGTGGTGCGCGACGCGCCGCTCGATCCGGTCAACCTGGCGTTCGACAAGAGCGGCGCGCTGATGGTGCTGTCGTCGCACGGCATCGAGGGCACGGTGTACTCCTTCCATCCCGACCAGCCGGCCGGCCCGGTCACGGTGATCAAGCCGACGCCCGTGAAAACCAACGCCGGCGCGCGCACCGTGGTGCCGGTCAACTTCTGGCAGAACGGCGAGTTCCGCGACCAGCTCAATCCGGACACCTACGAATTCACCACGCTGGCCGAGATGTTCGCCCGCGACGTCGGCTTGCCGAAGCAGCGCGAATACGTCTCGCCGGACGGCAGCCTGGTGCTGCCGGCCTACCGCGTCTTCAAGCAGGGACCGAACGACCACCTGGGCTTCCGCTTCTCCGACTCGCTCGACACGCACGGGCTGGTGTCGGCGGGCGCCGACGGCCGCGTGGTGTTCACCAACGGTTCCGAGAACCGCACCTTCAGCGGCGTGATCGGGCAGGGCGGCGCCATCACCGGCCTGAAGCTGGCGGCCAATCGCGGCGGCGAAAGCGCGGCGGTCGACGCGGCCGGCAACGTGTATGTCGCCAACGGCCAGGTCTTCGTCTATGCGCCGGACGGCAAGGAAATCGGCCGCATCGACGTGCCCGAACGTCCGCTGCAGCTGATCTTCGGCGGCGCCGACGGCAAGACCCTGTTCATCCTGACCCACCATTCACTGTACGCCACGGGAGGCATCTGATGCGCATGCAATCGATAGCGGTATTATTGCTGGCGCTGTGCGGCCAGGCCGGCGCGCAGCAGGCGGCGGCGCCGGTATTTTCGCTGTGGCCGGAAGGCGCCCCCGGCGCCGAAGCCCGCCGCGCCGAGCCGGAGAAGGTGGAGAACACCTATGTCAGCAACATCCACAATCCGTCGCTGACGGTGGTCAGGGCCAACCCGCGCCACGCCAACGGCGCGGCGGTGATCGTGGTGCCGGGCGGCGGCCACCGCATGCTGGTGTGGAATAACGAAGGCATGGTCGCGGCCAAGTCGCTCAACCGCGTCGGCGTCACCGCCTTCGTGCTGAAGTACCGGCTGGCGCGCGATCCGGGCGCCAGCTACAGCATCGAGAACGACGCCGCCGCCGACCTGCGGCGCGCGGTGCGCTGGGTGCGCGCGCATGCGGCCGAGTATGGCGTCGACCCGCACCGGCTTGGCGTGATGGGCTTTTCGGCCGGCGGCGAGCTGGTGTCGCTGGTGGCCGACAATCCCGAGCCGGGCTTGCCGGCCAGGCAGGACGCGGTCGACAAGCTGAGCGCGCGGCCGGACTTCCAGGTGCTGGTGTATCCGGGACCGCTGGGCGTGCCGGCCAGGTCGGTGCAGAACGCGCCGCCGGCCTTCATCGTGGCCGGCTCGCTGGATAAATGCTGCATGCCGCCGGCGCTGGGTTTGTACCAGCAACTGGTGGGGGCGGGCGTGTCGGCCGAGCTGCATCTGTATGCTGAGACCGACCATGCCTTCAACATGGGGCAGCGGTCGGAGCGTCTGTCCGATGTGCACTGGCCGGACCGCCTGGCGGACTGGCTCAGCGACAGCGGCTGGCTGATCCCGCACGACGGCAAGGCGCCGCTGGGCGTGCCGTCGCCGGCGCAGTAATGCCGGCTTAGTGCTCGAAGCGTCGGCGGATTTCGCTGACGTTGCGGCCGACCTCGCGCATCACCTGGAGCAGCTTGGAAGGCGGCACATCGAACTCCCTGGCCCAGTAGCGGATTTGCAGCGCTTGCTGCGGATCGATGGTGCGGATGTTGCGGTAGTGGGAAGCTGCGGTCTGGACTTGCATGATGGTATCTATGAATAGTGCTCGGGACCATCATGCTGCCAGCTTGCGCCATCGTGTTCCGTGCTCTGGCGCACATGGGAACCCATTCCGCCCTGAGTGGGGCAACGCACGGTGGGGTCTGCTATACAATCGCAGAATGGTGTCTTATTATTTCCCCTGATCCAGGAGTCTGCGATGTCCACCACCCATACCTTCCGTCCCGATTACGTCGGCGCCGAAGTCGTCGAAGCCGGCATAGAAGTTGCCGACCGTAAAGGCGCCGACAGCGCCGCCGCCTATCTCAGCCAGCGGGGCGTCACCGAAGACGTGATCCAGCGCGTGGTCTCCGAACCCGGCCAGCGCCGCAACCCTGGCCGCCTGCGCAGCCGCGACGAACGCCTGATCGAAGAAGGCAGCCGCTTCAAATTCAAAGTGTGATCTATCAACGTAGGACTGGGACCACAGCAGTCTATGTTCCCAGCCTACATATAGCTTGTAGGTGCTCCTATAAGCCAGCGCACATAGCGGGGATATAGTGTTGTTCATCAGGTCGTCGTGACCAACAACACTTACAAGATAGAGGCCCGCTATGCAACAAGCTACCCAGACCATCGTTTCCGCCAACGCACTGCGCGCAATGCAGCCAGAAGCCAGCGCGCCTGTGATCAGCCTGACCGGCTGCCAGCAGAACGAACTGCTGCGCGCTTTGTCGCGTGAAGAGCTGGTCGGCTTGTTCGTCCACCTGGACCTGGTGCCGCTGGCCGCCGGCAAGCACTTGTTCGATTTCGGCGACAAGATGGAATACGCCTACTTCCCGACCAACGCCATCGTCTCGCTGCAATACATCACCGAAGACGGCGGCGCGGCGGAAATCGCCGTGGTCGGCCGTGAAGGTGTGGTCGGCGTCTCGATGTACGAAACCGAACGCGCCAACTGCTCGGCGGTCGTGCAAAGCGCCGGCTACGGCTACCGCATCAAGGCGTCCGTGCTGCGTGAAGCCTTCTTCAGCGGCGGCGCACTGGCGCAGCAGCTGATGCGCCACACCAGCGCGCTGTTCGCCCAGTTGGCGCAGACGGTAGCCGGTGTGCGCCATGGCAGCATCGAGCAGCGCCTGTGCCGCTGGCTGCTGGAACGCCTGGACCGTTCCCTGTCCAACGAATTGAAAGTCACGCAGGAGATGATCGCCAACATGCTGGGCGTGCGCCGCGAGAGCATCACCTGCTGCGCCGGCAAGCTGCAGGAAGAGGGCTTGATCGAATACCGCCGCGGCACCGTCACCGTGATCGACCGCGCCGCGATGGAACGCCGCGCCGGCGGTTGCTATTCCCCGAACTGCTAATCCTTGCGGTTAGTGCAGATACCGCGGCGCATGCTGGAGCTCTTCCAGCTTGCGCTGCACCAGCATGTACCAAGCCTGCGCCCAACGCGACGCCCTTTCCGATTCCGCCACCGAAGTCGCCGTCACGGTCCGCCGCACGGCCAGCATCTGCCGGTGCAGCGCGTAGGCCGCCGGATGTGGTTTTCTGGGCTTGCTTGAGGTGATGTGCGAAGTATCCATGGCTTTATTTTGCGCCGGCGTACCTGCAGCGGCTGTACGCTGCCACACTTTGACGGCAAGCCCGGTATCCCCCCCTTAGGTTCCATATCCAAGTCCGTATGCCCGTGGCATGCTTGGGTAGTGAGGTCCAACCCAGGGGCGGCGATGAAAAACAATAGCAAAAAATCCATCCACTATCCGGCCGCGCTGCTGGCCTGCCTGTGGGCGCCGGCCGCGATGGCGCAAAGCGGCGTCACCGTGTATGGCTTGCTCGATACCGGCCTGGCGCATCTCACCAACGTCAACGCCGCCGGCGACAGCGTCACCAAGATGCCGACGCTGACCGGTTCCTTCCCCTCGCGCCTCGGCTTTCGCGGCATCGAGGACCTGGGCGGTGGACTGTCGGCGGTGTTCACGCTGGAGTCGGGCCTGTCGCTCGACACCGGGGCGATGGCGCAGGGCGGCCGCCTGTTCGGGCGTCAGGCCTCGGTCGGCCTGAAGGGGGACTTCGGCACCGTGTCGCTGGGGCGGATGATCAACATGACCTACGTGGCGACGCTGAAATCGGACATCATGGGGCCGAACCTGTTCGGCATCAGCAGCATCGACCCGTATTTACCGAACGCGCGCAGCGACAACGCCGTCGGTTATCTCGGCAATTTTAATGATTTCGTCATCGGCGCCACCTATAGCACCGGGCGCGATGCGTCGGCCGCCGGCGGCCCGTCCGCCACCGGCTGCCCCGGCGAGGCGCCCGGCAACGCCAGGGCCTGCCGCCAGGCCACCGGCCTGCTCGGCTACGAGACGCCGCTGTTCGGCGTGAACGCCTCCTACGATATCTTGTACGGCAACGCCGGCGCCGCCAACGGCCTGACCTCCAGCGACAACAGCGACAGGCGCGTCACCGCCAACGCCTATTTCAAGGCGGGGCAGCTCAAGGTGGGCGGCGGCGTGGTCGACCGCACCACGCGCGCCGCCACCGGGGTGACCGATTCGGATCTGTACTTCCTCGGCATGAGCTATCCGGTCACGCCGCTCACCACGCTCGATGCGCAGGTCGCGCGCAAGGACGTCAAGCGCAGCGACGCCGACGCCACGCTGCTGGTGGCGCGCCTGACCTATTATTTTTCCAAGCGCACCGCCGCGTATGGCGGCGTTGGCCGCATGAAGAATTCCGGCCTGTCGGCCATCGCGCTCGACGCCGGCGGCACCGTCGGCATCGGCAAGACGCAGACCGGCGTCATGGCCGGCCTGCGTCATCTGTTCTAGGCGCCCGCCTATTTGCGGATGTAAATGCCGACGCCGACGAAGTACTTGTCGGTGGCCTTGCGGACGTACGAGGACTTCGGCTCCAGCGCCTTGCTGAGCGGATTGATCCAGGTGTAATCGACCCAGCCGGTCTTGCCGGACATGGCCAGGTCGCGCATCTCCTTGGAGAAGTACTTGCCGTTGGCGTCGCGCAGCTGCAGCATCTCCTTGCCGTTCATCTTGGGGTTGGTGGCGTGGCAGGTCATGATCAGATCGGCGTCCTGTACGAACACATACAACTCGCCCTGGATGTAGCCGCCGGCCGGATCGGCGAAGTCCTTGCAGGCGGCTTCCACACCTTTCTTCTGGATGTTGGCGACGGCCTTGTCGACCAGCGCGATCGCCTCCGGCTTGCCGTTCTGCGCCAGCGCCGGCAAAGCGGCGGTCAGCACCAGCGCCGCCGTCAGATGGGTAAGGTTCATCGTCTCTCCTGTGTGGTTGGGTGTAGTGATGCCCCATGCTAGCGGAAGCCATAAGCGCTGCACATCTGCCTCCAGTCGCATTGCGGATAAATGGAAAGCGCATAACCAAGCGTGTTTATATTTGTTTTGCCCAGCGTTTGACGCCGGTATAGTTCGATGAGAATAACCCACACAGGGATGGCAGATGGTGAAGCACATATATCAGGCGCTGGCCGCGTTATCGGTCGGCGCGATCGCGGCGGGGCAGGCGCAGGCGCAGGAATCGAGCCAGATCGAGCGGGTCGAAGTGACCGCGACCCGCTCCGCCGGCGCGGTCGACGTGCAGCAGGTGCCCGCCGCGATCACCGTGCTCAAGCCGGACGGCCTGACCCGCTACGGCCAGGGCAACCTTGCCGACATCGCCAACCTGGTGCCGGCGATGTCGCTGCAGGAGCAGGGGCCGGGCGTCAACAACATCACCATGCGCGGCCTGATCGTGCGCGGCATCGTGCCGTCGGAAGTGCAGGATGCCTCGCTGGTGGCGGTCTATATCGACGACATGCCGGTGACGCTGAAGTCTTCCAATCCCGATCTGAAAGTGCTGGACCTGGAACGGGTCGAAGTGCTGCAAGGCCCGCAGGGAACGCTGTTCGGCGCCGGCGCCATGGCCGGCGCGGTGCGCCAGATCACGCAGAAGCCGGACCTGTCCGACCTGTTCGGGACGGTGGAGGCGGTCGGCTCCAGCACCTCCGGCTTCGGCGGCGGCAATCACAATCTGCGCGGCATGGTCAACCTGCCGCTGAAGGCCGACGTGCTGGGCCTGCGCCTGACCGGCTACACCGGCCGCGACTCCGGCTATATCCGCAACCAGGTCACCGGCGGCACCACCAACGCGGCATCGACCAACCAGGCCCGCGCCGCGCTGCGCCTGCGCGCTTCGCCGGACCTGGTGGTGGACGCCAGCATCACCGCCTCCAACATCAAGGCCGGCATCAACGACGCGTATGCGGGGCTGGCGCCGTTCACCACCTTCGCGCTGCTGCCGCAGACCAGCAACGACAAGCTGCAGCTGTATAACCTGGGCGTGAGCTATGACCTCGGCGGCGCGCAGCTGGTGTCGTCGACCTCCTACCTGCACCGCGACACGCTGTATGTGACCTCGGCCCAGTACCCGGCCACCGCCTTCATCTTCGGCGGCCAGAACCCGCTGATGAAGGCCGCCTATGTGATCGGCAACGCGGTGCAGGACTTCGCGCAGGAGTTCCGCGTCAACTCGAAAGGCGACGGCCCGCTGAAATGGACCGCCGGCGCCTTCTTCGAACGTGGCCGGCGCGACACCCGCCAGGACGAACCGACCGAAGGTTTCGATAAACGCTACGCCGAGACCCGCAACTTCCCCGGCTATAACTCGCAGACCAACGAACTGGCCTTCGACCCGGACGACTTCTTCTCCGGCCAGCAAAACACCGATTCGCGCCAGGCCGCCCTGTTCGCCGAAGCCACCTACACCGTCCTCGAAAAGCTGGACCTCACCGCCGGCGTGCGCCTGTTCCGCGGCACCCAGGATTTCGACCTGCGTTTCGGCGGCTTGTTCGGCAACCTGGTCAACGCCACGCCGGCGTCGCCGGTCGGCGTGCCCACCCTCAGCAACAGCAGCGCCACCGCGCGCGGCGCCAATCCGCGCTTCGCTGCCGCCTACCATATCGATCCGGACCGGATGCTGTATGCCTCGGTGGGCAAGGGCTTCCGCTACGGCGGCAACAATCAGCCGGTGCCGTTCAACTTCTGCGGCATCAACGCGCCGTCCACCTTCGCGCCGGACAGTCTGTGGAACTACGAGGTCGGCTCCAAGAACACGCTGTTCGACCGCCGCGTCACGCTGAACGCCAACGTCTACCGCATCGACTGGAAGAACGTCCAGGTCTTCAACCGCCTGCCGTGCACCTACTACTTCACGCAGAACGCGGGCAAGATCCGCAGCGAAGGCCTGGAGCTGGAGACGGCCGTCAAGCTGACGCGCCGCGCATCGATCGGCTTGAGCGGCGCCTACAACCACGCCTACGCCGCCCGCACCGTGGTCACCGGCATCGCCGCGCAGAACATCCCGGAAGGCAGCCGCGCGCCGTACGCGCCGCGCATCGCCGCCACCGCGACCGCCAGCTACAGCATTCCGCTGCAGGGCGCCGACGAGATCGCGCTGTTCGCCAGCTATGCGCATCGCGGCAGCGCCTACACCAACTTCGCGCCGGCGCAGGGCGGATATGCGGAGATTCCGTCGTCGAACACGGTCAACGCCACCGCCGTCTACAAGACCGGCGCGTATGAATTCGGCCTGTTCGGCACCAACCTGACCAACGGCGCCAAGGTCAGCGACGTCACCCCGAACACCATCGCCATCCAGCCGGGAGACCTGCAGTATATGGTGCGTCCACGAACGGTGGGCCTGCGTGTCAAGGCGCGCTTCTGACATGGCTTCCGAATACGTCGATCCACGACAGCGGGCGGAAATCGCCGCCGAGCGCGGACGCCTGCTGTGGCTGGGCGAATGGCCGACCTGGCTGCTGATCGTCGCGATCCACGGCGGCTGGCTGGCGACGCTGGCGTTCCGCCCGCAGCTCGGCGATATCGCGGCCACGCTGCTGATGATCTGGTGGTGCGCGTGGTACATGTCGCTGCAGCACGAGCTGATACACGGCCATCCGACGCCGTGGGCCTGGGTCAACCGGCTGTTCGGCTACGTCCCGCTGGCGGTGTGGTATCCGTACGGCTTGTACCGTGAAAGCCATCTGCGGCACCACAACGATTTCCATCTGACGATGCCGGCGCTCGACACTGAGAGCAACTACGTTTCTCCCGCCGCCTGGGCTGGCATGGGCAAGCCGCTGCGCGCGCTCCTGTGGTTCAACAAGACCTTCTGGGGCCGGATGCTGGTCGGTCCCGCCATCGCCATCGTCGGCGCGTGGAGCGAGGCGCTGCGCCAGCCGCTGCGCGGCGACTGGCGCCATGTGCCGATGTGGCTCGGCCATTTCGCCATGCTGGCGGCGCTGCTGTGGTGGATCCGCTCGGCGTTCGGCATGTCGCCGCTGTGGTATCTGCTGGCGATTTCATACCCGGCGCAATCGCTGGCGATGGTGCGTTCCTATTACGAGCATCGCCCTGCGTCGGAGCACAAACAGCGTATAGTGATCAACGAGGCGGGGTTTGTGTTTCGCCTGCTGTTCCTGAATAATAACCTGCACCTGGTGCACCACGATCTGCCATCGCTGCCGTGGTATCTGCTGCCGCGCGTCTATCAAGCGCGCCGGCAGACCTATAATTCGCGCAGCGGCGGCTTTCATGTCGGAGGCTATGGAGAACTGATGCGCCGCTTCGGTTTCCGCGCCATCGACGCGCCGGTGCACCCGCATATGCCCGAGTAGACCATGACCTGGAAAGTAGCGCTGCCGATGTACAACCTCTCGCCACGCCTGCAGCAAGCGTGGGAGGCGTTGCTCGGCGCGCTGCTGGATGAGCTGGATCTGCACGCCGATGTGGAGCTGGTGCGCTCGCCGCCGTTGCCGGCGTTCTGGCTGCGGCCCGATATGCTGCTCAGCCAGACCTGCGGCTATCCGTACATGACGCAGCTGCGCGACCGCGTCACGCTGGTCGCCACGCCGGCATTCGATTTCCCCGGCTGCGAAGGCAGCGATTATTCCAGCGTCATCGTGGCGCGCGCCGGCGGCGCGATCGCCGCCCTGGCCGATGCGCGCGATCGCGTCGCGGCGGCGAACGACGCCCACTCCAACAGCGGCATGAACCTGCTGCGTCACGCGGTGGCGCCGCTGGCGCGCGACGGCCATTTCTTCGACAGGGTGACATGGTCCGGCAGCCACGCCGCCAGCCTGCGCATGGTGCGCGACGGCGATGCCGACGTTGCCGCCATCGATTGCGTCACCTACGGGTATATCAAGGAAGAGGATCCGGCCAGCCTGGAAGGCATCGCGGTGCTGGGTCATTCGGTGTCCGCGCCCGGTCTGCCGCTGGTCGCGGGGAAGGCGGTGCCGGCGCAACTGCTGGCGCGGTTGCGTTCCGGCCTGACCGCGCCGGGGGCGGCGGTGGCGGGACATATGCGGGAGCTGCACATCCTCGCCTTCGAGCACCGCGCCGATGCGGACTACCGGCGCATCATGCAACTGGAAGTTGAGGCCTGCGCCGCCGGATATCCCTCGCTAGCCTAGTTCTTGCGCCACAGCGGCACGGCGGTCGCGTCCAGCTTGCGCGGCAGCAGGCCTTCGCCGAAGAAGGCGTCGGCGATCTTCTGCTGTTCGCCCAGCGCCTCCTTCAGCACCGGCCGCACTTCGTAGCTGCGGCGGCTGTTGGCCAGTTCCACCGTCTTCACATCCAGCCCCCAGGCCGGCGCCAGCAGCTCGGCCGCTTCCTTCGGTGATTGCTTGACCCACTTGCCGGTCTTGTTCAGCGCCTCGAACACCACCGCCAGCACATCCGGCCGCGCGGCCGCGTAGGCGGTAGAGGCCAGATAGTAGCGCTGGTAGTCGGCGACGTTGCGGCCGTCGGCCAGGATGCGGATGCTGGACTGGTTCTGCACCCCGGCCAGGAACGGATCCCAGGTCACCCATGCGGCCACGCTGCCGCGTTCAAAGGCGGCGCGGCCGTCGGCCGGCGTAAGGTAGGCCGCCTCGATATCCTTGAAGCGCAGGCCGGCATTTTCCAGCGCGGCGATCAGCAGGTAGTGGCTGCCGGCGGCCTTGGTCACGGCGATCTTCTTGCCTTTCAAATCCGCCACCGATTTATACGGCGCATCGGCGCGCACCACGATGGCTTGCGCGGACGGCGACGGCGCTTCCTGCGCGAAGTAAGTCAGCTGCGCGCCGGCCGCCTGGGCGAACACCGGGACCGTATCCGCCACGTCGGCGCTCAGGTCGACGCCGCCGACGTTAAGCGCCTCCAGCAGCGGCAGGCCGCTGGAGAATTCGTGCCAGGTGATCTTCACGCCCAGCGGCGCCAGGTCTTGCTCCAGTTGGCCGCGCAACTTGAGGATGGTCAGCAGCGTGGATGATTTCTGGTAGCCGATGCGCAGCGTGGCGTTGGGCTTTTGCGCCAACGCCGTCAACGGCAGCAAGGCTAGCAGGGCGATCAGGGTGCGGCGGCGCAGCTGGGACATGGTAACTCCGGTGGGTGGATATCGTCTGATTGTAGGTCGCCGCGCCGGCCGCCGGAACGAATGCTTTCGCGCTTGCATATAGCGTTTGCGGATATCCATGGCCTTGCCGGCTGATGCTAAGATGTGATCTTCTCGCATAATTACCTGGCACCTTTATGAAAATAGATGACATCAGCGCTTTCGTCGCGGTCGTGCGCAACCACTCGGTCAGCGCGGCCGCCGATGCATTGGGCTTGACGCAATCGGCGATCACCCGCCGGGTGCAGAATCTGGAGCAGGCGCTGGGCGTTGAACTGCTGGACCGCAGCGTCAAGCCGCCCAAGCCCAGTGCGATGGGCAAGCAGGTGTTCGACCAGTGCGCGCGGTTGCTGCTGGAAGTGGACCGGCTGCGCGACCTGGTGCAAGAGGATCATGCGCCGACCGGCGTGTTCCGCATCGGCGTGATCCAGACCATCGGCGACGTCGTGCTGCTCGATACGCTGCAAAAACTCAATCGAACCTTCGACGGCCTGCAGACGGAGGTGACTTCCGGCTGGGGATCGCAGCTGGTGCAACGCGTGGCCAATGCGGAAATCGACGCGGCGGTGGCGCTGTTCCCGGCGACGAAGGTATTTCCGGACGGGCTGCGCGGCCGTACGCTTGGCCGCATCGAGCTGGTGGTGGTTGCGCAAAAGGGTTCCATGCCCAAGCGCGCCTACAAGCTGCGCGATGTGTTCAACACCGGCTGGGTGCTCAACCCGGACGGTTGCGGCTTCCGCGCCGGCTTGGCGCGGGCGCTGGCGGAGCAGGGGCTATCGTTCAAGATCAACCTGGAAAGCTTCGGCACCGACCTGCAACTGGGACTGGCCGCCAACGGCGTCGGCCTCGGGTTGATGCCGCGACCCATCCTGGAACGTAGCCGGCATCGTTCGCATCTGGACATCGTCAACATCACGGACTTCAAGCCGGTGCTGGATATCTGGCTGGTGCAGCCGATGCAGCAAGGCCCGGTGCAGCACGCGATCGACTACTTCGCACAGGCGGTGGAGCATGCTTTCGCGCAGCCGCTGCTGAAAGCTGTTGCTCGCTGATTATTCCAGAAAATCATATATCAATAGTCGAAACAATTAGTTCTATCATAATCATTTGCTTTCTATACTAGGTTTCATCGAATCCCTAGCATAGAAAGCGAACATGCCGGCAGCCACTCCCACTTACGATATCGCCCCCGCAGCATGGCGTTTCCGCCTGTCGCCGCTGCTGAAGCGCGCGGCCGGTCCGCTGGTATTGCTGGCGCTGTGGGAGATCGCTTCCCGCACCGGCGTGCTGCCGGAGCGCATCCTCGCGGCGCCTTCGCAGATCTTCGTCACGCTCGGTGAACTGATCGTCTCCGGCGAAATCGTCAGCAATGTTCTGGTGTCGTTGCAGCGCGTGCTGACCGGCCTGGCCGTCTCGCTGTCGCTCGGCACCGCGCTGGCCCTGGTCGCGGGTCTGACGCGCCAGGGCGAGGTCGCCGTTGATTCCACCATGCAGATGGCGCGCACGCTGCCGTTCCTCGGCCTGGTGCCCTTGTTCATCCTGTGGTTCGGCATCGGCGAGTTCACCAAGATCGCGCTGATCGCCTTCGCCACCACCTTCCCGATGTACCTCACGCTGTACAGCGGCATACGCGGCATCGACTCCAAGCTGGTCGAGGCGGCCCGCCTGTTCGGATTGAGCTACCCGCAGCTGATCGTGCACGTCATCCTGCCCGGCGCGCTGCCGTCGTTCCTGGTGGGGCTGCGCTATTCGCTGGGCGTGAGCTGGCTGTCGCTGGTGGCGGTGGAGCAGATCAACGCCACCGCCGGACTGGGCTACCTGATCAACAACGCCCGCGACTTCATGCGCACCGACGTTATCGTCGTCTGCCTGCTGGTGTATAGCCTGCTGGGCCTCGCCACCGACCTGCTGGTGCGCGGCATCGAACACTATGCGCTGGCCTGGCGTCCTACTTTCATCAAGGATTGAGCATGTCTACCATCGAACTCGAACTGCCTGGCCTGAAAGCCCGCAACGACGGCAGCCATGCTGACATTCCTGCGCTGCCGCGTGCTCCGGTGCATGCGCGCCAGTTGAGCAAGCGCTTCGGCGCCAACACGATCCTCGACCAGTTGAACCTCGATATCCGCGCCGGCGAATTCGTCGCGCTGCTTGGCCGCAGCGGTTCCGGCAAGACCACGCTGCTGCGCGCTTTGGCTGGCCTGGACCGCATCACTTCCGGTACGTTGGATGTGCCGCAGGCCCGCGCCGCCGTATTCCAGGAGCCGCGCCTGATGCCGTGGAAGCGCGCCTGGCGCAACGTCACACTGGGCTTGAAGATCGACCAGCCGCGTGAACGCGCCCGCAAGGCGCTGGCGGAAGTAGGGCTGGAGCATCGCGAGAACGCCTGGCCGGCAACGCTGTCCGGCGGCGAGGCCCAGCGCGTGGCATTGGCGCGTGCACTGGTGCGCGAGCCGCAGTTGCTGCTGCTGGACGAACCCTTCGCCGCGCTGGATGCGCTGACCCGCATCCGCATGCATCAGCTGATTCTTTCGCTGTGGCGGCAGCATCGCCCGTCGGTGCTGCTGGTGACGCACGACGTCGACGAAGCCGTGCTGCTGGCGGACCGCGTGCTGGTGCTGGAGCAGGGCCGCATCGTCTCCGACATCGCCATCACCCAGCCGCGCCCACGCAGCGCCGAACGCCGCGAGTTCCAGCAAGTGCGCGCGCAGCTGCTGCAACTGCTGGGCGTGGAGTCCGACGCGCCCGCCGAAGTAGTCGCACCGGCGCCCGTTCCGGTCCATACGCCCTTCAACTTCAGCAATTTCTCGATCTGATCATGCCAAACTCCGTCCTCCGCCTGCCGGCCGCAGAAACCGCACACCAGCTCGATAGCGCGGAATTCGCCGCGCTGCTCGATACGCTGACCGCCGAATTCGCCGCCACCGCCGAACAGCACGACCGTGACGCCAGCTTCCCGCACCAGAACTTCGAACGCCTGCACGAACTTGGCCTGCTGGCCCTGACCGTGCCGCGTGCGCAGGGCGGCCTTGGCGCCAACCTGTCGCAGACCGCGCGCGTGGTGGCGGCGGTAGCGCGCGGCGAGCCGTCCACCGCGCTGGTGCTGGCCATGCAGTACCTGCACCACGCGTCCGGCCGCGCCGCCAAATGGCCACAACACCTGGCCGGTCGCGTGGTGGAGGAGACGTTGCGCGACGGGGCCCTGATCAACGCCCTGCGCGTCGAGCCGGAACTGGGCACGCCCGCACGCGGCGGCCTGCCCGCCACCACCGCCCGCCGCACGCCGGAAGGCTGGCGCATCAGCGGCCGCAAGATCTACTCGACCGGCATCCCGCGCCTGACCTGGCTGGCCGTCTGGGCCCGCAGCGACGACGCCGAACCATTGGTCGGCAGCTGGCTGGTACGCCGCGACACGCCCGGCATCAGCATTGTCGAGAACTGGGACCACCTCGGCATGCGCGCCACCGGCAGCCACGAAGTGGTATTTGACGACGTGCTGGTACCGCTCGACCACGCGGTTGACGTGGCCCCGGCCGGCACCGCGCCCGAACTGGACGCCTCGCTGCTGCTTTGGATGTCGGTGCTGCTGTCCGCGATCTACGACGCCGTGGCCCGCGCCGCGCGCGACTGGCTGGCCACCTGGCTGGAAGAGCGCGTGCCGGCCAACCTGGGCGCGCCCTTGTCCACGCTGCCGCGCTTCCAGGAGGCACTGGGCGAGATCGACACCTGGCTGTTCTCCAACCGCGTGCTGCTCGACTCGGCCGCCAACGGTTCGGTCGCAGCGACCGACGCCTTTCGCATCAAATACCTGGCCACCACCCAGGCGATCAAGGTAGTGGAAAAGGCGATTGAACTGAGCGGCAACCCTGGCCTGTCGCGTACCAACGCGTTGCAGCGCCACTACCGCGACGTTCTGTGCAGCCGCATCCACACGCCGCAGAACGACACGATTTTAACCACCAGCGGCCGCGCGGCCTTCGCCGCTCGGGCCGTCAAAAAACATCCTCCCGCCGGCGTGGCCGGTATTTCATCCATCTCTGCAAAGGAAGCACCATGAGCATCGAATTCATCGGCTTTAGCGCCACCCAGGAAGTCTCCGAAACCGTGCTGCCGCATGGCCCTGTGGTCAACAAGAGCTTCCTCGGCGCGGTGGCCCGCGCCCACGAATACGCAGGCTTCGACCGCGTACTGGTGGCGCACAGCAGCGCCTCGGTAGACGGCTTCCAGGTCGCATCCTACATCGCCTCGCAGACGCAGAAGCTGGGAATCCTGCTGGCCCACCGTCCCGGCTTCGTGGCGCCGACGCTGGCCGCGCGCCAGCTGGCGACGCTCGACCACTTCAGCGACGGCCGCGTCGCGGTGCATATCATCAGCGGCGGCGACGACACCGAACAGCAGCGCGACGGCGACTTCCTCGACCACGACCAGCGCTACCAGCGCACCAACGAATTCCTCGACGTGGTCAGGCAGACCTGGAGCTCCGACGGTCCGTTCGACCACGAGGGCCCGAACTACCGCGTCAAGGGCCAGAACGCCGGCGTGCGTCCGGTGCACGACAAGCACCTGCCGGTGTACTTCGGTGGTTCGTCCGACGCGGCGATCGAAGTCGCCGGCAAACACGCCGACGTCTACGCGCTGTGGGGCGAATCGCTGGCGCAGGTGGCCGAGATCATCGCCCGCGTGCGTGCCGCCGCCGCAAAGCACGGCCGCGCCGACAAGATCCGTTTCAGCCTGTCGCTGCGCCCCGTGCTGGCGGAGACCGAGGAAAAGGCCTGGGCCAAGGCCGACGCCATCCTCGCCACCGCCACGGAGCGCGTCAACCAGAACATCCATTTCAGCAAACGCCCGCAGCAGCCGCAGAACGCCGGCTCGCAACGCCTGCTGGACACCGCCGCGCAAGGCAAGGTGGTGGACGAGCGCCTGTGGACCGGCATCGCCGCGCTGACCAAGGCAGCCGGCAATTCGACCGGCTTGGTCGGCACGCCGGAACAGGTGCGCGACGCGCTGCTCAAATACTGGGAGCTGGGCGTGACCACCTTCCTGATTCGCGGCTTCGATCCGATCCAGGACGCGCTGCAATACGGCCGCGACCTGATCCCGCTGGTGCGCGCCGCCATCGCCGAACGCGAGGCGCAGGTACAGCGCCTGGCCGCCTGACCCGGAGCCTGCGATGAGCGGATTGAGAAGCGATGTGATCGTGGCCAGCCAGTTCGACCCCAAGGTCAACGCCTTGCTGGCGCAGCGTTCCGGGTTGTCGGTGCTGGACGTGCCACCCGGCCCATTGACCGAACTGCCGGCCGGCGCCGGCGTGGTGTTCGCGCTGCCCGCGCCGAAAGGCCAGACGCTGTTGAAGACACCAGCGCCCAAAGGCTGGGACGACGTGCGCTGGGTGCAGCTGGCGTCGGTCGGCATCGATTACTACCCGGACTGGCTGTTCGACGGTCCGGTGGTGACGTCGGCGCGCGGCACCGCTTCCGTCGCCATCGCAGAGTATGTGCTGGCGGCGATCTTCAGCGCCGCCAAGCGCATCCCGGAGATATGGCTGGAGCAGGCATCCGACTGGCGCCGCCTGTCGCTTGGACTGGTGCAGGGCACGACGCTGGGGCTGTACGGCTTCGGCTCCATCGGCCAGGCGCTGGCGAAGCGCGCGCTGGCCCTGGGCATCAGCGTGGTGGCGCTGCGCCGCTCCGACGCGCCGTTCGAGGTCGATGGCGTGCAGCGCGTCTCCACGCTGGCCGAGCTGCTGGAACGTTCCGACCATCTGGTGCTGGCGGCGCCATCGACCGCCGAGACGCGCCACGCCATCAACCGCGAGACGCTGAAACACGCCAGGCCCGGTCTGCACCTGATCAATATCGCGCGCGGCAATCTGGTCGACCAGCAGGCGCTGCTCGATGCGCTCGATGAAGGCAAGCTGGCGCTGGCGACGCTGGATGTGACCGATCCCGAGCCGCTGCCGGCCGGCCATGCCTTCTACGGCCATCCGCGCGTGCGCCTGTCGCCGCACATCTCGCCCAGCACCGAGCATATCGTGCCGGCGCTGATCGACAAGTTTTTGCTGAACCTCGACCGCTTCCGCAGCGGCGTGCCGTTGACCGACGTGGTCGACACGGCGCGCGGCTACTAACCGACACAAGGACCATCATCTCATGAGCAGCTCATCTCCACTGTACTCCGCGCCGTTGTCGCGCCCCCATCTGCGCCCGGTCGGCAAGGTCGTGCCGCGTCCGTCGATCTACGGCGCGCCGCGTGACGCCCAAGGCAATATCATCTTCGCCGAGCCACCGCCGCCGCCGACGCTCGAAGCGCAGCGTCAGCACCGCAAGGAGCGGCTGGCCGTGTCCTTCCGCCTGTTCGCCCGCTACGGCTTCGACATGGGCGGCGCGGGCCACATCACCGCGCGCGATCCGGAATACCCGGACCACTTCTGGGTCAACCCGGCCGGCGTCTACTTCGGCCACGTGCGTGTGTCGGACCTGATCCTGGTCAGCCACGAAGGCAAGGTGGTGGAGGGCGACGGCCTGCTGAACCGCGCCGCCTTCGCCATCCACTCGGAGCTGCACAAGGCCAGGCCCGACGTGATCGCCGCCGCCCATTCGCACGGCTTGTACGGCAAGGCCTTTGCCGCGCAGGGCCGTTTGCTGGATCCGCTGACGCAGGATTCCTGCGCATTCTACGAGGACCATGCGATCTTCTCCGACTTCAGCGGCGTGGTGCTCGACTCCAGCGAGGGCGAACGCATCGCCGCCACGCTGGGCCAGCGCAAGGCCGTCATCCTGCAAAACCACGGCCTGCTGACGGTGGGTTCGTCGGTGGAGTCGGCGGTCTGGCGCTACATCTCCTTCGAGAATGCGGCGCAGGCGCAGTTACTGTCCGAGGCAGCCGGCCCGACCAAGCCTATCCCGCACGCAGTGGCGAAGCACACCGCAGGCCAGATCGGCTCCGACGCCGGCGGCTGGTTCAGCTTCCAGCCGCTGTGGGACGTCATCACGCGCGAAGAGCCGGACCTGTTCGACTAACCCCGGAGGATCATCATGACTAGCGCCATCCTGTCGTTACCGAACCGTCCGGCGATCCAGCCCGGCGTCGCAGTATCGGTGCTGATACACGGTGCCGCGCTGCTGGCGATCTGGCAGTTCTCCGGCAGCGTCACGAAAACGACGCCGCCTCCGCCGGTGGTCGAGTTGATCCGGCTGGCGCCGGAACCGAAGCCGGAGCTGACTCCGCCCAAGCCGGAACCGGTGAAGGAGAAGCCATTGACGCTGGCGCCGCCGAAACCGGTCGCGCAAGCGGTGCCGGTGCCGAAGACGGTGGAAACCTCCGCCGCGCAAGCGGAGACCTTCACGCCGCCAGCCCCGCCGCAGCACGCCGCGCCGATCGGCCCGGTGACGCCGCCGACGCCTGCACCCGCGCCGCCGCCCGCTGCGCCGGTCGCGGCGGCGCCGAAGCAGATCAGCACCGAGGGTATTCCGACCGATTACGTGAACCAGGTCTACGCCCGCATCAACAGCAACGCCGACTATCCGCGCGAAGCGAAGATGCGCCGCCAGCAGGGCAAGGTCGGCTACCGGCTGACGCTTAATCCGCAAGGCGCGCTGCTTTCCTTCGACATCCAGCCGTCCGGCTTCGATGCGCTGGACGAGGCGGCGCGCGAGGCGATCAAGCGCGCCGCGCCGTTCCCGCGACTGCCGGACCTCGGCGGCAGCACCTATCTGCTGGCCGGGAACATCGTTTTCAAAATTAACTAAACAAGGGAACCATCATGAGCGCCACACCTATCTCCGCACATCTGTCGCCGCTGGAGCTGTTCGAGCAGGCGGACTTCATCGTTAAATCCATCATCTTCATCCTGGCGCTGGCCTCCGTCGTCAGCTGGGGCGTCATCGTCGACAAGCTGCTGCGCTTTGCCCGCCTTCGCCGCAGCGCCATCGCGTGGAACGCGGCGCTGTCCGGCCAGCGTACGCTGGCCAGGCTGGCGCAGGAACTCAAGCAGCATGCGCAGGATCCGTTCGCCCGCATCTACCACGCCATCGCCGAGGAATGGCAAGCCAGCCACCGCCAGCATCTGCAAGCGGATGCTTCTGGCCGCGACAGCCTGAAGGAGCGTATCAACCGCGTCGGCCAGATCGCCAGCAATATCGAAGTCGAGCAGCTGCAGAAAGGCCTGTCGGTCCTGGCGACGGTCGGCTCGGTGGCGCCGTTCGTCGGCCTGTTCGGCACCGTATGGGGCATCATGAACGCGTTTCAGGGTATCGCCGCCAGCAACAACACCAGCTTGGCGGTGGTGGCGCCGGGGATCGCGGAAGCGCTGTTCGCCACGGCCTTGGGCCTGGTGGCGGCGATACCTGCGGTGGTGGCCTACAACCGCGCCGCCGGCGACTTGAATAATTACGCGGGCCGCCTGGCCACGCTGGTCGGCCTGGTCGAAGTCCAGCTGTCGCGCCAACTGGAGGCGGGCGATGCGCAGCTCGACAGCGCCGATCCGGCGCCGACGCCGATCAAGGCCGAGCGCGCGCCGCACAAGATCGCGCCGCTGGCCGCGCAGGGGGCATGACATGGGCGCTCGACTTTCTTCGGGTACGCCCGGCCGCGTAGGTCCGGTCAGTGACATCAACGTGACGCCGCTGGTGGATGTGATGCTGGTGCTGCTGGTGGTGTTCATGGTGGCCGCGCCGATGATGACGGCCGGCGTCAAGGTCGATCTGCCGACATCCAGCGCCAAGCCGCTGCAGGAGCCCAAGCCGCCGATCGTCGTCAGCATCGACCAGGCGGGCACGGTCTACGTCAACCAGACCGCGTCGACGCCGGCCAACCTGCTGGCGCTGTTGTCGCAGGAAGCCGGCGGCGACAAGGAGCGGCGCATCCACCTGCGCGGCGACCAGTCGCTGGCCTACGGCCGCATCGTCAAGACCATGGGCACGCTCAACGACGCGGGTTACGCTCGCATCGCGCTGGTGTCGGAAGCGCCGGCCCCTTAAATCCAACTCAGACAGGTAGAAAAAATGGATTCGATCACTTCGAAGGGCGGCGCTCGCCGCCGATTTCTGGGGCAGGGCGCCGCATTGGCCGCGTTGTTCGCCGGCTGGAGCACGGCCACGCGCGCAGCAGCGGTACAGTTGCAGCAAGCCTCGCTGCGTGTCGGCATCTACAAGGGCGGCGATTCGTACTACTTCAAGGAGGCCGGCGTCGCCGATATTCCGTACAAGACGCAGCTGGCCGAATTCGCCGCCGGTAACCTGATCGTCGAGGCGCTGGCGGCCGATTCGCTGGATTTCGGCAGCATGAGCGAGATCCCGCCCGTCTTCGCGGCGGCCAGCGGCGTACAGCTGAAGGTGATCGCGGTGCTGCGCGGCGACGTCAATAACCAGGTGGTGCTGGTGCCGAAGAATTCGCCCATCACCGACCCTGCGCAGTTCAAGGGCAAGCGCATCGGCTATGCGCGTTCGACCACCTCGCACTACTTCCTGCTCAAGCTCCTCAAGGAAAACGGCTTGAGCTTCAAGGATATCGAACCGGTGGCGCTGCCGCCGCAGGATGCCTTTGCCGCCTTCAAGAGCGGGCAGCTGGACGCCTGGGTAATCTACGGCCTGGTGGTGGAGCTGGCGAAGAACCAGGGTGCGCGCGTGCTGCGCACGGCGGACGGTTATCTGTCGGGGAATTATGTCATCAGCGCGTCGACCAAGGCCATCGCCGATCCGCTCAAGCATGCCGCCATCGGCGATTACCTGCAGCGGCTTGCCAAGGTCTACGACTGGATCAATCGCAATCCGCAGCCGTGGGCCGCCAAGAGCGGTCAGATCGCCGGCGTGCCGGCGCAGCTTTTCCTGAGCCAGGTGCGCCAGCGCAGCCAGCCCTACAAGCTGACGGCGGTGGACGATGCCGCCATCAGTTCGCAGCAGCAGGTCGCCGACGTCTTTGCCGACGCGGGCCTGCTGGCCCGCCGCATCGACGTGCGGCCATTGTGGGATCGCAGCTTTTCCTCTTACTTATAACAAGGATATGACGCATGCAGCTTTCAAATAAAAAGAATACGGTGCCGCGCCTGACGGCTTTGTCGCTGGCCTTGCTGGCCAGCGGGATCGCGCAGGCGCAGACCAGCGTGGGGCAGGTGCAGGACGTGGTGGTGACCACCGGCGTGCGCGGCGAGGCCCGCACCGTGGCGGACAGCCCGGCGCCGATCGACGTGATCAGCGGCGAGCAGCTGATCCACACCGGCCGCGCCGAACTGGCGGAGGCGCTGGCGCGGCTGCTGCCGTCCTTTAACTTCGGCACCAACCAGGCCGGCGTCAACTCGGTGGTGCGGCCGGTGAGTAACCGCGGACTGGGGCCTGCCTATACGCTGGTGCTCATCAACGGCAAGCGCCGGCATAACTCGGCACTGCTGACCAACGGCGGCGGCGATACCAGCGGCGTCAACGCCATCGACCTCGATACCATTCCGCTCAGCGCCATCGATCATATCGAGGTGCTGAAGGACAGCGCCGCTGCGCAGTATGGCTCCGACGCGGTGGCCGGGGTGGTCAACGTCATCCTCAAGAGCGGCAACCATGGCGGCCAGGTTTCGGCCGGCTGGGGCAAGCTAAAGGAGGGCCAGGGCAACCTGGAAACGGCCAAGCTTGAAGGCGACGCCGGTTTCGCGCTCGGTGACGATGGCTTCGTCCACATCGGCGCCGCGTTGCGCAAGCGCGGCCAGGCCTGGTACAACTTCCCATCGACGAACCTGGTGGCGTATTCGCCCGCGTCCAATCCGAAGAACGCCACCTGGAACCGCGACGGCGCGCACAACGGCGATCCGGGCATCGAGGCCTACGACCTGGCCTTCAATGCGGAGAAGCCGTACAACAAGGACATCACGCTGTACGCCTTCGGCACAGCCGGCACGCGCAACACGGTGGCGGGGAATAACTTCCGCCGCCCGAACGGGCTGGCGACCATCGGCCAGCTGTACCCGGACGGCTACTTCGCCATCAATAACATGAGCGCCTTCGACTACCAGCTCAATCTCGGCGCGCGCGGCAGGACGGCCGGCTGGAACTGGGATGTCAGCTCCGGCTACGGCAAGAACCGCGCCCGCCAGTACAGCAACCTGACGTCGAATCCTTCGCTCGGGCCGGCGTCGCCGACCAGCTTCGATAACCTGGCGGTCTATCAGTTCGAGCAGTGGACCACTAACGAGGACTTTACGCGCGCCTTTGACATCGGCCTGAAAAAGCCGCTGCAATGGTCGTGGGGGCTGGAGCAGCGCGTCGAGCGCTTCACCACGTATGCCGGCGATCCGCTGGGCTATATCAACGGCGGCTACATCTTCAAGCCTGGCGATCAGGAGGGCAATCCAAACGTCGGCAAGCCGGCGGCGGTTGGGGCGCAAGCCGGCGTTGCCTTATCGCCGGCGGATGCGACCAGCGTGCGCCGCACGGTGCTGGCGGTCTACAACGATATCGGTTTCTATCCCACCGAGCAGTGGTTTGTCGACGGCGCGGTGCGCGCGGAGCATTACAACGACAGCGCCGGCAATACCGCCAGCGGCAAGATCAACAGCCGCTACGATTTCACGCCGGTGGTGGCCATACGGGGCACGGCCGGTTCCGGTTTCCGTGCGCCGTCGCTGACGCAGAGCGGTTATTCGCAGACAGACAACCGCACCAACATCAATCCGGTGACGGGGGAGGTGGGGCCGAGTCTGTCCAAGCTGCTGCGGAATAATTCGGAGCTGGCGCACAAGTTCGGCGCGCGCGATCTCGATCCGGAGAAGTCGGTCAACTTCGGTTTGGGGCTGGTGCTCAAGCCGGCGGACAATATCAACGTCACGCTGGACGGCTACCAGGTCAAGGTCAAGGACCGCATTGTCCGCACCGGCTACATGTTCGGGCCGGCGTTTGCGCCGACTTTAAAGGCTGCGGGGCTGACCGGCACCGAGTGGGTGCAGTACTTCGCCAACGCGGTCGATACGCGCACGCGCGGGGCGGATCTGGTGGCCGACATCACCAGCGACTACGGCGGTTATGGCTTGGTGCGCTGGGGCGCGGCGGCCAACTGGAACCGCACCACCGTCACCCGCATCAACGCCACGCCGGCGGAGATCACGGGGCTGGGGGCGAATCCGGGCGGCAGTTCGGTATGGTTCGGCTATTCCGCGGGCGGCGGCATCGGCGACTTGAGCGCGACGCCGCGCACCAAGCTGATACTGTCGGCGCGCTGGTTCATCGGCGCGCTGGAGGCGAACTTACAGACCACGCGCTACGACTCCTACGACTGGCAGACCACGGCCAACCGTGCGCAGGATTATCACTTCGGCGCGAAGTGGTTGACAGACCTCGACGTGAGCTATGCGGTGACGAAAAAGATCAAGCTGGTGCTGGGGGCGGCCAATCTGTTCAACGTCAAGCCGGACAAGAACGGCCCGGGAGACGCCAACTCGGGCGGCAACAGCTTCTATTACGGACCGGCGCCGTTCGCGCCGACCGGGGCGTACTACTACGGCAAGGCCACTTATGAGTTCTGATCATGATCGCATGCGTCGCCGCCTGCTGGCGATGTTGCCCGCCGCCGCGCTGCTCGGTGCGTGCGGGAAGTCGGCGGCGCCGGCGGCCGGCGCACCGGACCTGTCCAAAGTGAAGCTGGTGCTGGGCGACCAGGTCAAGCTGCTGCGAACCAAGGCGGAAGCGGCTGGCGTGCTGGAGAACCTGCCGTACCAGATTGAGTGGGCCAGCTTTCAGGGCGCGGCGCCGCTGTTCGAGGCGGTGGTGTCCGGCGATGTCGATACGGCGATGGCGGCCGATACGCCGGCGCTGGCCGCTGCCGCCGGCGGCGCGCGCGTCAAGGTGATCGCTGCCAGCGTGTCATCGCCGAAGGGCGTGGCGATCCTGGTGCCCCCCGGCTCGCCGATCAAGACCGTGGCCGACCTGAAAGGCCGCAACGTGATCGTCTCGTCGGCACGCGGCAGCGTCGCGCACTTCCTGCTGTTCGGCGCCTTGCGTGAAGCGGGCCTGAAGCCGGACGACGTCACCACCGGCTTCCTGCTGCCCAGCGACGCGGCGGTCGCCTTCTCCAGCGGGAAGATAGAAGCCTGGGCCACCTTCGGCACCTACCAGGCCAATGCCGAGATTCACGGGGCGCGCGTGCTGCGCGACGGCGTCGGCATCAACTCCGGCATCGGCGTCATCGCCGCCTCGGACGCCGCGCTGGCCGATCCCGGCAAACGCGCTGCATTGGCAGACGTGCTGCGTCGCCTCGCGTTGTCGAACACCTGGGCCAACGCCCATCCAAAAGAATACGCGACAGTATTCCAGCGCCTGACCGGCCTGCCGCCCGATGTGGTGCAGCTGGTGGTGTCGCGCGACCGGCCGCAGATGCGGCCCGTCGACCAGGAGATCGTCCGTCAGTTGCAATTGGTGGCGGACACGTTTTACGAAGCGAAGCTGTTCCCGCGCCGGGTCGACGCCAGCCTGCTGGTCGACCCCACCCTGTTTAAACCTACCTGAGGATACATCATGAGCACCCCGCAAAAACGTCAACTCAAGCTGGGCTTCATCCTGCACGGCGTCGGCCCCGGCTGGGGCGACTGGCGGCATCAGGACGCCGACCCTTCCGCCAGCACCAATATCGACTTCTACCTGCGCCAGGCAAAGCTGGCGGAGCAGGGCAAGTTCGATTTCCTGTTCGTGGCCGACAGCGTCCACATCACCGAGAAATCCAGCCCGCACTACCTTAGCCGGTTCGAGCCGCTGACGATCCTGTCGGCGCTGGCCACGGCCACCAGCAGCATCGGCCTGGTCGGCACGCTGACCGTCAGCTACAGCGTGCCATACACGGTGGCGCGCCAGTTCGCGTCGCTGGACCACATCAGCAAGGGGCGCGCCGGCTGGAACGTGGTCACGTCCTGGTTGTCCGGCAGCGCCGAAAACTACGGCAGGCCATCGCACCCGCCGCACGAGGTACGCTACCGCATCGCCGCCGAGCACCTGCAGACGGTGCAGGGCCTGTGGGATTCGTGGGAGGACGACGCGCTGGTGCGCGACAAGGCCAGCGGCCAGTTCTTCGATCCGGCCAAGCTGCACACGCTGAACCACCAGGGCGAATTCTTCTCGGTGCGCGGCCCGCTCAACATCAGCCGCTCGCCGCAAGGGCAGCCGGTGATCTTCCAGGCCGGCGCCTCCGAGGACGGCCGCAACTTCTCGGCGCGCTACGCCGAAGCTTTCTTCACCGAAGGCTCGACCATCGAATCGTCTCAAGCCTATTACTCGGATATCAAGAGGCGCGCAGCGGCGTTCGGCCGGCCAGCGCAGCAACTGAGCGTGCTGCCCGCATTGCGCGCCATCGTCGGCGCCACCGAAGCAGAAGCACAGGAGCTGTACCAGCAGGCGGTGGCGCTGGTCCGCATCGAGGACGCGCTGATCGCGCTGGCCCGCTCCTTCAATGAACACGACTTGACCCAGTACCCGCTCGACGGTCCATTCCCCGACATAGCCCACTTCGGCGCCGAGAGCAACCGCAGCGCGTCCGAGCGCATCATCCGCCTCGCGCGCGAGGAAAACCTGACGCTGCGCCAGACCGCGCTGCGCTACGCCAGCCCGCGCCAGGAGTTCGTCGGCACCGGCGAACAGGTGGCCGACGCGATCCAGAACTGGTTCGACAACGGCGCCGCCGACGGCTTCATCCTGTTCGAATCGCTGCCGTACCAGCTGGACGCCTTCGTCAAGCATGTGGTGCCGGTGCTGCAGCGGCGCGGCCTGTTCCGCACCGAATATACGGCGTCCACCCTGCGTGGTAACCTAGGCCTGGACGTGCCGGAGAACCGCAACACAGCGGCACGGCGCCAGGCCGCCTGACCAAGGAGGACATATGGCTGAGGACAACGCTGACATCGCAGGCATCGCTGCGCGGCCCCGGCTGCGCACTTTCATCGAAGGGCTGGAACGCATACTGGCCGAAGACAAGGGCGAGCCGCACGTCGTGGCGCACGGATCGGCGCTGCTGCGCGAACTGGTCGCGCACGACGACTGGCTGCCGCAGCAGGCCGCGCGGCCGGACCCGCAATACTACCGCCAGTACCTGCTGTACCGCGATCCCGCCGCGCGCTTTTCCGTAGTGAGTTTCGTCTGGGGACCAGGCCAGTCCACGCCCATCCACGACCACACCGTCTGGGGCTTGATCGGTCTATTGCGCGGCGCCGAGATATCGCAGGACTACACGCGCCGCGCCGACGGCGTGCTGGAAAAGTCCGGCGTGCCGCGGCGGCTGGAGACCGGCGTGGTCACGGCGGTGTCGCCGTCGCTGGGCGACATCCACCAGGTCTTCAACGCCTACGACGATCGCATCTCGATCGGCATCCACGTCTACGGCGCCGACATCGGCGCGGTGGACCGCAGCGTCTTCACACTGGACGGCGCTGTCAAACCTTTTCGCTCCGGCTATGCCGCACTGACATGACGACACCATTCCCGACCCGAAGCTATCAACAAGTACGCGAGGCGCTGCTGGCGCGCCGCGAGATCGCGCTGCTGGACGTGCGCGAAGAAGATCCGCATGCGCAGGAGCATCCGCTGTTCGCCGCCAATTTCCCCTTCGGCCGCATCGAGGCCGACGCCTGGACCAAGCTGCCGCGCCGCGACGTGGCCATTGTGCTGCTCGACGGCGGCGAAGGCCTGGCGCAAGCGTCGGCGGAGCGCCTGCGGCAGCTGGGCTATACCGACGTGTCGCTGCTGGAGGGCGGCATCGAAGGCTGGCGCGCCGGCGGCGGCGAATTGTTCCGCGACGTGAACGTGCCTAGCAAGGCCTTCGGCGAACTGGTGGAGGAGCAGCGCCACACGCCGTCGCTGTCGGCGCCGGAAGTGCAGGCGCTGATCGACGGCGGCGACGACATCGTCATCCTCGACGCGCGCCGCTACGACGAATACCAGACCATGAGCATTCCCGGCAGCGTCAGCGTGCCCGGCGCCGAACTGGCGCTGCGCGCACGCGAACTGGCGCCCGATCCGAAGACCCGCATCATCGTCAACTGCGCCGGCCGCACCCGCAGCATCATCGGCACGCAGTCGCTGATCAATGCCGGTATCCCGAACCCGGTGGCCGCGCTGCGCAACGGCACCATCGGCTGGACGCTGGCGCGGCAGCAGCTGGAACACGGCCAGTCGCGCAGCTATCCGCCGGCGTCGGATGCGAACCGCGAGCGCGCGGCGCTGGATGCGCGCGCGCTGGCCGACCGCGCCGGCGTTGGCCGCCTCGAGCGCGCCGCGCTGGACGGCCTGCACGCCGACGCTACCCGCACCACGTACTTCTTCGACGTGCGCAGTCCGGCGGAGTTCAGCGACGGCCGCCTGCCGCATTTCCGCTCCGCGCCCGGCGGCCAGCTGGTGCAGGAGACCGAGCAATTCGCGCCGGTGCGCGGCGCGCGCATCGTGCTGGCGGACAGCGACGGCGTGCGCGCCAACCTCACTGCCCACTGGCTACGACAGATGAACAACGACGTTCATGTGGTCGACGGACTGCGGCCGTCCGATTTCAACGTCGCCGGCGCATCGCTCGCCGATCTGCCGCCGCACGCGCCGGTCGACGAGATCGATGCGGCAACCTTGTCGCAATGGCTACGCGATAGTGAAAAGATAACGGCGGTACTGGACTTCACCTCCGGCGTCAACTATCAAAAGCGCCATATTCCGGGTGCATGGTTTGCGTTACGCTCGGATTTGAAGCAGGCCCTGGCCCGTGTGCCGCAGAATACGCAGCGCTTTGTGCTCACCTGCGGCAGCAGCCTGCTGGCGCGCTACGCCGCGGCCGACCTGCGCAAGCTGACGGCGCTGCCGGTGGTGGTGCTGGCCGGCGGCACCACGGCATGGGCGGCGGCCGGGCTGCCGGTGGAATCCGGCGCGGCGCGACTGGCCTCGCCGCTGATCGATCGCTACCGCCGGCCGTACGAAGGCACGGACAATCGCGCCGAGGCGATGCAGGCGTACTTGGACTGGGAATTCGGCCTGGTGGCGCAGCTGGGCAGGGATGGCACGCACGGTTTTAGTGTTGTCTGAATAACTAGTAACATGCATGCGTTGCATTTTAGGTGCAACGCAGCATAAATTTTCTCTTAGTTGTTCTGCGGTAACAATCATCCGCTATACTTGACGCAGGCTGCATAGATAGCCGGCTCTTTTACCCCTTCTATGAGAAAAGTCACCATGACTATTACCAAGCGCTTGATCTTAACTCTGTCGTTGGCGTTGCTAGCGCTGATATTTGTAGGCATTACCGGTTTGACCCAACTGTCCCGCGCGCAGCAGCGACTCGACATGGTGCAGACCCGTTTGATCCCCAGCATCGCGGGCCTGAACCTCGCCAAGAACTACATGGACGCCAGCCGCCTTGCCGGCTACCGCCTGTCGGTGTTCTCCAACCTGGCCGACAAGACGGCGCTCGACAAGGCGTACAACGACGCCCACGCCAAATTCGACGAGGTCCTCGCGGCCTACGAAAAAGAGCGCATCTTCGACGACACCGACCGCAAGATGCTGGAAGCCGACAAGGCAGGCATGGCGGCGTATCGCCAGGCGCTGGTGCCGTTCCTGGCCGGCGCGCACGCTGGCGACATGGACGCGGTGCGCGCCACCTTGCAGGCCGGTACGCCGCTGGCGCTGTCCGCGGCCGCCGTCAAGAAAAGCTTCGACGACCATATCGCCTATAACAATAAGCTGATCAACGACGTGCGCGACGAGAGCATGGCCGCCTACAGCTTCGCCTTCCGCCTGCTGGTCAGCGTGGTGGTGCTGGGGGTACTGATCACCGCCGTGCTGGCGTGGCAGCTGTTCGTCACCATCACCGGCAGCCTGGCCTCGATCCGCAACACGCTGGAGGAAGTCAGCGGCTCGCTCGACCTGACCAAAAAGATCAAGGTCGAACGCATGGACGAAATCGGCCACACCGCCACCGCCTTCAACAAGCTGCTGGAGCAGATCGCCGGCGTGATCGAGACGGTGCGCGTGTCGACCAGCGCGGTTGGTGCCGCCTCGCAGCAAATCGCCGCCGGCACGGGCGATCTGTCGCAGCGCACTTCGTCGCAAGCGGCGGCGCTGGAGCAGACCGCCGCCAGCATGGAGCAGCTGACGTCGACCGTCGGCCAGAACGCCGACAACGCGCGTCAGGCCAACCAGCTGGCGCGTTCCGCGTCGGATGTGGCGGCGCAGGGCGGCTCGGTGGTGGAACAGGTGGTCGTGACCATGGGTTCGATCAACGAATCGTCGCGCAAGATCGTCGACATCATTTCGGTCATCGACGGCATCGCCTTCCAGACCAATATCCTGGCGCTGAATGCCGCGGTTGAGGCGGCGCGCGCAGGCGAACAGGGTCGCGGCTTCGCGGTCGTGGCGACCGAGGTGCGCAACCTGGCGCAGCGCTCGGCCGCCGCCGCCAAGGAGATCAAGGCGCTGATCGACGACTCGGTGGAGAAGGTCGGCTCGGGCACCAAACTGGTGGAGCAGGCCGGATCGACGATGCAGGAAGTCGTCGCCAGCATCAAGCAGGTGACCGACATCGTCGGCGAGATCAGCGCCGCGACGCAGGAGCAGAACGACGGTATTTCGCAGGTGCACAGCGCCGTGACGCAGATGGACGAAACCACGCAGCAGAACGCCGCGCTGGTGGAGCAGACCGCCGCCGCCGCGCAGACCATGCGCGAACAGGCCGACGCGCTGGAGTGCGCGGTCGCCGCGTTCAAGATCAATATCTCGGCGGCTTCTTATGCGCCTACGCCGGCGCCGCGTCCAGCCGCTCGTCCGGTAGCACGCGCTGCGGCGCCTGTGGTGGCCTTGCCGAAAGCGCCGCGCGCCAAGCCTGCCGCCGCCAAGCCGATCACCAAGCCTGCGCCGCAAAAGGTCAAGGCCGCGACTTCCAACGACGAGTGGGAAGAGTTTTAAAAGTTCTTGATCAGCGTCGCGCGCAGCGAGCGTGATTCGATGGGGTGGAAGTGGACGTCGTCGACCGGCGCCGCTTCCCCCTTCAGCTGTGACGCGTAGTAGTAGTCGATCGCCGAATCGCGGCGGTTGGTGATGTTGAAGGCCTCCAGCTCAAGCGCGAGGCCTTTTTTTATTTTCCAGCCAAGGCGGCCGTTCAGCGTCATGCTGGATCTGGAGCGGACGCTGTTATCGTCGATCAGCGGACGCGGGCCGAAGTAGCGCAGCTTCAGCGACGCCGAATACGGCCCGCCGTCGTCCACCGTGACCGCCAGCTGGCCGGTGCCTTCGATGGCGCCCGGGATGTAGCTGCCTTCGGCCAGGGCGCCGCGCGAACGCGCGCGGGCGTAGGCCAGGTCCAGGTCGACCGATAGCCATTTCAGGGGCTTGTAGTAGTTGGACAGCTCCACGCCGTAGCGGCGGCTCGGCGGGCCCGCCTCGGTGGCGCCGGCGTCGCCGGCATAGGTCAGCTCCGAATCGAAATCCAGGCGGTACACCGACAGCGACGACTGCAATCCCCGCAGCCACGACGTGCGCGCGCCCAGCTCCATGCCGCGCGAGCGTACCAGCGGTGACACCTTGCCGGCGGCATCGCCGCTCTTCGGATCGATGCTGATGGTGGCGCCGCGCGCGTCGTTGCTGTGGAAACCGTTGCCGATGTTGGCGTACAGCTCGGCCGTTTGCCACGGCCCGTAGATCACGCTCAGGCTCGGGCTGACCAGGCGGTCGTCGGCCTTGCCGCTGTTGGCGGCCAGGTCGCTGCGCACGTCGAAGCGGTAGCTGTCGATGCGGGCGCCGGCCACAGTGCGGAAATCGGCGTTCCAGCGGGTGTTGTTTTCGACGTACAGGCCGGCGCTGGTTTCGACGATGTGATCCTCGCGCGTGGTCGACAAGCGCTTGCGCGCCTGCGTGTTGTACAAGCCGTTGAAGATATTATCGTTCTGCAGTTGCAGGCCGATGGTGGTCTCGCTGTTGCCGGTGTCCGTGTGGTGGTGCCAGCTGTGGCTCGCATTCACGCCGCTGGTGACGCGCTTGTCCGGCTGGGCGAACTGGTCGCCATGGACCGGGTCATCCATGAAGTAGGTGAAGTTGGAGAACAGGTCCAGCTGGTTGGCGATGATGTAGGCGTTGACCTTGGACGCGCTGTCGTCGCGCGTGCGGCGCCATGTGCCGGACAGGCTGTAACGGTGCGACTCGCCGCCGTCGGTATTGTCGATGGCGTCGTTGCGGCCGATCCGGCCGTCCTGCACCGCGCGCAGCGGAATCTGGTCGGTCGAGTTCCAGTCGGCGCGGTAGGCCATCAGCGTGACGTTGAAGCCGTTGTTGGCGTAGCCTTCGCTGTAGCGCAGCACCGCGTTCAGCTTGCGGTAGTCGTCCGGGTTGGTGAACGGCCCGTCGTTGTGCAGCGCCTCCAGCGCGTACAGCAAACTGCCGCGTCCCGTGTCCAGCGAATCGGCCAGCAGCGCGCGGCCGTAGCCATTCTGGCCGCCGGAGACGCTGGCCACGCCCTGCAGCAGCCGGCTCGCGTACAGCACCGACGCCGTGCCGGCCGAGGCGAAGTCGCCTTCCTCGGCCGAATAGGGGCCTTTTTTATAATCGAGCCGCACCGCCAGTTCCGGGATCATGAAATTCAGATCGGTCCAGCCCTGGCCGTGCGCGTGGCTGCGCTGGTTGACCGGCATGTCGTCGACGGTGGTGCGCAGGTCGGTGCCGTGATCGAGATTGAAGCCGCGCAGGTAGAACTGGTTGGCCTTGCCCTCGCCGCTATGCTGGCTGACGATCAGGCCCGGCATGGCCTCCAGCAGTTCGGCGGGACGGTAGACGGTGCGGGCGGCCAGCTCCTGCTGCGTCACGCTGCCGGCGCTGGCCGCATCGGCCACGCCCAGCTGGTTGGCGCGCGAGCCGTCGACCAGCACCCTTTGCAGGATCTGGTCGTCGGCGTGCGCCGAGCCTATGGCGAGCAGCAGGAATTTAACGAGTGGTTTGATCGGTGCTGCTTTGATCGAAGATGAGAGTCTGGACAGGGCCATCGGTTTGCAGATTGACGGTGTTCTTTTGCGATGGCAGGAAGTCTATCAGCAAAGCGTTGTGGATAAGGGTGCCTTGCGCCAGCCGCACATGCTCGATTTCCTGCAGGATGACGACGGTGTCCGCGTCGGCCTTGACGCCGACCCAGTTGACGCGCAGGCGCTGCTTGTCGGGGCCTTCGAGGTAAAACTGTTTTTCCACGTAGCGCCGCAGCGGCGCTTCGCTGTCGGGCTGGCCGAGATCGAACTGGCGGCCGTAGAGATTCGTCAGCAGCGTGGCGAGATCGTGCGCCGTGTAGGTGTGCACGATCTCGGTGCTGCCGGTGCGCTCGTTGTAGCTGATGTCGGCTATGCCCATGTGAAAATTATGGGCATGGGCCGCCGTGCCGGCCAGGGCCAGCACGGTTGCCACGCAGAGGCGCAGGCGCCGCAGCATCATTCCGACGCCGCTTCCTTGCTACCCTTGGCCTTGAGCGGGGTGTTAAAGTCGCGCATCAGATTGACCTTGTCACGCTCGGTCTTGAACAGCTCCACGCGGGACTGGGTGAGCTTGCGCGGCCAGGCGTTGTTGCTGGTGTCGATGTCGGCGGTTTCCCAGTACGGGTCCTGCACCAGGCCGACCATCGGCTCGTCGGTGACGATCAACTTGGTGATCTTCTTCGGCGAGTAGCGCCATACTTCGGCCGGAACACGCTCGATGTACTTCTTGCCGCTCTTGAGTTCAATCTCCAGGATCAGCGGCATCACCAGCCCGCCGACGTTGGAGAAGTCCACCAGGTACAGGTGCTTGCCCTGGTCGAGCAGCTTCTTCTCCCACGGCTCCAGCTTCTCGACCGCTTCGGCGTAGCTGTTGCGGTCCTTGTTGGTGACGGTGAACTCGTCATGGTCGTTGTAGAAGTCCTTCAGCTCCGGATGCGCGTCCAGTCGCTTCGGCAGGTCCTTGTTGCGCTGCTCGGAAACCGAAACCGGCTGGGCGTCCTTCTGCGCTTTTTTCCAGGCTTTTTCTTTTTCCGGATCCTTGGTGTTCACGCCGTATTCGCTGATGCCGTCGACGCTGATGTCCACCGCGTCGGTGGTGTAGAACCAGCCGCGCCAGAACCAGTCAAGGTCGGTGCCGGAAGCGTCTTCCATGGTGCGGAAGAAGTCCGCCGGGGTAGGGCGCTTGAACTTCCAGCGCTGGCCGTATTCGCGGAAGGCGTAGTCGAACAGTTCGCGGCCCAGGATGGTCTCGCGCAGGATGTTGAGCGCGGTGGCAGGCTTGGCGTAGGCGTTGTTCCCGAGCTGCAGCACCGATTCCGAGTTGGTCATGATCGGCACCTGGTTCTGGCTGCGCATGTAGTCGACGATGTTGCGCGGCTCGCCGCGGCGCGACGGATAGTTCTTCTCCCACGCCTGCTCGGCCAGATACTGCACGAAGGTGTTCAGGCCTTCATCCATCCAGGTCCACTGGCGCTCGTCGGAGTTGATGATCATCGGGTAGTAGTTGTGGCCCACTTCGTGGATGATGACGCCGATCAGGCCATACTTGGTCTGCTGCGACCATGTGACGGCGCCGGTCTTCTTGTCCTTGGAGGGACGCGGGCCGTTGAAGGAGATCATCGGATACTCCATGCCGCCGACCGGACCGTTGACCGAAATCGCGGTCGGATACGGATAGTCGAAGCTGTACTTGTTGTACTGGTCGATGGTGTGGATGATGGCCTGCGTGCTGTACTTGCCCCACAGCGGATTGCCTTCCTTCGGATAGTAGGACATCGCCATCACGTCGGTGGCATCCTTCTTGAAGCCCTGCGCATCCCAGATGAACTTGCGGCTGGAGGCCCAGGCGAAGTCGCGCACGTTGCTGGCCTTGAAGTGCCAGGTCTTGGAGGCCTTGCTGACCGACTTCTCGGCCGCCTCGGCCTCCGCCTGCGTCACGATGACGACCGGCGAGGTGGCGGTCTTCGCCTTGGCCAGGCGGTCGCGCTGGGCGGCGCTCAGCACCTCGTCGGGATTGAGCAGTTCGCCGGTGGAGGCGACGATGTGGTCGGCCGGCACGGTCAGCTGCACGTCGTAGTCGCCGAATTCCAGCGTGAATTCGCCGGTGCCCAGGAACTGCTTGTGCTGCCAGCCGGCGACGTCGTAGTAGGCCGCCATGCGCGGGAACCATTGGGCGATCTCGAACAGGTCGTTCTTGTCCTGGTCGAAGTGCTCGTAGCCGGAACGGCCGCCGAGCACCAGCTGCTCGTTGATGTTGTAGGACCAGTCGATATTGAAGGCGAAGCTCTGGCCCGGTTTCAGCGGTGTTGGCAGGTCGATGCGCATCATGGTGCGGTTGATGACGTACTTCAGCGGCTGGCCGCCTGCGGCCACGGCGCCGATCTTGAAGCCGCCGTCGAAATCTCGGCCGGCCAGGATGCCGCGCATGCCTTCGAACTTGTAGCCGTCTTCCGGCGTGCGCGGTTTGGCCCACGCTTCGCGCGAGGGCTGGGTCAACATCATGCGCGCGTCGGAGTCCTTCTTGTAGATGTTCTGGTCCAGCTGCACCCACAGGTAGCTCAGCGTATCGGGCGAGTTGTTGTGGTAGTTGATTTGTTCGCTGCCGGTGATGGCGCGCTTGGCTTCGTCCAGCGAGGCGCGGATCTGGTAGTCCGCGCGTTGCTGCCAGTAGGCGGCGCCTGGTGCGCCGGAGGCGGTGCGGTAGGTGTTGGCGGTGGGGAGAACTTCATCCAGCTGGCGGAACTTGTCGTCGAAGGGTTCCGCCGCGTAGGCGGAAACCGTAAGGCAAAGTGCCATGAAGCCGATAGACTTGCGCATAGAGTTTGTATCCTGTTGACCCGAAGAAAGAGGGTAAATTGTATAGCAGGTTTTCCAACAATTTCCTGCAGATACAATAAAATACAAACCTGTGGTAAAGCCGCACTGATCGTTTGATTGAGGTGGCTGTTCGCAGCTAGCGGTTGGCCTGGTATGCTCATCGGCGGCGTCCTGCGCACCCATCGTTGATGGAGATCCGGGATTTTCTAAAGCCGCTGCAAATGCGATACACTAGGTTCAACGAAACTTGGCATGAGGTATGTCATGACCCTACCTGGCAAACTGACGGGGCGCCGCATCGCCGAGCTGCAATCGACGGCGCGTGCCCGTTACATCGGCGAGACCAAGGACGGTGTGAAGCAGGCAGAGGCAATAAGCTTGTTGGTTCAGCATAGTGTTCCTGGCGCGAAGCGAGTACTGATCTATACCACGAACGGCAAGCTGGCGGCCAAGATGAATGGCACGCCATCCAGTCGAGGTTTGGAGCTGCTGGTGCTCGGAAAGTGGTGGCGTCAAATGCGCCCAGTGCATGCTGAGCGCGCTCAACCTGTTGACCAACGGGCAAACCGTAGGGCGGCGCTGCTCAAAATGCGCACTTTATGGAACGCGAGCGACGCGGCGACTGCGCGTGAGGCCGCCGAGGATGGCGTCGCATACCAGAAACGCTTGCGTGCTGAATGGTAACTGCGCTTTTCGACACGAACATCCTGATCGACCACTTCGACGGGATCGAGGCAGCAACAGATGAATTGATCGCGTACGACCAGGCATACATCAGCACAATCACATGGATGGAAGTTGCTTGTGGTATGACGCCGCAGGAAATCGTCAGCTTCAACCAGCTGCTTGTCGCTGCGGGCATTGGCGTGATACAGACTAGTGAAGCAATTATGGTCGAAGCAGCAGCCATTCGTCGCGTGACCAGGAGAAAGCTCCCTGACTGCATCATTCGAGCCACTGCCGTGGTGCATGCGAATATTATCGTAACCCGGAACCCGTCGGATTTCGGTGGAACCAGTCCTATGGTACGGGTGCCATACGATATCGTCGCTGGCGTTGCTGTCAATATCAAGAGTCCGATGTCTTAGGTGATTTGCAGATAACCCGTGCTGTGCTGCCGGTCACACACGAGGCATGGCGAACAAACTATTTTTGAAGCTGGCGTTGACTATCCTGGAAAGCGTGGTGCGCGTCGTCGGTGGCGGTCATCGCGGCCGATGGCACATCGAGCTTCATCAGCGGGGAACCCTTGCCGTTGCTGGCCTTCGGCCATTCCGGCAGGCCCGCGCCGTTGGGATTTCCGGTCTTGATGAAGTTGGCGAAGTAGGCCTGCATCTGCGCCGACAGCGCGTAGTCGTCGGCTGTCCACGCATACACTTTGTTACCCGGCAGGTTGCCCAGCGCGTATTCGATTTCGACCGAGTGGCCGGCGCCGTCCTCGCCGGGGCGCGAGCGCGTGTAGTAATAGCGGTACACCGGCTTGCCGCTGGTGCGCGCATGCGTGTCGATCCACTTCCAGGTGCCGTAGGCGATGAAGCGGTCGCTCGCCAGTTCGGTCGCCGCCAGCTTCACGTCGCCGCTGTAGGCTTGCTGCGCGGCGGCGGCCTGGTCGCCGTACAGTTTTTGCAGCGCGGCGGCGAAGTTGTCGGCGGTCGGCTCGCCGTCGCCCAAGATCTGCCTGGCGCGGCCTTCGTGCGAATTCCAGCCCGCCAGCAGCGGTACGCGCGCCTGTTCGCCGGCGGCGTAGATCGAGACCGGAGCGCGCGGCAGCACATAGCCGTCCTGCGTGGCGCCGAACCAGCGATTCATCGGCTTGCCGGTCGATTCCAGCAGCTGCTGCGCGGGCAGGGCGCGCAGCTCGGCCAGCGTCGGCGCGCCGATGGCGGCGGCGAAGGCGGCGCCGCCTTTCTCGCCTTCGTCCAGCGGCACCGGCGTGCGCAGGTCGAGCAGCGAGCCGCTCTCGCCGATGGCGCCGGCGATCAGGCCCTTGGCCATCGGGTTGATCATCTGCGCGCTCACCGAGAACGAACCGGCCGATTCGCCGGCGATGGTGACGCGCGACGGATCGCCGCCGAATGCCGCGATATTCTTGTGCACCCATTGCAGCGCCGCCGCCTGGTCCATCAGGCCGTAGTTGCCGGAGGCATGGTGCGGCGATTCCTTGGTCAGCTCGGGATGGGCCAGGAAGCCGAACACGTTGAGGCGGTAGTTGACGGTCAGCGTGACGATGCCTTTGGCGGCCATGGCCTCGCCGTCGTAGCGCGGTTCGGAGCCGTCGCCGGCAGCGAAGCCGCCGCCGTAGAAGTAGACCAGCACGGGCAGCTTTTCCTTGGCCGACTTGGCCGGCGTCCAGACGTTCAGGTACAGGCAGTCCTCGCTGACGCCGTCGGAGCGGAACACCATGTCGCTGAACAGCGGCAGCTGCATCGCGCGCGGGCCGAAGTGGTCGGCCTTGCGCACGCCTTTCCATTTCTGCGCCGGCTGCGGCGCCTTCCAGCGCAGCTCCCCGACCGGCGGCGCGGCGAAGGGGATGCCCTTGTACGACTTGACGCCCGATGCTTCCGTCACGCCCTCCACCACGCCGGTGGCGGTGGCGGCGCGGGGCGCGGTGGCGGCATGGGCGTTGAGGGAAAGCAGCGTGGATGCAGCGAACAGCAGACCGAGTTTTTTCATGGTGTGAGCGTGTGGGTTGATCGTTATGAGCGCTGCTTGATCGACGGACGCAGGCGCGGCGCGGCGTCGGACTGGCGTCGGATCAGCGCGTGCTCCATCACCAGGTGTTCCGGCGCGTCCGGCGCGCCGTTGCGGCGGGCGCGTATCTGGTGCACCAGGAACTGCACCGCCGCTTCCGCCATCTCTGTGATCGGCTGGCGCACGGTGGTCAGTTCAGGCCAGATGGTGGTGGCCAGCGCGGTGTCATCGAAGCCGGCCACGGTCAGGTCGCCCGGCACGTCCAGGCCGAGGCGGTGGGCGATCGCCACCACGGCGGCGGCCATGTCGTCGTTGCTGGCGAAGATGGCGGTGGGGCGCTGCTCCAGTCCCAGCAAGGTCTCCGCCGCATCCAGGCCGGAACGGTAGGTGAACATGCCCTGCACGATCAGCTCCGGCGACCTCTGCACGTTTTTCTCCGCGATGGCGGCCTTGAAGCCGGCCAGGCGGCGCGCGCTGGCGCTCTGGTTCGGGTGGCCGATGACGAAGCCGATGCGCTGGTGGCCCAGCGAGATCAGGTGACAGGTCATCGCATGCGCGGCGAGATAGTCGTCGATGCTGACGCCGCTGACGCGGGCGTCGGGCTGGCCGCAGGCGACGGTGACGGCCGGCGTGCCGGAGGCGGCGATCAGGTCGATCAGCCGCGCGGTGTCGCACAGCGGCGGCGGCAGGATGATGCCGTCCACGCCGTTGGCGATCAGGCGGCGCGCCTGCTCGACACCGTGTTCGTCGGCCTCGCATTTCTCGACCACCAGCTGCACGTTGTTCGGGCTGGCCTGGTTCAGCAGGCCGACCAGGAATTCGCTCAGGTAGCCGGCGCTGGGATTACTGTACAAGAAGCCGACGCGGATCGGCCGCGAGCCTGCCAGGCGCCGGGCGGCCTGGTTGGGGACGTAGTTCAGGGCGGCGACGGCAGCATCGACGCGGCTGCGGGTTTTTTCGCGGACGTTGGTGTCGCCGTTCATCACGCGCGACACCGTCATCGGCGACACGCCGGCCAGTTTCGCCACGTCGGACATGGTAGGCGCTTGCGAACGGACTTCGATCGCAGGCACGGGTTCCGGTTTCACCTTATTTCTTGTCATCTGCCTTGGTAATCTCGAATGAATAAACGACGCTATGTTCAGCGCCAGACTTTACCACAAGCGCCCCCCCGGCGGGGCGGAAAGCCAGCGCTGGCGGGGTTTTATCCCCGCCCCGGCGCGTACGGATAGCGCAGCGCCTTGTAGCTGTCCAGCGGCAGGGCCGGCGCTTTTACGCCCGGCGGCAGCGGCAGGCCGGATACCGACTGGAAGTAGGCGATGCAGGCATCGCGCCACAGCACGGCGTTGGCGATCTGGCGGTTGAGCCGCACTTCCACTTCGGCGTGGCGACGCGCATCGATCAGCGGCTTCAACGCCATCCAGCGCGTGTGCAGCTCGTTCGCCTCGGCCACGCCCTTGTCGTAACGTCCCAGCAGCTCGGCCCACAGCGTGCGGCCGGACGGCATCTGGTAATCCCACGGCAGATGGTGGAACCACAGCAGCAGCTGTTGCGGCGTGGTGCGCGGATCGGCGTACTGGCGCGCGATCTCGGGCGCGTACTGCACCAGCGCGTTGGTGCCGCTGGCGGTGCGGTCGAAGCCGATGCCGTTGCGGTCGGCGCGGTGGTAGTAGACCGGATTCCAGTCAGGGCGCTCCAGGTTGTCGACCCACGGCGCCGGGCCGTGGTGGTGAGCGGTGCCCATCATGTGGTGCAGGCCGAGCGGGGTCATATAGTCGACCACCGCTTCGCGGGACATCATCATCATCTCGACCACCGGTTCCACCACGCGCGGATCGGGGCTGAAAGTCTGCGCCGCCCATTCGGCGGCGACGGCGCGCGCCGATATCTGCTGGTCCCAGGCCATGCGGCCGTAGGCGTACCAGTTGGCCTGGTCGAAGTGCGAGCCGGTCCAATTGCGGTCGCTGCCGATGTTGGCCACGCCGGCGATTCCGCTCAGGGTCTGCGCCACGGTGCGGCCTTGCGGCGCGGTCCTGGTGTCGCTTTGCAGCGTCTCCTCGAACATCGTGCCCAGGTAGGCGAGGTCGGTCGAGAAGCCGAGGTATTCCTTGGTGACCTGGAATTCCATCATCAGCGGCGTTTTCGGCATGGCGCCGAACAGCGGATGGAAAGGCTCGCGCGGCTGGAAGTCGATCGCGCCGTTCTTCACTTGCACCAGTACGTTGGCGGCGAAGCTGCCGTCCAGCGGCTTGAACTCGTCCCACGCCTGCTTGGCGCGGTCGGTGGCGGCGTCGGCGCCGTGGGCGTAGACGAAGGCGCGCCACATCACGATGCCCTTGTGCGGCGCCAGCGCGGCGGCGAGCATGTTGGCGCCGTCGGCGTGGGTTCGATGGTAGTCCTGCGGGCCGGGCTGGCCTTCGGAATTGGCCTTCACCAGGAAGCCGCCGAAATCGGGGATGGCCTTGTAGACCTCATCGGCCTTGCGCTGCCACCACGCGCGCACGGCGGGATCGAGCGGATCGGCGCTGGCGGTTTCGTGCAGTTCCAGCGGCGTCGAGAAGCGCGCCGACAGATAGACTTTTATGCCGTAGGGGCGCAGCACGTCGGCCACGGCGGCGGCCTTGGCGATGAAGGGCGCGGTCAGCACTTCCGGCTTGGAGTTGACGTTGTTGAGCACCGTGCCGTTGATGCCCAGCGAGGCGTTGGCGCGCGCGTAGTCGGTGTAGCGGCGGTCCTTGATGTCGGGCAGCGCCCACCAGTCCCAGATCGACTGGCCGGCGTAGCCGCGTTCGACCGTGCGGTCCAGGTTATCCCAGTGATTGAGCACGCGCAGTTGGAGCCTGGGCGCGGACGAGGCTTCCGGAGCGGCGCCGGTGGCGGCGGCGCGCAGCCAGGCGTAGGCGCCGTAGAGCAGGCCGACGTCGCTGTTGGCGGCGATCAGCGTGACGTTGTGGCCTTGCAGGCGGGTGCGGCGCAGCAGATAGCCTTCGGTTCCCAGCGCCGCCAGCTCCGCGCGCAGCGGCGACGACGTGGCGGCCAGTTCCGGCAGCGATGCGGGCGTCGCCAGCACGAGCGCGTTGTCCGCGACCTTGGCGCCTTGCGCAGGGGCGCGGCCCAGCATGCCGGCCAGGCCTTTTTGCAGTTCGTCGATCGCGGCCTGTGTCGTGGGCGATGGCGCGCCGGTCAGCACGATGCTGCGCGCTTGCGATTGCAGGCGCGCTTGCGCGGCCTTTTCCAGCGGCCGGTGGCGCAGCCACAAGTCGTAACCGTCTTCGTCGGCCGCTTGTGCCGGCGCGACCAGTGCAAGCAGCAGAGCCGCGAGCGTCATGGTGAGAAAAATGCGCATCCTGTCTCCAAATATTTTTTAATGGTTGCGTTACCTTTTTTATTATGACACGATGTTAGCTAACATTTTCAGATGGAGTGTAACAATGTCGATTTCACGCCGCACCGCTTTATCGATGCTGGCCGCCGGCCTGCTGCCCCTGCATGGCTTTGCGGCGGAGGATGCGCCGGAACCCTTGAAGGCGCTGGGAAAACGCAAAGGTCTCAACATCGGCAACGCCATCGGCGGCGGCGCGTTCCGCGATACCGCGTACCGCGCCCTGATGGCGCGCGAGTGCAATATGCTGGTCGCCGATAACGAAGGCAAGTGGCAGGCGCTGGAGCCGCGCCAGGGCCAATACAACTTCGGCCCTGCCGACGAGATGTATGCCTGGGCCAAGGAGCAGGGCATGCTGGTGCGCGGGCATAACCTGGTCTGGCAAACCGCAAAGTGGCTGCCGAAGTGGGTCAATGAATACGATTTCGGCGCGCGGCCGGCGCAGGCGGCGGAGCAGCTGCTGCGCAAGCACGTCGCCGCCGTGTGCGGACACTTCGGCTCCGTCATCCACAGTTATGATGTGATGAACGAAGCGGTCGATCCGGACACCGGCGGCTTGCGGGCCAACGTCTTGACCGAAAAGCTTGGCGCGCTGGCGCAGATCGACCTGTCGTTCCGGCTGGCGAAGGAGCATGCGCCGGGTGTGCAGCTGGTCTACAACGATTACATGCGCGCCGACGAGGGCAGCGCCAAGCATCGCGCCGGCGTGCTGAAGCTGTTGCACGACCTGAAGTCGCGCGGCACGCCGGTGCATGCGTTGGGCTTGCAGAGCCATATCGGCTCGTGGGATGAAGTCAGCAGCGCGGACGGCGCCAAGCACCAGCGCGAATGGCGCAAGTTCCTCGACGAGGTGACGGCGATGGGCCTGGACCTGTTGATCACTGAGTTCGACGTCAACGACCGCAAGCTGCCGGGCGATATCGCCGTGCGCGACGCCGGCGTCGCGGCCTTGGCCAAGGATTATCTGGACGTCACCTTCAGCTACCCGCGCTGCCGCGACTTCCTGATGTGGGGTATGGCGGACAACGCCAGCTGGCTGCAAGGCTGGGACGAGGCCCCGCGCCTCGACGGCCTGAAGATGCGCCCGACGCCGTTCGACAACGACCTGCGCGGCAAGCCGCTGCGCACCGCCATCGCCGACGCCATCAAGGCGATGCCGCCGCGCGCTTGATTTTTATCGGCGCGGGCTCTCCGGCGGGCCCAGATAGCTGCTGCGCTGGCCGCCGGTATTGACCACCAGCTTTTGCAGCACCAGTCCGGAATCCACCACCCAGAACTTGAGCGTGTGCTTTCCGGCTGACGCGATGCTGTGCTTCGAGGTCAGCACCGTGGCGCCGTCGGAGACCGTGCGTTCCCAGGCTTTTTCACTGCTATCGCCGTGGATGTTGACGATCTGCGGCGCCTCGTCGTCGAACGACACGGCGTAGCGCAAGCCTTCTCCCGGCTTGAACTTCTGCGTCGGCGCCAGCGTGGCCTGCACTTCGACCTTGCCGGCGCTGAACAGGTTCATCTCGTACTCAAGCCGCATGCGCGGCTTGTCGTCGGCCGGCGCATCCACCGGCAGCGCCGTCATGCCCGACAGCGTGCGGCCGTGATCCGGGATGCGCAGCCATTCGCGGCCCTCGGCCGGCACCGCCCGCGCATAGTGTTCCGCTTCCATGGCGACCACGCCCTGGGTTTCGATAAAACCCTTCAGCGCCGCGAAGCCGGCGGGCTTGCGCAGCGGGACCTTCAGCGTGGTCTTGCTGTTATCAGGGCCCGACACGGTCAGCGTCGCATGATCGGCGCCGTCCGGCACGTCGGCCCAGCGGGCATTGACCATCACGCGCTGCTCGCGCTGGACCTTGCCCTTCGGCTTGTCCAGTGTGATCCACGGTTCGCTGGCGGCCACCGTGTAGTCGAACGGCAGCTGGCCGCGGTTGAAAATGTCGATAAAACGCGCGCGGTTCTCGAACACGTCCAGCGTAGGCAACGCCAGCTTGTCGCCATCCGGTCCGGGCCAAACCTGCTCGCCGCCTTCGACCGCCACGCCCATGTCGGCGGCTTTCGGCACCTGCATTTCGGTCACCGGCGGCATCACGTTGCGCGGCGGCTGGTTCCAGTAGGTGTAGCCAAGGTGCGTCTGCGACATCATGTGATTCCACTTGCCGCCGCTGATGTCCTCGTGATAGCGCCGGACCAGCTCCGCGTCCTGCGCAAACAATGCGCGGGTGCGTGCCGCCAGATCGTTGGTCGAAGCACGGCCTTGTTGGCCATACAGCCGGTTCATGCCCGCTGTGACATACAACTCATTGACAACCGCGCTGGCCTTGACCGGATACAGCACCAGCTGGAAAAAGGCGTCCCGCTTGGCGGCCGGCAGCGCCGCCGAGATTTTTTCGGCACGTGCCGCGATCTCGTTGTACTCGTCGACGACGCGCGCGGCTTCGTTGTAGTTCACCAGGCTGTAGGTGGTCGGCTCCAGCTGCTCCGGCTTGCGGCGGCCGTTGTACTTGGCGTACTTGGCGACGATGTCGGCGATGTCGTCGGCATGTTCAGGCCCGAACTCGCGCGCCGCCCAAAGCTTCAGGTAATCCGGCAGGCGCTGCGCCGGCCAGGCTTCCGGATTCCAGGCATAAGTCAGGAAGAACTCGATCGGCACCTCCATCGGCTTCAGGTCGCCGACATTGACGATCCACATGCGGTCGGCCTTGTACCGCCAGGCCAGGTTCATCTGCTCCCACACCTTGGGCAAGGGCGTCACGTTGATCCACTTGTACGAGCGCGGACCGCCGACGTAATCGAAGTGGTAGTACACGCCGGCGCCGCCGGCGCGCTTGCGTTCATCCTGCGTCGGCAGGCGGCGGATATTGCCCCAGTTGTCGTCGCACCACAGCAGCATCACGTCGTCGGGCACGCGCATGCCTTTCTCGTAGTAGTCCTGCACTTCCTTGTACAAGGCCCACGCCTGCGGAACCTTGGTCACATCCGGATTGATCTCCTTGGCGATGATGGCGCGCTGGTCGGCGACGATGCGCTCCAGCAGCGATACATTGGAATCGCGCGACATCGGCTCGTCGCCATCGCCGCGCATGCCCAGCGTGATCATTTTTTCGTAGCCCTGCGTGACGCGCAAACCCTGCGTCCAGAACTCGTGCAGCGCATCCGGGCTGCGGTTGTAGTCCCATGGCTTGCCGTTGCCGTAGCGGCGCCACTCGTCGTGCGCGCGCATCATCGGCTCGTGGTGCGAGGTGCCGATGATGACGCCGTATTCGTCGGCGGTCTGGCCGTTCAGCTTATCGTCGTCATAGAACGCTTCGCCCCACATGGCCGGCCACAGGTAGTTTCCGCGCATACGCAGTATCAGCTCGAAGACTTTGGCATAGAATTTGGGATTGAAGGCGCCGTAGCGCTGCTTGACCCATCCGGTCAGCGCGGGCGCTTCGTCGTTGAGGAAGATGCCGCGATACTGCACCTTCGGCGCGTCGTTGACGGCGGCGGGGGCCGACGCGTAGACGCTGGCGTGCTTCGCTGCCGGCACGTCGGCCCACCAGTTCCACGGCGAGACGCCGATCTGCTCCGACATCTCGTAGATGCCGAAGATGGTGCCGCGCTTGTCGCTGCCGGCGATGACCAGCGCGCGCTCTACGCCGGGCATGGGCCTGGTCAGCGTTTGCACCTGCCAGCCTTCCCACTTGCCCTTGATGGCGGAAACATCCAGCGCGCCGGATTGGACCAGCCGGTCGATCATCGGGCTCTTGCCGATGGTGCCGATGATGACGATGTCGGCGCCCGCCGGCCTGCCGTCCCTGGCCAGCACCGGCTGCGCGGCGCTGACGCGGGCGATGTCGGCCTGCAGGTCGCCGGCCGCGCGGATCACGCCGGGATAGTCGGATGGGTCGACATACAGTCTGGCGGCGCGGCCGTTCTGCGCCAGCGTCACCGCGCCGGACGGCGGCTGGTCGAACCAGGCGAGCTTTTTCTGGCCCAGCGCCTGGGCGGGCAGGGCGTGCGCCAGCAGAGCCAATAACATGGCTCCGGCGGCAAGGTAACGTTGTCTCATTTGTTTTATTTTTCCAGTGGCTGGTAGTCGAACCATGCGAAATCGGCGACGGGCATGGCCTTGGCGCCTTCGGCGTACATGCCGATGAAGACGCCGGTGAATCCGCCCGCCGATTCTGATGTCAGCGGTGCGGTGGGGACGGTGCCGATCAGCTTTGCCGGCGCGCCGCCGCTGCTGTAGCTGAACTCATAGCGGTCGGCGTGGGACTCGACCTGCAGCGTGACCGGGCCTGCCGCCAGCGCGGCGCTGGCCTTCAGCGAGGTGACGCCGCCGGCGCGCGCCACCAGCTCGAGGCGGCGCTGCTGCTTGCTGCCGGTGATGCGCAGTTGGTAGTAGTTCTTTTCATTCTGGCGCAGCACCAGGCCTGCGGCTTGAGGCGCCGCGGCGGGCGCGAATTCGACCTGCGTCACGGCGCGCATGCGCATGTGCTCCTGGCGGCGGCCGATGAAGGCCGGCTGCGCGATGTCGTTCATCGTGACGCTGCTGCCTTTGAGGCGCAGGAAGCCGGGGCGTTCGCTTAATGACCACAGGCCGTCGCCTGGGCCGCGCAGCTGCGACCATTGCAGGCCGAGGTTCGGCGCGTCGAAGTCGTCGCGGATTGGTTCGGCAGGCCATGGGGCGGCCGGCGGCAGGCCCTCGGTGGACATCTCCACCGCCAGCGGCTTGCCGTTGTTGACGGTCAGCCAGCCCCGGTCGTTCCATGCGACGGGTGTGAGCAGCGTTTCGCGGCCCAGGTGGTGGCGCTGCGATTGCGGGCGTATGCCGAGCAATGTCATCCACCATTTTCCATCCGGCGTTTGTACCAGGTCGCCGTGGCCGGTGGCCTGCAGCGGCAGGTCGGGGTGGCCCCGGTGCGTCAGGATCGGATTGGCAGGGTTGGCGGTGAACGGCCCGAATGGCGTGGCCGAGCGGGCCATCGTCAGGCTGTGGTTGTAGGAGGTGCCGCCTTCGGAGATCATCAGGTAGTACCAGCCGTCCTGCTTGTACAGGTGCGGCCCCTCGGGCCAGACGCCGCCGGTGCCGGACCAGATCAGGCGCGGCTGCTCCAGCAGCTTGCCGGCCTGCAGATCGATCTGCGCCTGATAGACGCCGCCATGTTCGCCGCCGCCATGGCGGGTGTAATAGACCTTGCCGTCGTCGTCGAAGAACAGCGACGGGTCCATGCCCCAGGTCTGGTCGTTCAGCCAGACCGGCTCCGACCATGGCCCGGCGGGGTCTTTGGTGTGCACGTAGAAGGCGCCGCCGCCTTCCATATTGGTCGTGACCATATAGAACACGCCGTCGTGGCAGCGCAGCGTGGGGGCGTAAATGCCCTGCGAGCTGCGGGTGTGCGCCATCGGCAGCTGGCTGGCGCGGGTCAGCGCGTGGCCGATCTGGCGCCAGTGGACCAGATCCTTGCTGTGATAAATCGGCACGCCGGGGAAGTATTCAAAGCTGCTGGTCGCCAGGTAGTAGTCGCCGCCGACGCGGCAGACGCTCGGATCGGCATGGAAGCCGCTGAGCACCGGATTGGTGTAAGTGGCAGGCGGTGCGGCCTGCGCCAGCGGTGTCATGGCGATCAGCGCGGCAATCATCAAGCGGGCAGCGTTCATTTGGTATCTCCACAATTGCGACGCAGCGCGGCAAGCGGCACGGCGTCGGCGATGGCGCGGTAGCCGGCCAGCGATGGGTGCAGGCCGTCGCCGGAATCGTAAGCTTTGTTGATGCGCTGCGGCTGGGCCGGATCGCGCAGCGCGGCGTCGAAGTCTGCGACCGCGTCGAAGACGCCGGAATGGCGTATCCACTCGTTGAGTTCCTGCCGGTCCGCCTCGTTGGCCGGCTCGGGATGATAATAAGCGCTGTCGGCATACGGGGTGACCGTCCCGCCTATCATGCAGACGCCGTGCGCATGCGCGCGCTCCGCCAGCTGGCGATGCGCCGCCTTCAGGTCGGCCAGCAGCTGTGCGCGATCCGCCGGCAGGTCCGGCGTGTTGCGGTGCTGGCTGCCGAGATCATTCACGCCGATCAGCACCAGCGCATGCGTGACGCCGGCGCGCGACAGCACGTCGCGGTCGAAGCGCGCCGCCAGGTTGGTGCCCAGGCCATCGCGCAGCATGCGCCCACCGCCGATGCCGGCGTTGACCACGCCCAGCGTCTGGCCCTCCTGCCGCAAGCGTGCCGCCAGCACGTCGGTCCAGCGGTTGTTGCCGTCGGTGGTCACGCCGTAGCCGTCGGTGATCGAATCGCCGACCGCCACCATCGCGCCTACGCCGCGCGGCGCCTGGACTTCGACGTCGCTCAATACATACCAGTGCGCGATTTTGCCGGCATCGTTCCAGACCGCGTCCATCACGCGGTTGCCTTTGGCGAGAAAACTGTTGGTGCGCGAGCCGGGATGGCCGGTCTGGCGCGCGGGTTCGCCTTTGAAATAAAGCGATATCGCCAGGTCTGCGGCTGGTTTGAGCGGCATCGCCACAACATCGCTGTAGTATTCCGCGCCTGCCGGGATCATTACGTTGGCGCGGCCGTCGAAGGTCAATGGTCGCAGGGTAGGGGCGTCGATATCGGCCTTGCCGGGCGCCTGCGCCAGGGCGACGCTGGCGCCGTCGACCAATAATGGTGCGGTGCCGTATGCGTTGCTGATGCGGACCCGGAAACGGCTCCCGCCCAGAGTGAGATGGACGATCTGGCGCAGGCTCGCGTCGCGCCAGTGTTCGGGCGCCAACTCGTTGTTCGGCTCCACCAATTGTTGCGCCGCACCCCAAGTGGCGACCCAGTGAACCGGCTGTTCGGCTGCATTGGCGCTGAATACGCAGGCCGCCAAAAGAACCTTAAAACAGGTGCATAACGCGTGTTGACTTGATCGCATAAATCCTTCACACTCATGAAATGTTAGCGCTATTCATTTTAGGGTAAAGAGATGGTACATGCAACAAAAACGGGGGAGTCTTCAAGCCCCGTCGTCACGGAGATGCGCGTCATTCCAGTAGCTGGCCACGACAGCATGCTGCTCAATCTGTGCGGCGCGCATGCGCCGTTCTTTACCCGCAATCTGGTCCTGCTGAAAGACAGCGCCGGGCACACCGGCATGGGCGAAGTGCCCGGCGGCGCAGGCATCCTGCGCGCGCTGGAAAACGCCGTGCCGCTGGTGGTGGGCACGTCCATCGGCCGCTACAACCGCACGCTGAACGGCATCCGCGCGGCGATCGCCGACAAGGAGGTCAGCGGCCAGCAATATCAGGTCACCTCCGCCGCCGAAGCGGAAGTGCTGAAGCAGCCGCACGAAATCAATCTGCGTCTTGAGAATGTGGTCACCGCCGTCGAGGCGGCGCTGCTCGACCTGCTCGGCCAGCACCTCGGCGTGCCGGTGTGCGAACTGCTCGGCGCCGGACAGCAGCGCGACAGCGTGCCGATGCTGGCTTACTTGTTCTACATCGGCGACCGCACCCGCACCGACCTGCCATATCTGTCGGGCGACGATGCATCCGGCTGGTACCGCCAGCGCAACCAGGAGGCGATCACGCCGGCCGCCATCGTCGCGCAGGCCGAGGCCACGGTCGCCAAGTACGGTTTCCGCGATTTCAAACTGAAGGGCGGCGTGATGCGCGGCGCCGAAGAGATGGAAGCCATCGCCGGCATCAAGGCCCGCTTCCCCGAATCGCGCGTGACGCTGGACCCGAACGGCGCCTGGTCGCTGCGCGAAGCCATCGACCTTTGCAAAGGCCAGGGCCACATCCTGGCCTACGCCGAAGACCCGTGCGGTCCGGAGAACGGCTATTCCGGCCGCGAAGTGATGGCCGAATTCCGCCGCGCCACCGGCATCCCGACCGCCACCAACATGGTCGCCACCGACTGGCGCCAGATGGCGCACTCGCACCTGCTGGGCGCCGTCGACATCCCGCTGGCCGACCCGCACTTCTGGACCATGCAGGGCTCCGTGCGGCTGGCGCAATTGTGCGATGATTGGGGCCTGACCTGGGGCTCGCACTCCAACAACCACTTCGACGTGTCGCTGGCCATGTTCACCCATGCCGCCGCCGCCGCGCCGGGCAAGATCACCGCCATCGACACCCACTGGATCTGGCAGGAGGGACAGGAACGCCTGACCCGCGAGCCCTTGCAGATCGTCGGCGGCGAAGTGCAGGTGCCGAAAAAGCCGGGCCTGGGCATCGAGCCGGACATGGACCGCATCGCGGCGGCCCATGAGCTGTATAAGAAAGTAGCCACCACGGCGCGCGACGACGCGATGGCGATGCGTTACCTGGTACCTGATTGGACGTATTTTCCGAAAAAACCGAGCCTGGGACGTTGATCCCGGCCCTTGAGACAAAGGATTTGTTATGACGAGTAAGCTGAAACACGCGCCGATCGCGGCGCACCTGCCGTCCGACCTGTCGGACGCCTTGCTGGTAGGCCGCGTATGGCGCGCCGGCGATATCAACGGTCCTTGCGTGGTCGTAGTGCGCAACGGCGAAGTCTTCGACGTTACAGCTAGCGCTAACACGGTGTCCGACCTGCTGGACCAGACGGACGTCGCCGCCTTCGTACGCTCCGTCCAGGGCGAGTCGCTGGGCCGCGTCGAAGCGTTGATCGAAACCGCCTTGAGCGGCAACGCCGACGCGCAGACCCCGCATCTGCTGGCGCCGTGCGACGTCCAGGCTATAAAGGCTTGCGGCGTGACCTTCGCGGTCAGCCTGCTGGAGCGCGTGATCGAAGAGCAGGCCGGCGGCGACGCCTCGCGCGCCGACGAACTGCGCACCGCGCTGCTGAAGGATATCGGTGCCGACCTGTCGTCGATCAAGCCAGGTTCGCCGGAAGCGGAAAAGCTCAAGCAGCAGTTCATCGAACGCGGCGCCTGGTCGCAGTACATGGAAGTGGGCATCGGCCCTTACGCCGAGGTGTTCTCCAAGTCGCAGCCCATGTCGGCAGTGGGCTTCGGCGCGGACGTCGGCCTGCACCCTGAATCGAAGTGGAACAACCCGGAACCGGAGATCGTGCTGGCCGTGAACGGCCGCGCCGAAACGGTCGGCGCCACGCTGGGCAACGACGTCAACCTGCGCGACATCGAAGGCCGCAGCGCGCTGCTGCTCGGTAAAGCCAAGGACAACAACGCCTCCTGCGGCATCGGCCCGTTCATCCGCGTGTTCGACGACAAGTTCACCATCGACACCGTGCGCAATGCGGAACTGAGCATGCTGATCGAAGGCGCCGAAGACGGCTTCCGCCTGGACGGCGCCAGCTACATGCGCGAAATCAGCCGCGATCCGCTCAACCTGGTGGAACACACCTGCGGCCCGCATCACCAATACCCGGACGGCTTCATGCTCTTCCTCGGCACCATGTTCTCGCCGATCAAGGACCGTGGCGCGCCGGGCGCTGGCTTCACCCACAAGCTGGGCGACCGCGTCACCATCGCCAGCCCGTCGCTGGGTGCGCTGGTGAATCACGTACAACTGAGCGACGCCATCACGCCATGGACTTTCGGCGTGCGCGCGCTTTACCGCAACCTGGCGCAGCGCGGACTGCTGCGCTGATCCACATATAAATCAACTGGAGGAATACAAGATGGTGCAAGCAACGGCCGGCGAGAAGAAACCCATGGTCTACGCCACCTATCCCAGCCTCGCTGAAAAGCGGGTGCTGATCACGGGCGGCGGTACCGGCATCGGCGCCGCGATCGTGGACGCCTTCGTCAAGCAGGGTTCGCAGGTGTTCTTCGTCGACATCGCGGTGGAGGCATCGCGCGAGCTGGCCGAAAGCATGAAAGACGCCAAGTATCCGCCGAAGTTCATTCCGTGCGACCTGACCGACCTGGAAGCGCTGTCGCAGGTGTTCGCGCAGATCGAGCGCGATCACGGCGCGATCGAAGTCCTGATCAACAACGCCGCCAACGATCATCGCCACAGCGTGCAGGATGTCACGCCGAAGTACTGGGACGACAGCCTGGCCGTCAACCTGCGCCACCAGTTCTTCTGCGCGCAGGCCGTGGCGCCGGGCATGAAGGCGGCCGGTGGCGGCGTGATCCTGAACTTCGGTTCGATCTCGTGGCACCTCGCGCTGGGCAACCTGTCGCTGTACATGACCGCCAAAGCCGCCATCGAAGGCATGACGCGCGGCCTGGCCCGCGACCTCGGCGTCGACGGCATCCGCGTCAATTGCGTGATCCCGGGTTCGGTGCGCACGCCGCGCCAGATGGCGCTGTGGCATACGCCGGAAGGCGAACAGGAAATCCTGAACGCGCAGTGCCTGCACGAGCGCGTCGAGCCGGAAGACATCGCCGCGATGGCGCTGTTCCTGTCCTCTGACAATGCTGGCCGTTGCTCCGGCCGCGATTACTTCGTAGACGCCGGATGGTATGGAGCATGAACCTGTATCAGCCTGAGTGCATCTGGTCGCTCGGCGCGACCCTCGGCGAGGGGCCGGTGTGGCACGCCGAGGACAAGGCCGTGTACTTCGTCGACATCAAGCAGCGCGCGATCCATCGCTGCGCCGAAGACGGCAGCCGGCGCCAGAGCTGGACGCTGCCCGATGAAGTGGGCTTCGCGCTGCCGATCCACGGCGGCGACTTCGTGTGCGGCCTGCCGGGCCGGCTGGCCCGCTTCTCGTTCGAGACCGGCGCGCTGAGCGCGATGCTGGAGCTGGAAGCCGCGCAGCCGGGCAACCGCATGAACGACGGCCACGTCGACCGCCACGGCTGCCTGTGGTTCGGATCGATGGACAACGCGGAGGAGGCGCACAGCGGCTCGCTGTACCGCCTGTGCGAGGACGAGCTGCTGGCCAAGGACAGCGGCTACGTCATCACCAACGGCCCGTGCACCAGCCCGGACGGCCGCACCTTCTACCACACCGACACGCTGGAAAAGACGCTGTACGCCTACGACCTGGATGAACAGGGCGGGCTGTCCAACAAGCGCGTCTTCATCCGTACCGAGGGCGAAGGCTACCCTGACGGCACGGCGGTGGACGCCGACGGCGCGCTGTGGGTCGCCATGTTCGGCGGCGCCCGCATCGACCGCTACGCCGCGTCGGGGGAACTGCTGGACTCCATCGCGATGCCGTGTTCGAATATCACCAAGGTCGCATTCGGCGGCGCCGACCTGCGCACCGTATTCGTCACCACCGCCCGCAAGGGACTGACGACCGAAGAATTGAGCCGGCAACCGCTTGCGGGAGGCTTGTTCAGCTTCCGCGTGGCGTCGCCGGGACAACTGCAACATCACTATTTACCAGGACAGGCAATATGACCACGCAACCTCGCCGCTTCCGCTCGCAGGACTGGTTCGATAACCCAGACCACATCGACATGACCGCGCTGTATCTGGAGCGCTTCATGAACTACGGTATCACCCCGGACGAACTGCGTTCCGGCCGCCCGATCATCGGCATCGCGCAATCGGGCAGCGACATCAGCCCGTGCAACCGCATCCACCTGGAGCTGGCCAAGCGCGTGCGCGACGGCATCCGCGACGCCGGCGGCATCGCCATGGAATTCCCGCTGCACCCGATCTTCGAGAACTGCCGCCGTCCGACCGCCGCCATCGACCGTAACCTGGCGTATATGGGCCTGGTCGAGATCCTGCACGGCTACCCGATCGACGCCGTGGTGCTGACCACCGGCTGCGACAAGACCACGCCGTCGCAGCTGATGGCCTGCGCCACCGTCGACATTCCGGCCATCGTGCTGTCCGGCGGTCCGATGCTGGACGGCTGGCTGGACGGCGAGCTGGTAGGCTCGGGCGCCGCGATCTGGAAGGGCCGCCGCCAGCTGGCCGCCGGCGCCATCAATGAAGAGAAGTTCCTGCAGATCGCCGCCGCCTCGGCGCCGTCGGCTGGACACTGCAACACCATGGGCACCGCGTCGACCATGAACGCCATCGCCGAAGCGCTGGGCATGTCGCTGACCGGCTGCTCGGCGATTCCCGCGCCGTACCGCGAGCGCGGCCAGATGGCCTATGAAACCGGCAAGCGCATCGTCGAAATGGCGCACCAGGACCTGCGTCCGTCGGCGGTGCTGACGCGCGAAGCCTTCCTCGACGCGATCGTGGTCAACGCCGCCATCGGCGGTTCGACCAACGCGCAGCAGCACATCGTCGCGATGGCGCGCCATGCCGGCGTCGAACTGAAGACCAGCGACTGGATGGAATACGGCCACAAGGTGCCGCTGCTGCTGAACATGCAGCCGTCCGGTAAATTCCTCGGCGAGCGTTTCCACCGCGCCGGCGGCGTGCCCGCCGTGATGTGGGAGCTGGAGCAGCAGGGCAAGCTGCGTTCCAACCGCTTGACGGTCACCGGCGCCACCATGGCAGAGAACCTGAAGGGCAAGGAAACCAACGACCGCGAAGTGATCTACCCGTACGCCGCGCCGCTGAAGGAAGACGCAGGCTTCTTCGTCCTGAAGGGCAACCTGTTCGACTTCGCCATCATGAAGACCAGCGTGATCTCGCCGGCGTTCCGCGCGCGCTACCTGAGCAAGCCGGGCGCAGAGAACATCTTCGAATGCCGCGCCGTGGTGTTCGAGGGCTCGGGCGATTATCACGACCGCATCAACGACCCGTCGCTGAACATCGACGAGGACAGCATCCTGGTGATCCGCGGCGCCGGCCCTGTGGGCTGGCCGGGTTCCGCCGAGGTGGTGAACATGCAACCGCCCGATGCGCTGATCAAGCGCGGCATCACCAACCTGCCGACGCTGGGCGACGGCCGCCAGTCCGGCACCTCGGACAGCCCGTCGATCCTGAACGCCTCGCCGGAAAGCGCGGTAGGCGGCGGCCTGGCCTACATCCGCACCGGCGACGTGATTCGCGTCGACCTGAACGCGGGCACCTGCAATATGCTGATCTCCGACGAGGAACTGGCCGAGCGCAAGACGCACGGCATCCCGCCGGTGCCGGCCAGCCAGACGCCGTGGCAGGAGTTGTACCGCTCCACCGTGGGCCAGATGGAAACCGGGGCCTGCATGGAGCTGGCCGTCGAATATCGGGGAGTAGGGCAGACGCTCGCGCGACACAATCACTAACCGGTTCCAGATAAATATAACTTACGGAGACAAACCATGAACAAGACTATCGCCGCCGCCGTCCTGGGCGCCATGCTGGCACTGAGCGGCGGCGCCGCCCAGGCCGACGCAAAGAATCCGAAGATCGGTTTTTCCATCGACGACCTGCGCCTTGAGCGCTGGGTGCGCGACCGCGACTACTTCACCGCCGAGGCGGAGAAGCTGGGCGCCAAGGTCTACGTGCAGTCGGCCGACGCCAGCGAACAGCGCCAGATCTCGCAGATCGAAAACCTGATCTCGCGCGGCGTCGACGTGCTGGTCATCGTGCCGTACAACGCCACGGTGCTGAACAACGCGATCAAGGAAGCGAAGAAGGCCAAGATCAAGGTGGTGTCCTATGACCGCCTGATTCTCAACGCCGACATTGACGCCTACATCTCGTTCGACAACGCCAAGGTCGGCGAGCTGCAGGCTTCCAGCCTGGTGGCGATCAAACCGAAAGGCAACTACTACCTGCTGGGCGGCGCGCCGACCGACAACAACGCCAAGGTGCTGCGCGAAGGCCAGCTGAAGGTGCTGCAGCCGCTGATCGACAAGGGCGACATCAAGGTGGTCGGCAAGCAGTGGACCAAGGACTGGAGCGCATCCGAGGCGCTGTCGATCATCGAGAACGCGCTGACCGCCAACGGCAACAAGATCGACGCCGTGGTCGCGTCCAACGACGCCACCGCCGGCGGTGCGATCCAGGCGCTGGCCGCGCAAAAACTGAGCGGCAAGGTGCCGGTGTCCGGCCAGGATGCCGACCTTGCGGCCGTCAAGCGCGTCATCGCCGGCACCCAGGCGATGACCGTCTACAAGCCGCTGAAACTGATCGCCACCGAAGCGGCGCGCCTGTCGGTGCAGCTGGTGCGCAACCAGGCGCCGGCCTACAACTCTACGTACCCGAACGGCATGAAGAACGTCAGCACGATGCTGCTGGCGCCAGTTGCCCTGACCAAGGCGAACGTCAATGTGCTGGCCGACGACGGCTTCTACACCAAGGCGCAGCTGACCGCGAATTAAGGAAACAGGATGGCCGAATATCTGCTTGAAATGAAGAACATCGTCAAGGAGTTTGGCGGTGTTCGGGCTTTGAATGGCATCGACATCAAGCTCAAGGCCGGCGAATGCGCCGGTCTTTGCGGCGAGAACGGCGCCGGCAAGTCGACCTTGATGAAAGTGCTGTCCGCCGTCTACCCGCACGGCACCTGGGACGGCGAGATCCTGTGGGACGGCAAGCCGCTGCAGGCGCAGTCTATCCGCGAGACCGAGGCCGCCGGCATCGTCATCATCCACCAGGAGCTGATGCTGGTGCCGGAACTGTCGGTGGCGGAGAATATCTTCCTCGGCAACGAGATCACGCTGCCGGGCGGCCGCATGGACTACGCCGCCATGAACCGCCGCGCCGAAGAGCTGCTGAAAGAGTTGAACATCAACGACGTCAACGTGGTGCTGCCGGTGAAGCAGTACGGCGGCGGCCACCAGCAGCTGATCGAGATCGCCAAGGCGCTGAACAAGAAGGCGCGCCTGCTGATCCTGGATGAGCCGTCGTCGTCGCTGACGGCGTCAGAGATCAAGGTGCTGCTGAATATTATCCATTCGCTGAAAGCGAAGGGCGTAACCTGCGTCTACATCTCGCACAAGCTGGACGAGGTGGCGGACATCTGCGACACCATCATCGTGATCCGTGATGGCCAGCACATCGCCACCACGCCGATGACGGAGATGAACATCGACCGCATCATCGCGCAGATGGTCGGCCGCGAGATGAACCAGCTGTACCCGCAGCGCACGCATACGCCGGGCGAGGTGATCTTCGAGGCCCGCAACATCTGCTGCTACGACGCCGACAACCCGGAGCGCAAGCGCGTGGATAACATCTCCTTCAAGCTGCGCAAGGGCGAGATCCTCGGCATCGCCGGCCTGGTCGGCGCGGGCCGCACGGAACTGGTGTCGGCCATCTTCGGCGCCTATCCCGGCCCGTGCGAGGCTGAGGTCTGGCTCAACGGCAAGAAGCTCGACACCAGCACGCCGCTCAAGGCGATCCGCGCCGGCCTGGCGATGGTGCCGGAAGACCGCAAGCACCACGGCATCGTGCCGGACCTCGGCGTCGGCCACAACATGACGCTGACGGTGCTCAACGACTTCGCCCGCGCCACCCGCATCGACCAGCAGGCTGAATTGGCGGCCATCCGCCAGGAGATCAAGAGCGTCAAGCTGAAGACCTCCAGCCCCTTCCTGCCGATCACCGGCCTGTCCGGCGGCAACCAGCAGAAGGCGGTGCTGTCGAAGATGCTGATGACCAAGCCGAAGATCCTGATCCTGGATGAACCGACGCGCGGCGTCGACGTCGGCGCCAAGTTCGAGATCTACCAGCTGATGTTCGACCTGGCGAAGGAAGGCATGTCCATCATCATGGTGTCGTCGGAACTGGCGGAAGTGCTGGGCATTTCGGACCGCGTGCTGGTGATAGGCGAGGGCAAGCTGCGCGGCGACTTCGTTAATGAAAACCTGAGCCAGGAAACCGTGCTGGCCGCCGCGCTGGACGCGCATTGAATCTAATCTGGATGATCTATGAAAAGTAACAACCTCAGTTTCAACTTCAAACAACTGTTCACCCAATATAAGATGCTGGCGCTGCTGATCGCGGTGGCGCTGATCTGGGGCTTCTTCAGCTACCACACCGACGGCGGCTTCGTCACCCCGCGCAATCTCTCCAACCTGATGCGCCAGATGGCCATCACCGGCATCGTCGCCTGCGGCATGTCGCTGGTGATCATCGCCGGCGAGATCGACCTTTCGGTCGGCTCGCTGCTTGGCCTGTTGGGCGGCATCGCGGCGGTGCTGGACGTGACGCACCACCTGCCGCTGCCTGCCACCATTGCGGTGGTGCTGGCGGTGGGGCTGGTCATCGGCCTGTTCAACGGCTACCTGACGGCCTACCTGAGCATCCCATCGTTCATCGTCGGCCTGGGCGGCATGCTGGCCTATCGCGGCATCGTGCTGGGTGTGACCGGCGGCACCACCGTCGCTCCGGTGTCGGATAGCCTGGTCTACATCGGTCAGGCCTACCTGTCGCCGCAACTGGGCGTGGCGCTGGGCATGGTGCTGTTCGCGGTGGCCGTGTTCCTGGTCTGGCAGCAGCGCCGCAGCCGCGCGGCCTACGGCCTGGAAGTCGCGCCGATGTGGCGCGACGGCGCCAAGATCGTCGCGCTGGGCGCGGTGCTGGCGGCCTTCGTCACCACTTTCAATTCGTACGAAGGCATTCCGCTGCCGGTGCTGTTGCTCCTGGCGCTGCTGGGCATCTTCAGCTACGTGACCACGCAGACGGTGTTCGGCCGCCGCGTCTACTCGGTCGGCAGCAATATGGAAGCGACCCGCCTGTCGGGCATCAACGTCAAGTCGATCAAGCTGTGGATCTTCGGCATCATGGGCCTGATGTGCGCACTGGCCGGTATCGTCAACACGGCGCGCCTGGCGGCGGGTTCGCCGTCGGCCGGCACCTCCGGCGAGCTCGATGCGATCGCGGCCTGCTTCATCGGCGGCACCTCGATGCGCGGCGGCTCGGGCACCGTGCACGGCGCGCTGATCGGCGCGCTGGTCATGGCCAGCCTGGATAACGGCATGTCGATGCTGGACGTGGACACCTATTGGCAGATGATCGTCAAGGGCTGCATTCTGACTCTCGCGGTATGGGTGGACGTCAGCACCCGCGCAGGCAAGCGGTAAAAATAAAATAAAATTTACAGGAGACTTTGCATGACCAACAACCGTAGGCAGTTCCTCACTTCCATGACCGGCCTGGCCGGCATCACCATGCTGCCGGCGATGGCCGCCGGCGCGCAGGCGCCGTACAAGGACGCCTCGCTTCCGGTCGACAAGCGCGTCGACGACCTGCTGGGCCGCATGACGCTGGAAGAGAAGGTCATGCAGCTGCAATGCACCTGGCAGTCCAAGACCGAGATGCAGGATGCCAAAGGCGAGTTTTCGCCGGCCAAGGCGCAGAAGGCTTATCCGCACGGCCTGGGCATGATCGCCCGTCCGTCGGACCGCCAGCTGGGCCAGGCCGCCGGCGCCGGCGATACCGGCGCCAACAAGAACCGCAACGCCTTCGACACCGCCACCTACGTCAACGCGATCCAGAAGTGGGCGGTCGAGCAGACCCGCCTCGGCATCCCGCTGTTCATGCACGAGGAAGCGCTGCACGGCTACGTCGCGCCGGATGCGACCTGCTTCCCGCAGGCGATCGGCCTGGCGTCGTCGTTCGATCCCGAGCTGGCGCAGAAGATCTTCAGCGTGGCGGCGCGCGAGATGCGCGCGCGCGGCGCCAACCTGGCGCTGGCGCCGGTGGTCGACGTGGCGCGTGAACCGCGCTGGGGCCGCATCGAGGAAACCTACGGCGAAGACCCGTACCTGTGCGGCGAGATGGGGCGCGCGGCGGTGATCGGCTTCGCCGGCACCGACAAGAAGCTGGGCAAGGACAAGGTCTTCGTCACGCTCAAGCACATGACCGGCCACGGCCAGCCGGAAAGCGGCACCAACATCGGCCCGGCCGAAGTGAGCGAACGCACGCTGCGCGAGGAGTTCTTCCCGCCGTTCGAAAAGCTGATCAAGGAAACCAATGTCGGTTGCGTCATGCCGTCGTATAACGAGATCGGCGGCGTGCCGTCGCACGCCAACCACTGGCTGCTGCACAAGGTGCTGCGCGAGGAGTGGGGCTTCAAGGGCCTGACTGTGTCGGACTACTTCGGCATCAATGAGCTGATCACGCGCCACAAGCTGGCGGCCACGCCGAAGGAAGCGGCCTACCGCGCCTTCAAGGCCGGCGTCGATGTCGAGACCCCGGATGGCCTGGCGTACAAGACGCTGGCGGAACTGGTCAAGGAAAAGCGCATCGCCGAAAGCGAGATCGATGTCGTGGTGCGCCGCATCCTGGAGATGAAGTTCCAGGCCGGTCTGTTCGAGCAGCCCTACGTCGACGCCAAGATCGCCGACCGCCTGACCGCATCGCCGGATGCCGTCGCACTGGCGCGCCTGGCCGCGACCCGCACCCCGGTGCTGCTGAAGAACGACAAGGGCCTGCTGCCGCTGGACGGCAAAAAGGTCGGCAAGGTGCTGTTGATCGGCACCCACGCCAAGGACACCCCGATCGGCGGCTACTCGGACATCCCGCGCCACGTGATCTCGATCCACGACGGCCTGCAGGCCGAGGCCAAGGCGCAGGGCTTCACGCTGTCGTATTCGGAAGGCGTGCGCATCACCGAGAGCCGCGTCTGGGGCGCCGACGAGATCAAGTTCACGCCGCCGGAAGTGAACGCGAAGTTGATCGCCGCCGCCGTGGAAGCGGCCAAGTCGGCCGACACCATCATCATGGTCCTGGGCGACAACGAGCAGACCAGCCGCGAAGCATGGGCCGACAACCACCTCGGCGACCGCGAAAGCCTGGACCTGATGGGCCAGCAGAACGACCTGGCGAAGGCGATTTTCGCGCTCGGCAAACCGACCGTGGTGTTCCTGTTGAACGGCCGTCCGCTGTCGGTCAACCTGCTTGCTGAGAAGGCCGACGCGCTGGTCGAAGGCTGGTACATGGGGCAGGAGACCGGCTACGCGGTGGCGGACGTGCTGTTCGGCCGCGCCAACCCGGGCGGCAAGCTGCCGGTATCGATCGCGCGCAGCGTCGGCCAGCTGCCGGTGTTCTACAACCACAAGCCTTCGGCGCGTCGCGGCTACATCGACGGATCGACCAAGCCGCTGTATCCGTTCGGCTTCGGCTTGAGCTACACCACGTTCGCGATCTCCGAGCCGCGCCTGGCCAAGGCGTCGATCGCGGTCGGCGAGTCGACCAGGGTGGAAGTCGACGTCAGCAACACCGGCAAGCTGGCGGGCGACGAAGTGGTGCAGATCTATATCCGCGACGACGTCAGCTCGGTCACCCGTCCGGTGCTGGAGCTGAAGGCGTTCAAACGCGTCACGCTCAAGCCGGGCGAGAAGCGCACGCTGACGTTCGACATCAAGCCGTCCGACCTGTGGTTCTACAACACCGAGATGGTGCGGGTGGTGGAGCCGGGCAGCTTCACCATCCACGCCGGGCCGGATAGCGTGAACCTGAAGTCGACCAAGCTGATGGTGGGTTGATCTGACTCAAACCGTGGCAACGGTGCGCGGCAAAGCGGGGGAGTAAGCTGAAAGCGTTTGAACCTGGGAGATCATCATGAATCGTACCGTTCTGCGCTTTTGCTTCCCGCTATTGTCGGCATCAATCGTGTGTTCCAGCGCCATGGCGCAAAGCCGTCCGGCCATGCACTGGAGCACATTCAACAAGCAGGCCAGCCAGTGCGCCTGCCATCTGTTCGCGCGCGACGCCCTGCGCAAAGAGGGGCTGAACACGTTCTACGAGGATACCGGATCGATTCTCCTCGCCGGCAATAACCGCGTCGTCGCTGAAGTGGTCTGCCTGCCGGGGGAGAAGCAGATCCGGCTATCCGCCTATTCGACCGACTCCAAGACCGCCGAATTGACCCGCAATCGGGTGCGCGAGACCATCGTCAATAGCCGATTGTTCGACACCTGTCCCTGAAGCTATAGGTGCGCTGGCGAACATACGTGGCGCACCCTGCTTGCTACAGTGCCTTACCGATTAAATAAATGGTGAGGCAATCAAATGGCAAGCGCACAACAAGTACTGGTGGTGGACGATAACGTCGATGTGGTGGAGTCGTTGTCCGCCTTGTTACAGTGCCACGGTTACGAAACCGCCGCCGCGCACAACGGCTACGAGGCCTGCGACTGGGTGCGCGATGCGATGCCCAAGGCGATCATCATGGACCTCGGCATGCCGTGGATGGACGGCTTCGGCGCGGTCCGCGCGATCCGCCGCATGCCCGGCGCGCAGTCACTGCCGATCATCGCGCTGTCCGGCTCCGCCGACAGCGACTCGGCCAAGAAGGCCGTCGCCGCCGGCTTTACCCATCACTTCTCCAAGCCGCTGAACTTCGATCACCTGAATCAGTACCTGAATAGCCTGAACTAGTCGGTCGCGGGTAGGGCGGCGCTTTGCTGCGCCGCGCCTCCGGTGAACACCATTATCAGTCCGGCGCCCGCCAGCACGGCGCCGGCGACAGGAATCGACGCGTAGCCCAGGCCGGCCGAAATCACGCCGCTGCCGACCGCCGCGCCCAGCGCATTCCCCAGATTGAAGGCGCCGACATTGACCGACGAGGCCAATCCCGGCGCTTCCGCCGCCGCGTGCATGACGCGGATTTGCACCGGCGGCACGATGGCGAAGGCCGCAGCTCCCCACAGCACCACGCCGACCAAGGCGCCGGCATGGCTGGCGAACAGCAGCGGCAACGCCAGCATGATGACGGCCAGCGCGCCGAGGAAGATCTTGGTGGCGCCGTCCAGCGACCAGTCGGCGAGCTTGCCGCCGATGCCGTTACCGATGGTGAAGCCGACCCCGATCAGCATCAGCGCCAGCGTGATGAACAGCGCCGAGGCGCCGGTCAGCGCGGTCAGCACCGGCGCGATAAACGTATATAAAGTGAACATCGACGCCGAGCCCATGACCGTGGTGGCCATCGCCATCAGCACGGCGGGCCGGGTCAGCACGCGCAGTTCCTTGCGGATGTCCGGCATGGCGCCGGCTTCGCCGCGCGGCAGCGCGAGCACCAGCGCCGCCATCGCCAGCAGGCCGAGGGCCGCGGTGCCGCCGAAGGCCATGCGCCAGCCGATCTGCTGGCCGATCCAGGTAGCGGCGGGCACGCCGCCGATATTGGCGATGGTCAGGCCCATGAACATGGTGGCGACCGCGCTGGCGCGCTTGTCCGGCGCGACCAGGTTGGCCGCGACCACCGAACCGATGCCGAAGAAGGCGCCGTGATTCAAACTGGTGACCAGCCGCGAGGCGAGCAGCGTCCAGTAGCCCGGCGCCATCGCCGACAGCAGGTTCCCGACCACGAAGATGGAGAGCAGCGCGAGCAGCGCATGCTTCTGGCGCAGCCGCGAGAGCAGCAGCGTCATGATCGGCGCACCGATCATGACGCCCAGCGCGTAGGCGCTGATCAGCAGTCCGGCGCTGGGGATGGAGACGTTGACGCCCTCGGCGATCACCGGCAGCAGGCCCATAGGCGCGAACTCGGTGGTGCCGATGCCGAACGCGCCGACGGCGAGGGCCAGCAGGGCCCAGGTGGACTTCATCGCATCCTTCACGATCTACTTTCGTTGGGTGAAAAATCCAACTATAGTAGCTTTCGGGATTTCCCGCCTAGACCCTTTCGGGTAGTCAGCGCGGCGTCTGCACCAGTGATTCGGTCAGCACCCGGCCCTCGGCGCCGGCCGGCGGACGCACGCGCAGCAGGTTGGCCAAGGTCGGCGCGATGTCGACCACTTCGGCGTACTGGCCGTAGTAGCCCGGCTTGATCCAGCGCTTACCCATGATCATCAGCGGCACGTTGGTGTCGTAGGCGTACGGCGAACCGTGCGAGGTGCCGCTGTTGCCGGTGCCGAAGTACCAGAACGGCTTGGTGATGACCATCAGGTCGCCCGAGGCTTCGCGGTTCCAGGCGCGGCGCATCAGCGTGGCGATGCGCGTGCCTTGCACCGCGCCGCTCTCGAACTGGCTGCGGGTGAAGGCATCGGCGATGCCGTTCTGCGCCAGCAGGAAGCTCGCCGCCGCGTTCTCCACGTCGCCGCGCTTGGCGCCCAGCTTGTCGATCCGCGCGTAGTCGAGGTGGATGTTCGGCAGCGAATACGCCTGTACCAGCTTGGCGCCGCCGAATTTTTCGGTCAGGTGCTTGTCCAGCGCCGTCATCAGCTTGGCGCCGTCGAGGCGCTGCGCGTCGAGGTGCTGCGTCTGCGAGAACTCGGGCGTGTTGGCGAAGCCGTGATCGGCGGTCAGCACCACCAGCACGTTGTCCATGCCGATGCGCTTGTCCAGGTAGTTGAAGAAGTCCGCCACCATGCGGTCCAGGCGCTGCAGGTGATCGTGCGACAGCTTGCTCTCCGGGCCGAAGGCGTGGTTGACGTAGTCGTGCGCCGACAGGCTCACGCCCAGCAGATCCGGCACGCCGGCCGGATTGCGGCCCAGGTTCTCGCCTTCGACGGCGGCGCGGGCGAAGTCCAGCGTCAGCTGGTCCAGGTACGGGCCGGTCTTGAGCAGGTTGTAGTAGCCGGCGTCGATCTCGCCGCTCTCGCTGTAGTAGGCGAACGGCAGGCGGTTGTGCGAGCCTGGCTTGGGCGCGTTCAGGTCTTCGCTGGCGTCGGCCGCGTAGGCCGCTTCCGGCAGCAGCGCCGCCCAGGTCTTGCCGTAGTAGCGGTCCTGCGGCTTGGTCGCCTGGTATTTCTGGACCCATTCCGGATGGTTCTTCATGTAGTAGGTGCTGCTGGCGAAGTTGCCGGTCTTGTCCATGTACATATAGGCGGTGCCGGTCTTCCCCGCCAGCAGGATCGCGCCGCGGTCCTTGCCGGAGACGGCGACCACCTTGCTGCGGCTGCCCGTGGCGTAACGCAGCTCGTCGCCCAGCGTGTTGACCTTCAGATTGGCCGGCGAGGTGCCGTCGCTGGGCTGGGTCTCTTCGCCGATGTAGGTGTAGTTGCTGTCTTCGGTGCAGTACACCGACTTCTTCGTCACCGGATCGATCCAGTTGTTGCCGATGATGCCGTGCACATAGGGATAGGCGCCGGACAGGATGGCGCTGTGGCCGATCGCGGTGACGGTCACGCCGTGCGCCTGGTGGGCGTTGCCGAAGGCCGCGCCCTGGTCCAGCATGCGGCGCAGGCCGCCCTGGCCGAACTGGTCGCGGTAGCGCTGCACCTGTTCGTTCGGCAGGCCGTCCACCACCAGCACCACCACCAGCTTGGGCGGCGCGACGGCTGCGGCGGCCGGCGCCGGCGTCGCCGCCTGGGACAGGTCGGCGGTCACGCACAAGGCCAAACAGGTGGCCAGGAGTCGGAGGGCAGGCAGGCTTGCCGATACATTCTTTGTCATAGTTGTTCGTGTCAGATGGTGAATGGAGGCCGCGTGGTGCGGGGCATCCCATATGGTACCCGAGCTGTGTGACGACGGTGTGACGAATTATTGACGCGCGGAAACGTATCGTGCGCCCCTCCCGCCAATATAAGCGTACCTTGATTAAAGTCCTTCCCCGTCCTGTTCCGGCCCTGAAGTCCTATCCATACTGCGGCTCTGCGTTCATTGAACTTCGCGGCGTCATCACCCGAAGAGCATTACCATGAACGATCAACCCGGCCTGCACATTCTGTTGTTGGATGACGAACCCTTCATGCTTAAACTGCTGGCGCGCATGCTGGCGCGCCAGGGCTGCGCCAACCTCTCGCTGGCCGACAGCGGCGCGGCCGGCCTGGCCGTGGTGCGCGGCGACGCGCCGCCGGACTTGATCCTGTGCGACTTGAACATGCCGGAAATGGACGGCATCGAATTTATCCGACGGCTGGTCGAACATGACTACCACGGCAGCCTGATACTGGTCAGCGGCGAGGATAGCCGCCTGCTGCAGGCGGCGTCGCAGCTGGCGCGGGCCCACGGCCTGCTACTGCTGGGTCATCTGGGCAAGCCGGTGCTGCCGGACCAGCTGGCGCAGCTGCTGGACAAATGGTGCGACGCGCGCTGGCGCAAGCTGGCCGCCGCCACGTCGTCGTCCGTCGCCTACGGGCAGGCCGACCTGGCCGAGGCGCTGCGCCAAGGCCAGCTGCTGAACTACTACCAGCCCAAGGTGTCGATCGCCAGCGGCCGCGTGGTCGGCGTCGAGGCGCTGGTGCGCTGGCAGCATCCGCGCGACGGCGTCGTCTACCCGGACAGCTTCATCCCGCTGGCCGAGGAGTGCGGCCTGATCGACGAACTGACGCGCGCGGTGTTCCGCGCCGCGATGGCGCATGCGTCGTCCTGGCGCGACGCGGGCCTGGATCTGTCGGTGTCGGTCAACGTTTCGATGGACAATCTGCATACGCTGGGCTTCGTCGACTTCATCGTCGCGGAGGCCGCCGCCGCCGGCATCGCGCCGCGCAAGATCATCCTGGAGGTGACCGAAAGCCGCTTGATGCAGGACCTGCGCACGCCGCTCGAAGTGCTGGCGCGGCTGCGGCTGCGCCGCTTCCGGCTGTCGGTCGACGATTTCGGCACCGGCTATTCGTCGCTGGTGCAGCTGCGCGACATTCCCTTCGATGAGCTGAAGATCGACCGCGGCTTCGTGCACGGCGCCGGCGACGATCCGATCAAGCGCGCCATCTGCTCGGCCAGCGTCGGCCTGGCGCGTCAAATGGGGCTGGACGCGGTGGCCGAAGGCGTCGAGGACGGCGCCGACTGGCGCTTCCTGAAGGCGATCGGCTGCGATCTGGCGCAGGGCTATTTCATCGCCAGGCCGATGCCGGCCGAGGCGCTGCCGGCGTGGGCGGCGCACTGGCAGGCCACCTGCAGCCATGAGCTGGAGAGGTCGTCGTGAGCACGCAGCAGCGCGGCGTCACGCCCGGCGCTATCCTGATCGCCAGCGACAACCACGCCGACGCCGCGCTGATCCAGCAGATACTGGGCGCGGAGTTTTTATCCGTCCACACCTCCACCGATCCGGAAAGGGCGCAGCAGGATTTCGCCAGCACTTCGCCGCAGGTGCTGGTGCTGGCCTTCAACCGCGTCGAGCAGGCGGGCCTCTACCGGCAGGCGCTGTTTCCGCTGCCCGGCCTGGCCGCGCCGCGGCCGCACCGCGCCATCCTGCTGTGCCGGCGGGCGGACGTCAAGCAGGCCTACCAGCTGTGCCGGCGCCGCCTGTTCGACGATTACAACCTGTTCTGGCCGATGACCAACGACGTGGGGCGGCTGCCGATGTCGATCCACCTGGCGCTGCGCGAACTGGCCGCGTCGGTCCCGCCGCCGCCCGCGACGGCGCCGAACCTGCCGGTGGTGCTGGTGGTGGACGACGATGAAGTGGTGCGCAAGCTGGTCGGCGCGATCCTGAAGGAGGAGCCTTACCGGCTGGTCTGCGTCGGCAGCGCGCAGGAGGCGATGGAAGCGCTGCGCACCGTGCGCCCCGACGTGATCCTGATGGACATCGAGATGCCGGGCATGGACGGCATGCAGGCGACGCGCCGGATCAAGGCCGATCCGCGCTTCGCCGACGTCCCGGTCATCATGATCACCGGTCATAGCGGCAGCGACACGGTGCGCGACAGCTTCCGCAGCGGCGCCGCCGATTTCATCGTCAAGCCCTTCGACCGCGAGAAAATGATCGCCAAGGTCGCGGCGGCCGCCGGACGCGAGGTCGCGCCATGCCTTTGAACGATAGCGAAGCGTGGCCGGGCAGCCTGGAGCGCCGGCGCCAGGAGACCCTGCTCAAGGCCGGCGCGCTGCAGGACGCCATCTTCAACAGCGCCAACTTCTCCAGCATCGCCACCGACGAAAAGGGCGTGATCCAGATCTTCAACGTCGGCGCCGAGCGCATGCTGGGCTACGCCGCGTCCGAGATGGTCAACAAGGTGACGCCGGCCGACATCTCCGATCCCGGCGAGCTGCTGGCGCGCGCCGCCGCGCTGAGCGCGGAGCTGGACTGCCCGATCATGCCGGGCTTCGAGGCGCTGGTGTTCAAGGCTTCGCGCGGCATCGAGGATATCTACGAGCTGACCTACATCCGCAAGGACGGCAGCCGCTTTCCGGCGGTGGTGTCGGTGACGGCGCTGCGCGACGACCGCAACGCCATCATCGGCTACCTGCTGATCGGCACCGACAACACCATGCGCAAGCTGGCCGAGGCCGAGCGGGCCAGCGAACGCCATCTGTTCGAACTGATGCTGGAGCGGCAGAACATCGCGCTGCAGCACGCCAGCCGCATGAAGTCCGAGTTCCTGGCCACCATGTCGCACGAATTGCGCACGCCGCTCAACGCCATCATCGGGTTCTCCGAAGCGCTCAAGGACGGCATGATCGGCCCGGTAAGCACGCAGCAGGCCGAGTACATCGGCGATATCTTCACCAGCGGCCAGCACCTGCTCTCGCTGATCAACGATATCCTCGACCTGTCGAAGGTGGAAGCGGGCATGATGACGCTGGAGCTGGAGCCGGTCGACCTGGGGTGGTTGCTGGCGGCCAGCCTGTCGATCGTGCGCGACAAGGCCGGCGCCAACGGCATCGACGTGGTGCTGCAGACCGGCGGCGACCTCGGCTCGCCGCTGCTGGACCTGCGCAAGACCCGGCAGATCGTCTACAACCTGCTGTCGAACGCGGTCAAGTTCAGCGACAAGGGCGGCCGCGTCACGCTGGCCGCGCGGCGGGTCGGGCGCGGCGCGGTTGGCCGGCTGCCCCAAGGCGACGGCGCGTCCGCCTGGCCGGTGCAGGCCTTTCCGCTGGCCTTCAGCGACTACCAGCAATTCCTCGAACTGAGCGTGAGCGACAGCGGCATCGGCATCGCCCCGGGCGACCTGGGAAAACTATTCCAGGCCTTCAAGCAGATCGACAGCCGCCTGGCGCGCAAATTCGAGGGCACCGGGCTGGGACTGGCGATGGTCAAGCAGCTGGCCGAACTGCATAGCGGCACCACGGCGGTGGCCAGCGCGGCGGGCGAGGGCGCGATTTTCGCGGTGTGGCTGCCATGGCGCTGATCCTCGTCATCGAAGACAACCCGGCCAACATGAAGCTGGCCGAGCTGCTGCTGGCCAACGACGGCCACGCGGTGCTGTGCGCGCCCGACGCCGAGACCGGGCTGACGCTGGCGCGCCAGCGCCGGCCGCACCTGATCCTGATGGACGTGCAATTGCCCGACATGGATGGCCTGGCGGCGACCGCATTATTGAAAAGCGATCCCGTCACCGCCGCCATCCCGGTGATCGCGCTGACGGCGATGGCCAGCCAGGCGGACCGCGCAAGAAGCCAGACCGCCGGCTGCGACGCCTACATCGCCAAGCCGCTGCGCTACCGCGACCTGTACGCCATGATCGACGGCCTGCTCACGGGCAGGCCGTCATGAACGCCGCAGCCAGCCGCCCAGGCGCGCGCCTGCGGGATCTGGAGCGTTTTCGCGGCGCCCTCGACGCCACCGCCGACGCGATCATGCTGGTGAGCCGCGCCAGCATGCGCTTCGTCGACGCCAACGCCACCGCCTGCGCGCTGCTCGGCTACACGCGCGAGGAATTGTTCGCGCTCGGGCCATCGCAACTGTGTTCGATCCCCGAGGTCTCGCTGGCGCGCGTCTACGACGCCCTGATCGCCGGCGGCGGCCGCGGCCTGACCGAAGCGAGCCTGCTGTGCAAGGACGGCTCCGGGCTGGAGGTGGAGATGCAGCGCCACGCGGTGGCCGACGGCGACGGCTGGATCATCGTGTTCCTGATGCGCGACATCGGCGAACGCAAACAGGCGCAGCTCGACCTGCACCGCCAGACCCAGATGGTGCTCGACGAGGCGTCGCGCCAGGCCGCCATCCTCGATGCGCTGCCGGCGCATATCGCGCTGCTCGACGCGCAGGGAACGGTGTTGTCGCTGAACGCGTCGTGGCGGCGCTTCGGCGAAGTCCACGCCTTCGGCATGACGGGCGACGGCATCGGCCTCAATTACGCGGCGATCTGCGCCGCCGTCTGCGGCGAAGGGGCGACCTTGTCGCACCGGGCGGCGGCCGGCATCCGCGCGGTGCTGGACGGCTCGTCCCCCAGCTTCTCGATGGAGTACGCCTGCATGACGGCGCAAGGGCGTTGCTGGTTCCTGATGCAGGTCTCGCCGCTGCTGGCCAGCCAGCCCGGCGGCGCGGTGGTGATGCACATCGACGTCACGGCGGAGCGCCAGGCCAAGGGCGAAATCCTGCGGCTCAACGCCAGCCTGGAACAGCGCGTCGGCGACCGCACCGCCGACCTGGAACAGGCGCGCGCCGACGCCGACGCCGCCAACCGCGCCAAGTCCGACTTTTTGGCCGTGATGAGCCATGAGATCCGCACCCCGATGAACGGCGTGATCGGCATGATCGAGCTGCTGCAGCAAACCGGCCTGGCGGCGTCGCAGCTGGAGATGGTGGAACTAATCCGCGAATCGGCGTTCTCGCTGCTGGCCGTGATCGAGGACATCCTGGACTTCTCCAAGATCGAGGCGGGGCGGCTGGAGATCGAGGCGGCGCCGCTGGCGCTGGTGGACCTGGTGGGCAAGATCTGCCGCATGCTCGAGCCGCTGGCGACCGAGCAGGGCGTGCGGCTGACGCTGGCGGCCGATCCCGGCATTCCGGCGGTGCTGCTGGGCGACGAGGCGCGCCTGCGGCAGGTGATGGTGAACCTGATCAGCAATGCGATCAAATTCAGCGGCGGCGCGGCGCGGCGCGGCGAGGTGACGGTGCAGCTGCTGCGCCCGGCGGCGTCCGAGGATCAGGCGAAGGACATGGCCACGCTCGACCTGCGCGTGGCCGACAACGGCATCGGCATGGACGAGGCGACCCAGGAACGGCTGTTCCAGGCCTTCAGCCAGGGCGACGCGTCGACCACGCGGCGCTTCGGCGGCACGGGCCTGGGTCTGGTGATCTCGCGCCGGCTGGTGGAGCTGATGGGCGGCAGCCTGGCCTGCAGCAGCGTGTTCGGGCACGGCGCGGAGTTCGTCGTGCACCTGCCCTTCAAACAGGCGCCGGGGGCCGCCGACCGGCCGGCCGTGGTGGCGCCGTCGCCGCCGCCGTCGCGCAGCCAGGCGGTGCGCGACGGCCGCCTGATCCTGGTGGCGGAGGACAACGTCATCAACCAGCGCGTGATCCTGCTGCAGCTGTCGCTGCTGGGGTTCGCGGCCGACGTGGCGGACAACGGCGTGCTGGCGCTGCAACGCTGGCGCGGCGGCGGCTACGCGCTGCTGCTGTGCGACCTGCACATGCCGGAGATGGACGGCTATGAACTGAGCGCGGCGATCCGCGCCGAACAGGGGCCGGGCCCGCGCATGCCGATCCTGGCGTTGACCGCCAGCACGCTCAAGGGCGAGGCGGAGCGCTGCCGGGCCGCCGGCATGGACGATTACCTGAGCAAGCCGCTGCAGCTGGCCGCGCTGAAAGGCGCGCTGGAAAAGTGGCTGCCCGCGCCGGCGGCGGTGAATATCGGCGTGCTGGAACAACTGATCGGCGACGATGCGGAGGTCATCGCCGAATTCCTGCTGGCCTTCCGCGCCAGCCTGTTGCAGCTGGGCGGCCTGCTGGTGGCCGCGCAGGACGATGGCAAACGAGAAGTGGTCGCCGGCTATGCGCACCAGATCAAATCGTCGGCGCGCTCGGTCGGCGCCATGGGACTGGGAGAGCTGTGCGCGCGGCTGGAGGCGGCCGGCAATGCCGGCGACAGCCTGGCGCTGGCCGCGCTGCTGCCCGGCTTCGTTGCGGAAGCCGCCGCCGTCGACGCCTGGGTGCTCGCGCGGGCTGGAAGCTGAACCAGCTTCCAGCCCGAGGTGCGGCCGTCCGGGCGTCTCAGACCGATTTTGGTCGCGCTGCGGGCGCGCCGCCGGCCACCAGCTGCACCACCACGGCCACCGCGATATTCAGCAGCAGCGCCAGCAAGCCGGTGTAGGCGGTGTAGCTGTCGCCGCCGATCACCAGCGTGTGGATAGGCTTGATGCCGTCGCTGAAGGCCAGCCACGAACCGGCGACGATGCCGACCGCCCAGCCGGACAACAGCGCGCGCGAACCGAACCAGCCGAAGAACAGGCCGAACACCACCGACGGGAAGGTCTGCAAAATCCACACGCCGCCCAGCAGCTGCAGGTCGAGCGCGAATTTGGTCGGCAGGAACAGGATGAACACCAGCGCGCCCACCTTGACCACCAGCGACACCATCTTCGCCACCTTGGCTTCGCCGGCCGGCGTCACCGCCGGATTCACATACGGCTTCCAGAAATTGCGGGTGAACAGATTGGCCGCGCCGATCGACATCACGGCCGCCGGCACCAGCGCGCCGATGGCGATGGCGGCGAAGGCGAAGCCGCTGAACCAGCTCGGGAACAGCGCGTTGAACAGCGCCGGCACCACGTCGTTGTTGTTCTTGACGGTGATGTTGGCGGCATAGGCCATGAAGCCCAGCAGCGCGATCAGGCCGAGCAGGATGGTGTAGGCCGGCAGGAACACGGCATTCTTGCGGATCGTGTCCGCGCTCTTGGCGGCGAAGATGCCGGTCAGCGTGTGCGGATACATGAAGGCGGCCATCGCCGAACCCAGTGCCAGCGTGGCGAACGGCAGGATCTGCGCGTCCTTCAAGGTCAGGCCGGTGTTGCCGCCCTTGGCCGCGAAGGCTTCGCCGGCCTTGGCGAAGACCACGCCGTAGCCGCCCAGCTTCATCGGCACCAGCACCACCGCGACGATGACGACGATGTAGATCATCAGGTCCTTGACGAAGGCGATCAGCGCCGGCGCGCGCAGGCCGGCCGAGTAGGTGTACAGCGCCAGGATCACGAAGGCCGCCGCCAGCGGCAGCTCGCCGGTCAGGCCGAGCGCCTTGATGACCACCTCCATGCCGACCAGCTGCAGCGCGATGTACGGCATGGTGGCGACCACGCCAGTGATGGCGATGGCGAATTCCAGTGGGCGCGACAAATAGCGGCCGTAGACAACGTCGGCCGCCGTCACGTGGCCGGCTTTCTGCGCCGCGTGCCACAGCTTGGGCATCACCAGGAAGACGATCGGGTAGACCAGGATGGTGTAGGGCAGCGCGAAGAAGCCGTAGGCGCCGACCGCGTACACCAGCGCCGGCACGGCGATCACGGTGTAGGCGGTGTAGAAATCGCCGCCGACCAGGAACCAGGTGATCCAGGTGCCGAAGTTGCGGCCGCCCAGGCCCCATTCATCGAGGTGGGCGCCCTTGTTGGATTTGCCGCTCTGCCAGCGCGAGGCCAGGAAGCCCATCACCGTCACCAGCGCGAAGAAGAAAATGAAGACGCTTAACGCGGTCCAGTTGATTTGGCCGTCCATTATTCCTCTCCCTTCTTCAAGCCGTCCTGGTAGACGAACCAGATGATGAGCGCCGTCAGCGGCACCCACGCGAACTGATACCAGTAGAAGAAGGGGAAGCCGAACAGCGACGGCAGTTCGTGGTTATAGAACGGCAGCCAGAGCAGGCCGATGAAGGGTAGGGCGAGAAGGTAGCGCATCAGCGTCTCCATGTTCAGGATAATCGTGCACGGCCGCGCCATCGTTTTGTAAACTAATGGTCTGTGGCCATGGCAAACAATCTATCATAGGGGAAGAATCTTTGCTGCGCCTCCCCCAATAGGCTGCCGGCAGGGTTTGAGGTACTATCGAAAAATGACGCGACTTTTCTACGCCATTCCCGCCCTGGTCCTCGCCGCTGCATCGTCGCCGGCGGCCGAGGTCACGCTCTACCTGATGGAAGTGCCGCCGATTACGCTCAATGAGCCGGGCCGCAAGGGCATCGCCGGCGACCTGGCGCTGGAGGCGATCAAGCGCGCCGGCTACAGCGCGAAGATCGTCGTCGTGCCGAGCAACCGTGCGATGGCGCTGGTGCAAAGCAGCGTGATACGCGACGCGCTGATCATCCCGTTGGCGCGGCAAAAAGAGCGCGAGCCTCATTACACCTGGATCGCGCCGATCGCCAAAGTGAACCGGACGTTTTTCTCGCTCGGTCCCAGGGTCTCCAGCTTCGAGGAGGCGCGCGCGGCCTTCCGCGTGGTGGGCGTGGCACGCGGCACGGCGGGGGTCAACATCCTGCGTGGACAGGGCTTCGCCGACAGCCAGATCTATGAAATCAACGACACCAGCAGCGGCGCGCGGATGTTGATAGCGCACCGCTTCGACGCCTGGTACGGCCCGTCGCTGCAGTTCCGCGGCTGGTTGCGCGAGACCGGCCAGGAGCGCCAGGCGCAGGCCGGCGCGTCGCTGGGCAGCACTTTCAATTACCTGGCCTGCTCCAGGGTCTGCGACGCGGCGATGGTGGCGAAGCTGTCCGCCGCCATCGACAAGCTGCATCGCGACGGCACGGCCAGGGCCATCGAGGCGCGCTACGGCCGCGCCGACTGAAGCGCGGCCCGGCGCACGAATTCCTATTCGCCGCACCTCTGCGCCACATCAACCGGGCGGGCCGGTCCGCCAGTATCTTTTCAGGATCACGCCACGCGCAGAGGAGGCCGGCATGGCCACGTCACGTCCCCGCATCATTCCCGGCAGCGCCCAGCTGATCCAGGCCGGCGCGGTCGCGCTCGGGCCGGTGCTGGCGTCGCAGCCGGTCGAGGTCACGGTGCGGCTGCGCGCCGCGCCCGGCGCCGCGCCGCCGGACCCGGCGGCCTCTGCCGACGCCCGCCCCGGCGCGCGCCGCTACCTGAGCCGCGAGCAGTTCGCCGCAGCGCGCGGCGCCGGCGACGACGATATCGCGCGGGTCCAGCGCTTCGCCGAGGCCTGCGGGCTGACGGTGCTGGGCTCCGACCGGGCGCAGCGCCGGGTGGCGCTGTCCGGCAGCGCCGCGCAGATGCGCCTGGCCTTCGGCGCCGAGCTGCAGCAGTACCAGTCGCCGGACGGCGGCTATCGCGGCCGCACCGGCGAACTCAGCGTGCCCGCCGAGCTGGACGGCGTGGTCGAAGGCGTGTTCGGCCTGGACGAGCGCCCGCTGGCCACGCCCAAGCTGCGGCGGCTGCGCCAGGACGGCGCGGCGGACCAGCCCAGCCACCACGCCTACACGCCGCCGCAGCTGGCGCTGTTGTACAACTTTCCGCAACAGCTCGACGGCAGCGGCCAGTGCATCGGCCTCATCGAGCTGGGCGGCGGCGTGCGGCGGCGCGACCTGCGCGCCTGCTTCGATGCGCTGGGCTTGCCGGTGCCGCGCATCAGATCGATTTCGGTCGACCATGCGCGCAACTGCCCCGGCGCGCTGGCCGGCGCCGACGCCGAAGTGATGCTCGACATCGAGGTGGCCGGCGGGCTGGCGCCCGGCGCGCTGCTGGCGGTGTACTACGCGCCGAACACGGAGCGCGGCTTTCTCGACGCCGTCAGCGCGGCGGTGCACGACACGGTGCACCGGCCGTCGGTGATCTCGATCAGCTGGGGCGCGCCGGAATCGGCCTGGACCGGGCAGGCGATGACGGCCTGCGAACAGGTGTTCGCCGACGCCGCCGCGATGGGGGTGACGATCCTGTGCGCGGCCGGCGACGGCGGCTCCAGCGACGGCGTGGCCGACGGCGGCGAGCACGTCGACTTCCCCGCGTCCGCGCCGCACGCGCTGGCCTGCGGCGGCACCCGCATGGTGCTCGACGCCGGCGGGGCCGCCACCGAGACGGTGTGGAACGACGGCGCCGGCGGCGCCACCGGCGGCGGCTACAGCCGCCACTTCGCGCGCCCCGCCTACCAGGCGTTGCCGGCGTCGGCGCCGCTGGCGACGCCGGGGCGCGGCGTGCCGGATGTGGCCGGCGTGGCCGATCCCGGCAGCGGCTACCGCATCCGGGTGAACGGCCAGGACCAGGTGTTCGGCGGCACCAGCGCGGTGGCGCCGCTCTGGGCCGGCCTGCTGGCGCTGATCAACCAGCGGTTGGGCTGCCCGGTCGGCTTTTTGCAGCCGCTGTTATACGGCTCGCTGCGCGGAAAAGGCGTCACCCGCGACGTCATCAATGGCAACAACGGCGCCCATCACGCCGGCCCGGGATGGGACGCGTGCACCGGTTGGGGCTGTCCCGATGGTAAAAAGCTATTAAAAGCCCTTCTTGATTAATCTTGTTAATTAAAAAAGTTCATGAAAGAAAGTTTTTCGTGGGAGAAAGACATTTTTTAACGCGGCGCGCCGCATTTCATGGTGATTATTGGCAAAACACTGATAGAATTTAAGGGTGAGGAATCTTCCTGCAGGAGTCGACTATGAGTATGGTGAACAACATTGGTGGTGCTACTCTTTCCGCTGCGGTCGTGACGGAGAAGGCGATCGAGCCGAAAAAAGCCGCCACGCCTATCGATAGCACCAATGTGGACCTGAGCGCGTCGGTCGCCACGTATTTCTCCCTGCCGGGTTTCAACGGGCCGAACCCGCTGCAGACCGACACCCATCACGGCGTCAGCAACGCCGACCGCGCCAGCGCCGTGGTCAAGGCCGTGGCGGAATCGGACGACGACAGCCTCAAGCTGGCGCTCAAACAGTTCGACGACGGCCTGAAGAAACTGGTCGAGCGTCCCGAAACCCAGATCTTCCAGGCCCGCTTCGGCCTCAACGCCGACGCCAAAGATCCGAACGCGTTCAACACCAGCGATTTCCCGTCGCCGCTGCGCCTGCCGGGCGTGGGCGAGGACGGCCTGCTGGGCGCCGTCAGCAAGGAAGAATTCGCGGCCGACACCAACAAGGACGGCAAGATCAGCGAAGACGAACGTCGCCGCTATCAGTTGCCGATCACCTCGCGCGTCAGCGTGCACGCGGCGGACGAACTGGTCGACGGCCCGTCGGCGTTTTCGCTGACCGAAGCCAACCGCGCCTACGGCGTGGTCGCCACTGCCGAACTGGTCTAAAACAGCCTCACCCCGGATCGAACGGGCTTTGCCTTCGCGGCAAAGCCCGTTTTTTTTCGCCCGCGCTCCAATTGATACAAAAAAAGCAGCAAATCGTAAAAAATGCGACCATCTCGGCTAATGTGCATTTTATGTAACGATGGATGACGCATAGCGGAGTTCGCCGGTGAACAAACGGAATTTTATCGCGGCCGTTGTGGCCGTCGGCCTGGGCGGCTGCGCGCTCGGCCCGGACTTCAAGACGCCTGCGCCGCCGGCCGCGGCGGACGCCGGCTACACCCCGGCGCCGCTGCCGGCGCGCACCGCGGCGGCCCCCGGCATCGGCGGCGCGGCCCAGCAGTTCGCGTGGGGCCAGGATATTCCGGCGCAGTGGTGGACGGCGTTCCGCTCGCCGGCCCTGGACCGATTGATCCGCGCTGCGCTGGAACGCAATCCGACCATGGCGGCGGCCGAGGCCAGCTTGCGCCAGGCGCAGGAAAACTATCATGCGCAGGCCGGCGGCCTGCTGTATCCGGCGGTGACCGGACAGCTGGGCGCGGGACGGCAGAAGGTGCCGCAGTCCAGCGCCGGCGCCGGCGCCGGCGTATTCAACCTGTATAACGCCTCGGTCAACGTCGCCTACACGCCGGACGTCTTCGGCGCCGCCCGCCGCACGCTGGAAGGCGCGCAGGCCCTGGTGGACTACCAGCGCTTCCAGGTCGAGGCGACCTATCTGGCGCTGAGCGCCAACGTGGTGACGACGGCGATCCGCCAGGCCGCGCTGCGGGCGCAGCTCCAGGCCACCCGCGAGGTGCTGGACGCGCTGACCAAGCAGCTTGGCGTGATCGAGAAGCAGTTCGAGTACGGCGCCATTCCGCGCACCACGGTGCTCAGCCAGCGCAACCAGGTGGCGCAGGTCGTGGCCACCGTCGCGCCGCTGGAGAAGGCGCTGGCGCAAAGCACGCATCAGCTGTCGGTGCTGGCGGGACGGCTGCCGGGCGAGGGCGGCATGCCGGCGTTCGCGCTGGAGTCGCTGGCCTTGCCGGAGCAGTTGCCGGTGTCGCTGCCGTCGACGCTGGCGCGGCAGCGGCCCGACGTCCGCGCCAGCGAGGAGCTGCTGCGCCAGGCCAGCGCCCTGGTCGGGGTGGCGACGGCGGCGCAGTATCCGCAGTTCACGCTGAGCGGCGCCTTCGGCGCGTCGAGCCAGACCTTCGGCCGCCTGGTCGATGCGCAGAGCACGGCGTGGAACCTGACGGCCGGCCTGGCCGCGCCGATCTTCAACGGCGGCGCGCTGCGCGCCCGGCGCCGCGCGGCCGAAGCGGCGTACGACGCGGCGGCGGCGCAGTACCGCGCCACGCTGCTGACGGCGTTCCAGAACGTGGCCGACAGCCTGCGCGCGCTGGACGCCGACGCCGACGCGCTGAAGGCGCAGGCCGAGGCCGAGGCGCTGGCGGCGGAATCGCTGGCGCTGGCCGGACAGCAGTACCAACTGGGCGGCATCAGCTACCTGTCGCTGCTCGACGCGCAGCGCAGCTACCAGCAGACCCATATCGCGCTGGTGCAGGCGCAGGCGGCGCGCTACGCCGACACGGCGGCCCTGTTCCAGGCGCTGGGCGGCGGCTGGTGGAACAAAGACCGATAACATCAAATCAGCAGGAGAGAGCTCATGACCAAGCGTATGCTCATCATGGCAGGCTGCGTCCTTTTACTGGTCGCCGTACTCGCCTTCGGCAAGTATCTGCAAATCCAGAAGCTGATCGCCAGCTCGCCCAAGCCGGGCGCGCAGGTGGTCACCGCGATCAAGGCGCCGGTGTCGGAATGGCAGCCGCAGCTGACCGCCGTCGGCACGCTGGCGCCGGTGCGCGGGGTCGACGTCACCACCGAGATCGCGGGCCTGGTGCGGACGGTGCGCATCAAGTCGGGCGACGAGGTCAAGGCCGGCCAGGTGCTGTTCGAGATGAACGCCGATGCCGACATCGCCCAGCAGCGCGCGCTGCAGGCCGCCGCCGACCTGTCGGCCACCACGCTCAGGCGCGACAAGCTGCAGTTCGCGGCGCAGGCGATCAGCCGGGCGCAGGTCGACAACGACGAGGCCGACCTGAAGAACCGCCAGGCGCTGGTGGCGCAGCAAAAGGCGCTGGTCGACAAGAAGACCATCCGCGCGCCGTTCGCCGGCAAGCTGGGGATCACCGCCGTCAATCCGGGCCAGTACCTGAACCCCGGCGACAAGCTGGTGACGCTGCAAACCATCGATACGGTTTATGTCGATTTCTTCGTGCCGCAAAAGCAGCTGGCCGGCTTGTCGATCGGCCAGAAACTGAACCTGGGCAGCGATGCCTATCCGGGCGTCGCCTTCCCGGCCAGGGTCACGTCGATCAGCCCCAAGGTCGATGCGGCCACGCGCAACGTGCAGGTGCAGGCGACGGTGCCGAACGCCAAACGCCAGCTCCTGCCCGGCATGTTCGCCAACGTCAGTCTTGAGCAGGGCGAGAAGAAGAAGTACCTGACCCTGCCGCAGACCGCCATCACCTACAATCCGTACGGCTCGACGGTGTTCGTGCTGGCGCCGCCGCCGGCCGGCGCCAGGGACGCGATGAAGGACGAGCAGGGTAATGCCTACCTGGTGGCGCGGCAGGTCTTCGTCACCACCGGCCCGACGCGCGGCGACCAGGTGGCCGTGCTCACCGGCGTCAAGGAGGGCCAGACCGTGGTCACCAGCGGCCAGCTGAAACTGAAGAACGGCACGCCGGCGGTGATCGACAACAAGGTGCAGCCGGCCAACAGCCCGCATCCGACGCCGCAGGAACAGTGAGGACAGCGCGATGAACTTCACCGACATCTTCATCAAGCGCCCGGTGCTGGCCAGCGTCGTCAGCCTGCTGATCGTGGTGCTGGGATTGCGCTCGCTGTTCAGCCTTCCGATCAACCAGTATCCGCGCACGCAGAACGCGGTGGTGACCATTTCCACTACCTACTACGGCGCCGACGCCGCCACCGTGGCCGGCTTCATCACGCAGCCGCTGGAATCGTCGATCGCGCAGGCGCAGGGCATCGACTACCTGTCCTCGTCGAGCAACAGCGGCGTGTCGGTGATCACGGCCACGCTGCGGCTGAACTACGATTCCAACCGCGCGCTGACCGAAATCACCACGCAAGTCAATTCGGTGCGCAACCAGCTGCCGCAACAGGCGCAGCAACCGGTGCTGACGGTGCAGACCGGCCAGACCACCGACGCCATGTACATGGGCTTCTACAGCGACACGCTGCCGACCAATAACGTCACCGATTTCCTGGCGCGGGTGGTCAAGCCGAAACTGGACTCGATCCAGGGCGTGCAGACCGCCGAGCTGCTGGGCGCGCGCCAGTTCGCGCTGCGCGCCTGGCTGGACGCCGACAAGATGGCGGCGCACGGCGTCACTGCCGGCGAAGTGAGCGCCGCGCTGTCCGCCAACAACTACCTGACGGGACTCGGCGCGACCAAGGGCCAGATGGTGACCGTGCCGCTGACCGCCGGCACCGACCTGCACACGGTGGAGGAGTTCAAGGCGCTGGCGGTCAAGCAGGAGGGCGGCGCCATCGTCCGCCTGGAGGACATCGCCAGCGTCACGCTGGGATCGGAGAACTACGACTTCAACGTCGCCTTCAGCGGCGTGCGCTCGGTGTTCATCGGCATCAAGGTGGCGCCGGACGCCAACATCCTCGACGTCGCCAAGCGCGTGCGCGAAGCCTTCCCGGCGATCCGCGACCAGCTGCCGGCCGGCCTGACCGGGGAGATCGTCTACGATTCGACGGAGTTCATCAACACCTCGATCAGCGAAGTGGTGAAGACGCTGATCGAGGCGCTGATCATCGTCACGGTGGTGATCTACCTGTTCCTCGGCAGCCTGCGCGCGGTGATCGTGCCGGTGGTGGCGATGCCGCTGTCGCTGGTCGGCACCTTCTTCGTGATGCTGATGTTCGGCTATTCGATCAACCTGCTGACGCTATTGGCCATCGTGCTGGCGATCGGGCTGGTGGTGGACGACGCCATCATCGTGGTGGAGAACGTCGACCGCCACATGAAGGCCGGCATGAGCCCCTACGATTCGGCGATCGTCGCCGCGCGCGAGCTGGGCAGCCCGATCCTGGCGATGACGGTGGTGCTGATCGCCGTCTACGTGCCGATCGGCTTCCAGGGCGGGCTGACCGGCGCGCTGTTCACCGAGTTCGCGTTCACGCTGGCCGGGGCGGTGGCGGTGTCGGGCATCGTCGCGCTGACCTTGTCGCCGATGATGTGCGCGTACTTCTTCGACGCCAGGCAGGACCAGGGCAAGTTCGTCAAGGCCATCGACCGCGTGTTCGACAAGGTCCACAACGGCTACCTGAAGCTGCTGCATGGCTTGCTCAACACCTGGGCGGTGCTGATCGTGTTCGGCGTGATTGTCTTCGCGCTGCTGGCGCTGATGTTCAAGATGTCGCAGTCGGAACTGGCGCCGGAGGAGGACCAGGGCATCGTGCTGTCGCAGGTGGTCGGCGCGCCGACCGCCACGTCGGAGCAGATGCAGACCTATGCCAGGCAGATCTTCGAGGTCGCCAAGTCGCTGCCCGAGTACGAGCAGATGTTCCAGATCACCGGCGTGCCGACGGTGAACTCGGGCATCGGCGGGGTGCTGTTCAAGCCGTGGGACCAGCGCGGCCGCTCGGCGCACGAGATCCAGACGGAGCTGCAGGCCAAGTGGAACAACATCGCCGGCGGCCGCGTGGCGGCGTTCCAGTTCCCGGCGCTGCCGGGCAGCTCGGGCCTGCCGGTGCAGTTCGTGATCACCACCACCGAGCCGTTCGAGAACCTCGACACGGTGGCGCAGGCGGTGCTGGACCGGGCGCGCAAGGACAACAAGTTCTACTTCGCCGACGTCGACCTGAAAATCGATGCGCCGCAGGCGCGGGTGGAGGTGGACCGCGACAAGCTGGCCACGCTGGGCCTGACGCAGCAGGACTTCGGCAACGCCATGGGCGCGGCGCTGGGCGGCGGCTACGTCAACTACTTCTCGATCGCCGGCCGCTCGTACAAGGTGATCCCGCAGGTGCGCCAGGTGGACCGCCTCAATCCGGCCGACGTGCTGGACTTCTACATCAAGACGCCGGACGGCGGCATGATCCCGGCCAGCACCGTCGCCGGCATCAAGTACAGCGTGCAGCCGGAGTCGATCACCCGCTTCCAGCAGCTTAACTCGGCCACCATCTCCGGCGTGACCGGAGCGTCGCAGGGCGACATCCAGCAGTATTTGCGCGACACGCTCAAGCAGGTCGCGCCGTCCGGCTACACGGCCGACTTCTCGGGCGAATCGCGCCAGTACGCGGCCGAATCGGGCGGCTTCCTGGTGACGATGCTGTTCGCGGTGATCATCGTGTTCCTGGCGCTGGCGGCGCAGTTCGAAAGCTTCCGCGATCCGGTGGTGATCCTGTTCTCGGTGCCGATGGCGCTGTTCGGTGCGATGACCTTCATCTTCCTCGGCTTCGCCTCGATCAACATCTACACGCAGGTCGGGCTGGTGACGCTGATGGGACTCATCTCCAAGCACGGCATCCTGATCGTCGAAGTGGCCAACCATCTGCGCGCGGCCGGCAAGAGCAAGCGCGAGGCGATCGAGGAGGCGGCGGCCACGCGGCTGCGGCCGATCCTGATGACGACGGCGGCGATGGTGTTCGGCGTGGTGCCGCTGGTGATCGCGTCGGGCGCCGGCGCGGCGGGGCGCCATGCGATGGGACTGGTGATCTTCACCGGGCTGTCGATCGGCACCTTGTTCACGCTGTTCGTGGTGCCGGCGATGTATATGTTCCTGGCCGGCGAACACCGGGCGCAGGCCCGGCCGGCCGGCGCGCCGCCGGAGCCGGCGGCGCATGGAGCCGCGTAACTAGATTACGCCGAGGGCGCGCAGCATCGCCAGCCGGTCGCCCTGCAGCTCATCGGCGTACCGGGTCAGTTCGGCGATGTTCTCGGCCTCGGTCTCCAGCGCCTTGCCTTCCTTGACGACGACCTGCTGCTGCGCCTGCAGAATGGCCCAGCTGTACCGCACCCAGTCGTCCGGCGTCTTTTTCCCCTCGATGATCGCGAGCAGCATCAACTGGTGGAAGCGGGACATTGTCAGGCCGCTGCCGAGTACCGGGCTGGCCAGCACGGCGATATCGCCGCTGCCGCGGGCGCGCTCGAGCAGCATGCGGTTCAGCTTTGCCGCATCCTTGCGGCTCGCGGTGATGAGCGCTTCTTCCTGGGCCGGCGCCACTGCCGCCTTCTCCGCCAGCACCAACACCGCCTGATGCAGCTGCGTCAGCGTGATGTTGTGCGCGCGCAGCGCCAGTTCCATTTCGCCGACGCTGCGGACCTTGTAGTCGCTCATCAGGTCGAGTACGGGCCGGTAGATCGGTTCCGCCAGCGTGGCGTTGCCCAGTGCGCCCCTGACTTCCAGCGTGACGCCGCCGCGCGGCGTCGCCATCACCAGCCGTTGCGCGCGCAGCTGCTCGACGTATTCCAGCGCATTGAGCTGGCGCGGGCCCTTGATCCAGTAATCGCGGCGGAACTGCTGGTTGACCATGAAATCGCGCACGCTTTGGCGGAACGTCGGGTCGGGCAGTTCGTTGAGGATGGCGATCTGTTCGGGCGTCATGTGCACGTTGGGTACATGGTCGAGATACGTGGCGGAGCAGGCGAAATCGATCTTGGCCGACGCCAGGCTGTCCTTCATCTCGCTGAAGGACATGGGCACCCAGTCGCGGTTGAAGTACTCGTGCGCGACGTAGTGGCGGTTTTGTTCGGAGATCGCCTTGATCCGTTCGCCGATATGCGGATTGGCCTTGGCGTAGGCCGGATTGGACTCCCAGAGCTTTCTTGCGAATGCCAGCGCGCCATCCACGCGCGCCACGACGCCCGAGCCCTGTTGCGCCATGACTTCGGCGTGCTGGGTCAGCAGATCCCGTACCGGCACCATCGCCGCCCATCCAGGCTGGGTGTTATAGCTGATGTACAGCACGCCGCCGACCTTGAGCTTGCGGCGCACGAAGTCGACGATGACGGCGCGATTCTCGTCCGAGATCCAGCTCCAGATGCCGTGCAGTCCGATGTAGTCGAAGTCCGGCAGGTCGTCGCGGGCGCAGAATTCGGCGAAGGACTGGTCGAACAGCTGCGGGCTGTTGGAGAAACGCTCGGCCAGGTGCTGGGCAAAGCCGGCCTGGGAGGGGTTGAAGTCGGTGCCGTACCATTTGGTGGTGGAGGTGGCGGCGTGGATGTTGGCGCTCATGCCCTGGCCGAAGCCCAGTTCGCAGGCCGTGCCGTTGCGCGGCAGCGCCAGCCTGGCATTGAGCAGCGCTAGCCTGGCGCGCAAGGGATTGAGTTCCGCGTAATAGCCGTAGGTGTAGCCGATGTCCGCAACATAGCCGCTGGTCCAATCCGTCATGCCCGCTCCTTGAAAACACGATTTAAAGGGAATGAAGATTGTAGTTCACTTTTCGCGCCGCGCCGCAGTTGCCGCCCCATGGGTGATCGCCGCCGCCTTGCGCGGCAAGTGCAATTGAACCGCTAGCGCAGCCGGCCAGCCAGGTGCAGCGCGTCGCCGGCCCCTGCCAGGCGCAAGGCGCGCCAGCCTTCGGCGTCGGTGTGGTCTTGCACCTGCACCGACAGCATGGCGCTGGGCAGCGGCACCGGCCGCACGAAGCGCACGTCGATCTCGCGCAGGCCGCCCGGCTCCAGCGCCTCGTAGCTGCGCACCAGGCTTGCGAAGCCGTGCAGCACCTTGCCGCCGAAGACCGAACGCCGCGCCAGCGGACCGCACCAGTGGATCGGATTGAAGTCGCCGGTCAGCAGCGCGAAGCGCAGGCCGTCGTCGGCGTCGGCCTGCCATAGGCCGGCGGTGCGCCATTGGTGGTCGGGCGGCCGCTGCTGCGCCGCTTTCGGCGCGCGCGGGCCGGGCAGCAGGAAGCTCATATGCAGCCTGGCTTCCACCAGGTTTGGTTCTTGCTCGGTGCCGGTGGTGATGGCCGCCACGACCCGGGTGCGGCCGGCGGCCTGCTCTATTTTTTCGATCGTCGCGCCGACGATGAGCAGCGCGTCGCGCGGCAGCGGGCCGCGCACGCGCAGCGATGCGCCCTGATTGATGACGGCGGTCAGCCGGTAGGGCAGGCGCAGCAGCAGCTCGCCCACCAGCGGCAGGGCCCATTGCGACACCATGTGCGGCGGCAGCTCGGCGTCATAGCGGCCGGCGGCGCCGGTCCAGGCGCAGGCCCAGTCGACGTAGCGCCGCACCAGCGCCCGCGGCGGCGGGTGGATGGCGCGGATGATGGGTGCAATATCGGCAGCGGCAGCGGCGGCGCGCGCCGGCCCGCGCAGCGCGGTGTGCATCAGGATGCGGCCGCCCATGCGCAGCATCTCGCCCTGGTGGCGCAACAGGCCATACGGCACATCGGAGCGCGACGTCATTCGACCGCCTTGACCACGGCCGCCAGCAGCGCCTGCGGCTGGTACAGCAGCCGGTGCGGCGTCAGGCCGAGCCGCACCACCACCAGCTGCTTCGACGGCACGATGGCGATGCTCTGGCCATCGTGGCCCTGCAGCCAGTAAGTGTCGGCCGGCAGCTTGAAGCGCAGGTCCGGATTCTGCCCTTCGGGCGTGTCGCCGGACGGACCCCAGCGCCACACCTGGCCCTGGCCGTACCGGCCGCCCGACGCCGGCGCCGGCTGCTGCATCGTCTCGACGAAGCCGGCCGGCAGTATGCGCTTGCCTTGCCAGACGCCGTCCTGCAGCAGGAACTGGCCGAAGCGCGCCCAGTCGTGCGTGTCGGCGTACATATAGCTGGAGCCGACCAGATTGCCGCGCGCATCGGCCTCGATCACCGCGCTGCTCATGCCCAGCGGCGCGAACAGGCGGTCGTGCGGCAGCGACAGCACGGCGGCCGAAGTTGCCGAAGCGGCCGGTGGGCCGCCGGCGGCCGCCGCGCGCTGCCAGATGCGCGACAGCAGCACCGTGGTGCCGCTCGAATAATTCCAGGCGCTGCCCGGCGTCTGCGCCAGCGGCTCGCTGGCGGCGTAGGCGGCCATGTCCGGCTCCAGGTACAGCATGCGCGTGACGTCGGAGACGTCGCCATAACCTTCATTGAAACGCAGCCCGCTGCTCATCGCCATCAGCTGCGCCAGCGTGATGGCGGCGCGGGCGTCGCCCTGGCCGGTCCAGAAGCCGCTCTGCCGCATCGACAGCTTGCCTTCGCCGATCTGCATGCCGACCAGCGCCGCGCTGACGGTCTTGGTCATCGACCAGCCCAACAGCGGCGTGGCCGCGCCGAAGCCGGCGCCGTAGCGTTGCGCCACCAGCCGTCCGCGATAGATGACGGCGATGCCGCGCATGCCCGGTCCGGCCAGCGCCTCCTGCGCCAGCAGCGCCTGCACCTCGGGCAGCGTCTCCGCCTGCGAGCCGGTCGGCCACGCCACATTGGGCGACGGCGCCCATATCTTCAGCGGCTTGAATTGAAATTGCGCCGCTTGCGCGGCGTCGCCGTCGGGCGCCACCGCGCAGCCGGTGCCGGGACGATATACCGCCAGCCCGTCGCCGATAAAGCCGAGGAACTGCGTGCGCACCGTCTTGCGTTCCTGGTCGACCCGCGCGCTCAGATATCTCAGCACCGGATGGCCCGGCGCCTGCACGTCGTCGGCCAGCACGGCCTGCGCGTCGCGGCCGGCCAGGAACACGTTCGAGCACACCATCTTGGCGCCGTAGCTGGCGCCGACGCGCAGCAGTTCCGGAGGCCGCACGGCCAACGTCAGCGCGGCGCCGGCGGCGACCGCCGCGACCGCCGCCGCGGTCCAGGCTGATTTGGCCGCGATGCCCATCACATGCCCGGCCTGGACTCGATCGCGGCCGCGCGCCGTATTGCTTGTTCTGATCCGCCGGCTGAGGCGCGGGCTGCCTCGTCGCGCATGATTTTATAGTAGTAGAGGGGAGCCGCCAGCGGCAGGGCGACGTGTATCAGCATCAGCCACCACAGGCTGCCCGTCAAGGCGTAGCCGCCGGTGAACAGCAGCGCCGATACGATGCTGCCGGCGAACATCCCGGCGCTCTGGTAGCCGTGCGCGGCGCCGTAGGCCACGGCCGCCGCCAGCAGCGCGCCCCAGGTGCCCAGCCACGGCGTCAACGCCAGCATCAGGAAGCCGCGATACAGCAGCTCCCAGCCGATGCCGATGAATAGCGAAACGGCGACGAACAGCCGCAGCTCGGCCGCCGTGCGCGGCAGCATGTCGTTGTCGAGCAGTTGCCGTTGCGAGGCTGCGTGCTTGGCGGGATCCATTCTGCGCTCATAGATCTTGCCGATGAAGTGCGCTGCCGGCAGGGCGGCGACGGCGATCAGCAGCGACCAGAAGGCGGCGCCGGACGTCGGCGCCGCCACGCCCAGGTCGGACGCAGTGTGGCCGTTCCACCAGCAGACCGCGGCGAGCGCCAGCAGCAGCAGGGCGATCTCGCGTATCGTCGACAGATAGCGCCTGGAGCGCGGGCGCTTCGGGCCGTCCTTGGGACGCAGGCTGCGCCACACCTGCGTGCAGGGGATGACGAAGACAAGGTAGAGCGCCAGTGCGAGATCGATCGTTACGTTCATTGAGCGGCATCTGTTGGAAGATGCGCCCAATTATACGTTACATAATAATCAATGAGGCGGCACGCGACAGCCTTCGTCGTCGCACTCGGCGGCCGGCGCGGCTTCGGCCACCAATTGGCCGATCAGCGCGCCGACTTTCATGTCGTCGGCGCGGCCGAAGTGGCTCAGGCGCAGCCGTCCCTGGCGGTCGATCAGGATCAGCGTCGGCGTGCCGCGCAGCTGGTACCGCTCCATCGTCAGCGGTATCGGGCCGTGCGCGGACGGCTGGTCTATCGCCACCGGGAACTCGATGCGGTATTCGTGCACGAAGGCTTCCAGCGCCGCGCGCTGCATCACCGCGTGGTGCTCGAACACCGAGTGCAGGCCGATCACCGCCACATCCTGTTCGGCGAAGGTGGCGCGTATCGTCTTCGCCTGCGGGATGCCGTGCGAGACGCAGCCGGGACACAGCATCTGGAAGGCGTAGACGGCGACCACCTTGCCGCGCAGCTGGCGCAGCGACAGCGGCGCGGCGGTGTTGAGCCAGGACTCGGCCTGAAGTTCGGGGGCGATGGCATGCATGGCCGGCTCCTTATTTGGCGCGCAGTTTGACCGACGGGAAGTCGACCGGCACCTTGAACGCCACGTTGACGTAGTTGGTGAACAGGTTGAGCGCCACGTGCGCCATGATCTCGACGATGGCTTCGTCGTCGAAGCCGGCGTCGCGCAGCGCGGCCACGTCTTCGTCGCCGATCTGCGCGCGGTTGTCGACGACGGCGGAGGCGAAGCGCAAGGCGGCGGCGGTCTTCGGATCGCTCGACCGGCCGGCCTGCGCGGCGCTCATCTCTTCGGCGCTGGCGCCGGCCTTGCGGCCCAGCGCCGTGTGCGCGGCCAGGCAGTAGTCGCATTCGTTGCGGTCGGCGATGGCGACGGCGATCTGCTCGCCCAGCTTGGCGTCGATGACGCCGCCGCCGAGCGCGCCGAACGCGCCCCACATGCTTTTCAGCGCGGCGGTCGAATTGGCGACGGCCTTGAACATGTTCGGCGTGGCGCCGAACGCGCCCTGGATTTGCGCCAGCAGTTGTTGACGTTCGCCGGTGGCGTCGGCAGGGGTGACGAGAGCGATGCGGGTCATGATGCTTCCTTTCAGTGGTGGGTGGATACTACGGGTAAAAATAGGAGTCCTAAGTAATATGGTCAAAAAAAATGTCAGGCGAAGACCTTCCAGTTGCGCGCCCTGGCGGCGGCGTCGGCCGGCGCATGTTCCAGGCAATCCATGCGCAGCAGCGCCACCGACAGCGGCGCGTTCACCAGCCCGCAGTGATGCGGCGCCGGCTTGCCGGGATGGCGGTTCGGCTCGAAGTAGCGGCACGACAGGCAGGCGCGCATCTCCGGGAAGCGTTCGGACTTCTGCAGCTGCGCGATCAGTTTGTATAAGCCGGTGAGCAATTCGGTCTGCTGCGCCGCGGGCAGGGCGGCGGCCGCATCCTCGGCGAAGCCGAGCGCGCCGCCGATGCGGGTCGCCATCACCGCGCCCTCGGACGTCAGGTGCAGCGCGGTGGCGCGGCCGTCATCCTCGGCGCGGGCCTTGACCAGCAAGCCTTTGCCCACCAATGCGGACACCGAATCGCTGGCGCTGGCCGCGCTGATCGACAGCTGCGCCGCCAGCCAGGACAGGCGCACACCCTGCGGACGGCCCTGCAGCAGCTGCAGGATCTCGGCCTGGGTCGGGTTCAGGTTCTCGGCCGTGGCGAACTCCCACATACCGGAGCGCATCACGCTGGCGATGCGTCCGATAGAGGTGACGATACGGGCCGAAACGTCCGGCGTATCCTGCCACGGGTTTTTAGATTTGGTGTCCATGTCGTGCATTATATCCGGGATCGGATCAGTGTCAAGGACTCCTAACTAAAATCAGAAGCTGGTCGACAGCCCGGCGTAGAAGGAGCGGCGCTCGCCGTGCTGCGGCGCGCCGACGCCGACGCCGGAACCGTCGCGCAGCAGGTAGGACTTGTCGAAGGCGTTGATCAGCGCCAGGCGGCCCTCGATCGTGCCGACGCCGGTGTCTTTCCAGGTGTGCGTCAGCGCCAGGTTGACCGTGGTGTAGTGCGGCAGGTGGCCGGAGTTCGGCGCCGCGCCGTCCGGCGTCATGCGCAGGCCGCTGCCGTACAGGAAATCGCCGCTGACCTGCGAGTCGCCCCAGTGGTAATGCGCGCTGCCCGAGACTGTGTAGGTCTGGTCGTGGTCCACGTAGATGTAGTGGTTGGCGATGTACGCCAGTTCGTCCGGCGCAAACAGCGACTGGCCGGAGACGATGTTCTGCCCCTTGGCCTGCTGCGTGGTCAGGTTGAGGAAGCCGCCCCAGTTTTTCCGGCTGTAGACGGCCGACAGCTCCACGCCCTTGGCGTAGCCGCGGTCATAGTTGAACGGCGAGAGGATCAGCGCCTGGCCGAACTGGCCCTCGTCGAGCATGTTGCGGATCTTCTTGTAGTAGGCGTCGGCCGTCACGGTCAGCGCTGCGCTGAACTGGTGGCTCACGCCGACGTCGTAATAGTTGGTGCGCTCGGACTTGACGTTGTCCGACACCGCCACTTCCGGCGCGTTGGAGGTGCCGGCGTACCGGTCGATGCTCGATTGCGCCGCCAGTTCCTGCGTCGGCGGCGTGAAGTAGCGCGAGTAGCCGGCATGCAGCGCCGTGCCCTTGTCCAGCTGCCAGGCGAGGTTGACGCGCGGACTCCATTGCTGCTCGTCGACGTAGGCCGCGACCTTGTCGAAGCGCACACCGTAGTTCAGCGTCAGCGGCGCGGCAAGGCGCCATTCGTCCTGCAGGTAGATGCTGGCGGTGCGGCCGGTCTTGCTGCTGTTGTCGACGATGGTGCGCGGCGTTGCGCTCAACTGCGTGCCGTCGTCGGCCAGGTCGAACACGCCGACGCTGTTGTCGCTGTGCGTGGTCTGGCGCGTGTAGGCCAGGCCGGCGCGCACGGTGTGGGTGTCATTGAGCTTGTAGCTGCCATCGAACTGCAGGCCGCTCGACGAGTTGGAGCGCAGCGTGTTGGAGGCGACGCCGTTGTAGAGCAGATCGCCCAGCGGGTCCGGCGTGTAGTGCAGCTCCGAATACTGGTGGAAGGCGGAGACTTGGTAGTTCAGCTCGCCCATGCTCTTCTGCAGCGACAGCACCAGGAAGCGATTGACCTCGCGCTGGTTTTCGTCCAGCTGCGCCGATGCCGGGCCGGCGACGCCGGCGCCGAGCGAGAAGGCCGGCGCCTGGTCGGGATTGTTCGGAATCTGGAAGCGGCCGTTGTAGGTGCCGAACATCAGGCCGAGGCGGGTATCGTCGTCGACGAAGTAGGACAGGGTGCCGAACGATTTATTCTGCCGGGTGCGGTCGTGCAGCGCGCTGCCGGTCGGCTGCGGGTTCTCGACGCCGAGATCGTTCGACAGGAAGCTGCCGGACAGGTAGTAGCTGAAGGCGCCCTGCGAACCGAAGAACTCCGCGCTCGGCTCGACGTGGTCATGGCTGCCCGCCAGCACGCCGATGCGGCCGCCCGGCTTGGGCTGGCCTTCCTTGGTCTGGATGTCGACGATGCCCGAGGTGCGCAGGCCGAATTGCGCCGGCAGCGCGCCGGTGATGAAGTCGGTCGATTCGACGAAGCGGGTGTCGATCGACTGGCCGAAGCCGCTGATGCTCTCCGGCAGCTGCACGCCGTTGACGCGGTACTGCACGTTGCCGTGGTCGTCGCGCACGTGGATCGAGCCGGAGCCCTTGGAGTCCTGGCTCACGCCGGGCAGGCGCAGCAGCACTTCGTTGAACGGCGTGTTGTCGCCCTGGCCCAGCTGCTCGACCATGTGCTTGTCGATCGAATAGATGGTGGTGCCGACGTTGGGCGACAGGTCGATGCGGGCGCTGCGCAGGTGCGCGGCGGTGACTTCCACCTGCTGCATCGGCGCGGCATCCGGGGCTGGAGCGGCATCCGTATCGGCGGCGCTGGCGTGGTGGGCGTAGAAGGCGGCTGCGATCAGCAGCGGCAGGGTGCGGAGTTGTGGCGTGTGCTGCATGTTAAATCCTTGATTGTTCAGACGTGACAGGCCTCCGGTCCGCGCGGACGCGGCGAGGCTGGGGGAAATCAGAAGGAGAGAACAGCAGCGCCGGGCGGCGCCTGCGAAGGGGGCGTGAGGTAGTTGCCGGCGACCGTGACGCGGTCGGTCGATGGCGGCAGCGGCAGCGGCAGGCCCGCCAGCGGCGGCAGCGGCGCCACGACGGCCGCCGCCGGCGGCGCGCCGGCCGGCATGTCGGCGACCATGCAGGCCGCGCAATCCTGTTGGTGATCAGTGTAGCTGTGATTGTGCGAACCGGCGCCGATCAGCTGCAGCGCCAGGAACACCAGCACGAACAACATCAGGACGCGCTGATAGTGCGTCCTGCGCGGTGTGCCTGAAAGGAGTGTCGGTGCGTGCATGCCGTGATTTTACAGGGCTGGCACCCAAACCGACAACGAGATTCGTCCGTCAGTGCTGGCTGGCGGCGCCGTCGCCCACCAGGCCGCGCCGCGTCGCCAGCACCACGGCGTGGGTACGTGCCGTTGCGCCAAGCTTGTCGAAAAGACCTTTCACGTGGGTCTTGACGGTGCCGACGCCGATGCCCAGCTCGCGCGCGATCGACTTGTTGCACTGGCCCTGGGCCAGCAATTGCAGCACGTCGGTCTCGCGGCTGGTCAGGCCGATGCGGGTGAAACTGTCGGCCACGCAGCGGCTCAGGTCCGCGCTCAGATAGCGCATGCCGCGGCTGAGAGTGCGCACCGCCGTCAGCAGCTGATCGGCGTCGGCGTTCTGCAGCAGGTAGCCGTGCACCCCGGCCATCATGGCGGTGCGCACTTCCCATTCGCGATCGAGCTGGGTGACGATCAGCACCCGCGCCGGCGTCTCGCCGTGGTGGGCGTTGGCGCAGCGGCGCATGTATTCCAGGCCGCCGCGATGGTCGACGATCAGCACGTCGGCGCCGGTGTGCAGGGCGGGATCGGCGCCGGCCATGCTGACCTGCATGTCGCCGCCGGCGCCCAGCAGCGCGGCCAGGCCGGCGCGGACGATGGCGTCGGTATGCGCGATCACCACGTTGACCTTATCGCCGTGCGGGAAGGTGGCGCCGTTGCTGCTGCCGCTGATGGCGGTTTGAGTCCAGGTCCTGGTATCGAGTCGCATGGTATTCTCCCTAAAGTAAAGCATTAAAATCGGTCGTTCTGTTCCGCCGACGCCGGCAACACCAGGCGGCGGCGCCCGAACAGGCGGGCATCGGCCGAGTAGGCGCCCGGCCCGATCAGCACCAGCGCGATCGCCGTCATGGCGGCGATCAGCAGCGGCGCCGCGTGGTCCCAGCTGGCATGGGCCAGGCACAGTACATGGAACAAGGCGCTCAGCGCGCCCGCCGCCGGCGTCAGCACGCCGATCGCCAGCGCCAATCCGACCACCGCCAGCAGCGTCGCCTGCCACCAGGACGGTGCGCCGCCGCAGTGACTCTCGAACAACAACTGCATGCAGACGGCCAGCCGCAACGTCACGAGGCCGACGCCGGCGCTGCCGCGTGGAAAACTGGAGCTGAATCCCCGCATGATCGTCGGCCTTTACATTTGCGCTATGCTGTAACGAAGAGTAAGCTTTTTGTCGCTGCTTGCCACGCCCCGATACGGGGGCCCCCCTCTACCTAGATGGGGGTATAGCTAAAAAATTGTGTATGTGTCATGCTGGAGCCGTCCGCCGACTTTTTTGATCGAGAATTTATGAAACCGGCCCAGAATCCGCCGATTACCGTACTGAGCGTGGACGACCATCCGATGTTCCGCGAGGGCATCGCCAGCGTCATCGCCGACGAGGACGACATGCTGCTGGTGGCCGAGGCCACCACCGGGTTGCAGGCGGTGGAGGCCTACCGCCGCATGCGTCCCGACGTCACGCTGATGGACATCCAGATGCCCGTCATGAACGGCATCGACGCCACCCTCGCCATCCGCAAGGAATTCCCCGACGCCCGCATCGTGGTGCTGACCACCTACGAGGGGGACGTGCTGGCGCAGCGCGCGATCGCCGCCGGCGCGGCCGGCTATCTGTTGAAAAGCATGTTGCGCAAGGAGTTGCTGGCGACGGTGCGCTGCGTGCACGAGGGCCGCCGCAGCATCCCGGCGGCCGTGGCCAGCGGCATCGCCGAGCACTGGCACGAGGGCGCGCTGAGCAAGCGCGAGGTCGAGGTGCTGCAACTGGTCGCGGGCGGCCAGAGCAACAAGCGCATCGGCATGCACCTGGCCATTTCGGAGGAGACGGTCAAGGTGCACATGAAGAGCATCCTGTCCAAGCTCAACGCCAGCGACCGTACCCACGCGGTGACCCAGGCCATCGAGCGCGGCATCATCGACCTGCACGCCTGCGGCCAAGGCTATTGATGGGCCGCAGGCGCCTTTGCGGCGCGGCCCGTTGCGTGGTGCTGGCCGCCGGCCTGCACGCCGCGCTGGCGTGCGCGGCGGCCGGCCCGCGCGTCGTGGCCGGCGAGTCCGGCGTGTTCTGCCGTCGCGCCGGCACCGCGGTGGCCGGGGTGATGTGCGAGCTGGTCGGCGAACTGCAGTCGCGCCTGCGCTACGACGGCGGCATCGAGCTGGTGCCGCATGCGCGCCTCAAAGCGCTGATGCGTCAGCCGGCAAGCAATACCTTTTTCCTGCCTGCGGTGGCCGGACTGGACAACGGCCCGGCGTTGCAAACCGTCATCGAGATGCTGCATGATGAATACGTCATCGTCAGTTCCTCCCGTGCCGATCCCCGCCCCGCGACGCTGCAGACGGCGCGCGGTTTCGACCGGGTGGGCGTGCTGCGCGGATCGAGCGCGCAGCTCGAAGCCGTGCGGCAGGGTTTTAGCAACCTGGAGCCGGCGGCGTCGCAGGAAACCTGCGCGAAAAAACTCGACCTGGGCCGGATAGGCGGCTGGATTTCAACCTGGAACGGCGCGCGCTACTCCGCCGGGGCGGCCGGCATCGACGTCGGCACGCTGGTGCGCGGCGCGCGGGTCCGGGATGCCCGGCTGATCCTGGTGGCCAGCGCCGACGTGCCGGCGGCGGAAATCGCCCGCTGGCGCCGGGCGTTCCAGGCGATGAGGGCGGACGGCACGGTCGGGCGCCTGTATCGCCGCTACGACATCGAGGCGGCGCGCGCGGCGCCATAAGCGGCGTTCATTGCTCGCGGCGCACCGCGCGCGGGCGCGGGAGCGGGAGAGGGTCTAGGATTCCGCGCCCCAGCGCGATGGTGACGGCGTGGGTGCGGTCGCGGGCGCGCAGTTTGGCGATGGCGTGCTTCATGTGGACTTTCGCGGTTTCCTCCGCGATGCCGAGCGCGGCGGCGATGCCGCGGTTGCCGCAGCCGCCGGCGGCCAGCTCGAGCACCTGCACCTGGCGCGCGCTGAGCGCGTCCGCCGGCGCGTACTGGGCCATGGCGTCGGCGATGCGCTGCGGAATGTGGCTGCGGCCGGCGTGCACCTGGCGTATCACCCGCAGCAATTCCTCGCCGACCATGCTCTTCGATAAATACGCGGCGGCCCCGGCCTGGAGCGCGCGCAGCGCGTGGGTGTCGCCTTCAAGGCTGGTCAGCACGACGATGCGCGCGCACGGGAATTCCGCGCGCAGCGCGGCGATGGTGCCGATGCCGTCCAGGCCGGGCATCCACAGGTCCATCAGCAGCACATCCGGTTGCAGGCGGCGGTAGCCGGCCAGCGCCTGGCCGGCGCTGGCCGCCAGGCCGGCGAGCCGGATTTCCGCGGCGCCGCCCAGCACGCGGGCGATGCCTTCGAGGAAGATCGGATGGCCGTCCACCGCCATGACGCTGATCGGCCGGCCCATCCCCGTCACTTGCCGGCCCTGTCGGTCATGGCGTCCCGCGCCTTATTTCAGTGCGTGCAGCAGCGCCGAGGTCGACAGGATGGCGCTGGCGTAGGTGGGGCCGTTGATGTGGTGGGCCGAATGCAGCGCCTCCTTGCTGAACGCCGCCGTGGCGTCGCTCACCAGCGTGACCTGGTAGCCCAGCTCCATCGCGTACTTGGCCGTGGTCTCGATGCAGGTGTTGGCCAGCAGGCCGATGACGATGACGCGGCGCACGCCGTGCTGGCGCAGCAGCAGGTCCAGGTCGGTGTTGGCGAAACCGCTCGAGGCCCAGTGCTCCTTGGCGATCACGTCGCCGTCCTGCGGGATGAAGTCCGGATGCCATTCGCCGCCCCAGCTGTCCTTGGCGAAGACCTGCAGCTTGGCCGAGCTTTGCTGGTAGGGCGAGGCGTGGTGCCAGTGTCCGATGTCGCCCGGCTCGGCGCGGTGGTGCGGCACGTAGAACACCCGGATGCCGGCCGCGCGCGCCGCCGCGACCACGCTCTTCATGTTGGGCAGCAGGTTCTGCTCTTCGGCGCTGGCCTTGACCGGCGGCCACAGCTTGCCGCCTTCGCTGAGAAAATCGTTGTAGGGATCGACCAGCAATAAAGCCGTGTCCGCCGCCAGGTAGTTGTCGCTGCTCATCGTATGCTCCGCAAGGGTGGGTGACGGAGAATATGCTAACGCCGGCCCGGTCGCGGCTGTCGTTAATTGATATAAATCGGTATAAATTTATAAGGCTTAACTCGCGTCCGCCTGCCCGCGCGCCTACCATGCCAGCATGCTTTGATCCCTCACAACGACACCACAAGGAGTACATCATGCTCGGATTAACCACACTCGGCGCGGTCCACACCGCCATCAGCCTGGTCGCCGTCGGCGCCGGCATCGTCGGCCTGGCGCGCGACAAGCGCATCGACCTCGCCAACGGCGCCGGCAAGACCTACCTGGTCATGACCATCCTGACCTGCCTGACCGGCTTCGGCATTTTCCAGCATGGCGGCTTCGGCAAGCCGCACGCGCTCGGCGTGCTGACGCTGCTGGTGCTGGCGGCGGCGTGGGCGGCCCGGGGCAGGGTGGCGCTGCAGGCGGTGCTGCTGTCGGTGACCTTCTTTTTCCACATGATTCCGGCCGCCACCGAGACGCTGACCCGCCTGCCGCTGGGCGCGCCGCTGCTGGCCGACGCCGAGGCGCCCGAACTGAAGGCCATCACCGCGGTGCTGTTGCTGCTGCTGGTGACCGGCGCGACGCTGCAGGTGCGCCGGCTCAATCAGGCGCGCAAGTCCGCCAGCAAGGTGGCGGCGGCCTGAAGGTCGCGGGTGGCGTGGCCTTCGCTGAAGCGCTGGTAGACCGGCCGCAGCAGCGTCAGCGCGTCGGCGCCGCGTCCCTGCCGGCGCCACAGCGATGCCAGCGTGGTCGCCGCGCGCAACTCCAGTGAGCGCGCGCCCTGTGCGCGCGCGATCTCCAGCGCCGCGTGCAGCGTCGCCTCGGCGCCGGCGAAGTCGGGCTGCGGCAGCGCCAGCATGGCGGCCGCCTTGTGGCGCAGGATTTCGGCGCGGCACCAGCCGGCGCGGCCGTCGTCGCCGCGTTGCAGCGCGCGCGCCGTCAGCAGGCCGGGATGCAGGCTGGCCATCACCTCCGACTGCAGGGCGCCGCAGAACGGGCTCTGCTCCAGCGTCGCCAGCGCTTCGCGCGCGCCTTCGCCGGGGGCGTATTCGAGCAGCCAGCCGGCCTGGAACAGGCGGCCCCAGTAGTGCCAGTTGGGCAGCATCGCGCGGCTGGCGACGTCGAGCAGCGCCGTGGTCCAGCCCTGCGCCAGTTCCTTCGCGCCGCTCCAGGTCGCGACCGAACAGGCCACCGTCAGCGCGAAGCACAGCGAGATGCTGTGGCCGACTTCCCGGCCCTCGCGCACCGCTTCGGCGGTGACCCGCAGCGCCTGCTCCGGGTAGCCCTGCATCCACAGCACCAGCGACTGGATCGCCAGCGAGGAAATGCGCTGGTCGAACTGGAAGCCGTTGTTGCGCGCGCGCGCCGCGTGGGTCAGCGGATGCGCGACCACCAGGTCGGCGTAGGTGCGCGCCTCGTCCTGCCGCCCCAGGTAGTGCAGCGCGAGCGAGGTCAGGCGGGCGTGGATGACCAGCTCCGCTTCGCCGGCATAGCGCCGCGCGCATTCGCCGAACTGGTCCGCGAAACCCAGTGCGCTGGCGTATTCGCCGTGGAAGATGGCGTCGGTGAAGCCGCCCCACAGGCCGCGCAGATGGCTGCCGACGTCGCCGAGCTGTCCGGCCAGCCGCAGCGTGGTGGCGAAGGCGGCGGTGCAGGCGTGGTCGCTGCCCTGGGTGTGCAGCAGCGCGTGGCCGAGCGCGAGGTTGAGCTGCATTTCCCAGCGCGGCTGCTGCGCCGGATCGACGGCGGCGGCGGTCACGCAGCGCAGCGCGGCCTCCAGGCGCCGGCGATATTCGCTCATCAGCGACAGCTGGTACCACAGCGGCGCGGAAATGATGGTCAGCGTCACGCCGGTGACGACGTCGCCGCCCGGGCCGAACGCCCAGTCCAGGCCGGCGCGGACGTGGTCGATGGCGCGGCCGTACTGCGCCAGCCAATCGGCGGTGGAGCGGCTTTCCCAGTCGGCCTGGGCGTCGGCCAGCAGGCGGCAGCAATGGTCGGCGTAGCGGCGCGCCATGACGTCGGCGGCGCCGGCGGCGGCCAGCTTTTCGGCGGCGTAGGCGCGGGTGGTGTCGAGCAGGCGGTACAGCATCAGCTCCGCCTCGGCCTCGGTGCTCAGCAGCGACTTGGCGTGCAGGCTGGCCAGGCCCTCCAGCGCCATCGTGCGGCTGATGCCGTCGCCGGCGGCGACGTCGACCGCCGCCTCCAGCGTGAAGCCGCCGCGGAAGATGGCGAAGCGCTGCAGCAGCGTCTGTTCGACCGGCGGCAGCATGTCGAAGCTCCAGTCCAGCGTGGCGCGCAGCGTCTGGTGGCGCGGCAGCGCGGTGCGGCGGCCGCGCACCAGCGTGTTGAAGCAGTCCTCCAGCTGCGCCGCCAGCCCGGCGATGCCGAAGAAGTCGGCGCGGCCGGCCGCCAGCTCGATCGCCAGCGGAATGCCGTCGAGGCGGCGGCAGATGTCGGCGATGTGGCGCAGGTTGGCGTCGGACAGGTCGAGGCCGTTCATGCCGGCCAGGGCGCGTTCGGTGAACAGCTGCACCGCCGGGTAGTGCAGCGCCTGCGCGCGCGGCACCTCCGGGCGCGGCACGGCCAGCGGCTCCAGCCGGTGCAGCCGCTCGCCCTCGGCGCGCAGCGGCTCGCGGCTGGTGGCCAGGATGTGCAGCGGCGGGCTGTCGGCCAGCAGCTGCTCGACCAGCGCGGCGACGTGGTCGATGACATGCTCGCAACTGTCGAAGATCAGCATCGCCTGCTTGTCGCGCAGGTAGGCGCGCAGCACCGGCAGCGGATCCTCGTCCAGCACCGGCAGGCCCAGCGCGACGGCCAGCGTGCTCGCCACCAGCCTGCCGTCGGCCACCGGCGCCAGGTCGAGGAAGCAGGTGTGCGCGCCGAACACGGGCGAGAGCGCCTCGGCCACGGCCAGCGCGATGGTGGTCTTGCCGATGCCGCCGGGGCCGACGATGGTGACGCAGCGGTGCTGGCCCACCAGCGCGGTCAGCTGTTCACGCGCCTGGTCGCGGCCGATGAGGCGGGTCTGCAGCAGCGGCAGGCGGACGATGTCCTTGTGCAGCACGGTGGTGCGGATCTCGTGCGCCACCCGGGTGACCGGCGCGACGAAGCTGTAGCCCCGGCCGACCACGTTCTCCACGTAGCGCGCGCCGTGCGCGTCGGCGCACAGCGCCTTGCGCAGGGTGCCGATGTGCACGCGCAGGTTGTTTTCCTCCACCACGGTGCTGGGCCAGACCCGGGCGATCAATTCTTCCTTGCTGACCACCTCGCCGGCGCGCTCGACCAGCGCCAGCAGCAGGTCGAAGGCGCGGCCGTTCAGCGGCACCGGCTGGCCGTCGTTGAGCAGGGTGCGCTTCGACGGCGTCAGCCGGTAGGGGCCGAAGGCCAGTTCCTGGTCGGTGGGGGGAGCGTCGGTCGGCGGCATATCGGTGATCCAGGGACAGGGTAGCGCGATTGTTTCACGCCTGCGCGCCGCATGGCAATGACTGGATCGTGTTAACAACGATTTATAAGGTTTTATGCGGACGGCGGCCGCGCCTTGCCTACAATGGAGGCCATTTCGTCAGCAGCATCGGAGAGCGGCATGGACATCAGCGTCGTGGCACGGGCCGAAGCGTATCCGGTGTTCATCCTGCCGGGCGCCCTCAACGCCTGCGCCGAAGAGGTGGGACGGGCGCTGGCCGAGCTGCTGCTGCACGGGCCGCCGGCGGGCGCCATGCCGGGTCCGGTGTTCGTCATCGATGGCGGCGGCCTGGTCGATCTGCGCGAAACCATCGCCGATTCCATGCACGGCCGGATGTTCGCGCCCGGCCATCCGTGGCGGACGCGGGAGGCCGGTTCGGCGCGACCGGGCCGCTGGCGCATCGTCGGCGAGGGGCTGGCGGCCGACGCCGGGCGGGCCACGCCCTTGTTCGTGGAAGTCGATGGCGCCGGCTTGGCGGCGCCGCCGGACGCCGGCCCGCTGGGCATGCTGGTGCGCTGCCGCGACCCGATCGAGTTGCTGACCCTGGCGTCAGGCTGCGCCGGCGCGTCCGGATGTTATGTGCATGCCGGCCTCGACGACGCGCCGCTGGCGGCGGCGCTGGCGCGCCTGCTGGAGCGGCCGTCGCTGCGCCTGACCATCGCCGCCGAGCCCATCGCGGCGGCCTGGCCGGGCAAGCGCTCCTGATTTAAGCGTTACAGTCCACTAGTGCAGCAGGAAGCGCCGCCGCAGGCAGTCGGCCATGGCGTCGGCCGGCAGCGGGCGGGCGATGTAGTAGCCCTGGACTTCGTTGCATTGCATCTCGCGCAGGATCGCCAGCTGGGCCGCCGTCTCCACGCCTTCCGCCACCACGCCCATGCCCAGCGCGTGCGCCATCGAGACGATGGCCTGGAACAGGATGGTCGCCTCGGCGGAGTCGCCCAGCGCCATGGTGAAGGTCTTGTCGACCTTGAGCACGTCCAGCTTGAGCTGTTGCAGCTGCGACAGCGACGAATAGCCGGTGCCGAAATCGTCGACGTGCAGCTTGATGCCCATCTGGCGCAGCGCCGAGAGTTCGGTCATGATGTCGGCCTGGTCGCCCATCATGGCCGATTCGGTGATCTCCACCTCCAGCAGCGCCGGTGCGATGCGGTGGCGCAGCAGCTGCTGCGACAGCTGGCGGTGCACCGCGCCCTGCGCGAACTGGCGCGGCGAGACGTTGATCGACACCGGCACCAGCGCCAGCCCCAGCGCGCGCCAGGCCGCCAGCTGGGCGCAGGCCAGCTCCATGACGATTTCGCCGATGCGCACGATCATGCCGTTGGCCTCGGCCAGCGGGATGAACTCGGCCGGCGGAATCGGGCCCAGTTCCGGGTGGATCCAGCGCAGCAGCGCCTCCATGCTCAGCAGCTCGCCGGTCTGCGTGTGGACCCGCGGCTGGTAGTACAGCTGCAGCTGCTGGCCGTGGATGGCCTGGCGCAGGTCGTGCCGCAGCTTGGCCTTGGACTTGAGCCGGCTGAACAGCTTCGGTTCGAAGAAGCGGAACTGGCCCTTGCCGTCGATCTTGCCGGAGTACATGGCGATATCGCCGTGCTGGATCAGGCTTTCCGGATCGGCGCCGTCGCGCGGATAGACGCTGATGCCGATCGAGGCGCCCACCGACTGGCTCTCGTCGCCGATCAGGAACGGTTCGGCGATCGATTTGAGGATGCGCTCGGCGACGGCGACGATCTGGCCGTCGCTGACGGCCGGCGCCAGCAGCACGACGAATTCGTCGCCGCCGAAGCGCACCACGTGGTCGCCCTGGCGCATCAGCGACTTGAGCCGCGCGGCGGCCTTTTGCAGCAGCAGGTCGCCGGTGGCGTGGCCCTGGGTGTCGTTGACCTGCTTGAATTCGTCGAGGTCGATGAACAGCAGGGCCAGCATGGTGCCGGCCTGTTGCGCCGCCGCCAGCGCCGGCGGCAGGTGGCGGTTGAGCCAGTAGCGGTTCGGCAGGCCGGTCAGCGCGTCCTGGTTGGCCAGGCGCACCAGCTCCGCTTCATGGCGCTTGCTGTCGCTGACGTCGCGCAGCGTGATCGCCAGGCCGTTGCCGACCCGGACGATGCGCCGCTGCGCCCAGCGCGGCCGGCCGTCGGCGCCGCGCGGCAGTTCGCGGTCGTCCTCGTGGATGCCGTTGCGCATCGCGGTGATGTAAATCGGCAACAGCGCGTCGCCGACGACGCCGTGCGGCAGCGACAGCACGCGCCGGCCGACCAGGTCGGCGCGCCGCAGGCCGTAGAAGGTCGCGCCGCGCTCGTTGCAGTCGATCACCTCGAAATCGACGATCCGGCCATCCTCGCCGCGGATCGCCGAAGCCATGTAGAAGCCGTCGTTGGCGTTTTCCGTCGCGGCGCGGTAGGCGCGGCGCACCTCGTCCTCCTCGTGCTGCCGTTTCAGCGAGCGGCGCGACAGGACGTTGCCGGCGATGCCGAGCAGGGCCAGCGCCAGCGTCGCCAAGGCGGCGTTGTACAGCCGCGAGCGGCGCGCCGCGTCGAACGGGCGCAGCAGCTCGGCTTGCGACATGCCGACCAGGGCGGTCAGCGGATAGACCGCCGACTTGTTCCAGCTGAGCAGGCGCGGCTGGCCGTCGCTGAAGGTGCCGCCTTCCATCCAGCGCGTGCCTTCGGCCGCGTCGAGCTCGGGCTGGCCCAGCAGCAGCGAGCTTTCGTTGGCGCCGGGCACGGCGTCGCCATGCCGCTCCAGCCGCAGGGTGTTGCTGATGCCGAGCACGGCGATGACGCCGTTGCTGCCCAGCGCGCGCTCGTTGTAGAAGGCGGTGAAGAAGTCGGCGTCGATGCTCAGGATCAGCATGCCGGCGAAGCGCTCGTCGGGATGCTCCAGCCGCCGGGTGAATTCGATCCTGGTCTGGATGGGGCGGTATTGCCGGCGCGGCACGCCGATGCGCAGCGCGGTCGAGTTGTTGTTTTTGTGGAAGGCGAACGCTTCACTGGCGGCGACGTCGCCGACCGCCGCCAGCGGGCGCGAGGAATTGCGCACCTTGCCGTCCTGGTCGGCGATGCTGACCTCGACGAAGGCCGCGTCGGTGAACATGCCGGAGCGGTATAGTTGGTACAGGTCGAGGCGGGCATCGGACTGCTCCCAGCTCTGCGCCAGCTGCATGGCGATCTGGTCCATCTGCGCCACCGAGCGGGTGACGTATTGCTCGTAGGCGCGGGCGTACAGACTGACGTCCTTCCGCGCCGCGCGTTCAATGGCGCGGCGCTCGTCGCGCAACTGCAGCAGCGCGACCGACCAGGTGGCCGCGATCAGCAGCAAGGCCAGCGCCGGCCCGAGCCAGGGCAGCCAGCGGTGGCGCCCGACGGTGGGGCCCGCTATCGGGCCGGCGGCGCCTGGGGTGATGCGGGGAAGTTTCATGTTAGTGTGGCGAACGCTGGCGAGTCGTGATGGTAGCCGCGCCGTATGACGGCATAATTACATGAAGGAAAAATCAATTATCCGAGTGCAACGATTTGGTAAAAATTAAAATAATCAAAATAATCATTTAATTGATAAAAATCGATATATTTGTTAATATTGGTTGCGTGCGCGCCCGTCTCGCCTGACGGCTGACGCTTCATACTGGAACCATGACATGAGTTATCTGACAACAGGCTGCGCCCGGCGGCGCCGGCAGGACAGCCATGCAGCGCCGGGCGCGTGCGCGGAAAGGACGACATCGTGGCCTTGAAAAAGATCAGCGCCGAGGCACTGCGCGTCGGCATGCATATCCATGAATTGTGCGGCTCCTGGATCGATATCCCGTTCTGGAGCAAATCGTTCTTCGTCGGCACGGAGGAGCTGCGCCGGCAGGTGGCGACCAGCGGGGTCGATACGATGTGGATCGATACCGAGCGCGGCTGCGATGTCGGCGCCGACGAGCCGGCCGCCGCGCCGGCCGGGCCCGCGGCGGCGCCCGGGCCGCCGCCGTTCGCCGACATCGCGCCGGTCAGCGCGGCGGCCGAGTTCGACCGCGCGGCGCGCATCATCGCCCAGTCGCGCGAGGCCATGACGTTGATGTTCTCGGAGGCCCGGATGGGGCGGGTCAGCGGCGTGGAGCAGGCCGGCGCGCTGGTCGAGGAGATCGCCGCGTCGGTGATCCGCAATCCGCAGGCGCTGGTGACGATGTGCCGGCTCAAGCAGTCGGACGACTACACCTATATGCATTCGGTGGCGGTGTGCGCGATGATGATCGCGCTGGCGCGGCAGATGGGCATGGACGACGAGCAGGTGCGCGTGTGCGGCAAGGCCGGCCTCCTGCACGACATCGGCAAGATGGCGATCGACAGCGAGATCCTCAACAAGGCGGGGCGGCTGAGCGCCGGCGAGTTCGCCCGCGTCCAGTATCATCCCCAGGCCGGTTACGACATGCTGCGCGCCGCCGACGGCATTCCCGCCGTCGCCCTCGACGTGTGCCTGCACCACCATGAAAAATTCGGCGGCGGCGGCTATCCGTTCGGGCTGCGCGGCGACCAGATCAGCATTTACGCCCGCATGGGCGCGGTCTGCGACGTCTACGACGCGATCACCTCGAACCGTCCGTACAAGGCCGGGTGGTGCCCGGCCGAGTCGTTGCAGCGCATGACCGAATGGTCCCGCGACGGGCATTTCGACCCGGCGGTGTTCGGCGCCTTCGTCAAATGCGTCGGCATCTATCCGATCGGCACCCTGCTCAAGCTCAAGTCGGGGCGGCTGGCGGTGGTCACCGACGTCGGCAAGTCGCTGCTGCGGCCGCAGGTGCGGGTGTTCTTTTCGACCAAGTCGATGACCTACCTGCAGCCGCAGGTCGTCGACCTGTCGTTGCTGACCGAATCGGAGGGGGTGCTGTCGCGCGAGGATCCGGCCGACTGGGGGCTGGCCGGCACCGGCAGGTACTGGATGAACCCCTAGCGGCGCGGCGGCGGCGTCAGATCTGGCGCTGGCCGCCGTCGACGAACAGCTCGATGCCGGTGACGAAGCTGGCGTCGTCCGAGGCCAGGAACACCGCCGCCTTGGCGATCTCGTCGGGGTCGCCGACCCGGCCCAGCGGGATCAGCGTCGCCAGGTGGTCGAGGAAGCCTTGCTGCTGCCCGGCGTCGGTGCCGACCAGCTCGACCAGGCCGGGCGTCTTGATCGGGCCCGGGCTGAGGGTGTTGACGCGGATGCCGCGTCCCTTCAGGTCGAGGATCCAGTTGCGGGCGAAGGCGCGCACCGCCGCCTTCGACGCCGCATAGACGCTGAACGCCTCGGTGCCGCCGCTGGCGGCGGTCGAGCCGGTCAGGATCACGGAGGAACCCTGGCCCAGCAGCGGCAGCGCGGTCTGCACCGTGAACAGCGTGCCCTTGACGTTGCGCGCGAAGGTGTCGTCGAAGTGCGCCTCGGTGATCTGGCCCAGCGGCAGCAGCGCGCCGCCGCCGGCGTTGGCCACCAGCACGTCGAGCTTGCCGTGCTGCGACTTGACGTGGTCGAACAGCGCCTGCAGCTGCGCCATGTCGGCCGAATCGACGCGCGCGCTTTCGGCGGTGCCGCCGATCGCTTGCACCGCCGCGTCCAGTTCCGCCTGGCGGCGGCCGGTGATGTAGACCTTGGCGCCTTCGTTGGCGTAGCGTTTGGCGATGGCCAGGCCGATGCCGGTGCTGCCGCCGGTGACGACGGCTACTTTTCCTGCGAGTTTCATGATGATCCTTGGTTGATGATGATGAGCGGCCAGTGTGCCGCGCCGGCGGCGGCGCGATAAGACAGGCCGGGCTCATATCATTTATGCTTTAATTGCATGAATCATCGATATGAGTTGAAAAATGAATAAACTGCTTTGGATGCATTGCTTCGTGCGCGCGGTCGAGACCGGAAGCTTTTCCGCCGTGGCGCGCGAACTGAAGATCGGCCAGCCGAACGTGAGCCGGCATATCGCCTCGCTGGAAAAGGCGCTGGGCACCCGGCTGCTGCACCGCTCGACGCGGCAGCTGACGCCGACGCCGGACGGGCAGCGTTATTACACCCAGGCGCGGCAGGCGCTCGACGTCATCGCCCAGGCCGAGGCGGACGCGCGCGGCCAGCAGAATCCGGGCGGCCTGCTGCGCGTGGCCTGCGCCCACAGCACCGGGAGCGAAATCATCCTGCCGGCGCTGCCGCGGTTCATGGCCCGCTACCCGGACGTGGAGGTGGAACTGCGCCTGAGCGACGACTATGTCGACCTGGTCGCGCAGGGCGTGGACGTCGCCATACGCGGCGGCGCGCTCCGCGACAGCGCGCTGCGGGCGCGGCGCATCGGCAGCTCCGAGCGCATCTACGTCGCCAGCCCGGCCTATCTGGCGCGGCAAGGGGAGCCCGCGGCACCGGCCGAGCTGCTGCGCCACCAGTGCATCGTCTATACCTTGATGGGCGGCGGCGGCGGCTGGCCGTTCAAGGACGGCGAGGTGCAGGTGACGGGCCGCCTGCGGCTCAACAGCCTGGAGGGCGTGCGCCGGGCTGCGCTGGAGCATCTCGGCATCGGCTACCTGCCGTCGTGGATGGTGGCCGGAGAACTGCGCGACGGCGCGCTGCGGGCGGTGCTGACCGGGCACACCACCGCGCGCACGCCGCTCAACGCGGTCTATTCGGCCGAGCGGCTGGCGCCGCGCGCGGCCGTGTTCATCGACTTCATCGCGGCGGTGTTCGCCGCCACGCCCGGGCTGGACGGCAAGCCGCTGGTGTGATACTCGGCTCAGGCCGCCTCGCGCAGCAGCCAGCGCCGCAGCGGGCTGACCTTGCGTCTGGCGGCGTAGACGTCGGCGGCCGCCGCCGTGATCCGCACCGCCGTGCCCAGCCCGGGCCGGCTCCACAGTTCCAGCGTCGCGCCCAGCTTGGCGGCGCGTTCGCGCATGCCGGTCAGGCCCCAGTGGCCGGGGCGCGAGCCGGCTTGCATCACCGCATCGGCGATGCCGTCGCCGTTGTCGCGCACCTGCAGCGTGACGTGGTCGGCGCCGTAGCCCAGCTCCAGCTCGATGCGGCCGGCGCTGGCGTGGCGGAAGGCGTTGAGCAGCGCCTCGCGGCCGATGTGGTACAGGTGCTCGCCGGCGTCGTCCTTCAGCGCGGCCGGCTGGCCGGTGACGATCAGCACGAAGCTGGCCGCGTGCTGCTCGCGCAGTTCCTGCCCCAGTTCGCCGAACAGGCGCTGCAGGTCGGTCTGGTACTGGGTGCCGTTGCGCAGGCCGTTGACCTGGTTGCGGCCCTCGGCCAGCACCTGGTCCGACTGGTCGAGCAGCTTGACCATCAGCGCGCGCGCCTCGCCGTCCGGCGGCAGCCGCACCAGCAGCGTCTGCATGCGCAGCATCAGCCCCTGCACGCTTTGCAGGAAGGTGTCGTGCAGCGCGCGGGCGATGCGCTCGCGCTCGTCGGCCCGTTCGCCGAGTCGCTCGCGCAGCTGGCGCGTGACCTGGCGCAGCCGCCAGCGGTAGAGCAGCCCCAGCGCGACCGCCGCGCCGACCGCGCACAGCAGCTTGAACCAGAGGGTTTGCACGAAGGTCGGCGGGATCGAGAAGGCCAGCTCGGCCTCGCGCGGGCTCCAGACGCCGTCCTCGTTGGCGGCCATGACGCGGAAGCGGTAGCTGCCCGGCGCCAGGTTGGTGTAGAAGGCCTGGCGCCGCGCGCCGGGATCTTGCCAGTCGAGGTCGACGCCGTCGAGCCGGTAGCGGAAGCGCACCCGCTCCGGCATGCTCAGGTTGAGCGCCGTGAAGTCGATGCGCAGGCCGCTGGTCGACTTGGGCAGCGTCAGGCCGGGCAGGGGGCTGTAGCGCTGCTCGCCGACGGCCAGCCCCTGCACCAGCACCTGCGGCGGCACCGGGTTGCGGGTGATCTGCGACGGGTCGATCCAGTTGATGCGGTTGGCGCTGGCCATCCACAGCAGGCCGTCGTCGGCCATCACCAGCGTGGGCATGGGCCGCAGCTGGGAGGCGGCGCCGAGCAGGCCGTCGTGGGCGTCGAAGCGTTCGTACTCGACGTCGAGGCCGGCCTTGGCCAGCGCCAGCTGGTCGGCGCCGATGCGGCTCAGGCCCTCGGTGCCGAACAGCCACAGGTCGCCGCGCGCGGTGCGGGCGATGCCGGAGACGCCGCGAAAGGCTTCGCCCTGGCGTCCGTGCAGCGGCACGAAGCGGGCGCCGTCGAACCAGGCGACGCCGCGCTCGCCGCCGACCCACAGCTGGCCGCCGTGGCGCTGCAGCGTCAGCACGATGCCGATGTCGAGCCCCTGCTCGGCGCCGAACGTGCTCACCTCGGCGCCGCGCACGCGCACCACGCGGTTGCGCAGGTAGCCGGCCCACAGCGTGCCGTCGGCGTCGCTGGCCAGGCTGGTCGGGAAGTCGTCGCCTGCGCCGGCGAGCCGGCCCTGGCGCCGCCAGCGGCCGTCCTTGAACAGGTAGAGCCCGGCGCGCACCACCGAGACCCACAGGCCGCCGTCGGGCGCGCGGCTCATCGCCTGCACTTCGTAGCTTTGCGCTTCCTCCGGCAGCGCGAAGCGCGAGGCGATGTCGCCGCCGCGCCCGACGCGCCAGAGCGCGCCGGCGTTGCCGGCCCACAGCACGCCGTCCGGATCGCGGTACAGCGCCGAGACGTTTTCGTCGAGCACGCCGCCGCGGCCGCGTTCGCCCTCGGGTCCGAACGTGCGCAACGCGCCGACGCGGTCGCCGGCCCAGACGCCGCCGCCGGGCGCGGGCGCGAGGGCGGGGTGGTTGAACTGGGGGCGCAGCGGCAGCGTCAGCAGGCGGTTGCGGCGGAAGCGGTCCAGCCCGGACGAGCTGCCGATCCAGACATTGCCTTCGCGGTCCTGCAGGAAGCTTTGCGCCAGCCCGCCGCCCAGTTGCAGCGGCTGCGGCGCGTCGGCGCCGGCCGGCCGGCGCTCGATGTCGCCGCCGCGGAACAGCCACATATTGCCGTCGCGGTCGAAGTGCATGCCGCTGCCGCGCAGCGCGGGCCGGGCCGCGGCGGCGCCCTGCGTCGGCGCCATCTTGTAATAGTGCGCGACGTCGCTGGCCCAGACGGTGCCGTCCGGCGCCAGCGCCAGGCCGCTGAGGTCGCCGCGCGGCCACGCCGGCGCGAAGGCGGAGCTGCCGTCCGGCCGGCTGTACACGCCGCCCTGCATGGCGACCCACTGGCGGCCGTCGCGGCCGAACAGCACCTGGCGCGCGCGCCGCGGCGGCAGGCCGCTGTCGGCGGCGACCGGGGTGAAGCGTGCGCCGCCATCGTCCAGGCGCGCCAGGCCGTCGCGGGCGGCCACCCACAGCGCGCCGTCGGGCGCGCGGGCGATGCTGGTGATGGCGCCGCCGGGCAAGCCCTGGGCGGCGCCGTAGTGCCGGGCGCGGCCGTTGTGGAAGTGGCTCAGGCCGCCGCCCATGCGGTAGCCGACCCACAGCCCGCCCTCGGGCGGCGCGTACAGCGTGCGGACGTTGGAGCTCAGCAGGGCGTTGCCGTCGATGCTGTCGAGCCGTTCGAAGCGCTTGCCGTCGAAGCGGAACAGGCCGGTGCCGGCGGCCAGCCACAGCCAGCCGTCGCCGGTCTGGGCGATGCCCAGCACGTCGGTGGGGCCGTTGTCGAGCGCGCTCCAGCCGGTGTGGGTGAATTGTTCCTGGAGGCGGGGCGGCGCCGACGGGGATTGCTGCGCCGGGGCTGCCGCGCACAGCAGCCAGCCGGCAAGGGCGGCGGCGAGCAAGGGCATCGGGGCGCGAACAATTTTCATGGTCTGGCCTTGGGATCAGTTACATGCATTTTAGCACCCATTATATGTTCATAACGACAACTGGCAGTCCACTAGTTATCGCGCCGGCCTCACCCGAAAGAGTGATACCTCGCCAGTCCTTACCAGTGATGGCACGCGCGCCCGATGCCGCTACACTGGGCCATCACCATCGAGGGGAATTCCATGAAGATGTACATAGTGTCGATAGCGGTGGGCCTGTTGGTCGGCCTGATCTACGGCTTCCTGAACGTGCGCTCGCCGGCGCCGCCGGTGATCGCGCTGGTCGGCCTGCTGGGCATGCTGGTGGGCGAGCAACTGCCGCCGCTGTTGCGCCAGCTGTGGCAGCCGGAAGCGCCCAAGGTGTCGTGGATCGAAGACCACGTCAAGCCGCATTGTTTCGGCCAACTGCCGTCGGCCATCAAGGGCGACGACGAAAAAAGGAGTAGCTGATGTCCCAAGTTCCCGACCTGATTTTGCACCGAGGCCTGTTCACCACGCTGGACCGCGGCAATCCGCACGCGGAGGCGGTGGCCATCAAGGACGGCCGCTTCACCCACGTCGGCCGCGCCGACGAGATCATGGCGCTGGCCGGCCCGGCCACCAGGATCGTCGACCTGCAGGGCAAGCGCGTGCTGCCCGGCCTGATCGACAACCACTGCCACATCATCCGTGGCGGGCTCAATTTCAACCTGGAGCTGCGCTGGGACGGCGTGCGCAGCCTGGCCGACGCGATGGCCATGCTGAAGGCGCAAGTGGCGATCACGCCGGCGCCGCAGTGGGTGCGCGTCGTCGGCGGCTTCACCGAGCACCAGTTCGCCGAGAAGCGCCTGCCGACCATCGATGAACTGAACGCGGCGGCGCCGGACACGCCGGTGTTCATCCTGCACCTGTACGACCGCGCCTTGCTCAACGGCGCCGCGCTGCGCGCCGTCGGCTACACCAAGGACACGCCGGAACCGCACGGCGGCCAGATCCTGCGCGACGGCGCCGGCAATCCGACCGGCCTGCTGCTGGCCAAGCCGAACGCCGCCATCCTGTACCAGACCTTGGCCAAGGGGCCGAAGCTGCCGCTGGAGTACCAGGTCAACTCGACCCGCCACTTCATGCGCGAACTGAACCGCCTCGGCGTCACCGGCGCCATCGACGCCGGCGGCGGCTTCCAGAATTATCCCGAGGATTACCAGGTGATCCAGCAGCTGTCCGACGCCAACGAGCTGACGATCCGCCTGGCCTACAACCTGTTCACGCAAAAGCCGCAGCAGGAGAAGGAAGACTTCCTGAACTGGACGCAGAGCGTCAAGTACCAGCAGGGCGACGACTACTTCCGCCACAACGGCGCCGGCGAGATGCTGACCTTTTCGGCGGCGGACTTCGAGGACTTCCGCCAGCCGCGCCCGGACATGCCGGACAATATGGAGGACGACCTGGAAGGCGTGATCCGCGTGCTGGCGCAGAACCGCTGGCCGTGGCGCATGCACGCCACCTACGACGAGACCATCAGCCGCGCGCTGGACGTGTTCGAGCGCGTCAACCAGGAGATCCCGCTGACGGGCCTGAACTGGTTCTTCGACCACGCCGAAACCATTTCGCCGGCGTCGATCGACCGCATCGCGGCGCTGGGCGGCGGCGTCGCCGTGCAGCACCGCATGGCGTACCAGGGCGAGTACTTCGTCGAACGCTACGGCCACGGCGCGGCCGAGGCCACGCCGCCGATCAAGAAAATCCTGGAGGCGGGCGTGAAGGTCTCGGCCGGCACCGACGCCACCCGGGTGGCGTCGTACAACCCGTGGGTGTCGCTGGCGTGGATGATCACCGGCAAGACCGTCGGCGGCATGCAGCTGTACCCGCGCGCCAATTGCCTCGACCGCGAAACGGCGCTGCGCATGTGGACCGAGAACACCACCTGGTTCTCGAATGAAGTCGGCAAGAAGGGCCGCATCGAAGTGGGCCAGCTGGCCGACCTGTGCGTGCCGGACAAGGACTTCTACGCCTGCGCCGAAAGCGAGATCTCCGACATGAGCTCGCACCTGACCATCGTCGGCGGCAAGATCGTCTACGCGGCGGGCGCGTTCGCCAGCCACGACAAGGCGCCGCCGCCGGCGATGCCGGACTGGTCGCCGGTGCGCCGCTTCGGCGGCTATGCCGGCTGGGGCGAGCAGATCGGCAACAACCGCGCCGCGCTGAAGGAACTGGCGCAGCGCAAGCAGCAGCAGGCGGCGTTGCGCCAGCAGCAGGCCGCGTGCGGCTGCGCCAATTCGTGCAGCGTGCACGGTCACCAGCACGCCACCGCGTGGACCAGCAAGCTGCCGATCGCCGACCTGAAAAGCTTCTGGGGTGCGCTGGGCTGCGCCTGCTGGGCGGTCTGATGGGGATGCATTTTCCCGCGCCGCTGCGCGCGCCCTGGATCCGCTGGGTGTGTCTGCTGTTGCTGTGCTCCGCGTATCTGCAGGGCGGCATCAACAAGCTGACCGACTTCAACGCCGCCATCGGCGAGATGGAGCATTTCGGCCTGTCGCCGGCGGCGCCGCTGGCGGCGCTGGTGATCGCGCTGGAACTGGGCGCCTCGCTGCTGGTGCTGAGCGGCTTTTACCGCTGGCTGGGCGCCGGCTTCCTCGGCGTCTTCACGCTGCTGGCCACCTTCGTCGCCAACCGCTTCTGGGAGATGGCGGGCATGGAGCGCTTCATGGCCGCCAACGGCTTCTTCGAGCATCTCGGTTTGACCGGCGCCTTCCTGCTGGTGGCGTGGATCGATATCCAGAAAGGCGGCGATGGAGCGCAGTGACATCAAACTCGGCGCCGCGCTGGGCTTCCTGGCCGGCTATGTCGACACGCTGGGCTTCGTCGCGCTGTTCGGCTTGTTCACCGCCCACGTCACGGGTAACTTCGTGCTGATCGGCCGCGCCATGGTGCAGCCGGCGGCCGAGATCATCCCCAAGCTGCTGGTGTTCCCGGTGTTTATCCTGTTCGTCGCGCTGGCGCGGCTGCTGATTTTGCATTGGGAGCGCAACGGCGCGAAGCAGCTGCGCAACAGCATGCTGCTGCAGTTGCTGCTGCTGCTCGCCACCATCGCCAGCGCCTACGCGGCGTTGCCGATTACGCACGCCGAGGCGCCGCTGGCGCTGCTGACCGGCATGCTGTGCGCGGGCGCGATGGCAGTGCAGAACGCCTACGGCAAGCTGCTGCTGGGGAAGGCGGCCGCCACCACGGTCATGACGGGCAACGTCACGACCTTGGTGATCGAGCTGGTGGATTCGCTGCGCGGCGACACCGAAGCGATCGGCCGCTGCAAGAAGCTGGTGTGGCCTGTGCTGGCCTTCGGCGCCGGCTGCATCAGCGGCGCGCTGGCCTTCGCCGTGTTCGGCTTCGCCGGCCTGGCGCTGCCCTGCGCATTGCTGGCCGCCCTGGTGCTGGCAGCCCGCGACTAGTGGACTGTAACGCTTGAAGTTACAGTCCACTAGATGGCGCGCTATTCCCCGTTAAGGAATCACGTTAATCCTTCTTGAACGCTCGGCGAATGGGACGGATCATGCAGCTGATAAAGGCGACGATGATTGTCGCTATATCTAATGGGTTGCCATCGACATGCCGGATCGGCTAGATCGTGATGATGCCGCGCCGCAGGGCGATCGTTACCGCGTGGGTGCGGTCGTTGGCGGCGAGCTTGGCGAGGACGTTCTTCATGTGCGCCTTGACGGTCTCCTCGGAGATCGTCATGCGCTCGGCGATGCGGCGGTTGGAGTGGCCGCTCGCCGCATAATTGAGTACTTCCATCTCCCGTGGACTCAACGGCCCCTGGCCCATGTGCTGGGCCAGTTCCATCGCGATCTCCGCCGGGATGCAGCGCTGCCCGAGGTGCACGCTGCGCACCGTGTCCAGCAATTCCCGGCGCAACGTGCTCTTGAGCAGGAAGCCCGCCGCGCCGGCCTGCACGGCGCGCATGATCTGCGCATCCCCCTTGTAAGTGGTCAGCATGACGATGCGGGCGTTGACGTGCTCGTCGCGAATCTGCTGCAGAGCCTTGACGCCGCATAGCTGCGGCATCGCGATATCCATGATGGTGACGTCCGGCCGCAACTCGCCGTAGCGCGCGACCGCCTCGTTGCCGTCGCACGCCTCGCCAACCACGCGCATGTCGGCCTGGCTGGAGAGTGCTTCAATCAGACCGGCGCGCATCAGCGGGTGGTCGTCGACGACCATGATGCCGATGGGGCGCGGAGTTGTGCTCATATCCATATACGTATTGTAGACGGAGTCGCTGACAACTTGCTGACTATCGCAATTGCGTGTAGTTGACCGGGACCCAGTCGAACGCCTTGCCGGCGCTGCGCAGATGGCCCAAACCGGGGAAGGGCAGGTGGCTGGCGCCGACCAGCGTGGCGTCTTTGGACACGGCCTGGAAGGTCTTCAGGCGCGCGGCGGCGGCGGTCTTGCTGTCGCTATCGAAGCCGATGGTCACTTCGGGATGGTCGAACTGCACCGCGCCGACGTGGATCAGGTCACCGATCAGCAGCAGCTTCTTGCCCTTGCTCTCGATCAGGTAGGTGGTGTGGCCCGGGGTGTGGCCGTAGCCGGCGTTGGCGCGGATGCCCGGCGCCAGTTCCGTGGCGCCGTTGAACGGCTGCAGGTGCCTGGCCGCCGAGTACGGCGACAGCGACGCCATCGCGCCCTGGAAGAAGCCCTTGCTGTCGGCCGGCGCCTTGTCCAGGTTGGCCTGGCTGAGCCAGAAGTCGGTGTCGCGCTGGTCGGCGCGAACGATGGCGTTGGGGAACGCGGTCTGGCCGTTGGCCGCGAGGCCGCCGACGTGATCCGGATGCAAGTGGGTCAGGTAGATTTCATCGACCTGCTCCGGCTGGTAGCCCGAGGCCTTCAGGTTGGCCAGCAGTTTGCCCAGGGTCGGGCCGAACAGGCTGCCGGCGCCGGCGTCGATCAGCACCAGCTTGCCGCCGGTGTTGACCAGGTAGCCGGTGACCGAGGTTTCCAGCGGCGCGCTCAGCCATGAGCGCGCCAGTTCCTTGTTGGTGGCGGCGGCCGGCTGCTGCAGCAGCTTGTCCATCGGCAGGTCGACGGTGCCGTCGCTGAGGGCGGTGACTTCGAAATCGCCCAGCATGACGCGGAAGAAGCCGGGGGCGTTGGTGCCGGCCAGCGGGGCGGCGGCGAAAGCGGCGGGGGCGGCCAGCGCGAGGGCGGCGGCAATTGATGCAAATTTCATCGAGATTTCCTTGATATTGTTGCGATAAAGCGTAGTATGCAGCTTTGCAAAAAATGGCACAATATGAAAAAAAGCAAATATCGTTTGCGGAATCTGCAAACATCTTCGCCATGGAGACGAGATGATTGATTGTTTGGAATGCTTCGTTGCCGTAGTAGAAACCGGCAGCCTGTCGCGCGCCGCCGCGCAGCTGGAAATGGCGGTGTCGTCGGTGTCGCGCAAGCTCGATGCGCTGGAGGCCGATGTGGGCTCGCGGCTGCTGCTGCGCAGCTCGCGGCAGGTGGTGTTGACCGACGCCGGCGAACGCTTCCTGCCCCGCGCCCGCAATATCCTGATGGAGCTGGCCGAAGGTAAGGCCGCCGTGCAGGAACTCGACAGCGAGCCGCGCGGCCTGCTGACGGTGACCGCGCCGGCCGCCTTCGGCCGCCTGCATGTGGCGCCGGCCATCGCCGTGTTCCTGCAGCGCCATCCGCTGCTGGAGGTGGAACTGGACGTCAGCGACGATATCGTCGACCTGGCGTCGCGCCGCGTCGACGTGGCGGTGCGCGCCGGCGTGCTGCCGTCGAGCGATCTGGTGGCGACCTGGCTGGCCGCGCAGAACCGCGTGGTCAGCGCCAGTCCCGCCTATCTGGAGAAGCACGGCTGGCCCGCATCGCCCGAGGATCTGTTACAGCATCAATGCCTGACGGTGATGGGGCGCTCGGCGCCGCGCGGCTGGTGGCGCTTCGACGGCGTGAACGGCAACCAGCCCTTGCCCGTGAAGGGCAAGCTGCGCTGCGACGATACCGACTCGCTGCTGCATGCGGCCATCGGCGGCGCCGGCATCCTGCACCTGGCGAACTGGCTGGTGGCCGACGCCATCGTGGCCGGCCAGCTGGTGCCGGTGTTTCCGATGCAGGCGGTGGCGCGCAACGCCGCGCCGGCGCGCCGCGATCCGACGGAATCGGCGATCCATGCGGTGCACATGCCGGGCCGCTCCAACCAGGCCAAGGCCCAGCTGCTGATACGTCATTTGAAGGAGTATTTCGGCGATCCGCCGTATTGGGATCTTGCGATGGAAGCTGCCGGGGCGGGCGAGCGCCGCGCCCCGTTGAAGCAGTAGCGGACGGTTAATCCCAGTCGCCGCCGCCACCGCCGGCGTCGCCGCCGCCACCGCCGCCGGAATCATCCCAGCCGCCGTCGCTGACGCCGAAGTTATTGCCGCCCATGTCGTCGCGGCGCAGCAGCTCGTCCGGATTGTCGTAGACGATGTCGTTGCGCGGCTGGTCATGGCTGCCCGAGCCGTTGTCATGGCTGCCGCCGGTGAACTGGCGCGCGATCGCTTCGCCGGCCACCAGGCCTGCGCCAAGCGCGGCGCCGGTCGCCAGCCCGCCCATGATGCGCGAGCCCATGCCGCTACCTTGCGGCTGGCCGTAGCCCGGCTGCGGATAGCCCTGTTGCGGGTAGCCGCCCTGCTGCGGATAGGCGCCGGGCGCATAGCCGGGCTGCTGCGCGCCCGGGTTGTAGCCGGCCGGATCGAAACCGCCCTGGTTCTGCTGGCGCGCGCGGTTCTGCATGAAGCGCGAAGCGACCCAGATGAAGCCGACCAGCAGGCCGCCGAAGATCAGAATCGACCCCCATGGCACACCGCCGCCGGCCGAGCTGCCGGCGTTGTTGGCGTAGCCGCCGTTGCCGTTGCCACCGCCGCTGCTGCGGGCGGGCTGCTTCTGCGAGTAGTCGGCGCGCGGCTTCTGGCCTTCGGCCAGCAGCGTTTTGAGCTTGCTCACGGAAGTCGGGTTAATTTTAGGCAGACCGGGCGAGAGCTCCTCCGCCTTGGACAGCGACACTTGCGCCGCCGCGAACTTGCCTTGCTTGGCCAGCAGTTCGGCTTCGACGAAGTGCGCGCTGGCGCTGTTCGGATGCGCCTTGAGCACCTGGTCCATCATGGCTTGCGCCTCGGCGTAGTTGCCCGCCTGTGCGGCCGCGTAGACATCTTTCACGGTCGGTTCGGCGGCGAACGCGGGGGTTGCCAGCGCCATCGATACGGCGGCGGCCAGCAGGGTATTGCGTGCGAAAGATTGAACCTTCATGGTGTACTCCTTGTTGAGACCAGCATCAGATGATGGCAGTTTACGCCAATTTCAAGGGCCCCGGGGTGCGCTGCACCACAGAGCCGAGCGATGCCGCGATGGTTTCGGCGACCACCTCCGCCGTGGCGGCCGACAGCGTCCAGCCGAGGTGGCCGTGGCCGGTGTTGTAGAACACGGTCGGCGCCTTGCCCGGACCGACGCGCGGCATCAGGTCCGGCATCATCGGCCGCAGCCCGGCCCACGGCGTCATGGCGCGCGTGCTGACGCCTGGGAAGCATTGCTGCACCCAGGCCAGCAGCGGCGCGATGCGGTCGGCGCGGATGTCGCGGTTAAAGCCGTTGAACTCCGCCGTGCCGGCCACGCGCAGGCGGTCGGCGCCAAGCCGGCTGCAAACGAGCTTGGTCTCGTCGTCCACCAGGCTGACGTTGGGCGCGGCGGCGCGGCTGGCGGCGTCGTTGAGCTGCACGGTGATCGAATAGCCCTTGACCGGATACACGTTGACATGGTCGCCCAGCTGCGCGGCCAGGGCGCGGCTGGCGGCGCCGGCGCAGATCACCACCGCGTCGTAATGCGTGGTGTCTGGCTGCTCGTCCTGCAGCACGGTGACGCTGGCGCCGTCCGCGCCGGCGCTGACGTTGACCACCTGCTGGTTGAACCGCAGCTGCGCGCCCAGCCGCTGCGCCGCCTGCGCCAGGCCGTCGGTGAACTTGTGGATATCGCCGCTGCTGTCGCTCTCGGTGTAGTGGCCGCCATAGTACTGGCCCACCAGCGCCGGCTCGATGGCGCGCATCTCTTCCGGCGTGACGGCGCGGCGCTGCAGGCCGCCTCGCGCCAGCAGCATGGAGACGGCGGCGGCGCGCTCAAAGTCGGCGCGGTCGCGATAGATGTGCAGGATGCCTTCGCGCTTCAGGTCGAACTCGATGCGCTCGTCCTCGGCCCAGCGGAACAGGTGTTCGCGCGCGGCCACCGCCATGCGCGCGTTGGCGATGGTGTTGTCGCGATAGCGCGGAATGGCGGCGACGAATTCGCCGAACCACGACAGCTTGTGCCAGCTGGGCTTTGGGTTGACCAGCAGCGGCGCGTCGCTCCTGAGCATCCACTGCAAGCCCTTGACTATGGTGGCGCGATGGTTCCACACCTCGGCGTTGGAGGCCGATAGTTGGCCGCCGTTGGCATACGAGGTCTCCATCGCCGCATAGCGATGGCGTTCGATCAGGGTGACGGCGAAGCCGCGCTTGGCGAGGGCGTAGGCGGTGGTGACGCCGGTGACGCCGCCGCCGATGATGGCGATGGTTTTCATGGCGTCCCAGCTTACAACAAAAACATCGTTAACTAAACGCTTATCTATGCCCGCTGTTGTTTTGCGATGTAGCGGTCGATCACGGTCGGCAGCACCGTCAACGGCACGCCGCAGCTTTGCACCAGCGCGTCGTTGAAGCCGGCCAGGTCGAACTTGCCGCCCAATGCCGCCTTGGCGCGCTCGCGCTGGCGCAGGATGTCGTTGTGGCCCATCTTGTAGCCGCAGGCCTGGCCCGGCGACACGGTGTAGCGGTCGATTTCGCTGGTCATCGCCTGCACCCCGCGGCCGGTGTTCTGCACCAGGAAGTCGATCGCCTGCTGGCGCGTCCACTTCATCGCGTGCATGCCGGTGTCGACCACCAGGCGGCAGGCGCGGAACTGCTGCGCCTGGAGGTAGCCGATCTGGCTGAACGGATCGTCGGCGTACAGGCCGAATTCATCGACCAGCTGTTCGGCGTACAGCGCCCAGCCTTCGATGAAGGCGTTGAAGCCGATCAGCGAGGAGATCAGCGGCAGCTGGTCGTGGTGCTCGGCCAGGTAGGCGCCTTGCCAGGCGTGGCCCGGGATGCCTTCGTGCGCGGTCAGCGTGGCGAGCTCCGACTTCGGCCACAAGGTGGTCGACTTCAGGTTGATGTAGTAGATGGCCGGGCGCGAGCCGTCCAGCGAGGCGAAGTTCATATAGCCCAGCGCCGCGCCGGCTTCGATATCGACCGGCACACGCTTGATCTGCAGCGGCACCTTCAGGTCCAGGTGCGAAATTTGCGGCATCAGCTTGCGCACCGCGTCGACGCGCTCGTTGCAGTAGGCGATCAGCTCCGCGCGGCCCTTGTCGTTGTCGGCATAGAAGCGCGCCGGGTCCTTGGACAAGGCCAGCAAGCGCTGGCCAACCGTGCCCTGCGTGATGCCCTGCGCCTTGAGGATGGCGTCGATGCGCGACTGCAGCATCTGGTTCTGTTCCAGGCCGATGGCATGGATCTCCTTGGCGCTGCGGTTGGTCGAGGTGCCGAGCCGTAGCGCCCACTCGTAGTAGGCCGCGCCGTCCGGCAGGCGGTGCACGCCGGCGACGTCGGTGGCCTTGGCCGAGGCTTGGGCGAAGGTGGCGATCTGGCGCTCCAGCGCTGGGTAGACCGAGCCTTGCACCAGCTTGACGGCGCGCGCGTGCCAGTCGCCGGCCAGGCCCAGTTTGGCGGTGCGTTCGCTGATCGAGGTCACCAGCTTTTGCTGGGCCACGGCGGTCTTGCGGAACGCCTGCAACTGGCCCAGCGCGGTGCGGCAGATGAAGTCCGGCGGCATGATGCGTTGGCCGGCCTGATCGGCGATGCGCGCGGTTTCCTGGTCCAGCATGCGCGCCATGGCGGCCACGCGCGCGAGGTAGGCCTCGGCGTCGGCGGCGGTGGCGATCGAATGCTGGGAGTCGAGGAATTCCGGGATGCGGGTCAGCGCGCCGTCCTGCTGCGTGACGGGGAATGGCGCGGTGCCGCCGTTAAAGCCGCTGGCGGCGCCGCCGAACGGGAAGCGCAGGCCGGCGACGCCTTCCTGGGCCGCATAGCCGACGGTGTCGTAGCGGGTTTGCGCGTCGGCGCTGAGCGCGGCGCGGTCAATGCCGCGCAGGCGGGTCTGGATCGATTTGACTTGCGCGGCCCAGGCGGCCTCGCCATCGGGGCCGATGTCCTCCAGCTGCGACTTGAGCGCGGCGCGCGCGTCCTTGTCCAGTCCCAGGCCGGTGGCGTTGCCCGGCGACAGGCGCAGGATCTCTTCGGCGATCTGGTCCAGCAGCGTGGTGAAGCCGGCGTCGGCGGCGCTGGCGGCGAAGGCCAGTTTCGGCAAGGCGCCGACGGCGGTGGCGGAAAGAGCGGACAACAACAGATCGCGGCGGGAGAAATTCATGACATCCTTTACATGGAAAGAATTGGCGCGACGCCGACCTTAGCGTGGCGGCCCCCGGGATGTCAATGCCTTTCGGTGTCGGTGGAAAAGCGTAGTGTGAAGCGCTCGGCCATCGCCCGCAGCGTGTCGGCCTCCTGGCGCGGCAGGGCCAGCGCCACGTGCATGTCCGGGCGGATCAGGTAGGCCGCGTCTTGCAGCAGACCGGCTTGCGCGGCGGCCTCGCTCCACGGATATGCGTGCAGCGGCAGGCGCAGCGCCTGCGCGGCGGCCGCCAGCGTGTGCTCGACGCGGCCATATACATGCAGCTGCCAGTCCAGCGTTTGCAGGGCGGCGAAGTTGTCGTGGCCGTCGCCGGTCGCCACCCAGGGCAGCCGGTCGCCGCCGATGATCTCGCCGGCGCGGCCGCCGCTCAGCGGGCTGTCGGGATAGTGGATCTGCACCTGCGACAAGGTCTTGAACAGCGTGCGGCGCGCGGCGGCGAAGCCGGCCAGCACCGGGAACACGTGCGGCAGCAGCCAGCTGCGCAACAGCTGCCCGCCCGCGCCCTGCGAGACGATCAGCTGGAAGGCGCGGTCGGTGGTGGCCACCAGCTTGCGCGCGAAGACGATGCGCTCGGCTTCGTAGGTGTCGAGCAGCGCGGCGTGGGCGCGGCCCTGCAGCACGTGGGCCAGTTTCCACGCCAGGTTGACGGCGTCGCCGATGCCGGTGTTCATGCCCTGGCCGCCGGCGGGGCTGTGGATGTGGGCCGCGTCGCCGGCGATGAAGCAGCGGCCGGCGCGGAAGTGCGCGGCCACGCGGTGATGCACGCGGTAGGTCGAGAACCAGTTGAGCTGCTCGACCTGGATGCCCAGCAGCGATTCGAGCATCGGCCGCACCGCGTCGAAGCCGGCGCCCGGCGGCGCGGACGGCGGCATGATGCCGATCAGGCGCTGCATGCCGCGCGAGCGCACCGGCAGCATCAGCGCGAAGGTGTTGGCGCCCAGATGGCCGAGCAGGTCGTGGTTGGGCGGGCCGGCGGTGTGCACGTCGGCCACGTAGTACAGATGGTCGTAGGTGCCGCCGCTGAAGTCGAGCTTGAGCGATTCGCGCACGCGGCTGCGGGCGCCGTCGCAGCCGCACAGCCACGCGCTGCTGCACGGGATGCGCTCGCCGCCGCGTTCCAGCACCGCGCGCACGCCCCATTCGTCCTGCGTGAACGATTCCAGCTCGGTGTTCCATTCGACCTCGACGCCGTCGGCGCGCAGCTGCTCGACCAGGAAGCGCTCATGGTCGTCCTGCGGGAAGGCCAGCACGAAAGGGTAGGGGCTGAGGCCGGCGCCGATGTCCTTCAGCGGCAGCTGGGCGATGTCCTCGCCGGCTTCGCGCAAATGGATGGTGTCGATCTTGATGCCGAGGTTGACCACCACCTCGGCAAAGCCCAGCTGGCGGTAGAACTCCAGCGTGCGCGCATGCACGGCCATGGCGCGCGAGGCCTGGCCCGGGCCGCTGTTCTTGTCGATGATGCGCACGGCGACGCCGCGCCGCGCCAGGGAGATGGCGAGCACCAGGCCGGTGGGACCGGCGCCGACGATGAGCACTTGAGTAGCCATGAATCCAGTCTACATCCGCGCCCGAATGCGGCGCGCGCAATTGGCGGCGACGGCACGATCCGGCCCCCAATTAGCCGCAGCGGTGGCGAAGATTGTCGTCGAAGCCTTCAAGGTGGGATAAACTATGCCCCTTACATATAAGCGGCACATCCCATGAACACCAAAAAACAGCCTCCGAAGACCCCCGAGGCGCCCGCCGCCAGCGGCGTCAATCCCTTCCTCGACGCCGATTTCTATGGCCGCGTGCGCGACTACACCGAGCGCGATGCGACCTTTTCCAAGGAGTTGAAGGCGATCGGCGAGACCGGCGCCGGCAAGCAGGAGACCGATGCGCGCGAGGCGCCGTCGCTGGAACTGCTGCGCGGCGTGGTCAAGAAGGGACTGCGCCTCGATGAGATGTTTAACCGCATCGTGCAGGGCGCCGACAGCGGCCTGTGGGAGCCGTGGCTGACGTCCTTCGGCTTCGAGCTGCGCGGCGTGAACTACGCCAAGACCGAGGCGCGCAACGCCCGTCTCGCGCTGGACATGAGCCTGGCCTCGAAAGCGCATGCGCTGTTCGCCAACGCCGGCATCGGCAACTGGCGCAGCCAGGTCGCGCGCGACTGCGCCCAGGTGCAGATCGATAAACCAACCGAAACCACGCCTGCCAAGGCCTACGCCATCTTCTTCCTCGACGCACCGTAATTAACATGACAGCAGTTGAACAACATATCGTCGACTCCATCGAAGCCCGTGCATGGAGCGATTGTCTGAAAGCGGCTCCGGCCGACATGGGATGCACGGCCATGCAGGTGCCGGGCACGGCAGCGACGCTGCTGCGCACGACGGTGTTTCCGATTCCGATGATGAACCGGATCATCGGCCTGCCCGGCGACACGGCGCCTTCGAGCGAGACGCTCGCCTGGGTGGCGCAAGCCTACCGGGACGTGGAGATCGACCACTGCTGGCTGCACGCATGGGCCGATTCGCCGTTGAAGGGCGATTTGGAGGCGCTGGGACTGAGCGCGGAAGCGGGCGCGCGCTGGCACAAGTTCCTGTTCGACCTGGAAGCCGCGCAGTCGTCCGCGCCGCAGGCATCTGTGCTGCACGTGCGTCCGGCCCGGCTGGACGAGTCGGCCACCGCCGGCGCCATCATCTGCGGCGTGTTCGGCTTGCCGCCGGCGCTGGAGCCGTGGTTCGGCGCCATCGTGGGCCGGCCGAACTGGCAGATGTTCTTCGCTTGCGACGGCAACGACCGCCCGGTCGCGGCGGGCGCCGTGTACATCGACGGCGCGCACGCCTGGCTGGGCATGGGCACCACGCTGCCGGAAGCGCGTCAGCAGGGCGCGCAGCAATTGCTGATCGCGGCCCGGCTGGCGGCGGCCAAGGCGGCCGGTTGCACGGTGGCCGCGATCGAAACCGGCGTGGCGCTGGAAGGCGCGGTCAACCACTCGCTGAACAATATCCGGCGCGCCGGGTTCCGAGAGGTTGGCGTGCGCGTCAATTACCTGTTCGCCGCCACGTCCGAGTTCAAGGCGGCGAACAATATATCCATGCCCGCGCAATAAATCTGATCCAGCTCGGTCACGCGCAGGTGCGGAACGACTTCCGTGATGCGCGGGAATTCGACCGGATAGTTGAAATCCTCCAGGATGATGGGCGTCGCGTCGGGTTGTTTGGCGCGGCTGCCCACTTCGGTGATCCCGGCGCCGACCGTGAAGTTCGCCATCAGGCGATAGTAGCGGGCGCTTTGCTGTGGACTCAGGCCGGCCTCGTGAAACAGCTGCAGCAGCTGTTCGTAAAACTCCAGTGAACGCTGCGTGCGGAAACGGCGCGACACCATGCTCAGGAACGCGTGCGGGTGCTCGATCGCGATCGTCCGCAACGCATCGAAGGTCCGGCGCACCCGCGCCAGCGGCGCGCCGTCCGGCGTCAGCCGCGTCATCACCCCTTCCAGAATGATATCGAGCACGCCATCGAGCAGCTCGGCCTTGTTGCTGAAGTAGTGGTAGAGCGCCATCGCCTCGACCCCCAGCACGGCGCCCAGTTTGCGCATGCTGAGCTGGTCGATGCCCTGTTCGTCGATCAGGTCCAGCGCGACCTGCGCGATGCGGCCACGGTCGAGCGGTTCGGCTTTGGGCTTGGCGTTTCTTTGTTCGATCTTCATCATTATTTTGCTGTGAGCATGACAATGGTGTATTCTGCACGTTCTTACAGTGTAAGATAACTTTTAATTGGAGTGAAATTGGATCGTCGAAATTTTCTTACCGCTAGCGCCGCGACCGTGGCAGCCGGCGCCAGCGTCAGTTCCGCGGCTGCGGCCGCATCCAGGGCCGTGTCGAGCGGCGCCACCATCACCAAGCCGGACGGCCTGAATCCGCCGGGCATCCGCACCGGCGGCGTCAAGATGGTGCCGGTGGTCGGCGGCAAATACAAAGTGTGGACCAAGAAGATCGGCAGCGGCCCGGTCAAGGTGCTGCTGCTGCATGGGGGCCCGGGCTTCACGCATGAATACCTGGAGGCGATGGAGTCGTTCCTGCCGCAGGCCGGCATCGAGATCTACTACTACGACCAGCTGGGCTGCGGCAATTCGGACCAGCCGGACGATGCGGCGCTGTGGACGCTGCCGCGTTATCTGGAGGAAGTCGAGGAAGTGCGCGTCGGCCTGGGGCTGGACAACTTCGTCCTGTACGGCCATTCGTGGGGCGGCATCCTGGCGCTCGAATACGCGCTGCATCGCCAGAAGCATCTGCGCGGCCTGGTCATCTCCAATATGACGGCCAGCATAGCCTCGCTGCTGCGCCATCTGGACGTGATCAAGAAGCAGCTGCCCGCCGAGAGCCAGGTCAAGCTGGCGGCGCTGGAGGCGAAGGAGGCGTACGACTCGCCGGAGTATGAGCAGATCATGATGGAGGAGCTGTATCCGAAGGTGATCTGCCGCACCACGCCGTGGCCGGACGCGGTGAACCGCGTGTTCCGCCATGCGAACCTGAAGATCTACAACCAGATGCAGGGCAAGAGCGAGTTCCTGGTGACGGGTAATCTGAAGGGCTGGGACCGGTGGGACCGTCTGCACGAAATCAAGGTGCGCACGCTGACCATGGGCGCCACGCACGACGAGATGGACCCGAAGGACATGCAGAAGATGGCGAAGCTGATGCCGCGCGGGACCTCGGCGATCTGCGACAGCGGCAGCCACCTGAGCATGTGGGACGACCAGGCACAGTATTTCGAACAGCTGTTAAAATTCCTCAAGACAGTTTGATTCGATTACCGCCCCTGGGAGAAATGCATGTCCGCTTACGTTATTTTTATCCGCGATAAAACCACCGATCCGGCGGAGCTGGAGCTTTACAGGCAAACGGCGCCGGCCGCCCGCACCGGCCATGACATCAGCCGCATCGCGTTCTACGGCACGCTCGATGTGCTGGAAGGGCCGGCGACCGAAGGCGTGGCGATCCTGCGCTTCCCCGACATGGACGCGGCGCGCGCCTGGTACAACAGCCCGGCGTACAAGGAAGCGCGCGAGCATCGCTTCAAAGGGGCGGAGCACCGCGTGCTGCTGGTCGAAGGCAGCGACGTCGCGCCAGCGTAGATTAGTCGTCCAGCCCTTTGCCGCTCAGGATCTGCGGCACGCATTTTTCAATGCGCGACTCGCGGGTCTTGGCCTGCTTGGCGGATGAGAAGTGCAGCAGGTAGGCGCGCTGGCGTCCCGGCGTCAGCGCCGCGAATGCGGTGCGCAGGGCGGGCATGTCGTCGACCTTGCGTTCGAATTCTTCCGGCCAGGAGAACTCCGTGGTTTTTTTGAATTCCACTTTGGCGCCGGATTTTTCAAGCTCGATGGCGTTGCGGATGTAGGTCTTCAAGACCTTGTCGAGCTTGGCGATTTGCTCGGCGCTGGCGAAGCGGACCTGGCGCGCGGCCTGCACGTTCTCGGTTTGCTGGATCAGGATGTTCTTCGGGTCCTTCAACAAGGCGCCTTTGAAGAACAGCAGCGCGCAGTATTCCTTGAAACCGTGGATCAGCACCACGTTCCCGCCGTCCAGCGTGTAGCAGGGCTGGCCCCATTTGAAATCCTCGTCCAGCCCGCAATCGAGGATGATGGCCCGCAGCTGCGTGAACTCCTCCTGCCACGCCTTGGCCTTGCTCAGAAACGCATCGACTTTGGATTGCATGGCTTACCTTTCATTTGCCGCGAGGTGACCAGCGATACCGGAATCGGTATGCATCGGGCGCACTTTTTCATTGGTATTTCAAGTCTCGTCATCATATGCTGGCCGATTTGATACCGCAACGGGGACAAGAATGAGAACACGCGGGATCGGCGGATACGCTGTCGCATGCGTTGCCTTGCTGGCGCTGGCCGGCGCCGCATCGGCGGGGGATGAAGTCCGGCCGGCCAGGACCTGGACGCCGGACAACGGCAACGGCACCTTCACCAATCCGATTTTCTACGACGAGTTTTCCGATCCCGACATGATCCGGGTCGGTGAGTGGGTCTACATGACCGGCACCACCATGCATGCCATGCCCGGCCTGCCGGTGCTGCGCTCCAAGGATCTGGTGAACTGGGAATTCCTCGGCTACGCCATGGACCGGCTGGACTACGGCCCGGATTACCGGCTGGAGCAGGGCAAGTCCATCTACGGACGCGGCATCTGGGCGCCGAGCCTGCGCTTTCACGATGGGACGTTCTACATCTTCAGCAACGTCAACGGCCGCGCTACCCAGATCTTTTCCGCGACCGATCCGCGCGGGCCGTGGACCCATCGCGAAATGCGGCGCGGCTTGCACGACCTCTCCGTGCTGTTCGACGACGACGGCAAGGTGTATGCGGTATGGGGCCACCAGACCCTCCACATCGCGCAGCTGACGGCCGATTTCACCGACCTGGTGCCGGGTACGGAAAAAGAACTGTTCACCGTCGCCGACGGCATGGGGGAGGGCTCGCACTTCTACAAGATCGACGGCAAGTACTTCATCATCAGCGCCAACTACGCGGGCGGCTTCCGCATGCCGGCCGCGCGCGCGGACAAGGTGTTCGGCCCTTACGAGGTCAATCTCGCCATCAGCAAGGACGAGGCGTTCGGCCTGGCCCGCGGCCACAGTCTGAAGCCGCCCATGACCATCGTGCCGCCCAAGCCCGGCGCCTCGGCGGGCAGCTTGCACCAGGGCGGCATCATCCGGACGCCGGCCGGCGAGTGGTGGGGCTTTTCGATGATGGACTATAACTCGGTCGGCCGCCTGCTCGGCGTGTCGCCGGTGACGTGGCAAGACGGCTGGCCGTATTTCGGCTTGCCGGGCAACCTGCAACGCACGCCGCGCACCTGGTCAAAGCCCAAGACCGCCAGCGCGCAGCCGATCACCACGCCCTTTGAGCGCAGCGACGATTTCGCCACCCCTGCGCTCAAGCCGATCTGGCAATGGAACCATGCGCCGGTCGACGGCAAGTGGTCGTTGACCGAACGGCCGGGTTTCCTGCGGCTGCATGCGCTGCCCGCCACTTCCTTCTGGGACGCGCGCAACAGCCTGGCGCAGCGCGCCATCGGTCCGATGTCGTCACCGACCGTGCTGCTCGACGCGGCGGGATTGAAAGATGGCGATATGGCCGGCCTGGCCTTGCTCAACCTGCCCTATGCCACGCTGGGTATCGAGAAGGATGGCCAGCGGCTTGCCGTTGTTGTGTATGACCAGAGCACCGACAAGAGCAGCCGCGTCGCCATCGACGCGCAACGCGTGTGGCTGCGCGCCGATTGCGACTTCCTGACCGAGAAGGCGCGCTTCAGTTTCTCCGTGAACGGCGAGGATTTTCAGCCGGTCGGGCAGGAGTTCACCATGGTGTTCCAGCTCACCACCTTCCAGGGCGTGCGCTACGCGCTGTTCGGCTACAACCGCCATGGCGCGGAGGGCGGCTATGCCGATTTCGACAGCGTTGATATTTACCAACCGCATCCGCATGGGCTGATGCGCGCGATACCGTTCGGACGACAGGTACGGCTGGCGTCCTATCGCTCGCCGACGGGATTGAACGTAGCCGATAGCCGGCTTGGCCGAGGCGCGCCGTCGGCATTCCAGGTCGTGGACATGGGATTGGGGCGCGTGGCCTTGCAGGCCGGCGGGCGCTATGTGAGCGTCGCCGGCGATGGCGCCGCGAGCCTCAACGCGGGCACGCCGGGGATGGCGCAAAGCTTCCAGTGGATCGAGACGCCCACCGGAGAATTGGTGTTGATGTCGCTGTCCACCAACCGTTTTTTACGCATCGATCCGGCCACCGGCGCCATCGCGGCGGACAGCCCCGGCCCAAGCGCGGATGGCGCGGATGGCGTGCGCTTCGTGTGGTAGGCGCGGCGTTCGCCTTATTTTTCCCACTCCAGATGGACCACCTTGTAGCCGCCGTCTTTCAGGAACGCCAGCAGCGCCGGTAGCGCTTTGGCGGTCGGCCCATTCGCATCGTGCATCAGGATGATGCCGCGGCCTGCCTTGCCGAGATTAGTCCGCAGGCGCTGGACCAGCACTTCCGTGGTGTCTTCAGGGATCCAGTCGTTGATGTCCAGATCGACCGAAGCGACGGTGATATCGGCCGCCTTCAGCGCATCGAGCAGCGTCGGCGTCTCTTCGAGGAAAGGGAAGCGGTAGGCCGGCGTCGCGACGCCGAACACGGACTGGTAGGCGGCGCGGCTGCGCTGCAGGTCGTCGAGTTGTTGCGGCGCGCTGAGCGTGGCCATGTGCGGATGGGTGTCGCTGTGAATGCCGGCCGAGTGGCCTTCGCTCACCACGCGGCGCGCCAGTTCGGGCGATTTGCGCAGGTTCCGGCCTTCCATGAAGAAGGTGGCCTTGGCGCACTGGTCCGCCAGCGCCTTGAGCACCAGCGGCGTGTTGTCGGCCGACGGGCCGTCGTCGAAGGTGAGCACCACCTCGCCTTGCGCCAGCGGCAGGGCGGCATGCTGCTTCGCGCCGTACAGGGCGCCGTCGCGCTTGAGCGTGATGGTGCGCGCGGTGCCCAGCGTGCCTGGGCCGCAATCGGCCGCCATCGCCGTACCGGCGAAACAAGTCAGCGCGCTGATTGCCAGCGCATGGAAAACCTTCATCGATCGTCTCCTGTTGTTATGGCTCTTGCGGCAGTGATAATTTGTGTACATTTAAGAAGCCGCAATCCATTATAGTTGCGTCTTGCATAACGGGCAGCCGATTCCCTTGGAGTTTGAGATGAAATTTGATTGGCACGCCGGGACAATATTGCGCACTACTGAAATCGACGGCGATTACAAAAACACGCAGAACGTCCGACGCTTTCTCATCACCCAGTGCGGGATGGATTTCAAATTCGACCGTGGGCTGATGGCATGGGTATGCAACGGGCTAGCTAAGATTATGGGCGATGTCGCCGACGAATGGATGCGTTGTCATCGACCTGAAAGTTGATACATGGGGAGAGAGTGTCCATCCTGGTGGTGAAGCAATAGCGCGCCGCTACCGCAATCGGCCAGGAGCTGACGTTCAAGATTGTGCCAAACTTTAGTGGAAAAGAGGTTTTGTAATGCCGTTGAATCATCCAGGTGAAGTCGAGCACTATGCATTTTTCAGCGCACACTTGGGCGCAAGATTTCAAACGGCAGGTTTGCGCACACAGTTCCATTACAATCAAGCGCCGGGAATACACTTCGCTATTGAGCCTCCGGGTGAGTACGCTGATTCGATTATGAAGGGTCTGAGGGATGGGCTTGCTCGTTACTTTCCGAGTTTTCCAGACTCAGGCAGCGTGTGGATTAAGGAAGTCGTTGTGCATGATGTCGACTCGTCTCAGGCAGCTTTTTATCGGGCAGGCCTGCTGGTCATGAGTCAAGCGTCCTCGTTAGCGGAAATCGTCGAATCAGGCGTCCGGATAGCTGACTCTGGTTAAGGGCAGTGCGGCTCACATCGGCCAGAAGCGGAAGTTCCCGATGTCGTTGCAGTGTAATTTAAGGCGACCCTATGATTAGAAAAGAAACTGCCCCGGAGGCTTGGGCTACCCTCATGTACGAGCTGGAAGACGCTCAGGAGCACTTGACCTCGCTCATTTCCAAGATGAATAGCGATACTGAATACGACGAGGTGAACCGACGTATCGACCTTGGGCATGTGTTTTCACATCTGAATAGAGCTTGGAACCGGCGAGATGCGTCTGGTGAAACAGATGAGGAAAATTGGCAGCGTGACAGTCAGTTTCCTATGGACTTAGAACCAACGTGACCGAGCTCGGCCACTAGCAGACACTCGTGTGATCGACCTGATTTGAATATGCCGACTCACGTTAAAAGACTCTGGAACGACCTGCGAGGTAATGAACATGACGCCTGGGGAACCTCTTGCTTGTACTTTGAAGTCGATGGTGACGGCGGGGTACTTCGTCAGATTGAGCAGTACGATTTGGGCGTTCGCTTATGTTATGGTGAACAGCATATAGAGGATGAGTTCGGCGGACTAAGCCAAGTCCCCACTGGATTTATCTGACTCCGAGTACACCGCAATCTCTGCACAAGATTTCGAGGCAGCCTGGAGCTTCCCGTAGATATGCGGCAACCGGCCAGAACTGGACGGTCGAAAAAGGTATCTCTGAAAATATGAATTGGAAAAGATGGTCACAACGCATGACTCTGGTGCTGAGTTTTCCCCGCCCTCGGATGAGGTAACTATTGCTGAGGCTGAAAAGGTACTCAACGTTGAATTTCCTCCAGACTTGAGAAGTTTCTTTTTGGAGGCTGGCGGCCTCGTTGCAGACTATCGATGCGAAGTTATTTGGAAAATTTCTGACATCGTTGACCGCAACAACGGATTTCGTGGCACGGTTAGCTTGGGGGAGCTTTATATGCCCTTTGACCATCTACTTTTCTTTGGAGATGATGGTAGCGGCGACCAGTTCGCAATAGCAATTTAAGCGGGCGGTATTGTTCACAAACCTGATGTGTATCGCTGGGAACACGAGACGGATGCGCGCTCTTGGTTTGCTTCAGGTCTTTCTCAGTTCTTGGAAAAAAGGCTAGCAGCGGCCGATTGAGAACGGCCAAAAGCGGACCCAAGAGCAAACACTTATAGGAGCAATAGATGCGTGCTGTTTTTATCCTTGTAGTGGTGGTTTATCTAGCGACACGTATGACGGGAACTTCTGCGGCCCCCACCGAATTGGACCCGCAAAATCCTCCTGTGCTCGAACCCGGTGAACAGTGTCAAAGCGTCATCGTCAATGCGGCCATGCCGATATGGCCAAAAAATGCGCTACGCGACGGCACGGTAGGCTGGAGTATCGTTCGCTATGATTTGGATGGTGGGGGACGAGCGCAAAATAGAGAAGTTGTTTCGTCTGCGCCTGAGTACGTTTTTGATAAAGCATCGCTGGATAGCATAGCTCGCTCAAAATTTATAAATGGATTTATTAAGCAAGGGTGTAAAGCGATATTTGTATACTCTCAAAAGGCCAGTAATTAATTGGTCTTTTGGAGGATGCCATCGAAGGCTTCAGCAGAAATCGGCCATTAGCTGCCGTTAAAATTTTGTTAGAAAACGGATGAATCTTGAATATTTTTCTCACAACGATTTTGTTGACGGTCACCATTGCTGCGCCGGGCTATGTATATGCGGTCACTGGTTCCGATACGTTGAAGGAAACGCAAACACTCCAGGCTTTCTACCCAAGGCCGGCATGGTGCCAGGTGCCCAGACCGCCATCGCTATTGCGGTTGCAGTTTGGAATCTGGTCTATGGTGAGAAAGAGATTACTTTGGAGAAGCCTTATCAAGCTGTGTTGACAAATGGCCGGTGGACTGTCACAGGTAGCGTTCCCAATGGTTGGGTCGGCGGCGTAGCTACTGCCGTAATAGATAAACGTGACGGCCGTGTTATCAAGATTTATCACACTAAATGACTTGAACCGGCCAGGAGCGGCCCGCCGACAGATAAGAGTGTATAACTAACATGATGAAATAGCTGGTTATGGTAAATAGAGTTCGACTAACGGCAGCTGGAAATACGCTTGCCCCGGCCTTGAGCATCTTGAGAAAACTCGGCTATACCGTGACAAGAGAAAAATCCGGCGAGCGGCACTATCTTGCTGAAAATGCCACGTGCATTTTTAGCGCTGAGGACCTACTTAGCTTACTTGGTTTGATCAGGATGTATGAAGTTCGGAGTGCTGATTGGCAACCAACTGACGAGGAAGTCCACCGGTTACTACTACTCGAAAGCGACCAGGTATAGCAGTCGGCAACCGGCCAGAAGCGACATAGCTTATGTAAGCCCATTCACATTGAGGGATAATACGTGGCATACCAACAGCTTGTTAGCGAGTTTACACCGCAGGCCAAATCCTACAGCGCTCTCATATGCATGTATTCGCTATTGGAGAATGATGAAAACAGCGTTCCACTGGAGCCCATAGTAGTTTTCACTGCTTTCTCTATTGAAGCATATTTGAACGCGCTTGGCGCGCGAGTTGTGCCCTTTTGGGATGAGATCGAGCGTTCATCGTGGCGCTCAAAAATTTGTATTCTGCATACAGTGGCAGGCAAAGACGCAGATTGGGGAGCCCATCCACTACAGTTCGCTGCCGAGGTTTTTAAGCTCCGTGACAAATTAGCCCATGGCCGGGCTGAGACTGTATTAGGTCCAATTGTTTCGTTGGAAGTTGAGCGTAGTAAGCTGTTATTAGAAGGTCCGATACCTCGGCCGAAATGGTACGACGACATTGATGTCGCATGGGTAAAAGGAGCGCGTAGTCGGCTAACAAATCTTTTGAGCTATCTGGCCTTTTTGCTCGGATTTTCTGAGCAGGACTACATGCGTGCGGTCTCGTGTAAAGTGCGAGTAGTTGAGGACTAATGCGTTGAACTTTGTTGGGGACAGTTCCGATTTCGGCCAAAACCGGACATGTGGCTGTTTGATTTACAGGTTATGAATGAAGAAACTAGTTACCATACTTCTGCTTTTTATCTCGTCCCTAGCATTTTGCGCCTCGCTTAAACCATCTGAATTGGCTGCCATTCAGGTTGTAGAGCAATTCGCACAGGGCTGTGTTATGAGCTTTCCACATCCAGATAAATTCACTGAATGGTTGGCTCAGCCTGGCTTTCGAAAGTTATCAAGCACTGAAGCAAAGGAGTATTTGGGTGGCTACCCCGGTAGCGCTTGGAGTGCTCAGCTAGGAAATTCTCGCTTTGTTTTGACGAGTATTGATGGAAGTGCATGCAATATTTTTGCAAATGATTTAGACGAGACGATGACCAAGAATCTGATTGTCGGTTTCTTAGATTATCTTAAGACGCAAGGTGCTACCTATCAATCGAAGAATGTAACGCCAGTCGCGGCGACAGCGAACCAAACCAGTACCAGCTATGCTGTGTCTATGGATGGCCAAGTTGTTATGAACTTGATTTTGACCATTGCTGCGCCTGGCAATGGTAAATTCCAAGTTGCGCTTACTGCATCCAAAGCGACAACTTGATTTTGCGCTGGAGGTCGCTGGGCGCGTTCGGCCAAAACCTGCCGTTCGGGTAGCAATTAAATTCCCTTCCAGGAAAGAAAGAGACTATGCGAATGCTTCCTTTGATGTGTTCCGACTTGGCGGCAAGACTCTTCACTCTTCGGTGGTGGTTTTTGGTGATTTCTATTGCGGCATTCGGCGTTCTGGCAATAATTCTTACCTTTGCTTCTGTCCGCATGGATTTTTTTGTAAGCGCAATCGCTGGCCCATTTGTAGTAGTTCCTTGGGTTGGGCTCTGCTTATGTATTTGGTTTCATCTTGAACAGGGAAATCTTCAGTCGAAGAGCCGAATAGTTGGGAAAATGCCTCATTGGATACAGTCGGGGATACGATGGTATGCAGCAATATCACTAATTATTTTTCTCTTGACCGGGGTGATTGTATTTCCGCTGTTCGCCCTAACAGCTTCATAAGACCGTGTACCGCTAGAAGCCGACGTTTACCAGCGTGGCACAGGATAGGGGTAACGATGAACAATGAAGAACTTCGGGAATATCAAGTAATCTGGTGGACCGATGATCCTGCGCGCCCTCGTGAACGTCTTACAGTTCTCGCAATAAGCCTCGACGGTGCCAGCAAGCAGATCAAGGACAAGTTTGGATCGAATATTAAAACTAGTATTTGGAATGAAGAGGACGCTGCAAAGCCGCGTTGAACTACGATGCTATCCCGACCAGTGCAGGCCGGGATCGGCCATTAGCTGACGTTTGCTTCACTATCGAACACTATGAATACGATGCGACTGCCTTCTAGATTTATTCCACCACGCGTCAGCCCTCGTCTCGGCTGGTCGGGTTCATTTTTGTTAGTAGCCTTACTGATTGGGTCTGTCTGCTTTATCTATTCCTTATCACAGTTAAGTCGGTATATAACAGCGGCGATGGTCTGTTCCATCTTGGCCTATGCTTGGGTTGTAAATAAGAGAACAAAGCGTCGATTTGAACTAATCGCCGGTTCACGTAACGGCGACTCGATATGCGAATTCGCTAAAAGCTTTGATACGAGAGCCACGGATACATGGATTATTCGCGCCGCACATCAGGAGCTTCAGGCGGTTTTGCAATCATACCTCAGAGATTTCCCGGTGCGTGCATCAGACTCGCTGCTTGTCGACCTGGGGCTGGACCTAGACGACGTGGAGGATTTGTTGCAGGATATTGCTAGGCGTTCTAGCCGCTCATTAGCGAAGACTGCAGAAAATCCTTACTACGGGCGGTTGAATACGGTTAAGGACTTGGTGCTGCTCGTCAACGCGCAGCCGCAAACGTCGTCGTGATGCCGTCGACCGAGTTCGGCCACAAGCGGACGGTCGATGTATTGAAGAAGCGAATGCTCGGAGGTGAAACGATGGGAAAAAATTATTACGACTACGTCGGTGAATTCATCTACAGCGTACGGCGACACGGTGGAGATTTACATGATATCAACAATTGGATGGCTGATGACCTAGGGGTGGCGCGTCCTCCTATAAATGACGATTCCGTCCAATCGAATTTGTACTCGGATTTTGTTGCTAAGTATTCAAATGAGGACGAGTTTCGGGCAAACTTGGCGCGCTTTGTCGAAACAATAAAGTCTCGCAGCGCTGAGCGTCTTGGGTAGCAGTTTCTCTAGGGTGGAACGTGACGATGCCGGTCGGCAAAAAGCGGTCTATCAAAATTTTAAGGTAATTCATGCGCAAGCTCATCGCTGGCATCGCGACATTTTTAAGTATTAAGAGCTCGGTAGCGGCTCAGGAGTTGCAGCCACCGCCAAAGCAGATAAATTACCGTGGAGGACTGGTAGTGTTCGTTTTGCCGGGGACTTGGATTGAGGAGTATGAGCCAGAAGGGGGCGGAGTATTTTATGCTCCCGGAGATGATACAGGCACGCTACAACTGAACGTCATCACGGCGAAATCACCGCACCCCGTGACCACGGCCGATAGCGCCGCAGTACTTTTAAAAACTGGCGATTCGGATGTAGAGTCATTGCCAACTGGGGCAGCGATAGCTAAACACGTTTCGAGGGAAGTTGATCGTGGCACCCCCATCACGATCTACTGGTGGTCGGTGGCAAGCGTTGTTGAACCTGACCATGTCCGCATCGCAAGTTTCAGTTATTCGATTTTGAGTTCCCAAGAGCAGTCAAGGCGCACAGCTTTGGACCTGTCATTTCTTGAGCAATCAATTCGAGACATTCGTTTTAGCCCGGTCCTAGGGAAGTAGCAAACTATGGATCTTGCCGGATACGGCCAATTGCGGACATTTACCTAAAATCGCGGATATAAAAATTAATTGCATTGTGATAGCTACGCCAACTACTGAAGGGGGGCATCGACTGGACGTGACAATATGTGACCCTTTCAATTGAGCAAGATGTTATCCTGAGCAACGGTGGCAGAGTTCGGCCATAAGCGGGCGTCTGATGATGACTGCTTTAAGGCACGAGCGCAAACGAGTACTGCGGATCCGTCACAACACCACGTACTACTACTTCCTGTTCATTTCCAAATCCCCGGGCGGCCTCCCGCTCAATTCCCACGTTTGGGCGTCATGACGCGCCACAGCGACTCTTCGGAGCATTAAAGATGCCATTTTTACGACTACTAGCTTTCCTTCTGTCCACGCTCTTTCTGACATCATGTGCGAGCATAGGATCCGACTCCTCCCGGCTCGACTCTTTCGTAAACGCCGAAATGCAAAGGCAGAAGGTGCCGGGTGTTGCTGTGGTCGTAATCAGTAACGGGCAGGTCGTGAAGTCGACCGGTTACGGCTTTGCAAACGTTGAGCTCGGCGTCCCCACGACGCCGGACACGATCTTCGAGTCTGGATCCCTCGGCAAGCAATTCACGGCGGTCGCCGTCATGCTTCAGGTGGAGGACGGCAAGCTGGCCCTGGATGATCCGATCAGCAAATACCTTCCCGGCGCGCCAGACGGTTGGCGGTCGATCACGGTGCGCCATCTCCTGACCCACACCTCGGGCATACCGGACTACAACGAAGAAACGTTCGATGTGCGGCGCGACTACTCTGAGGATGAACTGGCGAAATTTGCGTTCGGACTCACGCCAGATTTCCCGCCGGGATCGCGTTGGAACTACAGCAATACGGGCTATGTCTTGCTCGGCATTATCGTGCACAAGACTTCGGGGCATTTCTATGGGGACGTCCTGCGCGATCGTGTGTTTGCGCCGCTCGGAATGAAGACGGCCCGCATCATCACCGAGGAAGATATCGTTCCTCACCGTGCCGCAGGTTACCGGCTTGTCAATGGCCAGTTGAAGAACCAGGAATGGGTATCACCGGTGCTCAACACGACCGCAGACGGTTCGCTCTACTTCAACCTGCACGACCTAGCAGCATGGGACGCCGGCCTGCGTTCAGGAGCCATTCTGACGCCGCAAAGCTGGAAGCAAATTCTCGAGCCTGTCCGGCTCAACAGCGGAGCAAGCTTTCCCTATGGTTTCGGATGGTTCCTCGATGACTTCAGCGGTCAAAAACGGCAACACCACTCGGGCCATTGGCAGGGATTTTCCACCTACATCTCGCGCTACCTTAATGACGACCTGACCGTTGCCGTACTGTGCAACCTGGCCACGGCAAATGCCAGCAGCTTCGTTGACGGCATCGCCGCAGTCTACAATCCGCGACTGGCAACGCCGTTGAGCGCGATCCCGGACCAGGAACCGAAGACGACAGCAAGACTGATGGCCTTACTTTCTTCAGCGGCGCAAGACAAGCTTATACCGGATCAGTTTGCTATTGTGCCTGCCGGATTCTTTCCGAATGTGTCGACTAGGTATCGCAATCTTCTAAGCGATCTCGGCCCGTTGTTCCGTACCGAGTTGCTGGAGCGGCACCAGCTCGGTGACGACGTGGAGTACCGCTACCGGGCGATCTATGCAAACAAATCGGTCCTGGTCCGGCTTGGTTTGACGCCGGACGCCAAGATCGTTGTGCTATCCATCCAGGAAGAAGGCAAGCCGTAGATGGCGAAGGCTCAGTGCATGGAACCCGGTCGGCGCGAAAATCGGTGACGCAACGGATTCCAAGCGAAATCGCGTAAATTTCGCCGACCAGGCGATGTACATGGCGAAAAATCGCGGCAGGAACAACGCCGATCAGGAACCGCTTACAAATGCATCACGTTAGAGTAGACCGCCCAGCGATTCCCAGAGCTGTTTTGGGGCGGCTTCGGCCTCGTGTGAGAGTTGGTGAGATTTTTGGATGGGCAAGCTGCTATCCTAAGCGCCGCCGGCCGCGTTCGGCCACTAACGGGCGTACGGAAGGATAAGATTGAGCGAGCAAAATGACTTGATGGATTTGGTTGAACTGCGAACCAGTAAATTTGCGCCATTTCTTCCAGACGACTCCCAAGTAAATCCAGGCATGTATGGTGCTGAGTTAGCTTATTGGCTTGCGCAAAAATTAGCGTCTCGCGGAGTTATTACCAGTTACCCTGAATATGAGGACTGGGGCTGGTATCTTAATTACGTAACTAGCGATGGAGCTGAATTTGCACTTCACTGCGGCAACGTCGATGGACAAGATGATTTTTGGCGACTGTCTTTGCGCCGGTACCCGCGAAAGATGTTTGGTCGCGATAAACCTTCGTTTAGCAAAGCATCGGCGTTAGTCGGCGCAGTTCACGAAGTTCTTGTTGAAGCTGAGATAGCAATGCAGAATTGGCGTACTGAGTTCTCTGGCTGAACTCGGCCACTAGCGGACGTCATATGCCTGCATCTCAACTGAGTAGACTGGAAAAAATATGGGTGAGAGAAAGCATAAGGTGCTACTGTATTTCGCTTTTCTGATTCTTTTTATACAGTTAACCATTTCAATATCCTATTCTCACAAACCAGTCCAGACGGTGGTTACTGGCCTTTCGTTTTGGGCATTTTTGGTACAGTTAGCATTGTTTATGCAATATTTGTCTCTTGGTTAGTGCGGAGTCGCCAAGCCATAGCTGTACATGCGTCGTTCTCTACATTGGCTCTATCAGGGTGCTTATTTTTATTCAACAACTTCGAGAGAATTTTCGGCCAAGGCGGGCATACGATGTTTGTAAGGCTTGGATTAGACCATGTCTTAGGAAGTGACATCACTCCTTATTTTTTATATGTTCTTTTCGCTATCATTCCATTTTTTACCAAAAATGGTGAAGCCCGACGTAGGCACGGCCGATGACCAACATGTCCAACCGCGACGAAGTCCGGCAGTGGTGCGACAGCAACCGGCCAGAAGCTGCCGCTCATCAATATCACTACGATCTTTAGGAACTAAATAATTGCATATGCACGAATTAAGCTACTCAACAACCTTTGAAGACTATCGAAGGGTTATAGCCGTTGTTGACGGCGCTTACCCAGGTATCCCGGGTGCCCCTGCACCTGCGTGGATGCGATATTTAGTACGCGCCGTGAAAAAAATAGTTGAAACCTTACCGATCTGGATTAGTGTTCTTGTTTTTCTTATTTTTGCTTTTTCAGAGGTGCGGCTTCGTTTATGGCATATGTTGTTGATGGCTGTAACCTCATGTGCGGCAGGAGCTAGCGCACATTGGAGTGTTCAAGACAAATCGGCGACACGATACATAGAGGGACATATTGAGCGCCAAGGCTCCCCAACAATTCGGCTTACGGGAGAAGGCGTCGAGGTACATTACAGGACAACGAAAACTTTCACCCCATGGACTTCTTACTCCAGTGTTGAAATAGTCGATGCGTACCTGTTTCTTTTTTATGATCGAGCAGCAAACTACATTCCAATTGCAGCATTTTCAGATCAAGCTGAGCTGATCGATTTCACGAAGTTCGCGGCCGAAAAAATTGCGGAGTGTAAAGCTGATTGAATCTTTCAGAAAAATCGGCTTGATAGCTCCTTGATTTTTTGTCCGGCTGAGACCGGCCAACACCGGACCTTCACGACTTTATGAATGCTCACCTATGCCCTCACTAAACCGCCATCTTGTTCTTGTCACCTTGATAATCGCTATGCTGCCTGCGGCGTTTGGAGCAACCCAGTTGCAAGAGGAGTTGTTCGAAAGAGTGCTCAGCGGAGCAAAATGCCAGCAAACAAAGAACAACGGCGTCATGTGTGAATACAAGATAGATGACCTCGCTATTTCCATTAAGGATGCAGGTGGCGCTGACACGGTCGTGGGATTTCAACACTCGAACATTAACAGCAAGTATTATGCCGTGTTGAGAATTTTCCGCTATGGGGCGTAAGCCGACGCAACTAAAAGCTGGAGTTAGCAGCAGCGAACGGTACAGTTACGATTGTGCGCATAACGACACCTGCCAACGAAGGTTTAGGAGTTGCTGGCACTGATATGTAGATTCAGAATACATTATCCCTAACGAAAAAAACACAGGAGGCTTATCTTGACTAAGATATCAGGATTTCACGAGGGCGATCGAAGCGAATTGTTCGCTCGTCCCTTGCTTTCAACGGTGGCCCATGTTGTACCCGTCCCACGTCTGGCTGACTACTTCGGTGTTGACATGTTTGCTCATTTACTCGAACCAGGTGAAAAAACACTTTCTTCGATAGGCCTGACTATTTGTCTCCAAGTTAAATCCGACTTCAAGGACATATGCATCGACACACAGGAGAGTATCTATGTACTGCATAGCTTGGCGAATCCTTTTTTTATCGCCGTAATGGATAAATCCACCAGAACACTCAGCATTTTCAGCACACTATTCCGTTTTTTGAGCGGCTTGGATAATAAACAATCGAAGGTAACCTTCGACATGCAGTCCGGCAAGCCAGGAATGACGTTCGGAGATGCCAGTGTCGGCAATCGTGTAATTTGCGGCCAACCGATTGTGATCGCCAAACAGGATGATCTGGACAGCGAGGATCGAACAGTAAAGGAAAATGCGAGACGATCTCTCTACGAGTGTTTGCATTACTGGGCAGCATTGGAGAACACCGCGATCGCATGGCGTGTCGCCGGAATTCCGATGTCTCCTACCATGCCCGCGGATTATGTGACTGGGGAAAGACCGGATTTTGCGAATGGCATGGCAGTATCATGGTCCCCCGACGTTGTCCCACCATTGGTGTCGTTAATGGAGAAGCTTGCCTTTGCAATGCAAACCACCTGCATGTTTGCCAAAAATGAACCGACGTTCACGGCGAAGCAGTTAAAAATACTTGACGATATATCTGAACATATTTTTTCTCATCGAGAAGAGATGACTAGATTGCGACATGATTTCCCGCTTAGCTAAATATTACTTCCGGTACAGATCAAATGCGCGCTAGCGTATTAGGCTTGCGCTTCTCATAGAGGGAGTGATTTGCTATTCCTCTATCGTTCCGATACAACTGCAGGTGTCATTCTGCAGGCGACGTCTAGGCACGGACTCAAAAGAGCCCCTAAAACGAGCGATTGAGAAGAGCGGTGCAAACATCGAATTCAGAGGTTTAATACGTTTTTGGGTCACGACCTAAAAAACCTCATAGAACCTTTCGGTTGCTAAGCAGGCAAGAACCGCGTGCATTGAGCCTTTCTGACCGACCGCTTAGGGGCGTGAGCGGACTGTGGGTTTCGAACGGTGAAAAGGAAATGCTTTGGGTTATGCTCAAAATGGGTCTAAATTAAGCTGCAGCACTGGATTATGGTTTGATTTAGACTCTTGGCTCGAGAAACGAGATTAAATTAGACTTGGCGGGCGATTTTAGGGACCGGTTTAGACTTGTGGTGCCGATTTTTAGAGGCTATTAGACTGGCTTTGCCCTTATCAGACCGGATTAGACCGGATTTCGGCGAGAATACCCTGAGGCTGTGCTGCCCGCCACTGTTGAGAAGTGGCGGGAGGTGAGGATTTAGATGAAGTAGATCAGCGCGGCGACGGCGACGATCAGGCCGACCTTGGTCAGCTTGTAGACGGTCTTGTTCCATGCCTTCAGGCGGCGGCGGTAGGCACCCATGTAGAAGGACACCAGGAAAATCTTGGAGATGAAACCTTCCTGGTCTCCGGTCTCGTTGGGCGAGGCGGCGGCCGACATCAGCTTGTTGCCGAGGAAGTGGTTGACCGCTTGCGCCCAGCGGTAGCGCATCGGGCGCTCGACGTCGCAGAACAGGATGATGCGGTCGGTGTCGGCGCCGTTCAGCGCCCAGTGGATGTAGGTTTCGTCGAACATCACCGCTTCGCCGTCGCGCCAGCTGTAGCGCTCGCCGTCGACTTCGATGAAGCAGCGGTCGTCGTTCGGCGTGACCAGGCCCAGGTGATAGCGCAGCGAGCCGCCGAACGGGTCGCGGTGGGGATTGAGCTTGCCTTCCGGCGGCAGCTCGGCAAACAGCGCGGCCTTCACCGACGGAATGCGCTGCAGCAGCGCGTGCGTTTGCGGGCACAGGATGGCGGCCGATGGATGGCTGGCGTCGTACCATTTCAGGTAGAAGCGTTTCCAGCCCGCCTTGAAGAAGGAGTTGAAGCCGGCGTCGTTGTTCTTGTCCGCCGCCTTGATCTTTTGCAGTTGCAGCAGGTTCTTGGCTTCTTCGCGGATTACCATCCAGTTATCCTGCAGCAGCTTGAGTTCCTTGAATTCGGCGACCGGCAGGTAGGGCGTGGAAGGCACGCGCGAGAAGAAGTGCATGAAGGCGTTGATCGGCGCCATGAACGATGAATGGTCGAACACTTGGCGCCCGAGAGGCAGCCGCACTTTACCGCGCAGATGAATGTGTGCGACACACAGAATATACAGCGCCAAAAAACCCCATTTCACAGTCGTTCCTCCGTTAAGCTAGCTGAGTACATTAACACAAGATGACCTTTTCTGGCAGGAGGGCGATGCTTCCCACCAGCCCAGCCACCGGCAAGGATAGCGTTAATGTTGCATCATTGATATCGGCACGCCACTCGGCTAGCCGCTGCCCGGAGCGTTTCAGCGCGGCTTCGCGACACGTCCATGCCTGGGCGAATGCGCGCGGGCGGTCGTCGGCGGATGCGCTCTGCAAGGCGGCGCTAGCCGCCGGCCCGAGATAGTCGCGGGCGACGGCTTGCCAGTCGGGGATGTCCTGCACGCGCATCAGATCCACGCCGACCGCGCCGTGCAGGTTGATGGCCGCCAGCGCGTAGCCGTCTTCGTGCGCGAAGGAGCAGCCGATGGCGCAAGCGCCGCCGGCCAGGGTGATGCGCGGCGGCGAGCCGGGTGTCGAATCGATGCCGATGTCGTCGAGCGGGCGATGCAGCGCAGCCGCCAGCGCTTCGCGCGCGGCCAGGCGCACCTGGATGCGGGCCGCTTCGCGCCGGGCGTCGGTGCGCAGGAACAGGACGAACAGCCCATCCTGCGGCGCCGGCGCTGGGCCTGGCCACGGATGGACGGCCAGCATGGTCATTTGCGTGCCGGCGCCGCCGGGCAGCCGGCCCAGTTGCCGTTGGCGGGAATGTGCTCGCCCTTCATCACCAGCGTCAGGGCGCCGAGGCGGGCGTTGTCGCCGACCACGGCGCTGTACAGCACCGAGGCGCGCGGCCCCAGATAGACGCGCTCGCCGATGATGACCTGGTCGATCTTCATCACGCGGTCCTCGAACAGGTGGGTCTGCGGGCAGCTCAGCGCATTGAGTTCGCTGCCGTCGCCGATCTGCACGCAGTCGAATTCCGTGATGTCGGTGGTGTCCATGTAGACGCCTTTGCCGATGCGCGATCCGAGCAGGTTGAACGCCAGCGGAAGCCACGGCGTGCCGCGCAGGTAGCGCATGAAGTTCGGCACGGCGATGCCCTCATACAGATTGGTCACGCCTTCCGACAGCCATACGAACGGGGTCCACATCGGCTCCGATTGTTTGCGATAGCGGCCGATCAGCAGCCATTTGAGCAGCACCACGAACACGAAGTTGCCGACGCCGTAGACCAGTCCCGCCAGCGTCAGGTCCCAGGTCACTTCCGCCCAGCGTCCGGCGCCGGCGGCCGGCATCACTTCCAGCACCAGCGTGTAGCCGACCGCGATCACCAGCGCGTGCGGCGCGACGATGCGGAACGCTTCGATCAGGCCCCGGCCCAGGCGGCGCAGCGGCGATGGATGGAAGGTCAGCCACTCCGGATAGCCGCTGGTCTGCTCGCGCGCGGGCAGGTTGATCGGCGGGGAGCCGAGCCAGGTGTCGCCGCTGTTGAGCTGCGCGTTGTGCGGCGCGCGCGAGTGCACGCCGATCAGCACCTGCTCCGGCAGCACCGTGCCGTCCGGGATGTAGGCGCCGTTGCCGACGAAGCTGCGGTTGGAGATCACCGTCGGCTGCATGGTCATCCAGCCGCCGTCGATTTCCTCGTCGCCCAGCATGACGGCGTCGGCGATGAAGGTCTCGTCGCCGAGGGTCAGCATGTCCGGCACCACGCCGAGCGCGGTGGAGATCTCGGCGTCCTTGCCGACCTTGGCGCCCAGCAGGCGATACCAGTAGGGCGCGAACACGGTGGCGTAGATGCCGTGTAAAACGTTGAGGCTCGATTCCTGGATCTGGCTGACCAGCCATTTGGCGCAGTAGGTGTTGCTGTGGATCGCGAAGCGGCCGGGCTTCAGGCGGGGCAGCACGGTCCAGCGGATGCCGGCCGACAGCAGCGCGGTCAGCACGATCAGCACCGTGCTGGCCGGGAAGGCGAGCAGGAAGTAGCGCAGCAGGCGCGTGCCCATGTCGTCGCCCGCTATCCACGGCAGCCGCCCGGCTTCGTCGAACTGGTCGATCAGGATGAAGCTGGGGAACACCGGCATGAAGAACAGTGTGACGATCAGCAGGATGCCGAAGACGAAGAACAAGCCTTCGCCGAAGCGGCGCGCGGCGCCGGCGTGCGGGCGCGGCGGCAGGCGGGCGGCGTCGAAGGCGCCGGTGTCGCGCGCCGGCGAGCCGGCCCAGATGCGGCCGGCGGGAACGACGCCGCCGTCGCTCAGCGCCGACTGTCCTTCCAGGTGGCCCAGCGCTTCGACGCGGGTATTGCCTTCCATGATGGCGAAGGAGCTGACGCAGGCGTCGTCGTCCAGGCTGATGCGCCCCAGGTGCAGGAAGCCGCGTTCGACGCGGGCGTTCTCGAAGTTGACGGCGTTGCCGATGCTGACGTTGTCGCCGATGTCCAGCAGGTCCGGCGCGCGCAGCGTCATCGAGCCGATGATGACGTCCTTGCCCACCTTGGCGCCCAGCGCGCGCAGCCACCAGTTGTTGAGCGACGAGCCGCTGAGCAGGTAGGCCGGCGCCGCTTCGACCAGCCGGTCGGCCAGCCACCAGCGGTAGTAGGTGACGCCCCATAGCGGATAAACCCCCGCTCGCAGACGGCCCGCGATCAGCCATTTGCCGCCGATGGCGATGGCGAATTCCATCACCGTCGCCAGCAGGAACACGCCGACCGAGGCGGCGATCGCTCGCTTCACCGAGTCGCCCGGGTCGCCGGTGAAGAAGTGGTAGGTGAAGAACGGCGCCAGCCACTGCGCCATGCGCAGCGCGACCAGCGCCGGCATGGCGACCGCCTGCGCCAGCCCGCAGGTCCAGCGCTTGAGCGTGGAGGGCGGCGTCCATGGCTGTTCTTCGGCGCCTGCGTTCGGCGCTTCGGCCAGCACCTGGGCGATCTTGCCGATCTGGCGCTGCTGATAGATGTCGCGCACGGTGACGTGGGCGAAGCGCGGATCGGCGCGCAACGCCGAGGCCAGACGCGCGGCGAAGAAGGAGTGGCCGCCAAGGTCGGTGAAGAAGTCGGCCTGGCGCAGGATCGGCTGGCCGGGGAACAGCGCGGCCAATGCGCGGAACAGCGCCTGTTCGGCCGGCGTTTCCGGCAAGTCCGAATCTTCGGCGCTGCCGGCCGGCGGGGTGCTGAGCGGCGTGGCCTTCAAGGTCTTGCGGTCGATCTTGCCTGAGGTCAGGCGCGGCATGGCGTCCATCATTTCGTAGCGGCCCGGGACCATGTACGGCGGCAGCTTCTCGGCAAGGGCGGCGCGCAGCGTGCGCGGCTCCAGGGTCACGCCGGCTTCGGCGACCAGATAGGCGACCAGTTGGTCGATGCCATCGTCCTTGCGCAGCAGGACCGCGACCGTGCCGACGCCCGGCTGCTGCGCCAGCAGCGCTTCGATCTCGCCCAGTTCGACGCGGAAGCCGCGTATCTTGACCTGGTCGTCGGCGCGGCCCAGGCACACCACTTCGCCGTCGGCGGCGATGCGCGCCAGGTCGCCGGTGCGGTACAGGCGCGCGTCGTGCGGGCCGCTGGACCAAGGGTTGAGCAGGAATTTTTCCGCCGTCAGGTCGGGGCGGCCAAGGTAGCCGGCCGCCAGTCCCGGACCGGTGATGCACAACTCGCCGATCTCGCCCAGCGGCAGCAGCCGCAGCGACGGGCCGTCGCTGATTGCAGCGGCGACGATGGCGTCTTCAGTGTTGGTGTCGATGACCAGCAGGCCGTAGTTGGGCAGCGGCGTGCCGATGGTCACCGGCTGGCCGGGATGCAGCCGCGCCAGGCTCGCGGACACCGTCGCTTCGGTCGGGCCGTAGGTGTTGAACATCTGCCGGCCCTCGCGCGACCAGCGTTCGACCAGCGATTCCGGGCACATCTCGCCGCCGAGGTTAATCAGGCGCAGGCTAGGCACTTCCTGGTTGAACAGCGCGAGCAGGGTGGGGACGGCGTGCAGCACCGTCACGCGGTTTTCGTCGAGCATGCGCGGCAGCGTTTCCGGATCGCCGCTGATTTCCTTCGGTCCTATCCACAAGGTGGCGCCGACCAGATAGGCGATCCAGATTTCTTCGAACGACATGTCGAAGGCCACCGAGAAGCCTTGATACACCTTGTCGGCGCCGGTCACGCCCAGCACCGCGTTTTCGCTGCGCAGGAAATGGCAGATGCTGCGCTGGGTGATCAGGATGCCCTTCGGCTTGCCGGTCGAGCCGGAGGTGTAGATGACGTAGGCAGGTTCGTCCGGCGAGACGGCGCCTCGGCGCGACAGCACGGCGCCTGCGGGCGGCGCCGCCAGCATCGCCTCGGCGGTCCACACCGGGCGATTGAAATCGGCCAGCGCGGCGAGGCGCGGCGCGAAAGCCGCAGTGGTCAGCACGCCGGCGCCATCGGCGTCGTCCAGGCAAATCTGCAGCCGTTCGACCGGCGTATCCTCGTCGACCGGCAGCCAGGCCGCGCCGGCCTTGGCGATGGCCGCCTGCAGCACCAGCAGTTCGATGCCGCGCGGCAGCCACAGGCCGACGATCTGGCCCGGCCGCACGCCGGCGTCGATCAGCCGCGACGCGGCCAGGTCGGCCTGCGCATTCAGCTCGCGGTAAGTCAGCGTGCGGTCGCCGAAGATCAGCGCCGCCTGGTCGGGGCTGCGCGCTGCGGTCGCCTCCAGCAGATCGGCCAGGATTTCCTCGCGTAGCAAGCTCTCCTGCGGCGATCCATACAGAATGTCCGGATGCGAGTGCGGAATGTGCGGCGTTACGGGGTCGTTCATGCTGAAGCTTTATCGGGTAATGGAATGTTATTGTACGGTACGCCCTTGCGTTCCCCTAGAGTATGAATGCAAGTTCCGCTTACAGCCTTTACAATAAGAAACAAGAGCACTTTGAGAAGGAATCGCATGTCCACGCACCGTCCTTTTATCGCACCGACGCAATATGATGATCCGATGGCGGCCTTCGAGCAAGTCCAGGCCATTTACGACGCCAACATCGCCCACCTGCGCGACGCCATGAAACGCTTCGTCGCCGGCGAGGACGTCGGCGAGCATGTGCGCGGCTGCTATCCTTTTGTGCGCGTGCATACCGACACCGTGGCCCGCGCCGATTCGCGGCTGGCGTTCGGCTTCGTCGCCGGCCCGGGCACCTACGAAACCACCTTGACGCGGCCCGATCTGTTCGCCCGCTACTACCAGCAGCAGTTCAAGCTGCTGCTGCAAAACCACGGCAGCCGCCAGCAGGTGCGCATCGAGGTCGGCACCAGTGCGATGCCGATCCCGATCCATTTCTCGTTCGCCGAGCACGAGCACATTGAAGGCACGATGAGCGCCGGACGCCGGCTGCTGATGCGAGATGTCTTCGATTTGCCCAACCTGGCCGCGATGGACGACGGTATCGCCAACGGCACCCATGAGCCGCCGCCGGGCGAAGCGCAGCCATTAGCGCTGTTCACCGCGCCGCGCGTCGATTACTCGCTGCAGCGGCTGCGCCACTACACCGGCACCTCGTGCGAGCATTTCCAAAAGTTCGTGCTGTTCACCAATTACCAGTTCTACATCGACGAGTTCATCAAGCTCGGCCACGAGCTGATGGGTGCGGCCGGCGCCGGCGACAACGAATACATCGCCTTCGTCGAGCCGGGCAACATCGTCACGCGCCGCGTCGGCCAGGAGGTGCAGCCGGGCGACGCGCTCGGCGCCGCGCCGCCGCGCATGCCGCAGATGCCGGGCTATCACCTGATCCGCGCCGACGGCACCGGCATTTCGATGGTCAACATCGGCGTCGGCCCGGCCAACGCCAAGACCATCACCGACCATATCGCCGTGCTGCGCCCGCACGCCTGGCTGATGCTGGGCCATTGCGCCGGCCTGCGCAACACGCAGGAGCTGGGCGACTACGTGCTGGCGCACGGCTATGTGCGCGAGGATCATGTGCTTGACGAGGACCTGCCGCTGTGGGTGCCGATCCCGCCGCTGGCCGAGGTGCAGGTGGCGATCGAGGCCGCCGTCGCCGAGGTGACGCAGCTGACCGGCCACGATCTGAAGCGCGTGATGCGCACCGGCACCGTCGCCAGCACCGACAACCGCAACTGGGAGCTGCTGCCGCAGCGCACGCCGGAGCGTCGTTTCAGCCAGAGCCGCGCGATCGCGCTGGACATGGAAAGCGCGACCATCGCCGCCAACGGCTTCCGCTTCCGCGTGCCGTATGGGACGCTGCTGTGCGTCAGCGATAAGCCGATGCATGGCGAAATCAAGCTGCCCGGCATGGCCAACCAGTTTTACCGCGACCGGGTCGACCAGCATCTGCGCATCGGCATCCGCGCCATGGAGCTGCTGCGCGCGCTGGGCGTCGACAAGCTGCACAGCCGCAAGCTGCGCAGCTTCACCGAGGTGGCGTTCCAGTAGAAGATGATGGCGAAAGCGTGATGTTGGTTTATCATGCATGCACCTACGCATCGTATCGGCGGCCGGGCAGGGTCACTCCCTCCGGCCGCCTCGCCATTTAGAGAGTCGACATGTCGCAACCCACCATCACCGAATCCCCGTTCGGCCAGCTGCCGGACGGCCGCGCCGCCACGCTGTACACGCTGACCAACGCCAATGGCATGGTCGTCAAGGTCAGCGACCTTGGCGGCGTGATCACGCAAATCCTCGTGCCCGATCGCGACGGCGTGATGGCCGACGTCTGCCACGGCTACGACGACGCGGCGCCGTATGCCGGCGGCGATTCGAACTACTTCGGCGCGCTGGTCGGCCGCTACGGCAACCGCATCGCCAACGCCAGCTTCACGCTCGACGGCGAGATCCGCAACCTGGACCTCAACGACGGCGCCAACCACCTGCACGGCGGCACCGACGGCTTCCACCGCAAGCTGTGGGCGGCCGAAACCTTCGCCACGCCGAAATCGGCGGGCCTGATCCTGAGCTACCTGAGCGCCGACGGCGAGCAGGGCTACCCCGGCAACCTGGAAGTGACGGCGATCTACGAACTGCGCAACACCAACGAATTGCGCATCGCCTTCCACGCCATCACCGACAAGGCCACGCCGGTCAACCTGACCAACCACGCCTACTTCAACCTGGCGGGCAAGGGCGACATCCTCGGCCACGAGCTGACCATCCACGCCGACGGCTACACGCCGGTCGGCGCCGGCCTGATTCCGCTGGCCGCGCCGCAGCCGATGCCGGTCGAGGGCACGCCGTTCGACTTCCGCACGCCGCAACCGATCGGCGCCCGAATCGATCAAAACGATGAGCAATTGCGCCTCGGTTCCGGCTACGACCATAACTTCGTGCTGAAAAAATCGCAGCCCGGCGCGCTGGAGGTGGCGGCCCGCGTGGTCGATCCGGCCTCCGGGCGGGTGCTGGAAGTGCTGTCGCAGGAGCCGGGCATCCAGTTCTACAGCGGTAACTTCCTCAACGACCAGATCACCGGGAAAGGCCGTACCTACGGCCACCGCAGCGGTTTTTGCCTGGAGCCGCAGCACTTCCCGGACTCGCCGAACCGCGCCGATTTCCCGTCGACGATCCTGCGCCCGGGCGAGGAATATACCTCGGTGATGGCCTACCGCTTCAGCGTCGAGTGATATCGATTTCGATATCGATTTTGATTAATAATTTATTGGAAAGCTATCTCGGTTCCACTTAGTATGCGTCATCTACGCGGAGGCATACTGAGGAGAATTGAATGTCTGAAAATGACAAAAAGGTGAAGCTGCGCTCCGCCGAATGGTTCGGCACGCAAGACAAGAACGGCTTCATGTACCGCAGCTGGATGAAAAACCAGGGCATCCCGGACCACGAGTTCCAGGGCAAGCCCATCATCGGCATCTGCAACACCTGGTCGGAACTGACCCCCTGCAACGCCCACTTCCGCAAGCTGGCGGAACACGTCAAGCGCGGCATCCTCGAGGCGGGCGGCTTCCCGGTCGAGTTCCCGGTGTTCTCCAACGGCGAATCGAACCTGCGCCCGACCGCCATGTTGACCCGCAACCTGGCCAGCATGGACGTCGAGGAATCCATCCGCGGCAATCCGATGGACGGCGTGGTGCTGCTGGTCGGCTGCGACAAGACCACGCCGGCGCTGCTGATGGGCGCCGCGTCGGTCGACATCCCGACCATCGTCGTCAGCGGCGGTCCGATGCTCAACGGTAAACTCAACGGCAAGAACATCGGCTCCGGCACCGCCGTGTGGCAACTGCACGAGCAGGTCAAGGCCGGCGAGATCAGCATGCACGAATTCATGTCGGCGGAGTCGGGCCATTCCCGCTCGGCCGGCACCTGCAACACCATGGGCACGGCATCGACGATGGCCTGCGTGGCCGAGGCGCTGGGCACCACGCTGCCGCACAACGCCGCCATCCCCGCCGTCGATTCGCGCCGCTACATCCTGGCGCACATGTCGGGCATCCGCGCCGTCGAGATGGTGAAGGAGGGCCTGAACCTGTCGAAGATCCTCAAGCGCGAAAACTTTGAAAACGCGATCCGCGTCAACGCCGCCATCGGCGGCTCGACCAACGCGGTGATCCACCTGAAGGCCATCGCCGGCCGCATCGGCGTCGACCTGGAGCTGGAGGACTGGACCCGCGTCGGACGCGGCACGCCGACCATCGTCGACCTGCTGCCGTCGGGCCGCTTCCTGATGGAGGAGTTCTACTACGCCGGCGGCCTGCCGGGCGTGATCCGCCGCATGGGCGAGGGCAAGCTGGTGCCGCATCCGGAGGCGCTGACCGTCAACGGCAAGTCGCTGTGGGAGAACTGCAAAGATGCGCCGATCTACGACGACGAGGTGATACGTCCATTGGAGAACCCGCTGCTCAAGGACGGCGGCATCTGCATCCTGCGCGGCAACCTGGCGCCGCGCGGCGCGGTGCTGAAACCGTCGGCGGCCACGCCGGCGCTGATGCAGCATCGCGGCCGCGCCGTGGTGTTCGAGGACTTCGAGCATTACAAGTCGCGCATCGGCGATCCGGAACTGGACGTCGATGCCGACTCGGTGCTGGTGATGAAGAACTGCGGCCCGAAAGGCTATCCCGGCATGGCGGAGGTGGGCAATATGGGCCTGCCGCCCAAGCTGCTGGCGGCCGGCGTCAAGGACATGGTGCGCATCTCGGACGCGCGCATGAGCGGCACCGCCTACGGCACCGTAGTGCTGCACGTGGCGCCGGAAGCGATGGCCGGCGGTCCGCTGGGCATCGTCAAGGACGGCGACTGGATCACGCTAGATTGCGCCGGCGGCTTGCTGAACCTGGAGATATCGGATGCCGAGATGGCCGAGCGCCAGGCCGCCCGCGTGCCGGGCAGCGCACCGGGGCCCAAGACCGGCTATCAGAAGCTGTATGTCGAACACGTGCTGCAGGCGGACGAGGGCTGCGACTTCGATTTCCTCGTCGGGAATCGCGGCTCGGCCGTGCCGCGCCACTCGCACTAATAACGGAGACACCATGCTGCTTGTACAATTCAAGACCGAACAAGGCGCGCGCCAGGTCGGCGTGCTGGAACAGAACACCATCCGCGTCATCGAAAGCTATGCGACTACTTACGCATTGGCGCAGGACGCGATCCGAAAATCGGTCGGACTGGCCGACCTGGCAAGCAAGTCGGCCGGCCACGCGGTGCTGGCCTTCGACGCCGTCGCCGCAGCCGGCCGCCTGCTGCCGCCGCTGGACCACAGCGACGACGCGCACTGCTACGTCACCGGCACCGGCCTGACCCACCTGGGCAGCGCCGACACGCGCGACTCCATGCACAAGAAAATCGGCGGCGACGTCGAGGCGCTGAGCGATTCGATGAAGATGTTCCGCCTCGGCGTCGAAGGCGGCAAGCCCGCCGACGGCGGCGTCGGCGTGCAGCCGGAATGGTTCTACAAGGGCGACGGCTCGATCGTGGCCGCCAGCGGCCAGGACCTGAGCATGCCGGACTTTTCGCTCGACGGCGGCGAAGAGCCTGAAATCGCGGGCCTGTACGTGATCGGCGACGACGGCCAGCCGTACCGCGTCGGCTACGCCATCGGCAACGAATTTTCCGACCACGTCACCGAACGCAAGAACTACCTGTACTTGGCCCACTCCAAGCTGCGCGCCTGCGGCGTGGGCCCGGCGCTGCTGGTCGGCGAGGCGCCGGCGCACATCGAAGGCACTTCGCGCATCTACGGCGTGGACGGCGCGGTGCGCTGGCAGAAGGCGTTCTTCAGCGGCGAGCAGAATATGTCGCACACCATCGCCAACCTGGAGCACCATCACTTCAAGTACCCGCTGTTCCGCCGTCCGGGCGACGTGCACATCCACTTTTTCGGAACCGCGACGCTGAGCGTGGCCGACAACATCGTGGTGCAGCCGGGCGAGGTCTTCGAGATCGAATCGCCGCAATTCGGTCCCGCCTTGCGCAACAAGCTCTCCGTCTATAAAACCGAAACCGCGAAAGTGAAAACATTATGATCATCACCGGTGATGCGCTGATCGGCGGCCAGGCCGTCAAAGGGACCGGCGCCGCGCTGCGCGCCTACAATCCAACGCTGCAGCAGGTGATGGATCCGGAATTCTTCACCGTCGATTTCCCCCAGATCGACCAGGCCTGCCGCGCCGCCGATGCCGCCTTCGACACCTTCCGCGCGCTGAGCGACGAACGCCGCGCCGTGTTCCTGGAGACCATCGCCGACCAGATCCTGGCGCTGGGCGATCTGCTGATCGAACGCACGATGGCCGAAACCGGCCTGCCGCGCGCACGCATCGAAGGTGAGCGTGGCCGCACCGTCGGCCAGCTCAAACTGTTTGCCAACCTGCTGCGCGAAGGCTCGTGGAACGACGTCCGCATCGACAAGGCGCTGCCGGATCGGACGCCGCCGCGTCCCGACCTGCGCCTGCGCATGATCGGTCTCGGGCCGGTGGCTGTTTTCGCTGCCAGCAACTTCCCGTTGGCTTTTTCCGTGGCCGGCGGCGACACCGCGTCGGCGCTGGCCGCCGGCTGCCCGGTGGTGCTGAAGGCGCATCCGGCGCATCCCGGCACGTCGGAGCTGGTGGGCCGCGCCGTGGTCAAGGCCGTCGAGATCTGCGGCCTGCCGGCCGGCGTTTTCTCGCTGATTAACGGCAGCGGCAACGCCATCGGCCAGGAGCTGGTGCGCCATCCGGCGATCAAGGCGGTCGGCTTCACCGGCTCGCGTTTCGGCGGGCTGGCGCTGGTGGCGGTGGCTGCGGCGCGTCCGGTGCCGATTCCGGTGTATGCCGAAATGAGTTCGATCAACCCGCTGTTCCTGATGCCGCATGCCTTGGCCGCGCGCGCCGAGGAAATCGCCGCCGGCTTCGCGGCTTCGCTGACGCTGGGCGTCGGGCAGTTTTGCACCAATCCCGGGCTGGTGGTCGGCCTTGCCGGTCCTGACCTGGAACGCTTCGCCAACGCCGCTGCGCAGGCATTGGCGGGCGGCGCGGCCGGCCCCATGCTGTCGCCGGGGATCGCCGGTAACTTCAAGCGCGGCATCACGCAGCTCGCGGAGCATGCCGACGTGAAGACGCTGGCGCTGGCGCCGCAGGAGGAGGGCAAGGGTGCGCCTGCGCTGTTCATCAGCAGCGGCGCGGCTTTCCTAGCGCAGCATGCGCTGTCGGAAGAGGTGTTCGGGCCGGCGTCGCTGGTCGTCGGCTGCAAGGATATGGCGGAATTGCGTCAGATCGCGGAAAGCATGGAAGGCCAGCTGACCGCGACGCTGCAGGTGGACGATGGCGATGTGGCGGAGGCTTCCGAGCTGCTGCCGGTGTTGGAGCGTAAGGTCGGCCGCATCCTGGCCAACGGCTTCCCGACCGGCGTGGAAGTGGCCAGCGCGATGGTGCATGGCGGTCCGTTCCCGTCGACGTCGGATGGCCGCAGCACGTCGGTCGGCACGGCCGCGATCACGCGCTTCCTGCGCCCGGTGTCGTATCAGAACCTGCCGCAGGCCCTGCTGCCTGAAGTGCTGCGCGATCAGGGCTCGGCGACCTGGCTGCGCCGCGAGGGCGAGTTGACCCGCAACGCACAATGATGGCCAGGGCATTTCTAGCCGCTGCGGCATCCGCGGCATGCGCCGCAAGCGCCGCTACCGCCGCCGCGCCTGCGCTGCCTGCGCTGGCGAGTCCGGATAATCACATCCGCGTCACGTTGAACGCCACCGATGGCGCGCTGACTTATTCGGTCGCGCGTGACGGCAAGCCGGTGCTGCTGGCTTCCGAGCTTGGCCTGCAGCTGGCAGGCGCGGATATGGGCTCGGAGTTGACGGTGACCTCGGCCTCCAAGCCGCAGCTCATTACCGACGCATACCAGATGGCGGTCGGTAAAAGGCGCGACATCACCTACCGCGCCAATGAACAAACCTATTCGGTGCAGAACGCCCGGCAGCAGAAGATGGACATCGTCTTCCGCGTGTCGAACGACGGCGTGGCTTTCCGTTACGTGGTCGCGGAACCATCGCTGCCGCTGAAGAAACTGGTCGGCGAGCGCACCTCGTTCGCGCTGCCCGCAGGCGCCAAGGCGTGGCTGCAGCCGATGGCGGTCGCGCAGACCGGGTTCGCCAACACCAATCCGTCCTACGAAGAACACTACAAGATGGAGATCCCTGTCGGCACGGCGTCGCCGACGGAGGCCGGCTGGGTTTTCCCGGCGCTGTTCCGCACGGGCGCAACGTGGCTGGCGATCTCTGAAGCCAACATGGACGGCAGCTTCCAGGCATCGCGCCTTGCTGCCGATTCCAGCGGCGGCAAATACCGCATCGGCATGCCGATGGCGCCGGAAGTGTTCACCAACGGCGGCCTGCTGGCTGAAGTCGAAGGCACGCTGACGACGCCGTGGCGCCTGATCGCGCTTGGTTCGCTGGCCACCGTCACCGATTCGACGCTGGGCACCGACCTCGCCGCGCCGGCCATCGCCTTCGACCGGCAGCTGATCAAGCCGGGCCACGCCTCGTGGAGCTGGGGCATCCTGAAGGACGACGCCACCGTCTACGAAGTGCAGAAGCAGTTCATCGACTACGCCGCCGACATGCGCTGGGATTACACGCTGATCGACGCCGACTGGGACCGCAAGATCGGCTACGACAAGGTCAAGGAGCTGGCTACCTACGCCGCCGGCAAAGGCATCGGCATCCTGGTCTGGTATAACTCGTCCGGCGCCTGGAACAAGACCGAATACACGCCCAAGAGCCAACTGCTGACGCATGAGCAGCGCGTGAAGGAATTCAAGCGCCTGCGCGAAATGGGCGTCAAAGGCGTCAAGATCGACTTCTTCGCCGGCGACGGCCAGTCGATGATCGCCTACTACATCGGCATCCTGCGCGACGCCGCCGACGCCGGCCTGCTGGTCAACTTCCACGGCGCCACGCTGCCGCGCGGCTGGAGCCGCACCTGGCCCAACCTGATGACGGCGGAGGCGGTGAAGGGCTTCGAGTTCGCCACCTTCGAGCAGGGCAACCAGGACAAGATGCCGACGCATGCCGCCATGCTGCCGTTCGCGCGCAACCTGTTCGATCCGATGGACTTCACGCCGATGGTGTTCGGCGACATCCCGAAGATCAAGCGCGCCAGCCGCAATGGCTTCGAGCTGGCGACGTCGGTGCTCTACGTCTCCGGCATCCAGCACTTCGTCGAGACGCCGGCCGGCATGGCCGCGGTGCCGGACTACGTCAAGGACTTCCTGCGCGCGCTGCCGCGCAGCTGGGACGACAGCCGCTTGGTTGACGGCTACCCCGGCAAGTACGCCGTCATCGCGCGCCGTTCCGGCGATACCTGGTATATCGCCGGCATCAACGCCACCGACGCCGATAAAAAACTGACGCTGGACCTGTCCTTCGTCGGCGGCAAGCAGGGCATCATCATCGAAGACGGCGCCGGAGAGCGCGACTTCAACCAGCGTGCCACCGCAGGCAAAAAAATAGCAGTAACGATCAAGCCGCACGGCGGCTTCGTAATAAAACAATAAATCAGGAGACCCAAATGAACCACATCAAACGCAGCGTACTTGCCTTGTGCATTCTCGCCTCCGGAGGCGCCTTCGCCGCCGATGCCGTCAGCGTCAGCATCGACGTCGCCAAACCGGGCGCCGTGATCAACAAGGATATCTACGGCCAGTTCGCCGAGCACCTGGGAACCGGCATCTACGAAGGCATCTGGGTCGGCCCCAAATCGAAGATCCCCAACACCAAGGGCTGGCGCAACGACGTCGTCGGCGCGCTGAAGGCGATGCACGTGCCGCTGGTGCGCTGGCCGGGCGGCTGCTTCGCCGACGAGTATCACTGGAAGGATGGCCTGGGTCCGCGCGAGAAGCGTCCGGTCAAGGTCAACACCAACTGGGGCGGCGTGGAGGAATCCAATGCCGTCGGCACCCACGAGTTCTTCGACCTGGTCGAAATTCTTGGCGCGGACGCCTACGTCAACGGCAATCTCGGCACCGGCAATGCGCAGGAGATGTCGGAGTGGATCGAGTACATGACCTCCGACAGCAAGTCGACGTTGGCCAACCTGCGCCGCAAGAACGGCCGCGAGAAGCCGTTCAAGGTGGCGTATTTCGCCGTCGGTAACGAGACCTGGGGCTGCGGCGGGAACATGTCGCCGGATTACTACGCGGACCTGTACAAGAACACCGAGACTTTCCTTCGCGCTCCGAAGGAATATCGTCCAAAGATCCTGGCCAGCGGCGGCAACGACAACGATACGACGTGGACGGAGGTCTTGAGCCGCCGCCTGAAGAAGCAGACCGACGGCATCAGCTTCCACTACTACACCATCCCGACCGGTAAATGGGACGTGAAGGGCGCGGCCACCGGCTTCAAGGAAAACGAGTGGTTCTCCACGCTGTCCAACACGCTGCGGATGGAAGACCACATCGCCCGCAACGTGGCGGTGCTGGACAAGAACGATCCGGAGAAGAAGATCGGCTTCATGGTCGATGAATGGGGTACCTGGTACGACGTGGAGAAGGGCACCAACGCCGGCTTCCTGTTCCAGCAGAACACCCTGCGCGATGCGGTGGTGGCGGCGCTTAACTTCAACATCTTCCACGCCCACGCCGACCGTGTGCGCATGACCAATATCGCGCAGATGGTCAACGTGCTGCAGTCGATGATCATCACCGACAAGGACCGGATGGTGCTGACGCCGACCTACCACGCCTACGAGATGTATGTGCCGTTCCAGAATGCGACCTCGCTGCCGCTGACGCTGCAGAACAATCCGAAGTACACGCTCGATGGCAAGAGCATCCCGGCGATCAGCGCTTCGGCCGCGCGCGGCGCGGATGGCAAGCTGTATCTGGCGCTGGTCAACACCAATCCCGGCCAGGCTGCCGATGTGGCGCTGAGCATTCCAGGGCAGGCGATCAAGGCCGTCAAGGGCCGCGTGCTGACCGCCGATGCGATGGATGCGCATAACTCGTTCAAGACGCCGCAAGCGATCAAGCCCGCGCCGTTCAGCGCCACCGCCGGCGCGGATGGCAAGCTGACCGTCAAGGTCCCGGCCAAGGCGGTGATCGTGGTCGCGGTCGAGCAGCCAGCAAGTTAATGGCGGCTGCTCCGCACAGGCCGTCGCGCCGCCGCAGCTTCCGGTTGGCTGCGGCGGCGGTGGCCGGGATGGCGGCGCCCGCGGCCGGCCTGGCTGCGGCGTCGGGGCGCAGCGGCAAGCTCGCCGCTGCCTCCGGCCCGGTCTCGTTGTTCCCGCTGTCCGCAGTGCGCCTGACGGCTAGCCCCTTCCTGGAAGCGCAGCAGACCGACCTCCGCTACATCATGGCGCTGGATCCGGACCGCCTGATGGCGCCATTCTTGCGCGAAGCCGGTCTGCCGCTCAAGCAGCCGACCTACGGCAATTGGGAGTCGACCGGACTGGATGGCCACATGGGCGGTCACTACCTGTCCGCGCTGGCCCTGATGTACGCCGCCACCGGCGACGCCGACGTCCTCAAACGCCTGAACTACTGCATCGCCGAGCTGAAACGCTGCCAGCAGGCCAACGGCGACGGCTACATCGGCGGCATCCCCGGCGGCGCAAGCGCCTGGCGCGATATCGCACAAGGCAAACTGCAAGCCGATAACTTCTCCGTCAACGGCAAGTGGGTCCCGTGGTACAACCTGCACAAACTCTATGCCGGCCTGCGCGACGCTTACAACTACGCCGGCAGCCAGGACGCCCGCGCCATGCTGATCGCCCTGTGCGACTGGACGCTGGAATTGACCTCGCACCTGAACGAAGAGCAGATGCAATCGATGCTGCGCAGCGAACATGGCGGCATGAACGAAGTACTGGCCGACGTCTCGCAGATGACCGGCCAGCAGAAATACATGGAGCTGGCGATCCGCTTCTCGCACCTGGCCATCCTGCGTCCGCTGGAAGACGGCAAGGACCAGCTCACCGGCCTGCACGCCAACACCCAGATCCCGAAGGTGATCGGCTTCAAGCGCATCGGCGACATCACCGGCCGTCGCGACTGGCAACAGGCCGCGCAATTTTTCTGGCGCACGGTGCGCGAGCATCGCACGGTCGCCATCGGCGGCAACAGCGTCAAGGAGCACTTCCACAGCGCGACGGACTTCTCGTCGATGATCGAAGAGGTGGAAGGTCCGGAGACCTGCAACACCTACAATATGCTCAAGCTCACCGGCCTGCTGTTCGCCGGCGACGCCAACGGCGAATACGCCGACTACTACGAACGCGCGCTGTACAACCATATCCTCTCGTCGCAGCGCCCGCACAGCGGCGGCTTCGTTTACTTCACGCCGATGTGGCCGAACCACTATCGCGTCTATTCGCAGCCGCAGCAGGCGATGTGGTGCTGCGTCGGCTCCGGCCTGGAAAACCACGCCAAGTACGGTGAATTCATCTACGCCCATCGCGGCGACCAGCTCTACGTCAACCTGTTCATCCCGTCGACGCTGGAATGGCGCGAGCAGGGCGTGTCGCTGCGCCAGGCCAACCGCTTCCCGGACCAGGACAGCAGCACCATCACCGTCAAGGGCAACAAGACCTTCACGCTGAAGATCCGTTATCCGGAGTGGGTGGAGCATGGCGCGCTGCGCATCGCGGTCAACGGCCAGCAGGTCGCCGCCGCCGTCGCCGCGGACCGCTATGTCAGTGTGCGGCGCCAGTGGCGCGACGGCGACAAGGTCGACATCCACCTGCCGATGAAGACCCGTCTGGAGCAGATGCCCGACAAATCCAGCTACTACGCGGTGCTGCACGGCCCCGTCGTGCTGGCGGCGAAGACCGATCCCTTCCCGAACGAGAAGCTGAACTTCCTGGCCGACGACTCGCGCATGGGCCATGTCGCCAGCGGACCGGTATGTCCGCTGGCGTCGGCGCCGGTGCTGGTCAGCGAGACGACGGGCTTCGCCGGCCGCTTCCGCGCGGTGCCGGGCCGGCCGTTGACGTTCACCGCGCCGGGCCTGGTGCAGGGAGGTCCGGCCGGCGCGACGACCTTCGTCCCGTTCTTCCGTGTGCACGAGGCCCGCTACGTCGTCTACTGGCCGTATTCGACGCCTGGCGATCTGGCGTCGCGGCGCGCCAGGGCCGCCGAGGGCGAGGCGGAGCGCCTGGCGCTGGACGCGCAAACCATCGACCAGGTGGCGCCGGGGGAGCAGCAGCCGGAGTCCGACCACTTGTTCAAGGCCGACGGCGCCGATGCGGGCGTGGGCAAGGAAGGGCGCTGGCGGCAGGCGCGAAAGTGGTTCAGCTATGAGCTGACCGACAAGGCCGGAGAGGCGCGCGCGCTGCGCCTGACCTATTCCGCGCGCGACGCCGGCCGCCGTTTCGATATCCTTGTCAATGACAAGCTGCTCGCCGAGGTGACGCTCGATGCGGCGGCGCAGCAGCAGCTCTACACCCGCGACTATCCGCTGCCTGCGGGCCTCGGCGCCAAGCTGGAAGTTAAATTCGTCGCGCGCAACGGGTCGATCGCGGGCGGTTTATACGGTGTGCGCCTGCTCCGTTGAGATGTCGAAAACGATATCGATGTGTGCGAAAATATCATTGGATAGATATTCGTATTTCTCATAACATATACGACAGAATAGATAAAAATCAATCTGGAGACTTTGCCATGACATGCAATCGCAGAACCGTGCTGGCCGCCGCATTCCTGGCCGCTTTCACCCTGAACGTCCCGGCGTTCGCCGCCAAGCCGCTGGTGATCGGCTTCTCGCAGGTCGGCGCCGAAAGCGAATGGCGCACCGCGAACACCGTGTCGATCAAGGAAGCGGCGAAAAAAGACGGCATCATCCTCAAGTTCGCCGACGCCCAGCAAAAGCAGGAAAACCAGGTCAAGGCGATCCGGTCCTTCATCGCCCAGCGCGTCGACGTGATCGCGTTTTCGCCGGTGGTGGAATCGGGCTGGGATACGGTGCTGCGCGAAGCCAAGGCGGCGAAGATCCCGGTGATCCTGACCGACCGCGCGGTCAATGTCAGCGATCCATCGCTGTATGTGACCTTCATCGGCTCCGATTTCGTCGAGGAAGGCCGCCGCGCCGCGCGCTGGCTGGTCGAGCGCGCGAAGAAGACGCCGGATACCGTCCTGAATATCGTCGAACTGCAGGGCACCGTCGGTTCCGCGCCGGCGCTGGACCGCAAGAAGGGCTTTGAAGAGATCATCGCCGGCAATCCGAAGCTGAAGGTGATCCGCTCGCAGACCGGCGACTTCACCCGCGCCAAGGGAAAGGAGGTGATGGAGGCTTTCCTCAAGGCCGAGGGCAAAAAGATCAATGTGCTGTATGCGCATAACGACGACATGGCCATCGGCGCGATCCAGGCGATCGAGGAGGCGGGCCTGAAACCGGGCAAGGACATCATCGTGATTTCCATCGACGGCGTCAAAGGCGCGTTCGAGGCGATGATCGCCGGGAAGCTGAACGTGACGGTGGAGTGCAGTCCGCTGCTCGGCCCTCAGCTGATGCAGATCGCGCGCGATGTGGTGGCCAGCAAGCCCGTACCTAAGCGGTTTACGGTGCAAGAGGGTGTGTTCCCGGCCGAAGTCGCGGCCAAGGAATTCCCGAACCGTAAATACTGAGCGATGAGCACAGTACCAGTCCCTGTGCTGGAGCTGCGCGGCATCAGCAAGGCTTTTACCGGCGTGCAGGCCTTGAGCGGGGTATCGCTCAAGCTGTATCCGGGCGAGGTGCATACGCTGATGGGGCAGAACGGCGCCGGCAAGTCCACGCTGATCAAGGTGCTGACCGGGGTGTATGCGCCGGACCAGGGCCAGATCCTGCTCGGCGGGCAGGCGATTCATCCGGCGTCCACGCTGGATGCGCAGAACCTCGGCATCAGCACCGTTTATCAGGAAGTGAATCTTTGCCCGAACCTATCGGTGGCGGAGAATATCTTTATTGGCCGGTATCCGCGCAAGCTGGGCGGGATCGACTGGCGCGGCATGCGCGGGCAAGCGGCCACGCTGATGGAGCGCATGCAGGTGCGCATCGATGTCACGCAACCGCTGGCGCACTATCCGCTGGCGATCCAGCAAATGGTGGCGATTTCGCGCGCGCTGCTGGTGTCGGCCAAGGTGCTGATTCTCGATGAGCCAACTTCCAGCCTCGATGAGAAGGAAGTGGCGCTGCTGTTCAGCGTCCTCCGCGGCCTGCGCGAGCAGGGCATGGCGATCTTGTTTGTGACCCATTTCCTCGACCAGACCTATGCCATCTCGGATCGCATCACCGTCATGCGCAACGGCGAGCGGGAAGGCGAGTACGCGTGCAGCGAGTTGTCGCGGCTTGAACTGGTCAACAAGATGGTCGGGGCGCCGTCTGGCAGCGAGGTGCCTGCATCCGCATCCGCGTCGCCGGAGCGCTCCGCCGCGCCGTCGAAGTTGTCGACCTTCCTGCGCGCCGTGGGCCTTGGCCGCAAGGGCGCGTTGACGCCGATGGATATCGAGCTGCGCGAGGGCGAGCTGCTGGGCCTTGCCGGCCTGCTGGGCTCCGGCCGCACCGAGGCGGCGCGACTGCTGTTCGGCGCGGACAAGGCCGACGGCGGCACGATCACCATCGACGGCAAGGAGCGCAGCTTCGCGTCCCCGCGCGACGCCATCGCCGCCGGCATCGGCTTCTGTTCTGAAGACCGCAAGCACGAAGGCGCCATCCTCGACCTCTCCGTGCGCGAGAACCTGATCCTGGCCCTGCAGGCCCGCACCGGCATCCTGCGCGCCATCCCGCTGAAACGCCAGCAGCAACTGGCGGAACAATACGTCAAGGCGCTGGGCATCAAGGCGGCCAGCATCGAAACGCCTATCGGCTCGCTCTCCGGCGGCAACCAGCAGAAGGTGCTGCTGGCGCGCTGGCTGGTGACGGAACCGCGCCTGCTGATCCTCGACGAACCGACGCGCGGCATCGACGTGCGCGCCAAGCAGGAGATCATGGACTATGTCTCGGCGCTGTGCCGCAAGGGCATGTCCATCCTGTTCATCTCGTCCGAGCTGCCGGAAGTGCTGCGCGTGAGCGACCGCATCGTCGTCATGCGCGACCGCAAGGCCGGCGGCGAATATCCGCGCGGCGCGCTGGACGAAACCTCGGTGCTGCAAGTGATCGCCGCCGGAGACGCGCATGAGTAGTCCAGCCGCCGCCGCGCGCGCGCCCATCAACCCATCCAAAGTTCCCATGTCCGTGCGCCACCCACTTTTCCGGCCGCTGGCCGCGCTGGCGATCCTGCTGCTGATCGACCTGCTCATGGTCCCCGGCTTCTTTCACCTGGAGATCAAGGACGGCCACCTGTACGGCAGCCTGATCGACATCGCCAACCGCGCCGCGCCGCTGGTGCTGGCCGCGCTCGGGATGACGCTGGTGATCGCCACGCGCGGCATCGACATCTCGGTCGGCGCCACCGTAGCCATCAGCGGCACGGTCGCCGCGATGCTGATCGGCGGGACCATGGTGATGCAGGACGGCGTGCCGGAATACGTCGCCAACACGCCGATGGTGTGGGCGCTGTGCGCCGCGATGGGCGCGGCCCTGCTGTGCGGCGCCTGGAACGGCCTGCTGGTCGCGGGCTTGGGCTTGCAGCCGATCGTCGCCACGCTGATCCTGATGGTGGCGGGGCGCGGCCTGGCGCAGCTGCTGACGGACGGGCAGATCGTCACCGTCTACTACAAGCCGTTCTTCTTCATCGGCAGCGGCTATCTGTTTGGGCTGCCGTTCTCGATCTACATCGTCGCCGCTGTGTTCGTGGTGACAGCGCTGCTGATGCGCAAGACGGCGCTCGGGCTGTTCATCCAGTCGGTCGGCATCAACCCGGTCGCCGCGCGGCTGGCCGGCCTGAAGACGGCGGTGCTGATCTTCTTCGTCTACGTTTTCTGCGGCGCCTGCGCCGGCGTGGCGGGGCTGATGATCACCTCCAACATCAAGAGCGCGGACGCCAACAACGCCGGCCTGCTGCTGGAGCTGGACGCCATCCTCGCCGTGACGCTGGGCGGCACTTCGCTCGCAGGCGGCAAATTCAGCCTGGCCGGCAGCGTGATCGGCGCGCTGATCATCCAGACGCTGACTTACACCATCTACTCGCTGGGCCTGCCGCCGGAAGTGAACATGGTGGTCAAGTCGGTGGTGGTGTTCCTGGTCTGCGTGTCGCAGTCGGCCGAATTCAAGAACATGTGGCGCCGTGCCTTCCCGGCGCGTGCGAAAGGCGATGCATCATGAGCGCGCGTTCCCCTTATTTCACCTCGCTGGTCACGGTGGCGCTGCTGGCCGTGCTGCTGGGCGCCGGCGGCTTCGCGTATCCCGGCTTCCTGTCGGAGCAGGTGCTGTTCAACCTCCTGATCGACAACGCCTTCCTGCTGGTGATCGCGGTCGGCATGAGCTTCGTCATCATCTCCGGCGGCATCGACCTCTCGGTCGGCTCGGTGCTGGCGCTGACCACGATGATCTCCGCCTGGCTGCTGCAAAGCTGGCACTGGCCGCCGCTGGCGGTGATCGTCGTCGCGCTGGCGCTGGGCGCCGGATTCGGCGCGGCGATGGGCGCGATGATCCATTACTTCAAGCTGCAGCCGTTCATCGTCACGCTGGCCGGCATGTTCCTGGCGCGCGGGCTGTGCTACCTGATCAGCATTAACTCGATCACCATCGAAGACCCGATGTTCGTCGCGGTTTCGCAGGCGCAGCTGCCGCTGTTCGGCGGCTTCATCTCGCCCGGCGCGCTGATCGCCCTGATCACGCTGGCCGTCGCGGTCTACGTCGCGCACTGCACGCCGTTCGGCCGCGCCATCTACGCGGTCGGCGGCAATGAGCAATCGGCGCTGATGATGGGGCTACGCGTCGGCCGCACCAAGGTGCTGATCTACGCCTTCAGCGGCTTCTGCGCGGCGCTGGGCGGGGTGCTGTTCTCGTTCTACATGCTGTCCGGGTACGGCCTGCACGCGCAGGGCACGGAGCTGGACGCCATCGCGGCGGTCGTCATCGGCGGCACGCTGCTCAGCGGCGGCTACGGCTATGTGGCGGGCGCGCTGTCCGGCGTGCTGGTGCTCGGCGCGATCCAGACGCTGATCGCCTTCGACGGCACGCTCAGTTCATGGTGGACCAAGATCGTGATCGGCGGCCTGCTGTTCGTGTTCTGCGTGGTACAGCGCCTGATGGCTATCGGCGCCGCGAAAAAAGCGGCAATATAGGCCATGGACACTAATCCCAACTGGTTCTTGCGCGCGCGCCTGAAGACGCGGCAACTGCTGCTGCTGATCGCGCTCGATGAACAACGCAATATTCACCGCGCCGCCGAGGAGCTGCACATGACGCAGCCGGCGGCGTCCAAGCAGCTCAAGGATCTGGAGGAGATGCTGGACGTGCAGCTGTTCGACCGGCTGCCGCGCGGCATGGAACCAACCATCTACGGCGAGACCATGATCCGCCACGCCCGCATGGCGTTGACCAGCCTCTCGCTGGCGCACGAGGACATCGTCGCCATCAAGGCCGGCTTGAGCGGGCAGGTGGACATCGGCACCATCATGACGCCGGGGATCGCGCTGCTGCCGCAGGCGATCACGCGCACCAAGCAGCAGGCGCCGAAGCTGCGCATCGGCGTGGAGATGGAGCAGTCCAACATCCTGCTGGAGCAGCTGCAGCGCGGGCGGCTGGACTTCATGATCGGCCGGATTCCGGAGCGCGAAGGCGCGGCGGGCCTGAGCTACGAGGAGCTCGGCGACGAGCCGGCATGCGCGGTGGTGCGACCCGGCCATCCGCTGCTGAAGTCGAAGAAGCTGCAGCTGAGCGACATCTGCAACCAGGCGTGGATCCTGCCGCCGCAGGGGAGCATTCTGCGCACGCGTTGCGAATTGATGTTCCGCCGCTCCGGGCTGGAGGTGCCGGTCAACGTGGTCGACACCACGGCGGTGCTGCTGATCAAGCCACTGCTGCAGCAGACCGACGCGCTGAACGTGATGCCGATCGCGGTGGCGCGCTACTATGAATCGCAAGGCATGCTGAGCGTCCTGCCGATCGAGCTGCCGTGCCGCATGGACGGCTACGGCATCATCACGGTGGACGGCCACATCCTCTCGCCCGGCGCGGCCTTGCTGCTGAAGGCCGTGCGCGAGGTGGCCAAGACGCTGTAGTGAGCCCCGAACTGCGGGGGAAAGCATCCGGTAGCTGATGGCCCGTGTGTCGGCGAGTCGTGGTGCTGTCGGCTTATACCCCGCACGGCCAACCGGGGTCGGACCCCATGCGGGGTCCGACCCCTGCCGGTTTGCGGGGTTGCCGTCCGCGCATACCCAGCCCGAAAATCGACGTGCGGCTCGCGCCTGCGGGGGAAAGCATCCGATAGCTGATGGCCCGTGTATCGGTGAGTCGTGGTGCTTTCGGCTTCTACCCCGCACGGCCAACCGGGGTCGGACCCCATGCGGGGTCCGACCCCTGCCGGTTTGCGGGGTTCCTGTCCGCGCACATCCAGTCTCAAAATCGGCGTGCGGCGCGCGCCTTCGGGGGAAAGCATCCGATAGCTGACGGCCGGTGTATCGGCGAGTCGTGGCGCTGTCGGCTTCTACCCCGCACGGCCAACCGGGGTCGGACCCCATGCGGGGTCCGACCCCTGCCGGTTTGCGGGGTTCCTGTCCGCGCACATCCAGTCTCAAA